>Ga0318516_10000377_pt1 | contig 13396 bp, 11 predicted proteins | sample GRESIP176b2f20_FD_202501 | JGI IMG/M metagenome (GOLD analysis project Ga0318516, IMG submission 202501) | Tropical soil microbial communities from Luquillo Experimental Forest, Puerto Rico - GRE.SIPMG.176b2f20 | ecosystem: Environmental > Terrestrial > Soil > Tropical forest > Bulk soil... | reverse complement strand
ATATCCGGGACACGTCACAGTCCACCATTTCCCGCTACCTGGCGGTTCTCGTGCCGCTGGTGAAATCGGTGCTGGAGGAGTTCGTACCGTCCGCAGCCGATGCCATCGAGGTCGTGAAGGGCCGGGTTATCCTGGTAGACGGTACGCTGACGCCCTGCTGGTCCTATGAGGAGCACCGGGAGTTGTGGAACAAGAAGCACAAGACGACGGGCTTCAACACGCAATTGATATCTCTACTCGACGGGTCCGCCGTCTGGATATCGGGCCCGCTGCCCGGCAAGACTCACGACGCAAAGGCTTTCAGGGAGACCGGGGCCGACAGTATTGTAAAGGAATCCGGCGGCGGGTTCGGCGACAAGCGTTACCAGGGCAGCGGTCTGGTAACACCGAAGAAGAAGCCGCAGGGCGGCGAGCTAACCATGTCCGACAAGGAATACAATTCCCAGATCGCGTCATTCCGAGCGCCGGTCGAGAGGCTTGTCGCTCACTTCAAGAACCGGAAGATATTCCATTCCGACTACCGCCGCCCATACTCGACCTACGATGACGCATTCGATGCCGCCCGCGGACTTTTCTTCTTCTCTATCACCTGGGGTTTTGAATAACGCTCATGGTTCGGGACACGGTTTGCGCCATGAGCGTTGCCGCGCTGCCCGCGTCCATGCCCGCTCCGCCGGCCATCCATGGCCGGCGGGCGACCCCCTCACGCGGACAGCCTCCAGCCCCGAAGCACTTGGGAGCTCCCAACCGCTCTGTGGCGAGGCGCTCGACTCGTTGTCGGCCGTTGGTGGAGCACCGCGTCGTAGCTCGCTTTCCGCGCTAAGCAGGTTGGGCCTCGTCGCGCGAGGTCCCCCGCTTCCGAATTTTGCGGGAAGCGTGTCGCGCACCCCGCTTTCGGATTAACGGGGTACTCCTCGCCCGTCGTCGTCGGGGACCGGCGAGCCGAGTCATGCTGGACCCTGCAGGTGGCGAAAAGCACGTCGCTGACGAGGGCCGGCCCGACACCTGCCTTCGTGCTCGCGCACGTATCCAGCGCCGACAGTGTCCGCGTGGCTGCCTTTGTCCAATATCAGCAGCGCGACCGCCGGCGGGATGGCTGCTGCTCACATGCTTGCAACGTCCAGACTCCTGGCTAGCGCCGAGCTCGGCCGTGGAGCGCTCGCTGGCGTCGGACGCGCCTTCCGCGCTGAGCGGGGAAGTCGGCGTCGCGACCGAGATGCTGCTGACGAAGGCAGACCGGTGTCGGACAACGGGGCGTGCGCCGACGGATTACGCCTTCAGCGCCAGCGAGCGCTTCGTGGCCGTTGCTCCGTTCGAGCGGTCACGTTGAACCAGGTCGCCGGACGGGCTTCTGGCGCGTAGCTCACGCTCGCTCCCCGGTACTCAAGATCGGCAGCCGATCTCGGTCGCCACGCCGAGCTGTCCGGCGTGTCGGTGTCGGCGACCGTGTAGTACTCCCGGATCGGCCAGCGACGCCGAGTTCATGGCGCGCAACGTGAGCGCCGAGCGCCCCGTAGGCCAGGTCAAGCCCCTCAACTAACCCGGTCCCCCGTCGAACCCCGTCCGGCTCAAGTTCGCGCCCGTGAGTTGCCCTTGGTTGACACACACGGGTGGCGTGCCGAAGGCCGCCTTCGCGGCTGAACTAGGATCGGAGACGCGATGTCAGGCGATGAAGCGGCACCCGAGCCGGCGGGTTTGCGCGGGCGTGGTTCGGAGTGCGCCTCGCTTGACGACTTGGTCGTCGCGGTGCGTGCCGGCGGGAGCCGAACGCTTGTGGTCCACGGCGAGGCTGGCATCGGCAAGACGGCGCTCCTCGACTACGTCGCCGCGTCGGCCGTGAATGTCCGGGTTCTGCGGGCCACGGGTGTCGAGTCTGAGATGGAGCTGGTCTTCGCCTCGTTGCACCAGCTGTGCGCGCCCCTGCTCGGCGCTCTGGAACGGCTCCCACCGCCGCAGCGCGACGCGCTAGCGGTCGCTTTCGGACTGGCGCTCGGCTCGCCGCCTGATCGATTTCTTGTCGGGCTGGCCGTCTTGACGCTGCTGTCGGAAGCGGCCCAGAAGCGGCCCTTGATCTGCATCGTCGACGACGCACAGTGGCTCGACGAAGCGTCAGCCGGAACTCTTGCGTTCGTCGCGAGACGTCTGTTTGCCGAGTCGGTGGGCCTGTTCTTCGCCGCGCGCAGTGTCCCAGGCGATCTCCGCGGGCTCCCGGAGCTCGAAGTTTTCGGCCTCCAGAACGGAGAAGCCCGCGCGCTCTTGCGATCGGCCCTGCCGTTTCCGCTTGACGAGACCGTGCGTGAGCGCATCGTCGCCGAGACGAAAGGAAACCCACTCGCGCTGCTCCAGCTTCCTCGCGGTCTGACCGTCACCGAGCTTGCGGGCGGCTTCGGGATGTTGAACGCTCCACGGCGGACGTTGTTGGAGCGTCTCGAGGAGAGCTTCGAACGTCGGCTAGGAGCGTTGTCGGATCGCGCTCGACTCTTGTTGCTCGTCGCCGCCGCGGAGCCGGTCGGCGACCCGTTGCTCGTCTGGCACGCCGGTGAACGGCTCGGCATCGAGCCCGCCGCCGGAGACGAAACCGACGGTCTGATCACGATCAGCGAGTCGGTCCGGTTTCGACATCCGCTTGTTCGCTCTGCGGTTTACCGGTCCGCACCAGCCGGGCAGCGCCGGCGTGTGCACCTGGCACTGGCGGAGGCCACTGATCGGCAAGCCGATCCGGATCGACGTGCGTGGCACCTCGCGGCGGCAGCCGGTCGCCCCGACGACGACGTGGCCCTCGAGCTGGAGCAGTCCGCTGGCCGTGCCCAAGCTCGTGGCGGCATCGCAGCGAGCGCTGCCTTCCTGCAACGTGCTGCGGTGTTGACAGAGAACCCGGTGTCGCGTGCTGAGCGTGCGTTGGCAGCGGCGCAAGTGAGCCTTCAGGCGGGAGCGTTCGGCGCGGTGCTCGAGCTCCTTACGACGGCGGAGACAGGACCGCTTGACGAGTTCCAGCGAGCGCGGGTGGCTCTCGTGCGCGGTCATCTCTCCTTTGCCTCAGGCCCTCGCAGCGACGCTGCATCGCTGCTTCTGACGGCCGCGCAACAGCTCCAACCGTTCGACCTGCAGCTCTCTCGGGAGACCTACCTCAACGCGTGGGCGGCGGCGATCGTATCGGGAAAGTACGCGGGACCGCATGTCCTCCGGGAAATCTGCCACTCGATCCGTGCGCTTCCGGCACGCGTCGGCCAGCCGCTTCCGCTCGACCTGCTCCTCGACGCCCTTGCGCAGCTGGCCATCGACGGCTACGTCGCCGCTGCACCGGCGCTCAAACGCGCCAAAGAGGCTGTCCTCGATCTTCCGGCCGAGATCACCATCAGGTGGGGATGGCTCGCCCCCGCGCCCGCCAGCATCATGTGGGACGACGAGTTGGAGCGCGCGATCGTCGCCCGGTCCGTTCAGACTCTCCGCGATGCGGGAGCCCTCGCGGCGCTCCCGCTTCAGCTGAATGGAGTGGCTCAGGAGCAGGCTTGGATGGGCGACTTCGCTGGTGCGCGCGCAACGATCGCCGAGAGCAAACGGGTCGCCGCGGTGACGGGCAGTCGTTTCGCGGATTTCGCGTCACTGAGGCTCGAGGCGCTGCGAGGTAACGAGGAGAACACGTGCGCGTTGATCGCTCGTGTCCGAGCGCAGGCGGCTGAACACCAATCCTTCGCGCTGTCGCATGCGGACTGGGGTGCGGCAGTCCTGTACAACGGTCTTGGCCGCTACGAGGAGGCGGCTGTCGCTGCACAAAGGGCCGCTTCGCCTACGTTCGAGTTCTACGTCGACAAGCGGGCTCTCGCCGAACTGGTCGAGGCCGCCGTTCGCCTCGGGCAGCTCGACGTTGCGCAGAGCGCGCTTGAGCGGCTCGTCGAAACGACGGAGCCTGCCGGCACCGACTTCGCGCGTGGGATCGAGGCACGCTCGCGTGCGCTGCTGGCCGACGGTTCGGACGCAGATGGCCTGTACCTCCTCGCGATCGACGTTCTATCGCGAACCAAGCTTCAGCCTGAAGTCGCCCGCGCCCACCTGCTCTACGGAGAGTGGCTGCGCCGTGCGGGGCGACGGGTCGACGCACGCAGGCACCTTCGGACGGCCCACGGGATGTTCGACGCGATTGGGATGGAGGCGTTTGCTGAGCGTGCGCGGCGCGAGTTGATCGTCACGGGCGAGAGAGTTCGCAAGCGCACTCCGGAAACGCGCGACGACCTCACACCGCAAGAGGAGCAGATCGCCAGGCTCGCGCGCGACGGTCTATCGAGCCCTGAGATCGGCGCGCAGCTCTTCCTCAGCTCACGCACCGTCGAATGGCATCTCCGCAAGGTGTACGCCAAACTCAAAGTCGGCTCGCGCCGCGAGCTTCGGGCCGCACTTCCTCAGCGGAATCGGCCGGTCCGCGATTAGCCAAAACCCTGTTCGCGCAGCACGTCACCTCGGCCAAGGCCAGTGGGTGATGCGAACCAGGGTCGATGACGGCGCGCGAGTGGTCCGAGCAGCTTAGGGGCGTCGACGAAGCCACGCTCGATGGCTCGCACCGCTACGCAGGAGAACCGCCTTGACCAATGGAGGAACCGCGCTCGTCGCGGAGGCCGACTACGCGCAGCTCCCGTCTCGTGCTCGAGCACGCCTGCCGGGACAACAACGGCCTGTACGACACGCTGCACGAGGTCTACGTCGAGCACGGTGAGCCGTCGGCGGGCCACCGCTCGGCGAGATGCTGGTTCCCAACGGGGACAACAGGACGGGTGCTACCGGAGGTAATCGAGGCCGCCGTCAGGAATCGACAGTCCGAGATCGCGCAGGAAGCGATGGACCAAGTCCCGAGTATGTGCTCGAAGAGTCCGATTGGGCAGCGTGATGCACGCCCGATCGCACGCCTTGGCGACCGACCGCGGCGAGGTCGAGCTTTAGTACGCGGAAGCGGTCGAGCTGCTTGCCCGTACCTAGTTCCGGACGGAGCTCGCAGGTGCCCACCTGCTGTATGACGAGCCCAGATCTGAGGGCCGAGCCACGACACACCGGTGGGCGCCGGGTCCGTGCAGACCAGTGGGTATTACGGGCGCGACGGACGCGGCTGTCAGCCAAGCTCTGGAAGCCTACGAACCCAACACAGAGCGGCCCGCAGCCTGGCCGCTCAGTGACGAAATGACACCAGGACGAGCACGTCGCCAATCACAGATCGAGGAGGAAGCACATGGCCGTTATGACGCAGGAGCCGGCCTCTGGCACCGAGATTCGCCCGTTCCGCGTCGAGAATCTCGAAGAGGAGATCGTTGATCTGCGCCGGCGCATCGCAGCGACGCGTTGGTCGAGCAAGGAGCTGGTCGCCGACCGCTCGCAGGGGGTCCAGCTCGAAGTCCTGCAGGCGCTCGCCCGCTACTGGGGGACCGAGTACGACTTCGGGCGCGTCGAGACGCGCCTGAACGCGCTTCCCCAGTTCATGACAGAGATCGATGGCGTGGACGTCCACTTCATCCACGTCACGTCGGCGCGCGAGAACGCGCTGCCGCTGCTCATGACCCACGGCTGGCCCGGCTCGGTGATCGAGCTGCTCGACACCGTCGGCCCGCTGACCGATCCGACGTCGCACGGCGGCAACGGCGGGGACGCCTTCCACCTCGTCATGCCCTCCTTGCCGGGGTACGGCTTCTCTGGCGAGCCTCTCGAGATCGGGTGGGATCTGGATCGGACGGCACGGGCGTGGGCCAAGTTGATGCGCCGTCTCGGCTACACCCGCTACGTCGCCCAGGGCGGCGACGTCGGCGCCGGCGTCACCGACGTGATGGGACGCCAGCAGCCCACGGGTCTGATCGGCATCCATACCAACCTCTTGGTGCCCGCGCTGAACGGGCCGATGCCGACTAGCACCGAGGAGGAGCGCGCGGCGGCGGCGCAGATCGCCCTCTTCCAGAAGTCGGGAAACGGCTACTTCGTCGAGATGGCCACCCGGCCGCAGACGATCGGCCACGCCCTCCTCGACTCGCCGATCGCCCTCGCAGCCTGGATGATCGACCACGACACGGACGCCTACTACAAGATCGCCGGGGCCTTCGTCGACGGGCGACCCTCGGGCAATCTCACGCGCGACCACATCCTCGACAACATCACGCTGTACTGGCTGACCGGCACGGGCGCGTCCGCCGCCCGATCGTACTGGGAGGCCTACGGCCCCGACGCCCCGGCCGCCGGCCGGCAACCGCTGCCGCCGTCGACGATCCCATTCGCCTTCACGACCTTCCCGGGCGAGATCTGGCGGACGCCGCGCAGCTGGGTCGAGGCGAGCTACCCGAATGTCATCTACTTCAACGCCGTCGAGCGGGGCGGCCACTTCGCCGCCTGGGAAGAGCCCGAGCTCGTCACAGCCGAGATCGCCAACGCGTTCCGGTCGCTGCGTTGAAGAAAGGAGCCGACATGTCAGACGCAACACCCACGGTCGTGCTCGTACACGGTGCGTTCGCCGACGCCTCGAGCTGGAGCGGCGTGATCGAGAGGCTGCAGGGCAAGGGCGTAACCGTCATCGCCCCGGCTAATCCACTGCGCGGGGTCGCGCACGACTCCGCCTACACCGCAGCCGTCTTCGAGCAGATCGACGGGCCCGTGCTCGCGGTCGGCCACTCATACGGCGGCGCCGTGATCACGAACGCCGCAACAGACGCGAAGAACGTCGTCGGCCTTGTCTACGTTGCCGCATTCGCACCCGAAGAGGGTGAGACTCTCGGCGCCGCCGAGGCGAACTCGAAGGACAGCGTCCTGAACAGCGCGCTCGTACCCCGGCAGTATCCGACGGCGGACGGCGGGTCAGCGGCGGAGTTCTACATCGACCCGGCGAAAGCGCGCGATGCATTCGCGGGCGATCTCTCCGACCAGCAGGCGGCGCTGATCGCCGCCACGCAGCGCCCCGTCGCCGAGTCGGCCTTCTCCGAGCCGAACGGGCCGCCGGCGTGGAAGCACCTGCCCTCCTGGACCGTCCTCGCCAAGAGTGACAAGGCTGCGGGCACCGACGTCGTCCGCTCGATGGCGGAACGGGCCGGCTCGACGATCACCGAGGTCGAGGGATCGCACGTGATCATGGTGTCCCAACCGAAGGCAGTGGCGGACGTGATCCTCGAAGCAGTGGCGGCGGTCGCGTCGGTCTCCGTCGTTGCGTGAGATGGCCTCCACGATCCCCGCGGCGGCGTCCTTCGGCACGCTCAGCCAGATCGACGCCGGACCGCTGAACGTCGGCTACGTCGACGCAGGCCCTTCCGACGGCCCCGTTGTCGTCCTTCTGCACGGCTGGCCGTACGACATCCACAGCTTCGTCGAAGCCGTCCCCTTGTTGACATCGGCGGGCTGTCGGGTGCTCGTGCCGCACCTTCGTGGCTACGGCTCCACACGGTTCGTGTCAGACGACACGTTCCGCAACGGCGAGCCGGCCGCGCTTGCCCTCGACGTCATCGACTTTCTCGATGCCCTCGGGCTCCAAAGCGCAATCCTCGCTGGCTTCGACTGGGGGGCACGAAGCGCTGACATCGTCGCTGCGCTGTGGCCGGAGCGTTGCGCCGGCCTCGTGGCAGTCAGCGGCTACCTGATCGGAAGCCAGGCGGCCGGCAAGCTGCCCCTGGCGCCGGAGGCCGAGCTGCAATGGTGGTACCAGTACTACTTCGCCACCGAGCGCGGCCGCGCGGGATACGAGAAGTACCGGCGCGAATTCGCGAAGCTCATTTGGCGAACGGCTTCACCGAAATGGGCCTTCGACGATGCCACCTTCGATCGCAGCGCCGCGTCCCTCGAGAACCCGGATCACGTCGCGATCGCGATTCACAACTATCGCTGGCGACTGGGACTCGCCGACGGCGAAGCTCGATACGGCGAGACGGAGAAACAACTCGCGGAAGGTCCGGTCATCACCGTGCCCGCCATCACGCTCGAGGGTGACGCCAACGGCGCACCACATCCGGACCCAAGCGCATATGCCGCGAAGTTCTCCGGCACCTATTCGCACCGAACGATCGAGGGTGGCATCGGACACAACCTTCCCCAGGAAGCCCCGGCGGCGTTCGCCGATGCCGTCCTCGAAGTAGGCGGGATCCGCAAGTGAGCCTCTTCGACAAGCAACGTAAGGCTGGAACGGCCGGACTACCAGTCGAGGGTCACCTGCCTGGCTTCCAGGGGCCACCGCCTGGCTCAACTCCGCGCCCCTGACTGAGGCGGATCTGCGCGGGAAGGTCGTCCTAACCGATTTCTGGACATACACGTGCATCAACTGGCTCCGCACACTCGGCTATGTCCGCGCGTGGGCCAAAAAGTACGAGGACCAGGGCCTGGTCGTGACGAAGGAGGCCACAGAACCATTGCGCAACCGCGGCTCTATCAGCTCGTTCGCGCGCCCGGATCGACCACCGACAGGACCCTTGACATCACATTCCTCGCCGCCGTCGTCGAGGCCTACGTGTTCACGTTCGGCTAGCACGATGCTTCGCTCGGTAGCCAGCTTCCCCACGCGGATAGAGGCAGAGGTCGTTCAGGGACTGCTCGCCTCGGCGGGGATCGAGTCGTGGCCTATACACAGCCGTACGGAGACTAATTGTCACGATCGAATTAGCCTGCATCTGGTCACCTGGGAGGAGCTTCATGAGCGCTTATGTCATCGCTAATTACCGCATCACAAACCCGGATGGATATGCCGAGTACCCGCAGCACGTCTTGCAGTCGATTCTCAGCCATGGTGGCGAGTTCCTCGTCGCCGATCAACAGTCTGAGGTCCTGGACGGCTCCCCAGGGAACGTCACCGTCGTATGCCGCTTCGCGTCTAAAGAAACCGCAAAGGCGTGGTATGAGTCCGACGACTATTCGAACATCAGGCACCTCCGAACCGACAATTCGGAGGGCTTCTTGGCCCTATGCGACGAGGTCGTACTGCCCCGGTCAGACGAAGAAACGCGCGAGCCCGCCTGATCGGCGCAGCCCTGAGTTCGCCACAACCGCGCACGCTACCCATCGCCGAGGAATCGGCTCGACGTGGTGTCGGGCTTCTCTCTCGATCGAGCGTGCCGCGTCGGAACAACCAGATGGTGTTCGCAAGGCCGCGGTGGTCGGTCATGACATCGAACACCGCCGCGCCTGGTTGCCGGTCTCGACGGGATCGGCCTGGACCGCGAGCTGATCGCGGTGGCCGGGCACAGCTTGGGCGGCTGGACCGCCCTGGCCGCGCCCGGCAGCGAGCCGCGCGTGCGCGCCGTCGTCGCGCTCGCGCCCGGTGGTAGCTCGCGCCCGGTCCCGGGCGTGCTCCCGCTCACCTTGGCATTCGGCTGGGAACGAGCCGTAGGACTGCTGATCCTGGCTGGTGACCGCGACGTGCCTGTGCCGCTGGACGGGGTGCAGGAGATATTCGGCCGCGCTCCCGAGCCCAAGCAGATGTTCGTGCTGCACCGCGCCGGCCATCAGCATTTCGCCGACGACGTCGAGGCCAGCCACGAGGCGCTGCGGGCCATGACACTGCCCGGCCAGGCGTCGTGGATGACCGCGGCTATGCTGCCCATGAGCCAGCTGTGCCCCGGCGAGCACGGGCACACGTTCACCCGCGGCCTATCGCTGGCCCACCTGGACGCCGCCCTGCGCGGCAATGATGCGGCCCGGCGGTTCCTGGCCGGCGGCGCCCAGAGCGCCCTGGCCGCCCGCGGCGTGCAGGCAGTGCCGTACCAGCCCACCTGAGCTTCGCTGACGCCAGGAGATGCCCGTTGCGCCCAGCGGCCACGCGAGCGTGCCGAGCCACAGCCGGCCGGCGCCGTACGGCAGATCAGAGACATGCTCGGACATTGACCGGGCCGGCAGCCCGAGTCCAGCCGGACGCGCATCAGCAGAGATCACCAGCAGTTCCACCCGCGACCTGCCGACGTCCCCGCACCGCGCACACCACCAGGTACCATCATCGCCAGCTCAGCCTCGTCGTCCACGCAGGACACGACCCGCCACCGACGATGGCCCCGCCCGGCCACTGCGGCGGTAGCCGATGCGGTGACAGCGAGGTTCCAGCTGGCCTGCCAGGCCTGGTCGCTGACCAGGGTGCCGCGCAAGGTGTCGATGTTGTAGAAGGTGTCCAGGAAGCCCTTCATCCAAGCCGGGGTGTCGGCCCGGGCAGCTTGGGTGAACCCGTCGAACAGGCTTTGCGGCACCCCGTCGGGGTTGTCGGGTGCCTGCAGAAGGTAGGGCGGGATCGGGGAGACCAGCACGCCTTTCGCCACCCGCCCCGAACCAAAAGCACCGAGGTAGCGGGTGACCTCCCCGGTGCCCATCGAGTGGCCGGCCAGGATGGCGTCGCGCAGGTCGAGGTGTTCCATCAGGGCGTGCAGGTCAGCGGCGAAGGTGTCGTAGTCGTAGCCGGACGCCGGCTGGCTGGACTTGCCGAACCCGCGCCGGTCATAGGTGATGACCCGGTGCCCGGCGTCCAGCAGCACTGGGACCTGCTTATCCCAGGCACGGCCGCTGAGCGGGTAGCCGTGGATCAGCACGACGGGCTGGCCGGCGCCATGATCCTCGTAGTAGATCTCGATGTCGGTGTTGTTCTCCTGTCCGACAGTTACTGTGGCCATGGCGCTACCTTTCCCCTGGCCGGCATGCCCGGTGTCCGCGTTCCCGGGCCAGGCACCCGCCGATTTGATCTGCCGGCCGGTAGGGTCAGGGTCGCGCTTATTGTGGGCGCGTCGCGCCCGTAGAATTGCGGGCCGGTGCCCTGGAAATCCCGGGCCGGGTGCCCAAGTGCGCGGCCCGGCCCGCGCCAGGACCCGGGTGGTGCCCGGCAAGCCGGGCACAGGCAAGACCGTGCCGATTGACGACCTGGCAGGGCCGGCCTCGGAGTGCCGGATGGCGTGCGGTGGGCAAGCAGTCGCAGATGGAACCGGCCCTCGCGGGGTCATCGGCTGAGTACGCCAATGCATGGGTCATGATGCGCCTTTGCCCGCGCCCACAGCGGGAGGCGCGGCGGCCCCGTTGGGCCTGAGCGCCCGCCCGGCTCCTGGTGGGCCTGGCCGTACTCGGCTTGCTGTCCGAGGCGGCGAGGAGCGTCCGCTGGTCTGCGTAGCCGAGGACGGGCAGTGGCTGACCCGGGCCTCGACGCAGGCGCTAAGGTTCGCCGCCCGGCGGCTGACAGCCGACCCGGGTGGCGGGTATTCGCGCGGCACGGGTTCCAGGCGGGGACACAGATCATCGCTGAGACGCACGCCGATCCGACGGCATTGCTGGAGCTGCCGTGAGGGCTGACGTCGGCGCTACTGGCGGGCGGCTTCGGGCTCAGCGGCGCGATGCCGCTCGCCCGGCGGATCGAGGAGACCTTCAGATAAGCAGCCCCGGTGCTGACGGCGGCTGCGCGACTTGACCGACATCGGGCAGTGACCCGAACGGAGCCCGGCGGCCGACATGTCGCACCCGGGCCACCCAGATCCCGGGCCAGGGTATCGGCCCGCAATTCTACGGGCGCGACAGCACCGTCCCGAGAGCGACGATGGGCCATCGCCCGCAGGCAACTCGCAGGAGGACGCAGTCATGGCAGAGCCGACTCTTTATGAACGTCTTGGCGGGGCGTTCGCGATCGCAGCAGTGATCGACCACTTCAGTGATGCGGTCGTGCGCAACCCGATCACCGGAAAAGGGTCCAAGGACCCCGAGCTAGATGAATGGAGCACCAAGGACCTGAACAGATTGCCAGGCCTGAAATTCATGCGCACGCTCTGGGTCTGCGAGATTACCGGCGGCCCCCAGGTCTATGGAGCCACGAAGCCAGGCAAGACTCACCTCGGCCTGGAAGAAGCCCATCGGGCCCTCGAGATCTCACCCGAGATCTTCGACGCAGTGGCAGCCGAGCTGGCGCGATCGCTCGACCACTTCAACGTACCCGACCAGGAAAAGGGTGAGGTTCTGGCGGCATTCGCCGCGCATAAAGGAGAGGTCGTCGAGGGCTACGCGGGCCAGTACTGAGGCGTCTCGAGGTCAGCAGTCGTCGCCGCACCCAGCACCTGCACCGGTAGCCCGTGGCAGAAGAGGACGTGAGTCGTCTTGACAGATGTTCCCAGTGAAGCCAGTGCTGGGAGCTCTGACGTCGGTGAGCCCCAGGTCAACGTCGATCATTTCTATCACCGGCCCACCTTCCGGGTGGTAGGCCTGTTGTCCGAGCAGTCGGAGGTGCAGGCCCTATCCCGGGACCTGGCATCGGGCGGGGTCGACGTCTCGGCGGTGGAAATCCTGTGCGGTGAGCAGGGAGCGCGCATCCTGGATGCGCACGGCCGCTACCACGGACTGCGCGCCCGCATCGTGCGAGCCTTCCAGCAGCTCGGCTACGACGGGAACACCCTGGCGGTCTACGACGAAGCGCTCGGGCACCGGGAGCTGGTGCTGCATGTCCCGGCATCCCCGGCTGAGCGCAGCCGCATCGCGGCGCTGCTCCAGCGTCACCATGTTCACGATGTGGGCTACTTCGGGCCGGGCACGTTCGAGCAGTTCTCACCCTGAATGCGGGGGTGAGCGCGATTTGCCCGGAACAACTGGCCGGCGAGTGCATCCAGGACCTCGCGCCTGCCGTGAGGGACATCGGCGGGCCGGCTCCGCCGTGCTCGCGGCCATATCTGGGTGCGTTACCTGACCGTGAGCGGGTGGTGGCCGCGATGAACTTCGACAATCTCGTCCCCGTGCTTGCGGTCGCGGTGGCGGTCCCGTTGGTTCTCGCAGCGGTGCCGCGGGTGCCCGTCCCCGGGCCGGTGCTGGAGATCGTCGCCGGGATCGTGCTCGGGCCCGCGGTACTGGGCCTGGTGCAACCCGACCAGGCGGTGCGGCTACTGTCGACGATCGGGCTGGCGTTCCTGCTCTTCCTCGCCGGCCTGGAGATCGACGTGCGCCACTTTCGCGGGCCTCGCGCCCGCCTGGCCGGGCTGGCGCTGGGCCTGAGCGTGGTGCTCGCCTTGATCATCGGCATCGTGCTGCACGCGGCGGGTGTCGTCGAAAGCCCGCTGCTCATTGGGATCATTCTCATCGCCACATCACTGGGAATGATCGTTCCAATCCTGAAGGACGCGGGCGTGGCCGACCGCCCGGTCGGCCAGTTCGCGATCGCCGGCGCCTCGCTGGGCGAGGTCGGCTCAGTCGTTTTGCTTTCCCTCTTCTTCTCCGGCCACGCGGCCGCCGTAGGTCCCAAACTGCTGCTGCTGTCGCTGCTTGGCGTCTTGGTTGTCCTCGTCGTCATCGCCACGCTCCGCATCGAGCGCTCAATGTGGATCACAAGAACGCTCAACAGGCTGGCCGACACCTCGGCCCAAATCCGCATACGACTGTCGATGCTGCTCGTGGTCGGCCTGGGCGCCGTGGCCACTCATCTAGGGTTCGAGGCGATCCTCGGCGCATTCATCGC
>Ga0318516_10000370_pt1 | contig 13521 bp, 10 predicted proteins | sample GRESIP176b2f20_FD_202501 | JGI IMG/M metagenome (GOLD analysis project Ga0318516, IMG submission 202501) | Tropical soil microbial communities from Luquillo Experimental Forest, Puerto Rico - GRE.SIPMG.176b2f20 | ecosystem: Environmental > Terrestrial > Soil > Tropical forest > Bulk soil... | reverse complement strand
GGGGTGGCCCGGCCGGGCAGCGATTTGTGCGGGCGGCGGGTGTTGTAGTAGCTGGTGAACGCATCGAGCAGGGCTTGCAGCTGGGCGAGGGTGGCGGGCTGGGGTGCCTGGGCGGCGAGCCAGCGCTTGAGGGTCTGCTGGAATCGTTCGACCTTGCCTTGGGTCTGGGGGTGGTTCGGCTTGCCGTTCTTCTGCCGGATGCCCAGGCGGCGCAGCTCGTGCTCGAAGGCGTTGCGGCCGCCCCGGCCGCCGGAGAGCCGGGTGGTGAACACCATCCCGTTATCAGTCAAGGTGGACGCCGGGGCGCCATAGGCGGCGACGGCGGCGCGGAACTCGGCGAGGACGATCGGCCCGGTGACCCGGTGCCAGGCGATCACGCGCAGGGCGAGCCGGGAGTGGTCATCCAGCCAGCACAGGATCTCGGTATCGGTGCCGGGGCTGCCGCCGGGCCGGGTGAGCCGGTAGTGGGTGAAGTCGGACTGCCAGCACTCGTTCGGCTGCTCGGCGGCGAACCGGATATAGGAGGACTTCGGCCGCTTGCGCGGTTCGGGCACCACCAGCCCGTGCCGGGCCAGGTACCGGGCGACGGTCGCCGCCGACACCCGCACCTGATGATGCTGCTCCAGGTGCCAGGCGATGGTGTCTGGCCCGGCGTCCAGGCCCTGCCCGGACAGTTCCTTGCGCAGCTCGGTGATCAGCGCGACCGTGGCATCGCCGATCGCGGACGGGGAGGTCTTCGGCCGCCGTGATCGCGGCTCGAACGCCGCCTCACCTTCGGCCTGGTAGCGGGCCAGCAGCGTGTAGATCCACGACCGGGCGACCCCGTAGGCGCGGGCTACCTCACCGACAGGGCGCTTCTCAACAACGACAGCGGTAATGACCAGCCGGGCTTTCGACATCCCGGGAGCGTCACGGCCACCCCGTCCCCTAGCCGGACCGCCACGCCGGCAACGCCCGCTGGTTGTCCTCTATGTCTTGAGAGACCCTGTCCTCAATGTCCTGAGGCTGGACACCACCTCCACCGCCACTGACCTGGACAAACACCGGCCCTGGCGGACGACAGGTGCATGCCTCAGGCCGCCCTGGTCTCATTTATTGGTCTCAGTTACGAGTTGCCGGCGGCCCTACCATCGGGATCAGCTACGGCTGTTGTGCCTGGTCACCGGGGGCCCCGGACTGGCCTGAACGCAGGTGAACGCAGGTGCGCACGCCCTCGAAGCGTGCACCCCGCCGTTCAGGACTGGCTGGCCGGGACCGTCCGTTAGGGGCGGAGAGTCCGCCGCAGGGGCCTGCTGGCCGGATCGGCGCTGCTCGGGTTATTGCTCGTTGGCGGCCTGGTACTGCTCGTCGGTGACGGGTTCGAGCCATGCGGCCCCGTCTGCTCCGTGGGCGCCTTCGAGCATGGCGAGGTGGCACATGAAGTTGCCGGCGGTGGCGCCGTGCCAGTGTTCTTGGCCTGGCGGGGTGTAGACGGTGTCACCGGGACGCATGCGGATGACCGTGCCGTCGCGGGTCTGGACCAGGCCGATGCCGTCGGTGACGTACAGGGTCTGGCCGACGGCGTGGGAGTGCCAGTTGGTCCGGGCGCCAGGGGTGAAGCGGACGAGGCTGACGATCATCCGCGATGGCTCCTCGCCACGGTAGATCGGGTTGACGTAGACGTCGCCGGTGAAGGTGCTGGCCGGGCCCTTGGCGGTGGGCGTGACAGGCTTGAGTTCCAACGGTGCTCCTTGTCAGTGAACGGGTTGCCAGGCGGAGAACGCGCGAGGCTAGCTGGGCGCGTGCGTGTCCGCGGGGTGGGTCATTTCCGGCTGGCCGTCCTGGTGCTGTGTGGCGGCCCAGCTGGCGAGGATGTCGAGCGCGTCGCGCGCGGCCGAGCCTGGCTTGGCGCTGTAGGCGATGATGGTCTGGCCGGGATCGGCGGGGATCTCCAGGGCGTCGTAGTCCAGGTCGAGGTCGCCGGCTTGCGGGTGGTGGAACGGCTGGACGCCGCTGCGGTAGTACACCACGTCGTGGCCGGCCCATAGTTCCCGGAACTGCTGGCTGCGGACGGACAGCTCGCCGACCAGGCCGGCCAGCGCCCGGTCATGCGGGGCGCGCCCGGCCTCGGCGTGCAGGCTGCCCACGGCCTGGCGGGCGATGCCGTCCCAGTCGCGGTAGAACTGCGCGGACCGCTCGTCGAGGAAGATGAACCGGGCGATGTTGGCGGGCCGCCGCGGGTTACCGGATACCGGCGAGCCGAACACGGGCGAGTACAGCGCGCGGCCCAGCGAGTTGGCGGCCAGGATGTCCAGCCGCCCGTTCCGCAGGAACGCCGCGGTGTGCGTCATCGAGTCCAGCAGCCGCTGCACGCTCGGCCGGACCTGCTGCCGGGCAGGCTGGTACCGCGCGGCCGGGGAGGCGCTGGCCAGCCGCACCAGGTCGGTGAGATGCGCGCGCTCGACCTCGTTCAGCTGCAGGGCGCGGGCGATACCGTCGAGTACCTCGTCGGAGGCGCCGCGGATGTTGCCCCGTTCCAGGCGGGTGTAGTACTCGATCGAGATGCCCGCCAGCTGGGCTACCTCGTCCCGGCGCAGCCCGGTCACCCGCCGCCGCCCCCCATAGCGGGGCAGCCCGGCCTGCTCGGGGGTGAGCTTGGCGCGCCGGGTGGTCAGGAACTCGCGGATCTCGCCGCGGACGTCCTTCATGCTGGCCACGGTAGCCAGATTAGGCAGGGCGCGTCCCGGCAGGGAGTCCCTGGCAGTACCCCTCACAGCAGGCTCTCCCTGGCGCCGCAGACGGGTGGTTGCCTGAATGCGTCGCCGCGATGAGGCAGCGGCCTCCCGCACCAGGCCCGTGCGGAAACATCAGGAAAGAGCTTGTGGTGTCGACCCTTTTGGCTACCAGCCCGTCCCGCGCCGTCCCCGGCATACGGGGCGCTGCCAGTCCCGGCTTTACGCTGGCCGCCGCCGTGCTCGGCTTCTTCATGATCACCCTGGATGCGGTGGTGGTCAACGTGGCGTTGCCGTCGATCCGGGCCGGCCTGGGCGGCGGGATCACCGGGCTGCAATGGGTCGTCGACGGGTACACGCTGATGTTCGCTGCCCTGCTGCTGTCCGCGGGGTCGGTGTCGGACCGGTTCGGGGCGCGGCGCGCGTTCGGCGCCGGGCTGGCAGTATTCGTCCTGGCCTCGGCCGCGTGCGGGCTGGCGCCTGCCATTAGCGCGCTGGTCGCCGCGCGGTTCGCCCAGAGTGCGGGCGCGGCGGTGATGATGCCCTCGTCGATGGCGCTGATCAGCCAGGCGCACCCGGACCCGGCCCGGCGGGCCCGCGCGGTGGCGGTGTGGGCGATGGGCGGCGCGGTGGCCTCGTCCTCCGGCCCGCTGCTGGGCGGGGTGCTGACCCTGGTGAGCTGGCGGCTGATCTTCTTCATCAACGTGCCAGCCGGCGCGGTCACGCTGGTGCTGCTGGCCCGGGTCCTGCCGTCCCCGCACCGGGCTGCCCCGTTTGACTGGGCCGGGCAGATCACCGCGGTGATCGCGATGGGCGGGCTGACCTACGGGGCGATCGAGGCCGGCGCCGCCGGCTTTGCCGCACCCCGGGTGGTGGCCGCCTTCGCCATAGCGGCCGTGGCCCTGGCTGGCTTCGTGGCGGCGCAAGCCCGCGGCGCGCACCCGATGGCGCCGCTGGACCTGTTCCGGTCCCGCACCGTCGCAGTCCCGGTCGTGGTCGGGTTCGCGTTCATCGTCGGCTACTACGGCCTGCCGTTCGTGATGAGCCTGTACCTGCAGCAACTACGGGGCCTGTCCCCGTTCGGTACCGGGGTGGCGTTCTTGCCGATGATGCTGATCGGCGCGGCGCTGACGCCGTTCAGCGCCCGCATAGCAGAAAGGCTCGGGGCTCGGGTGCTCATCACCGCCGGCTTGGTCGTGATGACGGCCGGCCTGGTGATCCTCGCTGCCGTCCCACCCTCGGCCCCGGTCTGGGCGCTGGCCGCGCTGATGGCCCTCGTCGGCTTGGCGGGCCCCACGGTGATGCCCCCGGTGACCGCGGTCCTGCTCAACAGCGTCCCGCCACACCGGGCCGGGACGGCCAGCGGCGTGTTCAACACCAGCCGGCAGATCGGCGGCGCACTGGCCGTCGCCGTCTTCGGCGGCCTGCTGGCCAACCACGCGGGCTTCCTGCACGGCGTCCGCGCCAGCCTGCTGATCGCCGCCGTGGTGGCGCTGGCCGCCGCGGCCGCCAGCGTGCGGCTCACCCCCGACGCTACCGACGACAGAAGAAAGGACTAAGCAGATGACACAAGACGCCGAACCGTCCGGTGCGCGGAGGCAGTTCGGGGATTTCGCGCCCGCGCTGGCCGATTTCACCGATGACGTGCTGTTCGGGCAGGTATGGACCCGCACAGAGCTATCACCCAAAGAGCGCAGCCTGGTCACCGTCGCCGCGCTGACCACCAGCGGGAACACCGGCCAGCTCGTCTACCACCTCGGCCTGGCCAAACAGAACGGCGCCAGCGAGCCAGAACTCATCGAGGCGATCACCCACCTGGCCTTCTACGCCGGCTGGCCGAAGGCCATGTCAGCGATGGCCGTGGCCAAGCGGGTCTTCCGCGGCGAGTCACCCAAGCCGTGCCAGTGCGGCACCGGCGCCCCGGGCAGGACCAGGATCCCGGGGCTGGACCCGACACTCAAGGCCCCGGCCGGCACCACCTGACACCTCAGACGGAAGGAAGTTAACCACTCATGCGTGGAACCATGCTCTACGCTCCTCGCGACATCCGGGTCGAGGAGCGCGCGGAGCCGGCGATCCAGGCGCCAACCGATGCGATCATCCGGATCTCCGCCGCCTGCGTGTGCGGGTCGGACCTATGGCCCTACCGCGGCATCGCACCCATCGAGGGCCCGGTGCCGATGGGCCACGAATACGTCGGCGTCGTCGAGGAGACCGGCAGCGACGTGCAGACCGTCAAGGCCGGCGATTTCGTGGTCGGCTCATTCATGGCCTCAGACAACACGTGCCCAATCTGCCAGGCCGGCTACCAGAGCCGCTGCGTGCACGTGGAGTACGTCGGGGCGGGCGGCGCTCAGGCCCGGTACCTGCGGGTGCCGCTGGCGGACGGCACCTTGGTCGCGACCCCGGGCCCGCCGGAGGAGGACCTGATCCCGAGCCTGCTGGCGGCCTCTGATGTGCTCGGCACCGGCTGGTTCGGCGCCGTCGCCGCCGAGGCCGGACCCGGCAAGACGGTCGCGGTCGTCGGTGACGGCGCTGTCGGCCTGCTCGCCGTGCTCGCGGCCAGGCAGCTGGGCGCCGAACGGATTATCGCGATGAGCCGGCACGAGCCCCGCCAAAAGCTCGCTCACGAGTTCGGCGCGACCGACATCGTCACCGAACGCGGCGACGCGGGCGTGGCGAAGGTGAAGAAGCTCACCAGCGGGCTCGGCGCGCACTCGGTCATCGAGGCCGTCGGCACCCAGGAGTCGATGATGCAGGCCATCCGCTCCACCCGCCCCGGCGGGCACGTCGGCTACGTCGGCGTCGCTCACGGTGTCGAGCTGCCCGGCCAGGAGCTGTTCTACGCCGAGGTACACCTGCTCGGCGGCCCCGCGCCGGTGCGCCGGTTCCTGCCCAAGCTGACCGGCCTGATCTGGAACCGTGAAATCGACCCCGGCCAGGTCTTCGACCTTGAGCTGCCCCTCGACCAAGCCGCCGAGGGCTACCAGGCCATGGACGAGCGCCGCGCGATCAAGGCCCTGCTGCGCCCCTGAGCCGCCCAAGTGGGGCTCAAGCGATGAACACACGGACATGGCTCGCAAGCCCACAGGATTTGACGGCGTGGGCATCAGCGCCACCCTCGACGCTCACTGGGCGCCGTCCCGGGCGGGCGCCCGCGCGTGCCAGCCGTGGTCTCAGTTTTGGTCTCATTCACCCCCGTTCACGACAGTTCACGGGCGTCTGCGGCCGCTTGTCCGCGCTGGTCATGAACGCTGGCGGACGGTGGTGAACGGTGGTGCGCAGTACTCGAAAGCGTGTGAAGGCGCAAGTCTTCCGTGGGTTCAAATCCCACCTCCACCGCCACTGACCTGCAAGGATGCGAGTCCCCAGCCCCTGCTCCGTGGCGGCGGGCACCGCGGTGGTCTCAGTTTTGGGCCACAAATGGTCTCAGTTGACAGGGCCGAGAAGCCCTTGGATGGCTGATCGGACCCGGACTCCGGCCCTGCACTGCGGCGCACATGATCTGGGACGAGCCCCCGGCAGGTCCCTGTCGGTGCAGGTAGAAGCCCTCCTCCAGGCAGACGCGCCCGCCGAGCCGGCGCCGACTTTCCCTATCTCCGGCCGGGCCGCCGGGCCCATGCGCACGTCCTCGAAGCGTGCACCGTGCCGTTCAGAGCTGCGGGACCGTCCTCCCACCGGCTGGATGCCCGCCAACTTACAAAGCGCATCACACTGAGTGGTCGAAAGGTTCTGGGGAGCGCGCGCCAACCCTGCCGTGCTGCGTGGGCGCGGGGTTCAGTTCAGGCAGGTTGCGAGCGTGCGCATTTGGGGGATCTGTTTGCCGCGGCGGATATGGGCGCGTCCTGGTTGCCGTATCGGCGGTAGCGGGCAGGCGATGGCGGTCGGCGTGGGGCGCCGGTGGCGTGGCGGCCCTGGGTGCCCGGGGATCAGGGCCCGGCCAGTGGCAGGGTTTCGGGTTGCGGGGTGGTCTGGGCCGCGATCTGGCGGGCGGTCTCCAGGAATCCGGGCAGGGCGGTGTTGGTGTTGTCTGCTGCCCAAGCGACCTGGAGGGTGAGCTGGTGCCCCACGACGGGGACAAGCCGGACACCGGTTAGGGAGAGCGCCTGGTATGAGGCGGCCACCACGGTCACCCCCAGGCCTGCTGCGACCAGCCCCAGCGTGGAGATGCCGCCTGCTTCCTGGACGATGGCCGGGCTGAAACCAGCCGCGCGGCAGGAGACGATGAACTGGTCGTAGGCGAGCACGGAACGGTGGCGGGGAAAAAACACGAAGGGCTCACCGGCCAGTTCGGACAGGGCGATGCGGTCATAGCGGGCGAGACGGTGGTCGGCGGGCAGGGCGGCCACCACCTGCTCGGTGAGCAGCGTCTCCAGCAGTATTCCTGGCGGCGCGGCGGCCGCGCGCAGGAACCCGGCATCGACGCGCCCGGCGGCCAGGGCGGCGAGCTGCTCGTCGTCGAAGTTCTCGCTGATGGTGACGTCGATCGAGGGGTGGGTGTCCCGGTAGGCGCGGATGATGGTGGGCAGCTGGGCCAGTGCGACGGAGGGCAGCGCGGCGATGGTGAGTTCTCCCCAGTCGCCGTGGGCGGCGAGCCGGGCCAGCCTGATCGCCCGGTCGGATTCGGTGAGGGCCCGCCGTGCCTGGCTGAGTACTGCCCGGCCGGCCTGGCTGAGGGCGACCCGGCGGCTGGTCCGGTCGAACAGGGTGACCCCGAGCGCTCGTTCCAGGTCGCGGATCTGCCGCGACAGGGCGGGCTGGGTGATGTGCAGGCGGTCCGCGGCCCGGCCGTAGTGGAGTTCTTCGGCCACGGTGGTGAACGACCGCCACAGCCGGGCATCAACATCCATGCGGTCAGGTTATCAATCGAGGCTGGATTGGCCTTGGACATTATCGGTCCTCGGCGGTTGGCTGATACCGAGCGCGGCAGCCGGGGGTACCGGCCCGGCGGCCAGCTGGAAGGAGCCAGCCATGACCGACTTCATCGCCCCTGTGGCCCGCAGCGTGATCTCCACCCCGGACACGCAGGCGGCCACCTGGTTCCTGGGTGCCCTGTCTCGCCTGCGCATCAGCGGCGAGCAGACCGGCGGAGCCTTTGCCCTGGCCGACACCCTCGCCCGGCGCGGCCACGCCAGCCCGGTCCACGTCCACGACCGGGATGACGAGACCTTCCTCGTGCTCGACGGCGAACTGCGGGTCCTGGCCGGCGAGGAAGAACATACTGCCGGCCCGGGCACCGCGGCGGTGCTGCCCCGGCGGCTCCGCCACTCCTACGTCGTTATCTCGGCCACGGCACGGTTCCTCACCCTGCACACCCCCGCCGGTTTCGAGCGGTTCGCCGCCGAGGTCGGCGAGCCCGCCCAGGCGCTCACCCTGCCTCTAGAACCCGCCGGGCCGCCCGACGTGGCCGCGCTGGTCCAGGCAGCCGCCCGGCACGGCATCACCATCCTGGCCCCACCGCCCCAGCCCTGAGGCCGTCGCCCGCACGGGCGGACGGAACCAGCTCAGGGCACTGGGCTCATCCTGCCCCGAACGGGGGCTCTATCACCCATGGCCTGGCCTGGCGGCCAGGTAACCAGAAGGGATCAGAACATGACTACCACCACCACAGGCGTGCGGGCCTGGCGCGGCACTCGGCTGGGCTGGCTTGGCCTCCTCCCGGTTGCCGGGGTGCTGCTGGCCGCCGTGGCCGCCGCCCCGGCCAGCGCCGCCCAGCTCAGCCATCCCGCCGCGCCGGCGCGGCAGGCGGGCCACCACCGGCCCATAGCTGGCGTCCCGATGACCTTGGCGCAGGCGCCGGCCGGGCTGCGGGCCGCGGTGCGCGCCACGCTCGGCCAGCCAGCCACCGCCCCGGCCGGCTCAGCGGCCCAGGCCAGCTTGGTGGCCGGGGACGGTCAGGCCGATTTCTTCGGCGTGTCCATCGCCATCTCCGGCAACACCGCGCTGGTGGGCGGGACCACCGCGCACCACCACACCGGGGCGGCGTATGTGTTCGTCCACGGCGCCCGGGGCTGGACCCAGCAGGCCCGGCTGGTCGCCGCCGACGGCGTGGCCCTGGACAACTTCGGGTTCTCCGTCGCCCTCGACGGCAACACCGCCGTGGTCGGGGCGCCGAACCGGGGCCCCGACGGGGTGCGCAGCCTCCACGGGAACGGCGGCGCCTACGTGTTCACCCGCACCGGCACCACCTGGACCCAGCAGGCACTGCTGACCCGCACCACCGACAGCTCCAGCAGCGACTTCTTCGGCTTCTCCGTCGGCCTGTCCGGGCCGACCGCGCTGATCGGCATCCCCGGCGACAGCCTATCCCGCGGCGCGGTCTTCGAGTTCACCCGCACCGCCACCACCTGGACCCAGCGGGCCCAGTTCACCGGCTCCACCAGCCAGGAAGGCGACCAGTTCGGCTGGTCCATCGCCTTCGCCGGGCACACCGCGGTCATCGGCGCCCCCTCCCAGGCCAACACCCCGGGCGCCGCCTACGTCTTCACCCAGACCGCCACCGGCCTCCCCCAGCAGGCCATCCTGCGCGCCCCGCACCCCCAGGGCAGCGACCTGTTCGGCCGCACGGTCGCCCTGTCCGGCACCACCGCGCTCATCGGCGCGCCCGGGGCAGCCGGGTTCACCGGCGCCGCCTACGTGTTCACCCGCACCGCCACCGGCTGGGCCCACCAGGCGACCCTCACCGCCGCCGACGGCCAGCAAGGCGACAGCCTGGCCCTGAACGCCCTGGCCATCTCCGGCAACACCGCGGTGGTCGGCGAGGAACTGGACAACAACTTCACCGGCGCCGCCTACGAGTTCGTCCGCACCGGCACCACCTGGGCCCAGAAGGCCAAGCTCACCGCCGCCGGCGGCACGCCCAACGACCGCCTCGGCCACGGCCTCGCCATCACCGGCACCACCGCACTGGTCGGCGCACCCGGCCACAACACCTTCCACGGCCAGGTCGACCTGTTCTCCCTGTGACCTGGCACCCCGGCACCACCAGCGGGGAGGCCACGACACCCCGGCCTCCCCGCGCCCACCGGCCCTCAGCAAACGTTCAGAAAACCTGCAGCGATTCCGCCGAACCGCGCCAGACATGCCGCCCGTGCGGCATGTAGGAGCACGAAAGCCGGCGCTGCGGCGTCCACAAACCGAAAGGACATCCCATGTCATTCACCCTCGCCCGGCCGGCCGCCGGGTTCGCGCTGCTTGCGGTGCTGGCCACCGGCTGCAGCGCCGCCGCAGCCGGTTACCACACGGCGGCCAAGCAGGCCGCGTCTGCCGCGTCCAGCAGCGCAGTCAAGACCGCGACGATCAAGGGCGCGACCGCGCTGACCAATGCCAAGGGCTTGACCCTCTACTGGTTCGCCCCGGACACCATGACCACCTCCAACTGCAACGGCACCTGCGCCCAGCTCTGGCCGCCGGTGCACGGCCCGGTCACTGCCGGGCCCGGCGTCACCGGCAGCCTCGCCACCATCACCCGCGCCGACGGCGCGACCCAGGCCACCTACAACGGGCATCCTCTCTACAGTTACGCCGCCGACACCGCCCCCGGCCAGGCCAACGGCAACGGGCTCAACGTCTCCGGCGGGGTCTGGCACGAGGTGACCGCCTCCGGGGCGCCCGCGCCCGCCTCCACCTCCGGGGGAGGCGGCTATGGCTACTGACCGCGCACGCACCGGCACGGGTCGGCAGCCCGCGCGCAGCCCCCGGCACACGAGTGGAGCGGCCGGTGACAGGGCGATCGGGCTAGCCACCACCAGTCCCTCCCCAGCGCTGAGCCAGTCGTGGCGGCTCGCCCTGCGCATAGCCGGGGCCGGGCTTCTGGCCGCCACCGCGGCCACCCACCTTGACCTGTACCTGACCGGCTACCAGACGATCCCAACAATCGGGTGGCTGTTCCTGCTGCAGGTGATCGCGGGCTTCGGCCTCGCCGTCGCGGTGCTCGCCTCGGGCCGCAGGATCGTGGCCGCCGCAGGGGCCGGGTTCGCCGCGGCAACCTTGGGCGGCTACCTGCTGTCGGTATGGGCCGGCCTGTTCGGGTTCACCGAGGTGCCCACCACCGCCGGGATCACCGCCGGGATGATCGAGATCGCCGCCCTCGCCGTCCTGGGCGTGGCCGCCGCCGTGCCAGTGGCCCGGCCCCAGCCGGGCGGCCCTGCACGGCCGCGGGGGCCGCTGGCCAGGCTGCAGCCCAGCGCGCCCGCCACCGTGGCGGCGGCCGCGGGGGTGTCGGCGCTGGCCTTGGCATTGCTGGGGACCGCCGCCGTGCAGGCGGGCCCGGCCCCGGCGGCCGCCAGCAAAGGCGCGGTGGTGCTGAAGACGACGACGATCGGCGGGGCGACCGTGCTGACCAATGCCAAGGGACTCACCCTGTACTGGTTCGCACCCGACACCCCCGCCACGTCGGCCTGCTACGGATCCTGCGCGGCTTACTGGCCACCAGTCACCGGCAAGCCAGCCGCTAACCCAGGCGTCACCGGCACGCTCGGCACCATCACACGCTCAGGCGGCCAACTCCAGGCCACCTACCACGGGTACCCCCTCTACACCTACATCGGCGACAGCGCCCCCGGCCAAGCCCACGGCAACAACCTCAACCTCAACGGTGGGCTCTGGCACGAAGTCAGCGTGACCGGCTAAACCACCACATCCAAGCGCTGCGCCAAGGGCGACAGGGTCACCGGCAGGCCCACGCATCATCGAGCCACCGATCCGGTGGATTCCCAGAGCCCTTGCCCGGAGCAGAGCTAGCTGACAGCCATCTGGGCGACAAGCCGGGTCGGCAGTCTTGGGCGCTGGCAAGTGTGCGGGCCGGTCGGGAGCGGCCCCGGCACCAGGCCCTGGGCTCAGTTTTGGTCTCATTCACTCCAGTCCGCCACCGTTCACCGGTGGCCGCCCTGATCGTGTTCGCGCAGGCCACGGACGATGGCGGACGCCGGTGAACGGTGATACGCAGTACTCGAAAGCGTGTGAAGGCGCAAGTCTTCCGTGGGTTCAAATCCCACCTCCACCGCCACTGACCTGCGATGACGCGAGCCCCCGTGCCTGCTCGGTAGCGGCGCGCACCGCGGTGGTCTCAGTTTTGGGCCACCAATGGTCTCAGTTGATGGGGCGGAGATACCCGCGGCTGGCTGGATCGGACCCGAACTCCGGCCCTGCACTGCGGTGGACATGATCTGGGAGGAAACCCCGGCGGGCCCCTGCCGGTGCAGGTAGAAGCACTCGTCCAGACAGACGCGCCCGCCAAGCCGGGTGCCGGCTTCCTTGCCTCCGGCCGGGCTGCCGAGCCCATGCGCACGCCGCCGAAGCGTGCACCCGGCCGTTAAGGGCTGGCCAGGACCGCCGCCGGGGCACCCGGCGCGAATGCAGGCAAGCAGGATCACCGGCTACTCCGCCTCCGGAACCAGGAAAGCTGGCTATCGATGCCCATGGCAGCCCGCACATTGGGGCACCGAACCGCGGGGCAGGGGCTGGGCGGGATACCGCGGCATGCAGATTAGCCAGAACGCGACCCGGGCCCATGATGCCAGCATGAAGGTTGTTGACCAGGGCATCGGCCAGGTAGTTCACGGACGCGATCGGGCCGGCCTGGGCGCGACCGTAGCGGCGTGTGGACCGCGGTGTCATAAGGATTATGTCGCGCCACGAGTGCTACCTGGGGCAGGCCGTATGGAGCGCGAGCCCGCAGGCCCATCGATGACATGCGGCTCGGCGTTCAGCCGCAGACCTTCGGCTGCTGTTCGCCGGAGGCGTACTGATTCCATTCTTGCGGTGTCGGTGGTCCCACGTCGGCGCAAAGCGCCGCATAGGCATGCGTGAATAGCGACACGTGCCACAGGCGCACGGTGCCGTCGCCACCGACGCTGGCCAGGAGCTTGCCGTCCGGGCTGAACGCCACCCCGAACACGCTGTTCAGGGCGCTGGCGTGGAGGGGCGCGCCGACTGGGCGGCCGGTGGCCGGGTCCCACAGCCGCACCGTGCCGTCGCCGTCGGCGCTGGCCAGCCGTTTGCCGTCGGGGCTGAACGCCACCCAGTACACGCCGCTAGTAGCGCCGGTGCCGGTCTGGAGGGGCGCGCCGACTGGGCGGCCGGTGGCCGGGTCCCACAGCCGCACCGTGCCGTCGCCGCCGCCGCTGGCCAGGAGCTTGCCGTCGGGGCTGAACGCCACCCCGAACACGCCGTTCAGGGCGCTGGCGTGGAGGGGCGCGCCGACAGGCTGGCCGGTGGCCGGGTCCCACAGCCGCACCATGCCGTCGCCGTCGCCGCTGGCCAGGAGCTTGCCGTCGGGGCTGAACGCCACCACGCGCACCCCGTTCGGGGCGCTGGTGGCGTAGAGGGGCGCGCCGACTGGGCGGCCGGTGGCCGGGTCCCACAGCCGCACGGTGCCGTCGCCGTCGGCGCTGGCCAGCAGCTTGCCGTCGGGGCTGAACGCGACCCAGATCACAGCGTTAAGAGCGCTGGCGTGCATGGGCGCGCCGACGGGCTGGCCGGTGGCCGGGTTCCACAACCGCACCATGTTGTCGCCGTCGCCGCTGGCCAGGAGCTTGCCGTCGGGGCTGAACGCCACGCCGTACACGCTGTTCAGGGCGCTGGTGACGTGGAGGGGCGCGCCGACGGGGCGGCCGGTGGCCGGGTTCCACAGCCGCATCGTGCCGTCGCCGTCGGCGCTGGCCAGCAGCTTGCCGTCGGGGCTGAACGCCACCCCTGGCACGCCGTAGGGGTTGCCCGGGTCTGCGGGCAGGGGCGCGCCGACGGGGCGGCCGGTGGCCGGGTCCCACAGCCGTACCGTGCCGGCGCCGTCGGCGCTGGCCAGCAGCTT
>Ga0318516_10000362_pt1 | contig 13614 bp, 11 predicted proteins | sample GRESIP176b2f20_FD_202501 | JGI IMG/M metagenome (GOLD analysis project Ga0318516, IMG submission 202501) | Tropical soil microbial communities from Luquillo Experimental Forest, Puerto Rico - GRE.SIPMG.176b2f20 | ecosystem: Environmental > Terrestrial > Soil > Tropical forest > Bulk soil... | reverse complement strand
TGGCCACGCCAGTCTGGTCGGCCGGCACCGCCGCGACGACCAGCGCGGACATGGCCGAGAAGGCGAGACCGAACCCGATGCCCAGGATGCCCGCCGCCAGGTAGATCTCCCACGCGTGCGCGTGGGCGAAGGCCAGGATCGACATCGCCACGGAGCCGGCGAGGCAGCCCGCCACGACAAGCGTCTTGCCGCCGAAGCGGCGCGCGAGCATTCCGGCGCACAGGCTGACCGGGAACATGGTGATCGACGACGGCAGCAGCATCAGCCCCGAGCGCGTGATGCTCGCGCCGAACCCGTACCCGGCGGACGGCGGCGTCTGGACGAACTCCGGCAAGAACGCGAACGTCGCGTACATGCCCATGCCGATGAGCAAGGCGACGAGGTTGTTGGTCCAGATGGCCGGGCGCCGCATCATATGCATGTCGATCAGCGGTGTGGCCGCCCGCAGCTCGGCGATCACCCAGGCCAGGGCGAGCAGCACGGCCGCCGCTAGCAGCCCGATCACCGCGGCTGAGCCCCAGCCCCAGCTGGACGCCTCGCTCAGCGCCACCAGCAGCGCCGCCAGCCAGCCGGACAGCAGCACCGTCGGCAGCCAGCTGATCCGCCCCGGGCTGCGCACCGGGGACTCCGGGACGAACAGCACCGCGCCCACCGCCGCGAGCACCGTCCCGATCAGCGGCAGCCAGAACAGCCACCGGTAGCCGAGCCCGTCCACGATCGGCCCGGCCAGCACGATCCCGAGGCCACCCCCGACCGAGGTCAGCCCGGCGATCGTGCCGACCGCGGTCGCCACCTTGCCCGCCGGGAACTCGTCACGGATGATCCCGAACGCCACCGGGATCATCCCGCCGCCGGCGCCCTGGATCACCCGGGCCACGATCATCACGCCGATCGAGGACGCCAGCGCGGCCATCAGCGACCCGGCCGCGAGGGCGGCCAGCGCTACCACGAACACCCGCTCCTTGCCCTTCATGTCCCCGACACGCCCCAGGATCGGAGTCATGATCGAGGCCGAGAGCAAATACGCCGTAAGCACCCACGTCGCGGCGCTCTGCGACGTGTGCAGCTCCTGTTGCACGGTGGTCAGCACCGGAATCACCAGCGACTGCAGCAGCGCGAACGCCCCGACGCCCGCCGCCAGCACCGCGAACGTCAGCTGATAGTGCGTACGCCGCGCACTCGCCATCTCGGCCCTTTCATCGAAACGGAATTGGCCTTCCGCTACGATAGCACAAAGCGGAATGGGCATTCCGCTACGACGCGGGCTAGGCCAGGCCCAGGGCGATGGCATGCAGGGCCAGGCCCACCCCGGCGCCTACGACCGTGCCGTTGATGCGGATGAACTGCAGATCCCGCCCGAGGAGCAGCTCCAGCTGGAACGACGTCTCCTCGGCATCCCACCGCTGGATAGTCCCCGTGACGAGGTCGGCGAGGTCATCGTGGAACTGGTCGGCTAGTGCCCTGGCTCCCGCCTCGACCATGCGCTCGAGGCCCTCCTGGAGGCGGCGGTCTGAGCCGAGGCGCCGCCCCGCGGCCGCCAGCGCGTCGGCCATCCGGTGCCGCAGCTCAGACTCCGGATCGGCCGCCTGGATCCGCAGTGTCTCCTTGGCCTTGCTCCACAGCGACGAGGACCAGTCCCGCAGCCCCGCGCTGCCCAGGACATCACGCTTGAAGCGCTCGCCGCGCTCGCGCAGCTCGGGAGATGTCTCGAGGCGGTCGGGGAGGCCCGCGATCCATGCTTCGAACTGCTGCCGCGTCTCGTCATCGGGATCGGCCGCCATCGCCGCGATGCGGTAGCGCAGGCGGGTGTACAGGCGGTCGAAGACGAGCCGGTAAGCCGCATCGGGCAGCCAGCGGGGCGCCTCGGCCTCGAACCGCTCGCGCAGCTCGTCATAGTGGTCCGCGAGGTAGTGATCGGCGCCGGACAGGATGATGTTGAACAGCTCGGCGTGATGGCCGCCCGCGATGACAACCCGCAGGGCGCGCCCGGCCAGCGGCGCCACTTCGACGGCTTCCGCCGCGCGGGTCAGCTCGGCGGTGAGCACGCGCTGGACATCCTCATCGCGCAGCGCCTCGGCCGCCGTGACCACCGCATCCGCGGCATGGCCGGCGAAGCGGGTGGCGTTGGCCGGATCGGACAGCCAAGCGGCAAGCCGGGGAACGAGCCCGGCGGAGCGGATCCGTTCGGCGAGCACGTCCGCGGTGAGGAAGTTCTCTTGCACGAACTGGCCGAGAGTGGCTGCGAACTGGTCCTTGCGCTCGACGATCAGCGCCGTATGCGGTATCGGAAGGCCCAGGGGGCGGCGGAAGAGAGCCGTCACCGCGAACCAGTCCGCGACGCCGCCGACCATGGCCGCCTCGGCGCCGGCCTGCACGTAGCCGAGGAATGTCCCGTGGACGCCGGCGGCGGTCACGGCAATGAACAAGACGGTTACCCCGCCGAGCAGAGCGGTAGCGCGCCGCCGCGCGGCGGCCAACCGGCGCGTCCGCAACTCCACGGACTCGCGCTCGAGCTTGGACACCGGCGATGCGGACATCGTCGCCGCAGGTTCCATCTGGCAGCCCCCGGTCAGTCAGCGGCACAGGCGGGGACCCGTGGCCGCGTCAGTCGAGTAGTTCCATCGGCAAGCCAGTTTCCCAGGAACTCCGTGAGCACTCGCAGCCGGAGCTTGCTAACGCAGGTCAGCGAGGACGGCGGGGAGGCCGACGGTGAGCATCTTGCGGCGGACCCGGACGCGCGCCTGGACAGCGGCCGAGACCCAGGGCTTGGATAGGTCAAGGCTTGAAGGGAGAGGCTGATGCCACGGTCAACGGTCAATGTACGTGAGCTCCAGGCGCCGCTGCGGGACCAGTACACGAAAGATCCCGGCAGCGCGCCGGTGATCCTGCGGGCTGTCAACGGCAGTTCCGACCTGGCGGACCCGTTGCACTGCGCCGTGCATCCGGACGGCGCCCCGGAATTCACCTTTAGTTCCGGCGCCCACCCCGCCGTCGGCGGCGCCGGGGACGTCCCCTGCTCAGGGGACTTGCTGCTGGCGGCCCTGGCCGCCTGCCAAGAGGTCACCATGCGCATGGTGGCCGCCAGCATGGGGATCGAACTCGAGGCGCTGGAGATCACGGTGGAAGGGGACTGGGACCCGCGGGGAACCCTCGCCATGGGCAAGGAGTTTCCCATCGGGCTCACCGGCATCCGCTGCCACACGAACGTGGTGATCGGTGAAGACGAACGAGGCGAGCGGGCGGCCCGCCTCCTCCGCAGTGCCGAGCGCTACTGCGTCGTGCTGAGCACTCTCCGCGGCGGCGTCGACGTGACCTCGACCTTCGAGGTCGGCAAGGCCAACTCCGGCGATCAGTGAAGCCGTTCCCCCGCCGGGATGGGTACGTCGATGGTGTTGTCACCGGGCGCGAGCGGGCAGACCCACCGGTCGTCGTACCGGCAGGACGGGTGGTACAGGAAGTTCAGGTCGATGATCAGGGCCTGGCCGGCGGAGCCGAGGTCGGCGCCCTTGGCCGTGTCGAGCAGGTAGCGGCCGCCGCCGTAGCTGCCGCTGCCGGCCGTCGCGTCCCTGACCGGCAGGAAGAGGCCGCCGCCGTACTGGTCGAGCCACCACAGCGCCAGCCGCCGGCTGACCGGGGCCGGCAGCGTGACCCAGCCGGCCTGTTCGAGGCGGGTGACGCCGTCCGGGCCGGTGTCGATCTCGAGCCGCCGCGGCCTCGCGGCCGGTTCGACGGGCACCGTCCAGCGCAGCGCGGGATCGTACGGCCAGTACGGCACGCCGCTGACGCGCAGCGGATCGCCAGCGGGCAGGGGGCTCTGCGGGTGCGCCCGCAGCAGCCGGTCACGGCCATCCCGCCACAGTTCGCGCGCGGCCGCGGGATCCGCCTGATCCCGGACCCGTCCATACAGGCTGGCGGTCTCGCGCCGCCAGCCGGCCAGTTGCAAGGCAGTAACCGGGTTCATGACGCCAGTCTCCACTGGGGTCTCTTGCCCTCCGCGGTCGCCCTCTGCAGGGAATGTCCGGAATGCGGCTTTTTTCGGCGCGGCCTGCTGATTTGATTGCAGTTTCCCGTGCCCGGGCACGGGAAACTGCAATCAAATCCCGGCGAGCCCCGGCGGCGAGAGAGTGGGGCCCACAACCCCACAACGGGTACCTCGTACCCGACCACATCGCGGCACACCAGAAACAAGAACCACTACTTAATCTCCGGCGGGGCTACCTGAGTGTCGCCAGCAGGTCGCGGACCTGGGTTTCCGGCAGCCCGGCTGGCATGGGGACGGTTACCCGGTCGACTACGTCGCCGTAGCGGCGCTTGAGTTCGGCTGCGGCGTCCTGCGGCGGCCCGATGACGGCGAACGTGTTCAGCACCTCGTCGTCGACCAGGTCGCCCATGGCCGCCCACCGGCTTTCGTCCTTGGTCACGGACAGCTCGTGCAGCCGGTCGGCCAGGCTGCCCCAGCCGTGCAGCGCCAGGACCGGGCGGTACGCGGGGGTGCTGCCGTAGAAGGCGATCTGACGCCGCACGGCGGTGATCCGCTCGGCGAAGCGAGGGCCGCCGTCGTCCAGCAGGACGAAACCCGGGCAGGTGACTTCGACGCGGTCCCGCGGCCGCCCGGAGCGGGCGAGGCCCTCGGCGAGCGCGGGCAGGGTGACCTCACGCAGGTAGCGCTCGGTGGTGAAGCCGTGCACGACCAGGCCGTCGGCCACCTCGCCGGCCACGCGCGTCATGTCGGTGCCGACGGCGGCGAGGAACACCCGCGGCGGCCCGTACGGGTTCGGTTCGGGGCGGAACATGGCGGTCATCAGCGTGTGCCGGTAGTACTCGCCCTCGAAGCTGAGCGGGCGGCCCTCGTTCCAGCAGGCCCAGATCGACCGGAGCGCGATGACGTACTCACGCATCTGCGGGATAGGACGGCCCCATGGCATCGAGAACCGACGGGTGATGTGCGCCTTCACCTGGCTCCCCAGGCCGAGAATGAAGCGGCCGCGCGCGGCCGCCTGCAGGTCATTCGCGGCATAGGCCGTCGTCATGGGGCTGCGGGCGAAGGCCACGGTGATGGAAGTGCCAAGCTCGATCCGCGACGTGGCCGTCGCGGCGACGGCGAGCGGGAGGAACGGGTCATGGCTAACCTCCGCGGACCAGGCTCCGTCGTAGCCCGCTTCCTCCAGCCGCCGGACGGTACCCGGTACGTCACCCAGCTGTCCGCTGCCAAGTAGCGCATCCACTTTCATGGCATCGCTCCGTTCACCGGTGACCACCCGATACCCCGTTCGCCAAGAAGCATAATCGATTTCAGTTATTCGCTACTAGTAGTACGCTACAGCTGTGTCGGTACCGAGAATTGGTTATCGTCCTGCGATGTCGCCGGGGTGGGTGCGAGTCGACTGTCACCTGCACACTGTCGCCTCCGGGGACTCGGTACTGACCCTGGAGCAGCTCGCCGAGCGTGCTCAGCGGACCGACCTGGACGTCGTGTGCATCACGGACCACAACCTCACCTCGGCGGCCGTCATGGCGGCCGAGCGAGAGCTCGGTGTGCGGATCATCGTGGGCGAGGAGGTCAGGACGCCCGCCGGGGACGTGATCGGGCTGTTCCTTACCGAACGGATCCCCTACGTGCTGCCGCTGGCCGAAGTCATCGGCCGGATCCGCGCCCAGGGCGGCCTGGTGTACGCGCCGCACCCGTTCGACCGGGTTCGGTCGAGCCTGGGTGAGGCGCTTTTCGGCCTGTGCGCCGAGGGCGGCGTAGATGTCGTCGAGGTGTTCAACGCCAAGATCTCCGACCAGGCGCTGAACGACCGGGCGGCCGAGGTCGCCAGGGAGTTCGGCCTGCCCGGCGGCGCGGGCTCGGACGCGCACGACGCTCCCGGCGTGGGGGCGGCCTATCTGGAGATGCCCGACTTCGACGGCCCGGCCGGCTTTCTCGCCGCGCTCGCGAAGGCGCGCGTGTTCGGCGAGTTCCGCGACCACGCGCTTCGTTACCCGCCGCCGGCCTCTCAGCTAACTTAGCTATATGAATCAGCCGACATCGTTGGCGACACCGGTGACACCCGCCCAGCGGGAGCGGTACGACCGGGTGGTCGACACCGCCACCGAGGCGCTGTCCGCCGGGGGGCAGGACGCCGTGCAGATGAAGGACCTGGCGCAGCGGGCGGGGGTGTCGCTGGCCACGCTGTACCGGTACTTCCCCTCGAAGGAGTACGTGCTGCTCGCCGTATCCCTCGCCAGGTACCAGGCGGCCGCGCGCAAGGTGTTCGCGGAAGTCCCGCAAGGGAACACGGTCCGCGAGCGGGTGACCAGCCACCTGATGCGCGAATTCCGCACCCAGCAGCGGGAACAGCGCCTCACCGCGGCCCTGACGCAGGCACTGACTGGTACCACGCGCACCTACAGCGAGCTGATCGAGGCGGTCGAGCACCTGCACTTGCAGATACTCCGGCACGTCGCCGCGGGCGGCGGCCCGGTAAGCGAGCAGCAGCAGAAGGTGCTGGCTGTCGTCCTCGATATCTTCAGCGGGGGGACCCGCCGCTGGCTCGCGGGGACCTACTCGGCCGCCGAGGCCAAGTTCCATATCGAGACCGGCTGCGAACTGCTCGAGCTGCCGGACGATGTGGTGGACGCGGAGCTCGGGCGGGCAGCGCCGGACGTCGCGATCGGGCGCGCCGGCTAGACCAGCCCCGGCCGGTCAGGTCACTGGATCTTCCGCCAGCAGCGCCGCGAGCCGGTCCAGTTGCTCGCCGGGACCGCCGAACAGCGCCTCCTGGGAGATGGCGTTCTTGTAGTACAGGTGCGCGTCGTGTTCCCAGGTGAACCCGATGCCGCCGTGCAGCTGCATGGCCGCGGTCGCGGCCTCCAGGTACGGTGCCGAGACCATCACCCGCGCGACCGCGGCGGCGGCGGGGAACTGCCGCGGCCGTTCGTCGCCCGCCCGAGCGGCGTCCCGCAACGCCGCGTGTGCGAGCTCCCAGGCGGTCCGCACGTTCGCCAGCCGGTGCTTGACGCCTTGGAACGCGCCGATCGGCTGGCCGAACGCGACCCGGATCTTCGCGTAGCCGGCGGTCATCGCCAGGCAGGCGCCCATGCCGCCCAGCTGCTCGGACGACAGCGCCAGGTTAGCCAGGTCCGCGGCGAAGCCGAGTGCCGCCGCGGCGTCGCCGCTCAGCGGACGTCCTGGCGTGCCGGACAGTGTCACCGCGCCCACCGAGCGGCTGTGGTCGATGCTCGTCAGCGGCCTGACGTCCAGCCCGGCCGCGTCCGCCTGCACCGCGAACAGCGCCGGCTGGCCATCCCTGATCGCCGGTACCAGGAACACCTGCGCCTGCCCGGCGTTGAGTACCGGCGCTACTTCGCCAGTCAGCGTGTCGCCGGAAGCACGGACCGTCCCAGGCCCTGCCATGGCGAGCGTGACGATGAGCTCACCGCTGGCTATGCCCGGGAGCAGGCTAGCCTGCGCGGGCCCGTCTCCCAGCTTGAGCAGCGTGCCCGCCGCCAGCGTCACGGCTAGCAGCGGCGACGGCACCAGCCTCGCGCCCAGCTCGGTCATGGCGACCGACAGCGCCGAGTAGCCGGCCTCCGCGCCGCCGTGCTCAGCCGGGATGATCAGGCCGGCCAGCCCCAGCTGGGCGGACATCTGCTTCCACACGGAGGGGTCGTACGGCTGGCCGGAAGCCATGAGCTCGCGCAGCCGGGAAAGCGGGCTGCGCTCGGCGGCGAAGCGCCGCACCGATTCCCTGAGCTGTTCCTCCTCGGAGGTGAGTATCAGCGTCATCGCCAGTCCTCAATTCTGCTGCGTGCCGACGCGCAACTGGTTGAACGGCGTATTGCGGTCCACGCCGGGATCCTTGGGCAGGCCGAGCACCCGCTCCCCGATGATGTTGCGCTGGATCTCGTTCGTGCCGCCCGCGATCGACCCGCCGGGCACGGCGATGATCGCCGTGACGACCGCCCTCACGTCGTCACTCTCGAAGCCGACCGCCGCCGGCCCGAGTACCTGGCCGGCCACCTCGGCCGCGAACATACCCAGTTCCGCGCCCGCCAGCTTGGCTACGGAGCCGCGCGGCCCAGGATCGCTTCCGGCCATGGCCTCTTCGCGGAGCAGCTGCGCGAACAGCCGGACGGCGCGCTCGCGCGCGTAAAGCTCCGCCAGCCGCCTGCTGAGCCCCGGGTCTGTGCCCCGGCCGAGCCGCGCGGCGACCCGGCTGAGCGAGTCGTAGGCCAGCGGGCTCATCCGGGGCGCGGACAACGTGCCGATCGCCACCCGCTCGTTGCGGAGCATGACCACGGCGGCAGCCCAGCCCTTGTTGACCTCGCCGATCACCGAGTCGGCGGGCAGCCGCACCTGGTCGAAGAACACCTCGTTGAACGGCGCCGCGCCGGTCGCGACCTTCAGCGGCCGGACGGTCACGCCCGGGGAGTGCATGTCCACGATGAACATCGTGATGCCCGCGTGCTTGGGCACGGTCGGGTCCGTGCGGGCGATGACCGCGCCGAAGTCGCTGTACTGGGCGCCCGATGTCCAGACCTTCTGCCCGTTGAGCACCCACTCGTCGCCGTCGCGGGCCGCGGTGGTGATCAGGCTCGCGACGTCGGATCCGGCGGCCGGCTCGGAGAACAGCTGGCACCAGATCTCCGCACCGCGCAGCAGCTTCGGCAGGTAACGCTTCTTCTGCTCTTCGGTGCCCAGCTCCAGGATCGTCGGCCCGGGCATGCCCAGCCCGATGATGAACGCGCTCGTCGGCAACGCGAAGTCACGCGCCTCCTGGCTGAACGCGATCTGCTCGGCGTTGGTCAGCCCCTGCCCGCCGTACTCCCGCGGCCAGGTGATGCCGGCGAAGCCCGCGTCGTACAGCTTCGCTTGGAAGGCCTTCTGCTCGGCGATGCCGGCCGCGCCCGGTTCCCCGTCCGCGTCGCCCGCGCTCGCCCTGCGCGGAGCGTTGGCTTCCAGCCAGGCCCGTGCTCGGATCCGGAATTCAGCTACATCGCTCATGCCGGTTCGTCCCCTTGATGCCCGCCGAGGCACTGAGGTGCCAAAAACTGAAATCGGTTATGCTTATCTAGGAACCGAGCGAACCACGTGCGGCCAGTGGTGTCAACACCTGCCTGCGTGATGGGGAGAATCGAGTATGGAAGTGGATACGGCACAACAGTGAAGCGAAGCGAGGACAGCCAGCCTATGAAGGTGACCGGCACGCTGCAGCGGCAGGCATGGCTGCGGGGAGAACTCCCGCCGGTCGAGCAGGTCACCCGGGGCGTGTGGTCCGTGCCCGTGCCCATCCCTGACAACCCGTTGCGCTATGTGCTGAGCTACGTGATCGAGCACGCGTCCGGCTTCGTCCTCGTGGACCCGGGATGGGATGACCCAGCGAGCTGGCAGGCGCTGACCGACGGGCTGGCGGAGTGCTCGGTCCCGCTGGACGCCATCACCGCGGTGCTCATCACGCACGTGCACCCGGATCACCATGGCCTGTCCGGCGCCGTGCGGGAGAAGTCCGGCGCGTGGATTGGCATGCATGAGCGCGAAGGCACGCTCCTGACGGCCTTCGCCCAGGCTGCCCGCGGCCCCGAAAGTCTCGGGTACCTGCGCTGGTGCGGTGCCCCCGAAGAGCACATCGGGGCGTTCGCGGCTTTCACGGAGAGCCGGACCGGCGGCCCCCGTGAGATGGCAAGCGCGGACCGCTACCTGAGCCATGGCGAACTGGTCGCCGTGCCCGGCCTGCGGCTGCGCGCGGTCTGGACCCCGGGCCACTCACCGGGCCACCTGTGCTTCCATGACGAGACGCACGGGCTGTTGCTCACCGGCGATCACGTCCTGCCGCGGATCACGCCGAACATCTCCGCTTACGACCTGGAGTCCGAGCCGCTCAAGGATTACCTGGACTCGCTGGCCACGCTGAGCGGGCTCGAGCCGGGAGAGGTACTGCCGGCCCACGAGTACCGGTTCGCCGGCCTGGACTCCCGGCTTGGCGACCTGCGGGCCCACCACGAAGAACGGCTCGGCGAGACACTCGCGATCCTGCGCGCCCGCTCAGCGGCCCAGTCCGCCTGGCAGGTAGCCACGCGCGTCTCCTGGTCCCGCCGCTGGGACGAGCTATCCGCCTTCCAGCACCAGGCCGCGCTCGGCGAAGTCGTCGCGCACCTGCGTCACCTCCAGTCACGGCAGGCCGCCACATGCGCCGTCGCCGACGGTGTAGGGCTCTGGCGCCCGACCGCGGTCCCCTAGATCATGATAAACAGAATACGTTCTGGAAATTAAAGGTCAGGACCAAGAGAAAGGCCAAGCGCGTGCCCCTCAACCACGACATCGTCGGCGTGGACAGCGAGCCCGCGGAGCGGGCCTGGACCGAGACCGACGTCCTGCTCTACGCCCTCGCCGTCGGCGCCGGGCAGCAGGACCCGCTCGCCGAGCTCGAGTTCACCACAGAGAATTCGGCAGACATCCAGCTCCGGGTGCTGCCGACCTTCGGCAACCTGATCGGGGGACGGGGAAGGAGCCGGAGCCTCGGCGACTTCGACCACGCGAGCCTGGTGCACGCCGAGCAGGCGTTCACGCTGCACCGCCCGCTGCCGACAGCCGGCACTGCCCGGTCGGTCTCCCGCGTCACCGGCATCTACGACAAGGGCAGCGCGGCCCTGGTCGTCACCGAATCGACGATCACCGACGCGGCCACCGGCGATCCGCTGGTGACCACCCGGGGATCGGCCTTCATCCGCGGCGAGGGCGGGTTCGGCGGCAGCCGGGGCCCGGCCCCGGCCTGGGAGATGCCGTCAGGAAAGCCGGACGAGCAGGTCACCTACCGCACCAGGGCAGACCAGGCGCTGCTGTACCGGCTGACCGGCGACCGGAACCCGCTGCACTCCGATCCCAAGTTCGCCGCCAGAGGCGGCTTCAGCCGGCCCATCCTGCACGGCATGTGCACCTACGGGTACACCGGCCGGGCGCTGCTGCACGCGGTCTGCGGGTCCGACCCGGCCCGGTTCAAGGCGATGGAAGGCAGGTTCACCCGGCCGGTCATCCCCGGCGACGAGCTCACGATCTCCATCTGGGCCGACGGGAACATCGCGTACTTCCAGACCACAAGCAACGGCGTGCCCGTGCTCGACAAGGGCCGGCTCACTTTCACCAGCTAGCTCGCTTCCACCAGCTAAGAGAGGAATCAGCACATGGGTGTCATCGACGGGCGTGTAGCGATCATCACGGGCGGCGCCCGCGGCATCGGCGCTTCGATCAGCCGGCTGTTCGCCAGGGAAGGCGCCTCGCTGGTCATCAACGACCTGGGCGGCAACGCCGACGGCACGGGCGGCGACGAAGGTCCCGCGAAGCAGATCGCCGACGAGATCTCCGCCGCGGGCGGCGCCGCCGTCGCCGACGGCGGCGACATCGGCGACGTGGCGACCGGCGAACGGCTCGTTCGGACCGCCGTCGGGCAGTTCGGGAAGCTGGACATCGTGGTCAACGTGGCCGGCATCCTGCGCGACCGGATGATCTTCAACCTCTCCGAGCAAGACTGGGACGAGGTGATCCGCGTCCACCTCAAAGGCCACTACTCCACGGTCCGCCCGGCCTCGGCGTACTGGCGCGAGCAGCGCAACCCGCAAGGCCACTACCGGATCATCAACTTCACCTCGATCTCCGGGCTGGACGGATCGCCAGGCCAGCCGAACTACGCCGCCGCCAAGATGGGCATCATCGGGCTCACGTACTCCCTCGCCCAGGGCCTGGCCCGCTACGGCGTCACCGCCAACGCGATCGCGCCGGGCGCCGCCACCAGGCTCACCGCAACCATCCCGGCGGACAAGCGCGTCGCGCGCGAGGACCGGCCCGCCGACGAGGACCTCGAGCGGTCCCCGGACAACATCGCGCCAGTGGCCCTCTACATGGCCAGCGAGCGCTCGGACTGGCTGACCGGCCGGGTCGTCTCGTCCGCGGGATTCGAGGTGGGCCTGTACGAGAACCCGCAGATCATCCGGCAGCTCAGCGCGCCGGAACCATGGGAGTTCGGCAGGCTCGCCAAGGCGATGGAGGCCAGCTTCCGGCCAGCGGCCGACGGGCTGCCGCACAGCCTTTTCGCCCGCCAGCTCGCCAAATAGGCCGCTGTGGACGTACTAGAAGGAATCGAGGTAATCGACCTCAGCCACGGGATCGCCGGACCGATCGTCGGCATGTTCCTCACCGACTTCGGTGCCGAAGTCATCAAGGTCGAGGCGCCCGCCGGCGACCCGGCCCGCGCTGAGCCGGGCTTCGCCGCCTGGAACCGGGGCAAGAAGGGCGTGGTCATCGACCCGTCGGACGCCGCCAGGCGCCGCTGGCTGGCCGAGCTGATCGCCGGCGCGGACGTGTGCCTGGCATCGGAAGCCGGCACGATCGCCGGCTACGGCCTCGACCGCTGGCGGCTGCTGCGCGACAACCCGCGGCTGGTCGTGGTCCAGACCCCCGCCTACGCCGGCGAAGCCCCCTGGTACGGCGGGCAGGAGTCACACGGCCTGCTCGCCGCCGCGCTCGGCGTCGCCTGGCGGCAGTCGTCCTACGACGGCGGCCCGGTGGAGTCGGCCGCCCAGCTCCTGCTCCAGGTCCACGGCCTGTGGGCCACGGTCTGCACGGTGGCGGCGCTGGTAGAACGCGAGAGCTCCGGTTTCGGCCAGTTCGTCAGCGTCACCGGCGCCAACGCGGTCATGGCGGCCAACATCGGGGCGCTGAGCGTCGACCCGGCGGAACCGGACCCGCCGACCGGCATCGGCCCCGGCGGCCGCCATCCGACCTACACGAGGTTCATCGCCAGGGACGGCAAATGGCTCGCCTCCGGCGCGCTCGGCGCCAAGTTCGAGACCGCCCTGCTCGGCGCCCTCGGCCTGTCCTGGATGCTCCAGGAGGAACGGATGAGCGGCCGGGTGGAGAACCTGATCCGGTCCGGCAACATCGGCTGGGCGCGACAGCAGACGGCCGCGGCGTTCCGGGCGAGGGACAGGGACGAGTGGCTCCGGATCATGACCGGCCTCGGCATCCCGTGCGGCCCGCTGGCCGGCCGCGACAGCTGGCTCGACCACGATCAGGTCCGCGCGATCGGCATGCGCGCCGAGGTCCGCGACCCCGAACGAGGCACCGTCGTCATGCCCGGCGTCCCGATGAACCTCACCGGCTCCCCCGGCCGGGTGCGCGGGCCGGCGCCCCGCCTCGGCGAGCATGACGCGGTCGTGGCGGCGCGCGCTCCCAGGGCTCTGCCCGACGGGATGCCGCCGCTGCGCGAGGGGCCGCTGGCCGGGTTCCGCGTCCTCGACATGGGCACGTTCGTCGCGGCCCCGTACGCCGGGGCGCTGCTCGCCGAACTCGGCGCCGACGTCATCAAGGTGGAACCGCCGGCGGGCGACCCGTTCCGGGCCAACGGCTTCGTGTTCAACCGGGGCATGCGCAGCCTCGCCGTCAACCTGCGGGCGCCGGCCGGCCTGGCGGCGTTCCGCCGGCTGGCCGCGGTCAGCGATGTCGTCGTGGAGGCGCTGCGCCCGGGCGTCGCGGCGAAGCTCGGCATCGATCACGACGCCCTGGCGGCCGCAAACCCGGGGCTCAGCACCGTCTCGCTGTCGGCCTACGGCGAGGGCGGGCCGCTCTTCGGGCTGCCCGGA
>Ga0318516_10000358_pt1 | contig 13665 bp, 10 predicted proteins | sample GRESIP176b2f20_FD_202501 | JGI IMG/M metagenome (GOLD analysis project Ga0318516, IMG submission 202501) | Tropical soil microbial communities from Luquillo Experimental Forest, Puerto Rico - GRE.SIPMG.176b2f20 | ecosystem: Environmental > Terrestrial > Soil > Tropical forest > Bulk soil... | reverse complement strand
CGAACAGGCCCATCAGCGCGCGGGCCGGGACTGACATCATCCCGCAAGCGACCCCGAAGCCGTGCTCGCGCATCGCCAGGTAAAGCCGGCACATGAGGCCGATGAGGGCGGCGTGTTCCAGGCTTTGGTGGCTGCGCGCCACACACATCCGGCCCACGTCGACGACCCGGCCGCGTGGCTCCACGATGAGGCCGCAGGCCTCCTCGGTCGGCAACCCGGGAGGAAGCACCACGCGGCCCGTACTCATCGCAACGTCCCCGTCCCACCCGATGACCTGGATGGCGCGGTCGTCATACTCGTCACGCTCCATGCCGCCCGGGAGATCGCCGGCCATGCACCATCCGCGGTCCATCACGGCGCTCCCGCGCAGCCGGTACGCGACCCGGCGTTCGGAATCATCGGCCGCCACCCGGTAATCGAACGGGGACCTCGACAACATCCGGGTGACCAGGGCATCGAGCGGCACGCCATTCATGGCACGACCCTGCCCCGCCCCGACGGCTGCGGTCAACCGCGAGGCACATCCCGGCCACAGCGATCTGGCGTCATCTCACCGACAGTGGTCCGGCGTTGGAACAGGTCTGATGAGGTATCAGGAAATAAGTTGCGTCTCTCCTAGGAGGCGCTTGCTGGGGCAGTCGCAGAAGGAACAGGATGCGATATGCATATTGAATCGTCAGTGACCAGCGTCTCGTGGATACCATCGGCCGCAATTACCGGTATAACCCAGGTTCCATTCGGGCTGAGGGTGACGCACTACGATGACCCTCCGCCCGACGAATGGAAGGACCTGGATTCGGTTCTCGGCCCGGAGGGTGCCCGGTTCGCGAACACCCTGCGCGCTTGGGTCGACGTGGAAGACGGCAAGATCACCGGCCATGGGCAAAGCGGCGGGGGCCGGGTTTCCAGCACTCTTGTCCGGTTGCGTGGTATGCGGGTCCAGGTGGAGGCGGTCGGTTACCCCGACCTGAGGCCTGCTCCGGTGGTCGGTGAGGACTTCGTCCGGTTCACCCAGACGGCGGGAGGCCGCCCCGGGGTTCCCGCACCCCGCCTGGTCAAGGCCGCGCCCTTCGTGAAGACCGAAGGGCCGACCGTGTGGACAACCCTGGCGTTGACCATTTACGCCGATGGCTCCACCGGACACGAGTTCGTGGGCGCCAGTTCCTTTCCCCGGCACTGGATCTATGACTCACATGGCAGGTTCGCGGGCAAATCGGCCCTGATCGACTTCAAAACCTGGTACCGCACGGCCGGCCTGGCCCGCTCGCCCTGGCGCGGCCACGAGAACGAGGTGCTCGCGGCCGAGGCGGAGACCGCGCTGGAACGGCGCCTGTCGCTGATCATCATGCGCGAGGGAGGCAGGTCGCCTCGCATTACGAAGGTCAAGGCCGGTACTACGATCTTCACGGAAGGGGAAGCGGCGGACGACATCATCTTGGTGCTCGACGGCTTGGTCGAGGTCGAAGCCGCCGGCTCTGTGCTGGCCAGCCTTGGGCCGGGCGCGATCCTGGGCGAACGCGCATCGCTCGAGCACGGTCGGCGTACATCCACGGTCCGCGCCGTGACCAACTGCCGTATCGTGGCCTATCTGGCTGCCGATCTCTCGCCCAAGGACCTGCGCGAACTCGCCACCGGGCATCACCGGGAAGACCAGCAACAGTAGCGGCCTGAAACGCTGGCCGGACAGGCAGCTAACCCCATCGGGTACCGACCCGGCCGCCGCATGGTGCGGCACCTATATGTATTCCCACCGCAGCAGCAGGCGCCACGACAGCCACCCGGGCACCACGGGCAGCCAGTAGGTGGCGAGCCGGAACAGCAGGACGGCGGAAACGGCGAGTCCTGACGCCATGCCGATGCCGGTCAGGCCCGCGATGAGCGCCGCCTCGAAGGGCCCCAAGCCGCCAGGCGTGGGGGCAACGGCGGCCAGGGCCGCGGCAGCCAGGTATGCGGCGCCGATGGGGATGAAGCCTGGTCCACCGCCAAACGCCTCGACTGAAGCTGCGAGCGCACCAATGTAAGTCATTGTGATCAACGCCGACCCGCCGACCAGCATGATCATCTTGCCCGGGCGGCGCGCCACCTGCCGCAGGCTGGCGGTGGCCGACCGCAGGCCAGGGATCAGTTTGCCGGAGGCCAGGCGCCGGCCGGGGCGGGTGGCGAGCACGAGGCCGACGATGGCCACGATGACGGCGAGGATCAGCAGCAGCTTGCTGCCGGACGGCAGCTTGACGGCGGTTGACAGCCCACGGCCCGCCCCGGCGAAAAAGGCCACCAGCAGGGCCAGATGAACTCCGGTGCCGACCACGGAATTGACGCCCACGGCGGCCACGCCCGCGCTCGGCTCGATGCCGCATTTCTGCAGGTACCGTGCGTTCAGGGCCATCCCGCCGACATTGCCAGGCGAGACGCGGTTGACAAACGAGGATGCGGCTTGAGCCAGCACCGTCGGCCAGATCGGCAACGGCTGCGGCACCGCACCCATGATCGCGATGGCGCTGGCCAGATAGCTCGCCGCCGACAAGGCGATGATCAGCGGCAGCCATGCCCAGTCGGCGGACACGATGCCGGGCCAGCTTTCCCCCACCTGGGCCAGCTTGGGAAGCAGGAAATAGAACGCGCCCGCTGCAGCAGCGATCGCCAGCAGCGTCCGTGGGCGGACGCGCTGGATGCGGGCAAGTTCCTGGCTATGGCCGCGCCCGTTCATCGCAGCGGCCGCCGTACGGGTGCTGGCCAGCAGGCCATCATGGCGGGCCACGGCGTGCCGGGTGCCCGCCGACAGCGCGAGCGGCTGCAGGAGTGGCACGGCGGCCGCAAGATCGTCCGGGGCGATGACCGCGGCTGCGCTCGCGACCGCCCGGTCGGCATCGGTGAGGGTGGCTAGCGAGGCCAGCAGCTCCGCGACGTCGAGCGCCATCTGGCGCTGCGTCGCGGCCAGCTCGGAGAAGCTGAAGTCGGCCAGCCACGGCCGGCAGGCGCGGTCGACCACGATGTTGGCGGCCCGCAGCGAGCGGTGCGCGATCCTCGCCCGGTGCAGCCGGTCAACTTCGGCCCACAGCGCCCGGAGCAGCGAGTCGGTGACCAGCCGGGGCGCGATCCGGTCGAGGGAATCGCCGTCCACGCGGTTCATCACCAGCAAGGCCGACCCGTCGTTGGTCCTGATCACCTGGCGGACGGCGGGCACGGTCACGCCCGCGCGCTCGGCCATTACCGCCACGAGTGCCTGGTGTTCGACGGCCTGGATCAGTGAGATGGCCGGCCGGGTGTCACCGACGTCCCGCAGCCGGAGCAGCCGGTATGCGCGGTACAGCAGGTCAGCGTCGCGATTGTCCGAGCCGAGGACCTTGATGAACAGCCGCGAGCCGTCCTCGGCGACCGCGACGAATGGCCGTGAGCCTTTGGTTTCCACGGCGGCCGGAGCGACGTGGCTGACCCGCAGGCCCGCCCGGCCAAGTACCGCCGCGATCTCGTCCGGTCCGATGCGCCGGTCAGGCACGCCGAACAGGACGAGCACGCCGGCCCCCACGGTACCCCCGGCCGCGAACGCCAAGATCACTTCCAGGGGGGACGAGATGCCGGTGAGCAGCTGCGCTATGCCCGCAAGCCACAAGGCAATCCATGCCGTGCGCCGCCACGAACGGCTGAGCCACGGCGCAGCGGCCACCACGCCCGCCACGGCGGCGCCAAGCGCCGGGCTCGCCAGCGACGGCCCGATGAGCCACGGCCAGTGACCGGCCCCGGCCGTAAGGGCCGGGGGGCGCTCGCCGCCGGCCAGGCCAATGATCGCGGCCAGGGCTGCGCCCGTCAGCAGCGCGGCGCCCGCGAGGCTCGCCAGCAGCCGGAACCGCCGGTAACGCAGCATGGCTGCGATCGCGGCGATGGCCGCCGCCGCGAAGGCTGCCGTCATCAGGCCGGCCAGCGCCCGGCCGGCCGTGGTGGAAGGCCGCAGCGCGGTCACCGCGGTCGCGCTGGCACCGGCATACGTGGCGTGGGTAACGGCAAGGGCAGCCACCGCCAGGGCGAGCACCAGCCCGGCGATGACCAGCCGGATCACGTCACCCGGATGCCGGTACCGTGCGGGCGCCAGGATCCGCCGCTGGCGCCCCGGTGCCACCGGGCGACCGGTGATCACCGGCCCGGTCATGGCCGGTCCGCGGGCCGGGCGGCTCGGGGTGGTGTCGCCTGGGGTATTCCGTGCCGACGGCGTCGGCCGCGCTGGACGCGGTCGACCAGCACCGCGGTCACCAGAGCGCACGAGGTGCCAAGGAGCAGCCCGGCGACCGCATCAGAGAGCCAATGGGCGCCGAGATAGGCGCGAGACAAGCCCATCACCATCGCGAAGCCCGCTGCGGCCAGGCCCCAGGCAACCCTGCGCCTGCCCGCCGGGACCAGGGCGATGACCCCGGCGAACACGGTGACAGATGTGGCGATCGCATGGCCTGACGGGAACGACGCCCCGCTGGTAGCGACCAGGGAGCCAGATGGCCTGGGCCGGTCGTAGGCGGCCTTCACCGGGCCGATCAGGATCTCCGACAGGAGCACCGCTGCCGCGAATGCCGCGAGGTGCCACCATCGGCGGCGGAAGGTCAGATAACCGGCGATGGCGATCCGCACGGGGAGCGTCACATAGACCAGCCCGAGGACGTTGAAGATCTTGGCGATCACGGTGACCGGAGGGGTCCGCGCGGAGATCATCAGCCGCAGCCAGGAGTCGTCCAGCCGCTGGATGTGGCTCAGCGCCCCGCGGTTGGCCACCACGGCGAACACGACGGCCGTGACGGCGCTGATCACCACGGCGATCGTGGCGTCACGCCGCGGCGCGGCCAGGATGAGGGGCTCCTCCGGGCCAGATTTGGCCCAGGCGCTTAGCCGGGACACGGTGCACCCCGCCCGCACAAGGCCAGATCCTCGGTGCGTTGGACGCGGCCGACCAGCACGGACCGGGGCTCGAAGGCGATCGCGGTATCCAAGGGGATCGCAAGACTCGGTGCCGCGCCGGCGACAAAGCTGTACTGATAGGTGACGCACCCGCCGGGAAAGGTGTACATCCGGACGAGCGTGAACCGGGGCTGCAGGCTCAGCGGGCGGTCGAACCGATTCGCTCCTGGCTGGTCGGAAGGGACCCGTATGGCGCCGGAGGTGTCGCAGGTGGCGGTCAGGGTGATGGTGACCGCCTGAGGGCCCGCCCGGTCGGAGTTCAGCCAGAACCGCGTTTGGCCGTTTCTGATGTCGGTGGTGAGAACCGTCCAGCCGGACGGCAACGCCGCGACACACGGCAGCTTGGCCGCCGAGGGTACCGCCTGCGCCGACAAAATCATTGACGGGCCGGTGCCGCAGACCGGCGGGTACGCCCCGAGCGCCGCGGCCGGCTTGAACGCGTTGGCGCTGACCCAGAGAGCGATTCCCGTGGCAGCGATAACCGTGGCGGCGAGCACCACCCGCCCGGTTCCCCAGCGCTGCAGCGCGATCGGCCGCCGCGGCGGTGCGAGCGACCGGAACTCGGCCAGCAAGTCGCGGGGGTCTCGCTTGAGGAACGCGCGCAACTGGGTGGGGCTGGCCACCCCGCGAGTGGCGGCAAACGCCTCGGCGAGCTCATCCGGGGTGAAGGAGTTGAGCGCTCGGCCGTACACCCGCCCCGGGTCGGTGCGTACTCCAAGAACCAGCATCATGTTGCCCAGGTCGACCGCCTGCCGCCAGGGCGAGGGACGGACCTGAGCGAATGCGACGTCGATCAGCAGTAGTTGACCGTCCCGGACCATGAGGTTTCCTGGCTTGATGTCGCGGTGCGCGACCCCAGCGTCCCACAGCTTCCTGACCAGCAGCAGCCCTTGATCAATGATGCTGTCATCAACCTCAGCCTCGCCGAGCTCCACAGCACCGGCGAAGAACTCGGTGACGAGCAGGTACTCCCGCTCCGGGGTGATCTCCACGATCCCGTAGGGCACCGCGGTGCGGATTCCGGAGTCGCGCAGCAGGCGGAGCATATAGTCCTCGTACTGCGTGAGCTGCCGCACCGAAGTGAACGGGTGCTCGTCCTCCAGGGAGCCATACCTGATGGTGCGCCACAGCTTGTACCACCGGTCGGCACGAACATGGCCGCGGGTATAGAGCTTGGCGAACAGGTACTGGTCCGGGTCGCCCTCGACCGTCAGGCGCAGCGGTGTTGACCCCGCTGAAGACGCCAGGCCGACCAGCCTGACCTCCAGCACGGTCAGCCCGAGCTGATCGTGGACCGCCCGCCGGATCGCCGCGCCGCGGCGGCCGGTCACGTCGACATGCGCGGTCCGGCCCCGCCGGTATACCACCGGGAACACCTCGTTCGGGGTGAAGAACCGGAACGCCGCCAGCGGAACCGCCACCCCCAGGGCGACGCCGAACACAATGTCGTCTGGATGATCTACGGCCAGGTAGAGCCGGGCCAGGCAGAACAGGGCCACGACCGCCGCCGCGCCGGCCTTCGCATACGACCGCGGGCGCCCGGGCACGGCCAGGCAGTACACGGCACCCATGAGGAAGAACGTGAAGGCGGCCATCGGCGCGGACGGGGCCGAGTACCCGTCCCACGCTCCGATGACCCGCACGCCGAACGGGCGCGGCCTGGACAGGCCGAAGTAGATCCAGTTGACGACGATCTCCAGGAAGAACAGGCAGAAAAGCAGCACTAGCAGGTGCCGCCAGCGGCGGAAGGCGATGACGAGCAGGACCACGACCACCCCGATCACCGGAGCCCCGCCCAGGCCCACCGCGTTGATCGCGTTCGCCGCATGAGTAAGCCACGGCGTCCGGACCGTCGCCAAGTGCTGCAATATCCAGGTGCTCACCCGATCGAGTGCCGCGCGCCAGGGCGTGCGCTCGGAGGCAAGGAACGCGCCGGTCACCGAGATCGCCGCCAGCGCCAGCCATGCCGTGGTGGTTACGGCGATCCGCCGGGGCAGCGGCGGTGGCGCCCCGGTCGGGCGGCGCTGGCGCCCCGTCCGCCGGACGGTGGCGGCCGCCGACGGGCCGACCTCCGTGTCCGCGCGCGCGGTGCCGTCGCTCATGACGATCCCAGCCCCGACCCGGCCAGCCGCTGCGCCTGCAACCAGCGCTTGGCCACCGCGCTTGGCGCCCGGCGGCCCAGCTCCACCTGCGTATCCAGCGTCGTAAGGACGGCGGTGGACAAGCGCGCTGACACGGCGTCGAGCGCGGCCAGCAAGCCTGGGCCGTACCGGTCGGCAGTGGCCCGCCGGAGCACCGGGACGACGTTTTCGGCCGGCTGCAGGCTGCGGTTGTCGGCCAGCACCACCAGATGCCGCGCCTGGATGGCCGGATCGGTGGTAAAGAGCAGCGCCACATTGATGTCCCCGGCGGTCAGCGCCTGCCGGGTGAGCGGGCCGTCGGCGTCAAGCGGGACAAACTCGCGGAACCGCAGCCCGTACGTGAGCCGCAAGCCGGCCAGGCAGTACAGACGCTCCTTGCACTCAGGCGGCCCGCCGAACACCAGACGGCGCGCCACCCTCGCGAGATCGGCGATGGTCCGCAGATGGTAGCGGGCCGCGGTCGCCGCCGTCACGACGATGGCGTTGCCGTCCTGGGCGGCCGCCGGGCGCCCGGTGACCAGCCCACGTCCCGCCATCGACCTGGCCAGGGCGCTGGCCGTCGTGGCGACGTTCGCGGTCGGGTGAACCCGGTCAAGGCTGACGAACTCCAGGGCCGCTCCGGTGTACTCGGGCACCAGCTGGACGAGGCCGGCCATGAGCGCCGGATCGACCAGCTCCCGCGAGCCCAGGTTGGGCAGGACCCGGACCGGATAGCCCTTCCCCGCCAGCGTGTCCGCGTACAGGTAGGCGAGCAGCACACTCTCCGGGAAATTGAACGACCCCACCGCGATAACGGCATGGCCGGCGTCCGGCCCTTGCGCCGCTGGCCGCGACGCCCGGCCGCCCGCCGTCGTGCAGGCAGCGCACGCAAGTGCCAGGGCAAGGCAGCCAGCGCGGACCAAGCCACGCAGCTCCGGCATCCTGGTCACCCCCAACGAAACCCGTGCGCTCATTCAGTATTTGCTCTTGCTGGGGCTCCGGAACAGACCCCGAATTGCATTAATGCCCGTGGGCCCGTCTGGGAGCCGGTCGCCGGCAAGACCCCGGCGCACCTACTGAGCAGCGTGACGGGAGCGTTCCTTGACGAGATCCACCGCTGCTTCGACGGCAAGTCCCAGCGCCGCGCCGCCCGCGATGTCGAGCGGCAGGTGGGCGCCGACATAGACCCGGGTCACTCCCACGGCGGGGATGGCAGTCAGGATGAGGGCACGGCCGACGGGGCCGAGACGGGGAAGAGCGGCAGCACCTAGCGCAGCGGCAACGCCCGCGTGCCCGGACAGGTACCCCAGCCCGGCCGGATCGCGGCCCCGGCCGCGGGTGCCGGGAAGCAGGGCCGCTGGGCGGGGCCGACGCACCACCTGCTTGACGAGCTTGGCGATCGCCCAGGTACCGGTGCCGCTGGCAAGGAGCTGGCGCGCCAGCGCACCGTCGTCCGCCAGCCACGCCGCCGCAGCAGCAGCCGGGGCGGCGCCGAAGGCACCCAGCTGCATGACAGCCCAGGCGGGTAGGTACAGCGAGTCGGGCAGGCCGTTGACCGCGCGGAACGCCATGGCCTCCCCCGCGCTGACGCGGTTCCGGCGCACGGCCATGGCCGTGACCAGCAAAGCCGCAACCCCTACCCCGAGCCGCGCCCGAGGATCGGCCAGTACGTCCGTGAGGGAACGCAGCGGCGTCCCCACGGGTGGCCGCGGCGCCGCCGACATCGTTGGCCCCACCGACGTGCGGGTGCCGGTTTGCCGCGTCATGGACCGTGCTCCACTTCACCTGCTTACTGGGGACAAGCCGTAGCTCACCCGGCGGGCCATTGCCGACGCGCCCTGTGCAGCCTAGCGTTGCTGCAAGGTGCGAGATGGGCGTGGAGCTTTCGGCCGGGCGGCTGCGCGGTGAGCTGACGGACTTCGTCGGGCGACGGGCCGAGCTTGCCCTGATCCGGCAAGCGCTGGGCACGGCCCGGCTGGTGACGCTAACCGGGCCAGGGGGGATCGGCAAGACCCGGCTGGCGCTACAAACCGCCGAGGGCGCGAGGCGCGCGTTCCGTGATGGGGCGTGCCTGGCGGAGCTGGGCGGCCTGCGGGACCCCGCGCTGCTGGTGCCGGAGGTGGCCCGCTCACTGGGCCTATCAGATCAGCCCGGCCAGTGGGCGCTGGCGACGCTATCGGATTACCTGCAGGCCAGGCGGATGCTGCTGGTGCTCGATCAGTGCGAGCACTTGGCGGACGCGTGCGCGGTCATGGCCGATACGCTGCTGCGGGCCTGCCCGGGGCTGCGGATCATCGCGACCAGCCGGCACGTGCTCAGGGTGACCGGCGAGGTGACCCTGACGGTCCCGCCGATGACCGTCCCTTCGGGACCGGCCAGTACTGAGGAGCTGCTGGGCTATGAGGCGGTGCGGTTGTTCGTCAGCCGGGCGGCGGCGGTGCTGCCGGGGTTCATCGTGGACGCAAGCAACGGTGCGGCGGTGGTAGGCATCTGCCGCGCCCTGGACGGAATCCCGCTGGCGCTGGAACTGGCCGCGGTCCGGCTGCGTTCGAGCCAGTGCCCTGGCCAGGGTCTGACCTGCAACGCCGCCAGGGGGCGCCGCACCACCCGAAGACGGCCGCGAGGAGGCCCGCCCCGCAGCCAGGACCAACTATGGATCTGGCCAGACGGGCCAAGCGCCGGGGACCGCCCAGACGTGGTCCGCCCGAGACAAGGAATTGGAGGTGAGCAGGCATGACCGCTCCTCAGACCACAGCCCCGCCATCGGCGCAGAAGATGGCATCCCGCCAGGCCGGCCTGCGGCGGGCCAGCCTGGCCATCTTGATCGCGCTGATCGTCCAGTTCGCTCTGGGCATCAGCGTCAACCTGTACGTCACGCTGCCGGCCGCGGGCCACCCGGGGCACTCCTCCTGGTTCGGCAACGGCGTGCTGCTGGCCCTGCACGCCACGCTCGGCATGATCCTAGTCCTCGCCGCGGTCTTCGTCCTGGTCCGGGCGATCATGGCCAGGAACACGGCCCTGATCGTCACCTCGGCGGCCGGGCTGGTGGCCATCGGCGCGGCCTTCTTCTTCGGAGCCAGCTTCACCGACAAGCTCAGCAACGGCTACTCCCTCGGCATGGCGATATCCTTCGCGGCCGCGCTGGCCTGCTACGCCATCGGCCTGTACACGCTGACCGCGCGCCGCGGCGGGCCGTCCTAACCGGCCGGCCAGGGACCCCAGCCCAACCGGCGCGGCATTTGGCCGACTCGGCTTCCGGGCTTCCCGGACCGAGATCATGGATCGACCACAAAGGAACTCGTGATGGAACAAGTGGCATATGGGGAAGGGACCGGATACCCGGTCCAGTTCTCCGTCGACTACCCCGACCGCCCACTCGGCCGGCTGACCACCGCCTTCCGGATCTTCCTGGTGATCCCGATCGCGATCGTGCTCAGCACCGTGTCCGGCTACCTCGTCTACTCAGCCCCGACCCACGCCTACGGGGTCACCTACATACCGGCCCTTACCGGCGGCGTGCTCTTCTGGGCCCCGCTGCTGATGATCTTGTTCCGGCGCAAGTACCCCCGGTGGTGGTTCGACTGGAACCTGGAGCTGCAACGGTTCACCAACCGGGTCACCGTCTACCTGTCGCTGATGGACGATCGCTACCCTTCCACCGACGACCACCAGTCAGTGCACCTGGACTACTCCTACCCCGAGCAGCTGAACCGGTGGCTGCCGCTGATCAAATGGCTGCTAGCCATCCCCCACTACATCGTGCTGTTCTTCCTCGACCTCGCCTCGTTCTTCGTGGTGATCGTGGCGTGGTTCGCCATCTTGTTCACCGGCCGCTACCCCCAGGGCATGTTCGGCTTCGTCGAAGGCGTCATCCGCTGGAACGTCCGGGTGACCGCCTACACGCTCACCCTGGTCACCGACCGCTACCCCCCATTCCGGCTCGCCCCGTAATCGCGTCGAGGGCCGGCCAAGCCGGGCGGGCTGGTCAAGGGTGTTCAGGGCGAACAAGCGCCACCGGCCGGGAACGCCGATGGGCGCGTGGCTGCCGCGCCCCGGCTGGGCCGCCGGGCTCGCCCGTCCGGCCGCGGCGATCCGATGACCAACCGCACGCGGTTGCCGGGCCTGAAGTGGGGCAGAACCTTGTCGGTCGCCGACGTGACGGGGGGCCTTTGAGTACACCGGATGTGCGGCGTTCTACATACCACCAACCCAAGGAGCCCACATGTCTAACCCGACCGAAGAGTCATCAGGCACCACAGCGATCCGCCCGTTCCGGATCGACGTCCCGGAGGAGGAACTCGCTGAGCTGCGCCGCCGCATCGCCGCGACGCGCTGGCCCTCCAAGGAGCTGGTCGCCGACCGGTCGCAGGGCGTGCAGCTGGCTGCGCTTACCGAACTCGCGCGCTACTGGGCGGGCGATTACGACTGGCGCGCGTGCGAGGCGAGGTTGAACGCGCTGCCGCAGTTCAAGACCGAGATCGATACGCAGGACATCCACTTCATCCACGTGAAGTCGCCGCACGAGAACGCGTTGCCGCTGGTCATCACGCACGGCTGGCCCGGCTCGATCATCGAGATGCTCGGGGTCATCGGCCCGCTCACCGACCCGGCCACGCATGGCGGCTCCGCCCAGGACGCGTTCGACCTGGTGCTGCCGTCCCTGCCCGGCTACGGCTTCTCCCCCGAGCCGACCGAACCCGGCTGGAATGTGGGCCGTGTCGCTGGCGCCTGGGCGGAGCTGATGCGCCGCCTCGGCTACGCCCGGTACGTCGCCCAGGGCGGCGACGTCGGCGCCGCGGTCACCGACGCGATGGGCCGCCAGGCACCCGAGGGCCTGGCCGGCATCCACCTGAACCTGCTCCTGGCGGGCCTGGGCGGCGGCTACCCATCGGCGGACCCCTCGGCGGAGGAACGCGCGGCGCTGGAGGCGGTCACCACGTTCCGGACCAGCGGCAACGGCTACCTCATCGAGCAGAACACGCGGCCGCAGACGATCGGCTACGCCCTGCTGGATTCACCCATCGCCCTGGCGGCCTGGATGCTCGACCACGACACCGACAGCTACTACAAGATCTCCCGCGCCTTCACCGGCGGCCAGCCGTCCGGCGGCCTGACCCGGGACCACGTCCTCGACAACATCACGCTGTACTGGCTGACGGGCACCGGGGCCTCGGCGGCCCGGTCGTACTGGGAGAACACACAAGCCGCGATCCACGCCGCCGGCCAGCCTCGCCCGGCCGTGAAGGTCCCGGCCGGCTTCACCACGTTCCCGGGCGAGATCTGGCGGACTCCGCGCAGCTGGGCCGAGAAGTCCTACCCCGGCCTCGCCTACTTCAACGAGGCCGCCAAGGGCGGCCACTTCGCCGCCTGGGAAGAGCCCGAGCTGTTCGCGGCCGAGGTCCGGGCGGCGTTCAGGCCGCTGCGCTAAGCACAGCCCGCACCCGGCTTTGACGGTCACCACCTGGTCGACGACCACGCGAACGCCAAGGTGCAACACTTCTGGCCGGGCCCCGACCGAGGATGGCCCGGGCTCGCCGCCCTCACGCAGCACATGCCCCCGGCGGAAGGACTCACGGTCGCGGCCAGTGCGAGCCCGGCGGCGGGGGTTCATTGATTTCTGGCGGCTTCGGGTCCGGTGATCCGTGCCAGCAAGGGGAAAGTGGCCGCGATGATACCCAGGGACACCACGATCCCGGCCGCGGTGAGGAGGTAGTACGCGGCGCCGGGCGGCACCATCGGGTGTTGCTGCGCCTCGGAGGCGTACATGGCGGCGGCGCCGAACCCGGTGCCGATCGCGACGGCGGCGACGAAGAGCAACGGCACCGCGCCTTCCAGTGCGACGACGCGGCGCAGCGTGGCGAGCCGGGCGCCGGTGAGCCGCAGCATGCTGAACGACCGCTTGCGGTCGGCGAGCCCGGCCGCGATGCCCGCGGCGAGCGTGCAGCCGGCGATTGGCAGGCTGACCAGGATCACCACGTTGGCGAGTTGCTGGTAGTCGCTGTTGGCGGAGTTGTCCTGCGCGACGATGTCGCCGATGGTGGCCGGCGTGGTGACGGCGGGGTAGGTGGGTGCGTTCTCCAGCAGCGTCCTGGCCTGCTCGACCGCGGGCGTGGTGCCGTTGGTCGCCACGTTGATGGCGTCCACGCCGAGGGTGCCCAACCGCGTGGCCGGGACGTTCGCGGCGGGCCAGGTGATCGTGGTGGCGTCCTTGCCGAACAGGGGGCCGTTGAACCCGTCCGACGGGAACGCCGCCGTCGTCGCCCCGGCCGGGCAGCGGCCAAGGGCGGGAACGTCCGCGAGCTGCGCGCACGAGACCACCCCGGCGGGAACCGGAACGGGAGGGCTGCCGAAATTGGCGCCGAGGCCGTGAAACGCCGCGGAGATGGTCAGCCGCGGGACCGCGCGGACGACGAGCACCCCCTGCACGCCGTGGATCCCGCGCAGCCGCGCTGTCAGCGGCACCGCGGGCGCGGCTGGACCCGGGGCCGCCGCGCCCCCACTCATTCCTGGGCCGCTATTGCCGGCCACCTGGTTCGACGCCGATACCTGGTCGGTCAGCACGGTGGTTTCGGCGGCGCTGCTCCACCGGGTGAGGTTCTTGGCGTTC
>Ga0318516_10000355_pt1 | contig 13704 bp, 12 predicted proteins | sample GRESIP176b2f20_FD_202501 | JGI IMG/M metagenome (GOLD analysis project Ga0318516, IMG submission 202501) | Tropical soil microbial communities from Luquillo Experimental Forest, Puerto Rico - GRE.SIPMG.176b2f20 | ecosystem: Environmental > Terrestrial > Soil > Tropical forest > Bulk soil... | reverse complement strand
GGCGAGCACGTCCCGGGAGCTTTGGGTCGATGAAAAGATGGTGCTTCGAGCCGTTGATCTTTGCCGTGGCCGCCGTCGCGACGACGGGGTGGGCGCCGATGGCGGCCGTTGCCGAGATTGCGCCGCACCGCGCGCTGTATACGATGATGCTGGGTGGCGCCCGAAACGATTCCGGTGTGCTCGATGCCCGGGGCGCGATGGATTATGAATGGGGCGAGACCTGCGACGGCTGGACGATCGAGCAGCGTTATCGGCTCAAGATGCGATACGCGGAAAGCCCGGATGTCGACATCGTCTCGAGCTTCGTGACCTGGGAATCGAAAGACGGGCTGCGCTACCGCTTCAATCAGAAGCAGACGCGAAACGGCGAGCTCGATCAGGAGACTCGCGGCGAGGCTAAGCTCGATGGTCCTGGCAAGGGCGGGGTTGCCGAGTTCGCAAAGCCGCAGCCGCGGACCATGAAGCTCGAGCCCGATGTGTTGTTCCCGAGCGCGCACACGATTGTGCTGATCGACGCCGCCCGTCGGGGCGAGAATTTTGTCACACGTCAGGTATTCGACGGCGCCACGGACGAAAACGCGGTTCAGGTTTCGGCAGCGATCGGGCTCAAGGTAACGCCCGCGCCCGTCGCTGCAAATCGCAACGCCTTGCTGGACCGGCCGGGATGGCGCGTCCGGCTCGCCTTCTTTCCGGTCGATGCGAGCGCCGAAAAGCCGGATTACGAGCTCGGTATGCGATTACTCGACAACGGCGTGTCAGAAGACATGCTGATCGACTATGGCGAGTACTCGATCCACGCCAAACTCGATGATATCGAGGCGCTCTCGAAGCCCAGCTGTTAGCGGTTAGCCGCCTTCGCTTGGCTTGGCTTGGGAAGCTCATCAAGGTTCCGGCCAAATTGGGACCGAGCCCTCGCCGAGCCGCCTGCGAATTTCGTCACTGCGAGTCCAGTTGGACGTCCGGCCAGTTCCGGCCGATCGCGCTTTTCGACGGTCGCGTAAAAGGCATCGCAATCGACGTGGGCGATCGACAACGAGCCGAGCTCGCGGTGATGTACGAGGCGCGGTGAGCCGCACGCGTCGCAACGCTCCTTCAGAGCGGTCGAGGCGCCGAAGGCGCTGCAATCGCGGCACAGGGTGTTCACGGCGTCTCGTCCGCCGGCCACAGCCACGCCGCGCCCCGCACCCCGCTCGAGTCGCCGTGAACCGGCGGGAGGAGCCGGGTGATGACGCGATCGGAAAAGACATAGCGGCTCCACAACCGCGGGACCTGCTGATACAGCACAGAAATGCGCGACAGGCCGCCTCCGAGGACGATCACTTCGGGATCGATCAGGTTGATCACCGATGCGAGCCCGCGGGCGAGCCGATGCATGTACCTCTCGAGTATTGAGCGGCAAAGGGGCTCTCCGCTCTCGGCTGCGCTGGCGATCTGCTGCGGGCTCAGGCCTTGACCCGTATGGCGATAATGATCCGCGGCCATCGCCGGTCCGGAGAGAAAGGTTTCAACACATCCCGACAGGCCGCAATAGCAAGGCGGTCCAGGGATTTCGTCCGGTTCCGGCCAGGGCAGGGGATTGTGGCCCCATTCCCCGGCGATGGCGTTGGCGCCGGGCAGGATCTGCCGCCTGAGAGCAATGCCGCCGCCAACCCCGGTTCCGAGGATGACGCCGAAGACCGTCTCCGCGCAGGCCCCGGCGCCGTCAGTCGCTTCAGACAAAGCGAAGCAATTGGCATCGTTGGCCAACCTCACCGGCCGGCCGAGCGCAGTCTCGATATCGTCCTGCAAGGGACGCCCGATCAGCCAAGTGGAGTTGGCGTTTTTGATAAGGCCGGTGACCCGGGAAACAGCGCCCGGAATGCCGATCCCGACAGAGGCCGTCGTCCCGATTTCTTGCTCGATCGCCTTTGTCAGACCAGTGATTGCCTCAATGGTGCCGCGATAATCATGTACTGGTGTGGCGACCCGCCGGCGGATGCGCGTGATTCCGGTGGCGTCGATTGTGGCCCCCTCGATTTTGCTGCCGCCAAGATCGATGCCGATGCGGAACCCTGCTGACATGGCGGTCTTCCTCGCGGAAGGGTTCAGTTACGGATAGTTAAGCCCGATATATTATGACATACCCGTCTAACCGTGCGGGAGCGGCGGTTAGCGGGCCGGCATCATGCAGCTTTTCGAGGCCGATGAGCATGAGGTTCGAGGACATGAAACCGGAGGCGAACGCCGATCGACCTCTCGGGAAGAAGGTGTTGATCGTTGAGGACAACGATCTCAATATGAAGCTCTTCAATGATCTTCTTGTAGCCCATGGCTATGGTACGCTGCAGAGCAAAGACGGGGTCGAAGCTCTCAAACTTGCCCGTCAACATCGTCCCGACCTTATCCTGATGGATATCCAGCTTCCCGAAATATCGGGTCTCCAAGTCACCCAGTGGATCAAGGAGGACGAAGATCTGCGCACAATCCCGATCATCGCGGTAACTGCTTTTGCGATGAAAGGAGATGAAGAGAAGATCAGAGAGGGCGGCTGCGAAGCGTATATTGCTAAACCAATATCGACAACGAGTTTCCTGCGAACCGTCGAGCGCTTTCTCTCGTGAGAGTGCCCAGTGCAAACCCACTAGCTGCGGGACGCTGATGTCTGGCCGAGTGTTGGTCGTCGATGACGTCGAAGCCAATGTAAAATTGCTTGAGGCCAAGCTGTCGAGCGAGTACTTCGACGTCTTGTCGGCATTCAACGGTCCTGTGGCCCTCCAAATTGCCGATACCGAACTTCCAGACGTCGTTCTCCTCGACGTCATGATGCCGCGAATGGACGGTTTCGAGGTCTGCCGCCAGCTAAAGGCCAATCCGCGAACCGCCGATGTTCCGGTCGTCATGGTCACGGCCCTGTCCGATGTCGCCAATCGCCTACACGGTCTTGAGGTCGGAGCCGACGATTTCCTCACTAAACCGGTCAACGACATCGCGCTGTTCGCGCGTGTACGGTCGCTCGTCCGGCTGAAGCGGATGATGGAAGAGTTGCGTGTCCGCGAAGGCATTTGCGGTCAGTTTGGAGGCAACGATAACCCCATCGTTGAGGATGCAGGCCCTGCCCGCATCCTGATCGTTGAAGACGACCAATTCGCCGCCGCAAAAATGGCCGAAACTCTCCGCGCGATCGCGACTTCCGTAGCGAACGCGTCGAGCTGTGCCGAGGCTCAGAGCTTGCTTGGCGCCGACATTGAGCTGATCATCGCCAGCCTGTCGATACCGGGCAGCGATGCCTTGCGGCTTGTCTCGCAGTGCCGTGCCAACGAAACCTTCCGCCAGCTTCCGATCCTGTTGATCGCCGAAAACAGGGATCTGCCGCGTCTCGCCAAAGGCCTTGATCTGGGAGCAAACGATTATCTGATCCGTCCGGTGGATCGCAACGAGCTCCTGGCGCGCACGACTACCCAGGTCCGCCGCAAAAGGTTGCAGGACCGGCTGCAAGAGAGCTACAGACGAAGCCTGTCGCTCGCGCTTACAGATGAACTGACGGGCCTTTACAATCGTCGATATTTATTCGCCCATCTCGATGAACTGATCGGCCGGGTTCAACAGGACGGCATTAGTGCTGCCGTCTTGGTGTTCGATATCGATCATTTCAAGCTGGTGAACGATAGCTACGGCCATCCGGCAGGGGACTATGTGCTGCGCGAACTCGCCGCGCGAACAATGAACAGTGTGCGCAGCGTCGACCTCGTCGCGCGCCTGGGAGGTGAGGAATTCGTTGTGGTCATGCCCGAGACCGATCTCGGCATCGCCACGGCCGTTGCCGAGCGCCTGCGCGCCGCCGTCGCACGGGAGCCCTTCTTCTTGAGAGAAATTGGCGAGAAGCTGTCGGTTACGATCAGCGTCGGCGTCACCGCCGCCGGAAATGGCGATGACGACCGCGACAAGATGCTGAAGCGCGCCGACGACGCTCTCTACGCCGCCAAAACACGTGGCCGGAACTGTGTCGTCACTCGTTCGCTGGCAATTGCGGGTTCGCTCGTCGCTTCGTCCCTCGCGGACGACGCAGACGTTGTGATCAGCCCGTAATCCATGAACTCGCGGTGACCCGCGCTATTTGATCTTGGCTTCCCGGAAGATTACATGCTTGCGGGCGACCGGATCGAATTTCTTCAGTTCCAGCTTGTTGGTGTTGTTGCGCGGGTTCTTCTTGGTTACGTAGTAGAAACCGGTGTCAGCGCTGCTGACGAGCTTGATGAGCACGGTATTCGTCTTTGCCACTGCCGAGGCCTCGCTCAGGGGTTTCGTGTACCCGAAGATAACGCCGGACTGGCTCCTGTCAAGGCACCCCCGATCGTCGGGGCCGTGGTTGCCACCGGAACCGCCGCGAGGTTCTGACCTGGAGTGACCGCGTGCACCGCCTGCGCGTAGAGAGCAGGGTCCGCGAGTAGCCGCTCCGCCACTTTCAGGTCGATCCCATGGTCGCCTTGCCGGGCCGGACAAGATTGGCGCAGCCGCGACCATCCAGTTTCGTCGAGTGAAGCACGCGGGGTCGGCGAGTTGGCGGGGGACGAGGCGCGCTGGATTGCGACCTGCATGGAACGATCATCGTCTCCGAGGTCGCTCGTGCACAATGACGGAACGACGCCGTGTTCATTCAGCAGGTACCCGGAGGGTGCGACCAGTTGGGCCCAAGTGAGCGTGAGTTCGCCGTCGTTCGGGAGACGCAAGACGGTTTGCACCGTGCCTTTTCCGTAGGAGGCGCTGCCGATGATGACCGCTCGCCCGACGTCTTGCAAAGCCGCGGCAACTATCTCGGAAGAGGAAGCGGACCCGCCATTGATCAAGACGACTAACGGCATCCGCGGAGCGATGCTGTCACCCGAGGCCTCGAAAAACTGGTGGCTTGCGGGGTGACGCCCAACCGTCGAGACAATCGGGCCACTAGGAATGAACACATCCGAGAGGCTCACGGCCTGGTCAAGCAGTCCGCCCGGGTTGCCGCGCAGATCGAGCACGATGCCGCGCAGTTGTGAACCCATCTCACGCTTCAACCTCGTGAGAACATCGACAATTTGTTGGGTGGTGTTCTGGTTGAAGCTTGCAATCTGAAAGATCGCGACGCCGCCGTCGCGTGACACCGTGACGGTCGGGAGGATCACCAATTCGCGCTGCAGTCGGTACGTCCGTTTCTGCGCCAGACCAGGACGATAGATGGTCACGTCGATGGGGCTGAGGATGGGGCCGCGCAGCGCATGAACCACATCGCTTTGCGAACGGCCGGCCGTTGGCGTGCCGTCGAGGGCAATCAGTCTATCGTCGGGCCGAATGCCCGCCACGTCGGCGGGACCATGCGGTGTGACCGACGAGATGCGGTACTCGTCGTTCGCGACTTCGAGGGTCACTCCGATCCCGCCGAACCCGTCGCGCAAGGCACGCTGATCGCGCGCCACGTCGGGTGAGGCATAGCGGGAGAAACGGTCGAGCGCTCCGGTGACCCCCTCGAACACGGTCTTGTCGATCTGTTCCTCCGGAAGCGCTGCGAGCGTCGGAGAGGCCGCCCTGGCATCAGCGGCGAGCCGGCCCATCAATGCCCCCCAATCATGCGGTTCGTCACGGGCTGGCACCGGGTAGGCCGACACTTCGTACCCGGCGTAAGCGAGCGCGACCCGCGGCTTATCCGGCTCGGGTGTTTCCAAGACGGAAAGCTTGTCGTCAAGGCGGGAGAGCCGAGCTCCGCCCGCGAGGACGAGCTGCCGGCTGGAAACCGGCGCGATGTAAAGATCGGTGATTTCGTCGAGACCGCGTGCAAAGAGCCGTCCAGTTGGATCGTTGGGAAGCGCCTGACGCTCCGCGCAGGCCGCCAGCGCAACAACAAAGACCACGCTGCTCGCGCGCAAGAGCGCAGAGGACGGTTGCAGCGACACCGCAGTCACTTCCCCAAGACGAACCCCCAAATTTCCTCGCAGCCGAGTGCAGAACGCGCTCTGCCCGCGTCGGCGACATTCATTCAACTCTGATGAGTACATTAGAACGACCGCACTGGCCACGCAACGGCGCGTAACGCTAGTCGCGCTCTCAGCATCATCCGTGCGGTCGCTTCGCGCGGGGTCGCAGACGAGCGCGACCCCGGCGTCTTGAGGATTGGATGCTGCGGGATAGCGTGCCGGCCTCGAAAACATCCTCTTCCTCGATCCGAAAGATCAGACGCCCCCCTATACCGTCGGCTTCGACAAGACGCACCGGGAGTTGGTCGCCGAGCCGGAAAACGCGACCGGAATTGCGCCCGATCAGTCGCTGCGCTTTCGTGTCTTGCCTATAATAGTCGCTGGGAAGCATAGACATCGGAACAAGGCCTTCGGCGCCGTTCTCGGTCAATGTGACGAACACCCCAAATGACGCGACACCGCTGATCCGAGCGCTGAAGAGATTTCCCGCGGACCCGGCGAGGAGCATCGCGCGATACCGCTCGATGACCGCCCGCTCGGCCTCGGTGGCACGACGTTCGGTGGCCGAGATATGTTCCGCGATCGCCTCTAGCTGCCCACTCCCCGTCTCAGGCGGTGGCCCACCAGGGCCTGCGATCAGCGCTCGATGCACCAGCAGGTCGGCATAGCGCCGGATCGGTGAGGTGAAATGCGCGTAGCGCCGGAGCGCCAAGCCAAAATGGCCGAGATTGTTCGGGCTGTAGGCGGCTTGCGCCTGACACCGAAGCACGAGGTCATTGATGAGCTCGGCTTGCGGCGTTCCGACGGCGCGGCGCAGCACCCGATTGAACAGTTGCGGCTTTAGAGCCTGACCTCTGGCGAGCGTCAGACCGGGAACGCCCATCTCCTGGAGAAAGACGCGCAGCGCCTCCACCTTTTCCGGGTTGGGCGCGTCGTGCACGCGGTACATGCATGGCTGGCGCCGCGCCTCGAGCTCCTCGGCCACGGCCACATTCGCCAGGATCATGAACTCCTCGATCAGCCGATGGCTGTCGAGGCGACCGCGGCGCACCATTGCCGTCGGCCGATTTTCGCGATCGAGCACAACCCGGTCCTCGAGGATCTCGATCTCTAGGGCGCCCCGCTCAGCGCGTACCTTGGCGAGCGCAGCGAAGGCGCCATAAAGGGCGGTGATCGCCTCATGCGACAATGCGCAGCCGGCCAAGCCATCCCGAGCAGCTTGCAGTTCCTCGTAGGTCAGGCGAGCGGCCGAACGCATGAGGCCGCGCTCGAACCGATGGCGCCGCTTGTGGCCGGCACCATCGATCCAAAGATGGACGGCGACACAAGCGCGGTCGACGCCCGGTTTGAGCGAGCAGAGCTCGGTCGACAAGGCCTCCGGAAGCATCGGCACGACGCGATCCGGAAAATAGACGGAGTTGCCGCGCCGTTCGGCCTCGCGGTCGAGCGTGCCGCCGGGGCGGACGTACCATGCGACATCGGCGATCGCTACGATCAGGAGCCAACCGCCCGGGTTACCCGGGTCGGAATCGGGCTCGGCCCAGACCGCATCATCAAAATCGCGCGCGTCGCTGCCGTCGATCGTGACGAGCGGAAGATGGCGCAGATCGACGCGGCCCTCCCGGCCCACCGGAAGCGCCGCCTCGGCCTCGGCAATCGCCGCCGCCGGAAACTCGGTCGGAATATCGTAAGTCGCGATCGCGAAGAGGCTTACCGCTCCCGGGTCCGAGACCGGCCCGAGACGTTCGACAACCCGGGCTCGAGGCGCCCCGAGCCTTGCCGCCGAGATCCGCTCTGCGACAACCAATTCGCCGTCCGTGGCGTCGGCTGCATCACTTATGGCTACCCGGTACTCGGTGCGGTCGCGCCGGTCAGCCGGCTCGATCCGGCCGCCTTCACGCGTATTGCGAAAAGTGCCGATGATCCGCTTGGCCGCGGGCTGGAGCCGCCGGATAATCTGGGCTTCTACATCACCGGTTTCGAGCGCAACGAGCCGGGCGGTGGCGCGTTCGCCAATCATCAAAGTTCCGAGCGCACCGCTCTCGGCGAGACGCAACAACGGAGCCGGACCTGGACCCGGCCAAGCCACCGGCCGCGCAAGCGCGACACCGTCCTCATCGCGGCCGAAGCCCTCGACGACAGTCACTTCGGGGAGCGGCGGAGCGGCCGCAAGGCGTCGGTTGCCGGCTCGGCCGACCATTCCCGAGCGCTCGCCATCACGCATCAGGGCGCGCAGTTTCGGCCGATCCGCCGGCCTCACGCCGAATGCACGAGCGATTTCGCGCACGCCGACCGGGGCGGGGTTCCCGTGAATGTAGGCGACCAGCTGATCCAGCGAGGGGAGCTCCGCTTTCTTCGTGGAAGATCTCACTGACGACCAGGCTGCGCACTCGGTTTCGCCGGAGCCTTTTTCGTAGCTCGCGGGGTGCCGGCCTTTTTGCCGCCTCTCGTTCTTTTCGCGGCGACGGACGCGACATGCTTGCTCCTACTCTCAGCCTTTGCGGGCGCCGCCTTTGTCGAGGCAGTCTTTCCCGTCTTGCGCCGCCCTTTCCGCTTGTCGCGCTGTGCGGCGAGCAGCGGCAATGCCTGTTCGAGCGAAAAGGTGGTGGGGTCGCCATTGCGCGGCAGCGAAGCGATCACCCCGTCATGGCTGACATAGGGGCCGTAGCGGCCTCGATAGAGACCCACGCTGCCGCCCTTCGGATGAGCTCCGAGCTCGCGCAGCAGCTGCGGCCCGCGCCGCCGCTCGGGCGAAGCTTCGGCGAGCAAGACGATCGCGCGATTCAGTCCAATCGTCAGCACGTCGTCATCGATGCCGAGCGATTTGAACGTGTTGCCATGCTTGATGTAGGGCCCGAAGCGGCCGATCCCGGCGATGATGGGCTCTCCGGTCTCCGGGTGTCGGCCTAGCTCGCGCGGCAGCGAGAGTAGGCGCAAGGCGGTCTCGAGGTCGACATCGACCGGGCTGATCGAGCGCGGCAGGGCTACCCTCTTGGGCTTGGCGTCGCCGTCGCCCTCGCCGAGCTGCACATAGTGCCCGTATGGGCCTTTCTTCAGCGTGACCGGAAGAGCGGTCGCCGGCTCGGGCCCAAGCGCTGTCTCCTGGATGGAAGACTCGGCTTCGCCTTCGACTATCAGCGACCGGGTATAGCGGCAAACCGGGTAGTTGGAGCAGCCGATGAAGGCGCCGAACTTACCGAGCTTCAGGCTGAGCCTCCCGGCACTGCAACCCGGGCAGAGGCGGGGATCGCGTCCGGTGCCGTCATTCGCGAAGAAATGCGGCCCGAGTTCCGCGTCCAAGGCGGCCAAGACCTGGCTGATCGTCAGCTCCTTTGTGCCGTCGACCGCGCCCGAAAAATCCCGCCAGAAGTTACGCAGAACCTCTTTCCAATTGATCCGGCCGCCGGAGATGTCGTCGAGCTGGTTTTCGAGATCAGCGGTGAAATTGTACTCGACATAGCGTTCGAAGAAGCTGGTCAGAAAGGCGGTGACAAGCCGGCCGCGATCCTCCGGCACAAACCGGCGCTTTTCGAGACGAACGTAGGCACGATCCTGGAGCACCTGGAGGATCGTGGCGTAAGTCGAAGGACGGCCAATGCCTAATTCTTCGAGCTTTTTTACGAGGCTCGCCTCGGTATAGCGCGGCGGCGGCTGTGTGAAATGTTGGCTCGGCGCCACCTCGCCGCGGGTGAGACGCTCGGCCTTTCGCATCGCCGGCAGGCGCGTGCCCTCGCCCTCTTCATCGCTGATGGTGTCGTCGCGATCCTCCTGGTAGAGCGCGAGAAACCCGTCGAAGAGGATGACGGAGCCGTTCGCGCGCAGCCGAAGGCGCGCGGTGGCGTCGGCTATATCGACAGCGACTTGCTCGAGCAGCGCCGAGGCCATTTGGCTCGCGATGGTCCGTTTCCAGATCAGCTCGTAGAGCCGTCGCTGATCCTGGTCTAGATATCTGACGACATCCGTGGGCTTCCGGTTGAGGTCAGTAGGACGGATCGCTTCATGGGCCTCCTGGGCGTTCTTGGCAGGACTGCGGTAGACCCGCGGCGCATCCTGCACGTAGCGTGGCCCGAACTCGCCGCCGATGAGATGCCGAGCGGCCGCTATCGCCTCGCCTGAGATAGCGACACCGTCCGTTCGCATATAGGTGATCAACCCGACAGTCTCGCCGGCAAGGTCGACCCCCTCGTACAGCCGCTGCGCGATCTGCATCGTGCGGCTGGCCGACAGCCCGAGCTTGCGGGATGCTTCTTGCTGCAAAGTCGAGGTCGTGAAAGGCGGGAATGGGTTGCGGCGGACTTGGCGGCTATCGATTTCGGCTACGGCAAAACCAAACGCCCGCAGAATTGCGTTGGCTGCCGCCCGCGCTTTGGCCTCGGTATCAAGATCGAAGCGGTCGAGACGTTTGCCGTCGAGGTGAGTGAGCCGGGCGGTGAAGGTCTGGCCGGCTTCGGTCTTGAACTCGACCTCGATCGTCCAGTATTCGCGCGGCTTGAAGGCCTCGATCTCGGCTTCGCGCTCGCAGATCAGGCGCAGCGCGACCGACTGGACACGGCCCGCCGAACGGCTTCCTGGCAGCTTGCGCCACAATACCGGCGACAAGGTAAAGCCAACGAGATAATCGAGGGCACGGCGCGCAAGATAGGCTTCGACGAGTTCGCGATCGATCTCGCGGGGCCGGCTGAACGCGTCGAGCACCGCGCTTCGTGTCACTTCGTTGAAGACAACCCGCTTGACGTCGAGATGCTTGAGGACCCGGCGCGAGTCGAGCACCTCGCGTACATGCCAGGAGATCGCTTCGCCTTCACGATCGGGGTCGGTGGCAAGGAAAAGGCCGTCGGCATTACGCACCGCCTGAACGATGGCTTTCATATGCTTTTCGGATTTGCCGTCGACTTCCCACGACATGGCAAAATCCGCATCCGGCAACACCGACCCATCTTTGGCCGGAAGATCCCGGACGTGTCCGTAACTGGCTACGACCGTATAGTCGCTGCCCAGATAGCGGTTGATGGTTCTCGCCTTGGCGGGCGATTCGACGACAACGACTTTCATGGATCCCGTACTAAAAACGCGGGGCCACCCACAAGGAACGACCGGGTCACTGTGATGCAGCCGGTCTAACGCAAGGACACCAGATTACCGGGATGCCGTTCCACCCTGCCGGCCAGTTCCAGCTCGAGAAGGAGGGTGGCCACTGCGGCGGCTGACAAGTGGCATTGCCGCACCAGTTCGTCAACCGCGACCGGGGTCGGACCCAATCTTTCCAGGACCATGTCGAGCCCGTTATCGTCTGCGATCGGATGGGTGGGCTCGGCGCGAGGCCAATCTGTCGTGGTGGGGATCGACGCCAGCCGAGCTGGGGGTGGCGGCGCATTGCGCACCTGTGCCGCCAATTGCGACAGCACATCCTCGGCATTCTCGGTCAGGATCGCACCGCGGCGCAGCAAATCGTTGCATCCCCGACACCGGGGATCGAGTGGCGAACCCGGTACGGCGAAGACATCGCGGCCCTGGTCGAGCGCGCATCGCGCAGTGATCAGCGAGCCCGAGCGAGCCGCGGCCTCGACGACGACCACCCCGAGCGCCATCCCCGAAATGTCCGGTTGCGGCGCGGGAAATGCCTTGCCTGGGGCTCGGTTCCGAGTGGCAGTTCTACGAGGATCGCTCCCTGACGCGCCAGCGCCTCATGGAGCCCACGATTCTCTTCTGGATAGACGACATCGACACCGCCGGCGACAACTGCCACGCTGCCGGTCTCGAGGGCACCCAGATGCGCGGCGGCATCGATCCCGCGCGCCAAGCCAGAGACGACGACAATTCCGGCCTCACCGAGCGAAGCAGCGAGTTCGCGGCTGATGCGCCGGCCGATGGCCGAGGCGTTGCGGGCTCCGACGATCGCCACGATCGGCCGGCTCAACAACTCGGCCCGCCCGAGCACGGTCAGAAACGGCGGCGCATCCTCGATCGCCGCAAGAGCGCTCGGATACAGCGGCTCGCCCCAGCAGATCATCCGCGCCCCAGCGCGGTTGAGCGCAGCCAGTTCGACCTCGGCCGCGGCCCGAGTCACCGGGGTCACGGTTTGCGAGCGCTCACCGCGGCGAGCGAGCCGCGGCACCATGTCGAGGGCTGCCCGCGCCGAGCCGAACCGGCGCAACATCGCGTAGAAGGTGATCGGGCCGATTGTCTCGGTGCGGCACAACCGCAACCAGTCGAGACGCTCTTGCGGGTCGAGTTCGCGTGCAGCCAGGGCCTGCCTCAGCTCTTTTTGAGCGATATTCGGCTCTCCGTGCCCGCAATCAGGCGTCGGATGTTGCCATGGTGCCGCAGGATGATTAACAGAGCGATACCGGCGATCACCAGCGCCGTCGTCCCGTCGGCCACAAACGGCGCAAGCATGGCGCCGGCCGCCGCGCCGACCAGCGCTGCCAGTGACGAATAATGGAACACGACAGCAGCAGCGACCCATAGCAGTGCCGCGACGAGCGCCACCGGCCAAGCGAGGGGAAACAAGACTCCGAGCGCGGTCGCGACACCTTTGCCGCCGTGAAAGCCCAGCCAGACTGGGAACATATGGCCAAGGACCGCGCAGCTGGCCGCGACCAGTCCGGCTTCGGGGCCCCACTGCCGCGCGATCATGACTGCAGCCAACCCTTTCCCTACGTCGAGCAGCACCGTCAGCGCCGCAAGCGTCTTGCTGCCGGTGCGCAATACGTTGGTGGCACCGATATTGCCCGACCCGGTCTGCCGGATATCGCCGCGGCCGGCGAGCCGGGTCAGCAGCAAACCAAAGGGTATCGAGCCAAGCAGATAGCCGAAAACGCCGATGGCAGTGAGCGTCACTCAGCCCTCGCCCTGGAAAATCGTGCGGCCGTCGCCGCGCGTGCGCCGCACGCGACCCTGGACCGGGCGTCCGTCGAACGGGGCGTTCTTCGATTTCGAGCGGAAATCATCGGTGCAGATGCGCCACGACAAATCCGGGTCGAAAACCAGCAAATCGGCAGGCGCCCCCGGCGCCAGCCGGCCAACCGGTAAACCGAGAATCCGCGCGGGATTCCAGGTCAGCCGCCGGATCACTTCGAGCAACCCCAAATGGCCATTGTGATAGAGTTCGAGGGAGAGCGGCAACAGTGTCTCGAGCCCAACGATGCCGTATGCGGCCGAACTGAACGGCAGACGCTTGGAATCCCTGGCCCCACGGCGCATGATCGCTGGCGATTACATCGATCGTGCCGTCGCGCAACCCCTCGACGACCGCCCGCCGGTCCCACTCGCCGCGCAGCGGTGGGGAAAGCTTGGTGAAGGTCCGATAATCGCCAATCGCTGTCTCATTCAGCGCAAAATAGGGCGGGGCGGTATCGCAAGTGACCGGCAGCCCCTGCGCCTTGGCGCGGCGAATCGCCTCGATCCCCGCAGCGGTCGAGACATGAGCGACGTGATAGCGGGCGCCAGTGATCTCGACGAGCCGCAGATCGCGCTCGATCATGATCACTTCGGCCGCGGGCGTGATGCCGGGCAAGCCGAGCCTGGTCGCGGTCTCCCCTTCGCTCACCTCACCGGCTCCCGCAAGGCTCGGCTCCTCCGGATGCTGGATCACCAGCAAATCGAAGGTGCGGGCGTAGGCGAGGACACGCCGCATGACGAGCGCGTCGGAGACCGCCTGCACACCGTCGGTGAAACCGAGCGCGCCGTTGGCGGCGAGCAGACCCATCTCGGTCAGATCGCGGCCAAGGAGCCCCTTGGTTGCGGCGGCGTAGGTGTGGATCTTGGCAAGTTTGGCCTC
>Ga0318516_10000351_pt1 | contig 13829 bp, 5 predicted proteins | sample GRESIP176b2f20_FD_202501 | JGI IMG/M metagenome (GOLD analysis project Ga0318516, IMG submission 202501) | Tropical soil microbial communities from Luquillo Experimental Forest, Puerto Rico - GRE.SIPMG.176b2f20 | ecosystem: Environmental > Terrestrial > Soil > Tropical forest > Bulk soil... | reverse complement strand
CCCGCGAGTGGTTCGAAAGCACCTTCGCCGCACCGACCGCCGCTCAGGCCAACGCGTGGGCCGCGATCTCCGGCGGCGATAACACGCTGGTAATCGCGCCGACCGGGTCCGGCAAGACGTTGGCGGCGTTCCTGTGGGCCCTGGACACCCTGGGTGCCGCGGGGAGTCCGCCGGAGGGGCGAGCCGGCACCCGCGTGCTGTATGTGTCACCGCTGAAGGCACTGGCGGTCGACGTCGAGCGCAACCTGCGCACCCCGCTCGCCGGGCTCACCAGGATCGCCGAGCGCCACGGCCTGCCCGCGCCCGAGATCAGCGTGGGCGTCCGCTCCGGCGACACCCCGCCGGCGCGCCGCCGCGAGCTCATCGCCCACCCGCCTGACGTGCTGATCACCACCCCGGAGTCACTGTTTCTGATGTTGACCTCCGCCGCCCGCGAAACCCTGGCCGCAGTGCAGACGGTGATCGTCGACGAGATCCACGCCATCGCCGGCGGCAAGCGAGGCGCTCACCTGGCGCTGTCACTGGAGCGGCTCGATGATCTGCGGGGAGGCAGGCCGGCACAGCGCATCGGGTTGTCGGCGACCGTGCGTCCGCCCGAGGAGCTGGCGAGGTTCCTATCCGGACAATCCCCCACGACCATCGTGGCGCCGCGAGCGGCCAAGACCGTCGAGCTGGCGGTGGAGGTGCCGGTGCCCGATATGGCCAACCTGGCGAACAACACCATCTGGCCCGATGTCGAGGCGCGGCTGGTCGACCTGATCGAGTCGCACGGCTCGACCATCGTGTTCGCCAATTCGCGGCGACTGGCCGAACGACTTACCTCCCGGCTCAACGAAATTCACGCCGAACGCAGCGGTGTCGAGCTTTCGGCCGACGCCAACCCGGGGGTGGCCGGCGGGGCGCCGGCCTACGTCATGGCCAGCGGACAAACGTTCGGCGCTCCGCCACTACTGGCGCGGGCTCATCACGGTTCCGTCAGCAAGGAGCAACGCGCGCTGGTCGAAGAGGACCTCAAACGCGGACTGCTCAAAGCTGTCGTCGCGACGTCCAGCCTGGAACTGGGCATCGACATGGGTGCGGTCGACCTGGTGATCCAGGTGGAGGCCCCGCCGTCAGTGGCCAGCGGGCTGCAACGCATCGGACGCGCCGGGCATCAGGTCGGCGAGATTTCGCGGGGGGTGCTGTTCCCCAAGCATCGCACCGACCTGATCGGGTGCGCGGTGAGCGTGCAGCGGATGCTCGCCGGCCAGATCGAGACGATGCGGGTGCCCGCCAACCCGCTGGACATCCTGGCGCAACAGACCGTGGCGGCGGCCGCGCTGGAGCCGCTGGACGCCGACCGGTGGTTCGACACCGTACGCCGCAGCGCCCCGTTCGCGACGCTGCCGCGCAGCGTGTTCGAGGCCACCCTGGACCTGCTGTCCGGCAAGTATCCGTCCACCGAGTTCGCCGAACTGCGACCGCGGTTGGTATACGACCGCGACACCGGCACCCTGACCGCGCGGCCCGGCGCGCAGCGGCTGGCCGTCACCTCAGGCGGCGCCATCCCCGATCGCGGGCTGTTCACCGTCTATCTCGCTTCTGAGTCTGAAAAGCCTTCGCGGGTAGGAGAACTCGACGAGGAAATGGTCTACGAGTCCCGCCCTGGTGATGTCATCTCGCTGGGGGCCACCAGCTGGCGGATCACCGAGATCACCCACGACCGGGTGCTGGTGATTCCCGCGCCGGGCCAGCCCGCCCGGCTGCCGTTCTGGCGTGGCGACGATGTGGGCCGCCCGGCCGAGCTCGGCGCCGCACTCGGCGCGTTCACCGGCGAGCTGGCCGGCCTGGACCGCGACGCATTCGACAAGCGTTGTGCTGGTTTGGGTTTCGATGCCTACGCGACGGAAAACCTGTGGGGCCTGCTGGACGAGCAGCGGACCGCCGCCGGGGTGGTACCCACCGACACCACCCTGCTGGTGGAGCGGTTCCGCGACGAACTCGGCGATTGGCGGGTGATTCTGCACTCGCCGTACGGGCTGGGGGTGCACGGGCCGCTGGCGCTGGCCGTGGGCCGGCGGCTGCGCGAACGCCACGGCATCGATGAGAAGCCGACCGCCTCCGACGACGGCATCGTGGTGCGAATTCCCGACACGGTGGAGGAAATCCCGCCCGGTGCGGAACTGTTCGTTTTCGACGTCGACGAGATCGACCCGATCGTCACGGACGAAGTGGGCGGTTCGGCGCTGTTCGCGTCGCGGTTCCGGGAATGCGCGGCCCGCGCCCTGCTGCTGCCCCGCCGCCACCCCGGCCGCCGTTCGCCGCTCTGGCATCAGCGCCAGCGCGCGGCCCAGTTGCTCGAAGTGGCGCGCAAATACCCCGACTTCCCGGTCGTGCTGGAGACGATCCGCGAGTGCCTGCAGGACGTCTACGACGTCCCGGCCCTGGTCGAGCTGATGGCCGGCATCGCCCAGCGGCGGGTACGTGTGGTCGAAACAGAAACCGCGCGGCCGTCCCCGTTCGCGGCGTCCCTGTTGTTCGGCTACGTCGGCGCGTTCATGTACGAGGGCGACACCCCGCTCGCCGAACGCCGAGCCGCGGCGCTCTCGCTGGACAGCACGCTGCTCGCCGAACTGCTCGGCCGCGTGGAGCTGCGCGAGCTGCTCGATCCTGACGTCATCACGGCCACCGGCCGGCAGTTGCAACACCTATCGGACGACCGCGCGGCCCGCGACGCCGAAGGGGTCGCGGACCTGCTGCGACTGCTCGGCCCGTTGACCGAAGGGGAAGTCGCCGCCCGGGCCGGCGTGTCCGACGGCACCGCCGTCCAAGGCTGGCTGGAAGGCTTGCGTGCCGCCAGGCGCGCGCTGACGGTGTCGTTCGCCGGCCGCAGCTGGTGGGTGGCCGTCGAAGACATCGGCCGGCTGCGCGACGGGGTTGGGGCAGCGGTGCCGCTGGGCGTACCGGCCACGTTCACCGAAGCGGTCGCCGACCCGCTCGGCGAGCTGCTGGGCCGATACGCGCGCACGCACACCCCGTTCACCACCGCCGAGGCCGCCGCCCGGTTCGGCCTGGGATTACGGGTGACAGCTGACGTGCTCGGCCGGCTGGCCGCCGACGGCCGGCTGGTGCGGGGCGACTTCATCACTCCCGAAGTCGGCTCGGGCGGGTCCGGCACCGCCGGAGGCGAGCAGTGGTGCGACGCAGACGTGTTGCGCGTTCTGCGGCGGCGTTCGCTGGCGGCGCTGCGCGCCCAGGTAGAGCCGGTGAGCACCGCCGCGTATGGGCGGTTCCTGCCGGCCTGGCACCGCGTATCGTGCGGCCCCTCTGGCCCCGACGGACTGATGGCGGTGATCGATCAGCTAGCCGGGGTTCGGCTGCCGGCCTCGGCGATCGAACCGCTGGTGCTGGCCCCGCGGGTCCGTGACTACTCTCCCGCGATTCTCGACGAACTGCTCGCGACCGGCGAGGTCACTTGGTCGGGCGCCGGGTCGATCTCGGGCAGCGACGGCTGGATCGCGCTGCACCCGAGCGATTCCGCACCTTTGACATTGCCTCCGGTGGCCGCAGAGATCGACTTCACCGACGCACATCGCGCGATCCTGGACACGCTGACCGGAGGTGGGGCGTATTTCTTCCGCCAGCTCGCGCAGGACGAAATCGACGAGACGACGCTGAAAGCCGCTCTGTGGGAACTGGTTTGGGCCGGCTGGGTCACCGGCGACACGTTCGCACCGATACGCGCCATGCTGGGCGGTGCGGGCGCCCGCAAGCGTTCCGCCCCGGCGCATCGGACGCACCGCCCGCCGCGGCTGAGCCGCTACCGCGTCGCCCACCCCCAATTTCGCAGCACCGACCCCTCCGTGGCCGGCCGATGGTCAGCCCTGCCGGCTCCCGAGCCGGATTCCACCCTGCGGGCCCACTACCAGGCCGAGCTGTTGTTGAATCGCCACGGTGTGTTGACCCGGGGCGCGGTGACGGCCGAGGGGGTGCCGGGCGGGTTCGCGATGCTCTACAAGGTGCTGAGCACGTTCGAGGAGGCCGGCAGGTGCCAGCGGGGCTACTTCGTCGAGTCGTTGGGCGGCGCCCAGTTCGCCGTCGCATCCACCGTCGACAGGCTGCGCAGCTACGCCGACGACCCCGGCTCTTTCAAAGACGCGGACCGGCCGGAATACCGGGCGGTGGTGCTGGCGGCCGCCGACCCGGCCAACCCCTACGGTGCCGCACTGCCCTGGCCGACCTCGAGCGAGGAGGGCTCCGGTGCTGGGGGCCCCGGCGCCCGCCCGGGCCGCAAGCCGGGGGCCCTCGTGGCGCTGGTGGACGGCGAGTTGGCCTGGTTCCTCGAGCGCGGCGGGCGGTCGCTACTCACGTTCACCGACGACCCCGCCGCCGACCACGCGGCGGCCACGGCGCTGGCCGACCTGGTCGCGAGCCGGCGCGTCGCGTCAATCCTCGTCGAACGCATCGACGGCACGCCGGCGTTGCACCCGCGGCCCGGCGGGCCGGGTCCGGTCGTCGACGCGCTATCAGACGCCGGCTTCGTGCGCACCCCACGCGGGATGCGGCTGCGGTGAGCGATGCCCGAGGGTGACACCGTCTGGCATACGGCCGCCGAGCTGCGACGGCACCTGGCCGGCCGCACACTGACACGCTGCGACATCCGCGTGCCGCGGTTTGCCACCGTCGACCTCACCGGGCACGTGGTGGACGAGGTGCACGCTCGGGGCAAGCACTTGTTCATCCGGGTCGATAGGGCCAGCATTCACTCGCATCTGAAGATGGACGGCAGCTGGCGGGTCGGCAAGCGTCCGGTACGGGTGGATCATCGGGCACGAATCATCTTGGAAGCCAACGGTATTGTGGCCGTCGGCATCGACCTGAGAGTGCTTGAGATCCTGGAGCGCGACCGTGACGGCGACGTCGTCGCCCATCTGGGACCCGATCTGCTGGGCGAGGATTGGGACCCCGCGCGTGCCGCCGCCAACCTCACGGCACACCCGGAGCGACCGGTCGGCGAGGCACTGCTCGACCAGCGGGTGCTGGCCGGGATCGGCAATGTCTACTGCAACGAACTGTGTTTCGTCAGCGGGCATCTGCCCACCGCGCCGGTCAGCGCGGTCGCCGACCCGCGCCGGCTGGTCACCCGCGCCCGGGACATGCTGTGGTCCAACCGTTTTCGCTGGAACCGCTGCACCACCGGCGATACCCGGGCCGGTCGGCAGCTGTGGGTGTACGGACGAGCCGGGCAGCCTTGCCGTCGCTGTGGCACTCTGATCAACTACGACGACATCGATGAGCGCGTGGCGTATTGGTGCCCGGCCTGCCAGCGTTGAACGGGAACTTTCGCTCGCGATGTGCCCGTCGTCGCACTTCCTCCCGTGGTCTTGTTGTCACCACCACACGCCGACAACATCGCTGCGCCAGCGGCCAGAATACTGAGCGTGGCACCAAATCGATTGAGCCTCAATCAAATTCCTTTACGCGGTACTGATGAAATGATCGCCGGGGGCCTAGCCGGGGCCATGAGGCATAGTAACAAAAGGTCACGCTTGCGCGGCACCGCATGAATGCGGCTCCCAACCGGGAATCCGCGCGCGGCCCGAATATGCTGCGGTCCAACGGGTCTACGGGCGGGCGTGTGCCAGAAAAAACTGCGCAATTACCTCCGAGGCGTCCAGCGCACGCGAGGTGCGCCCGATGATCGCCTGGGGCAGGTATTGCTCGCCGCCCGGCCAGGTGTGGCCGCCGTTATCGATCTGGTAGAAGACGACCTCGGTCGATGCCGCACACGCCGCGGAATCGAAGCGGTGCACCACGGTGCCGTCCCCGACGTTGGGCAGCACCTGCACCGACGGGTCGCCCTGGCACCCATCGGCCGAGCGCCACTTGTCGACCATGCGGTTGGCCGAGATGGAGTGGCTGACCCCACCGCGACCGCGCACGTCCCCGCCCTTGAACGGCACCAGCGGATCGCCGGTTCCGTGCGCCTCCAGCACCGACACCGGCCGCGACGGGTTGCAGGCCACGCCCACTCCCAGCGTGCCCGCCACCGGCGCGATCGCGGCGAAGACGTCGGCGCGGTCGCACGCCAGCCTGTTGGTCATGAAGCCGCCGTTGGACATGCCCGTGACGAAGACGTGCCCGGGGCCGATGTTGTAGTCGCTTTGCAGCTTGCCGGCCAGCCCAACCAGGAACCCGACATCGTCGACATGGTGGCGATCCGCGGGCGACTGCCCCCGTCCGTCGGCCCAACTCTTGTCGAACCCGTCGGGATAGGCCACCAGCAGCTTGTTGGCGTCGGCGACGGCGTCGAAGTCGGTGAGACCCTGCTGCCCGATTCCGGTGCCCCCGCCACCGTGCAGGCTGAGCACCAAGCCCACGGGATCGCCAGGCGGCACGTGCAACGTGTAAGTCCGGTCCATTCCGCCGGAACGGAACGTGCCGGGCAGATCCCGGGAGCTGGCCGCCGACACGTGCCGGACCGCGCAGCCGGCGACACACACCGCCACAACGGCGAGCGTCAACAAGCGCGCGTACGGCATGCCGTCAAATTACCGATCACATCCGCGAATGAGCGACGGCGGGCGGGTCAACGGTGCGGCCGGCAGGGGCACCGACAGGGTGTTGCGATGCTCGCAATCTCAGCGATGATTGGAGGGCACCCATCCGTAACGTTTTGGCAAGGTTCTCGGCAACACTTAAGGTGTCAATCAAACGCACTTGTTCTCCCGGGGAGTATCTGAAATGACGAGTACCCGCACCCGTCCCGGCCCGCTGTCACTGTTGGCCACCGGCGGTGCGCTGGCGGTCGCCCTGGTTGGCGCTCTGGCGGCAGCCCCGACCGCTCGCGCCGACCACACCGATGACGCATTCATCGCAGCACTGCATGCCCACGGCATCACCCACGAGTCGGCCCAATCCGCGATCGCGGCCGGTCATCTCGTTTGCCATCAGCTAGACATGGGCAAAACCGAGCAGCAGATCGCGACCGACGTGATGAGCAGCAGCACCCTGGACGGCGACAACGCCGGGTACTTCGTGGCCATTGCCGAACGCGCCTACTGCCCGCAGTACGACGACGAGCCGAGGTGACGGGGCCGCACTGCGCTGAGCCCGGATAGATCGGGGAATCCAGCAGGCTCGCACTGATCAGCAGGCTTCGCATCGCGATGATCGCAATCGCGGCTATCGCCGCGCCCGCAAGCTGTAGCGTGCGGTGAACACGACGTAATGTGCGGAGCAGCCGAAATGACGAACACCCGTGGACGCGTGCCCGGCGGTGCGCTACCGGTGTGGGCCGCCCGCCTCCTGCTGCCGCGCTCGGCACGCTCGTGGCGAACGAACCTCCCTGTTAGACGGAAACCGGCGTCGTCCGTCGCGCCCGCCGCGCGCGGGGCCCAACGCCGTTGACGTAGTGAAAGCGTGCGGCACGTCGCCGGATGCGGTGGGCGTGTCCCCGGGTGCGGTATGGCTGCCCGGCGAGGTGTATCGGCTCGGCATAGAACATCACCTTGGCCAGCTCCACGAGGACCAGGTAAATGATGACGAAGCCGCCCAGCACGGCAAAGAACTGCCACGGCAGCGGCGTGAAGCCGAGGGTGTCCGCCAGCGGTGAAATCGTCAGCAGGACGCCGACAGCGACCACCGTCAGGCTGGTAATTGCGAGCAGCGGGCTCGGCCGACTCCGGAAGAACGGCACCTTGCGCGTGCGGATGGCGAAAATGATCAGCGTCTGGGTCGCAAGCGATTCCACGAACCAGCCGGTGCGAAATTGGACGGCGCCGGCGTGCAGTACGCCCAACATCAACCCGAAGGTCAAGAAGTCGAACAGCGAGCTGATCGGGCCGAAGATCAACATGAATCGTCGGATGAAGGCAACGTTCCAATGCGACGGCGCCCGGAGCTGTTCCTCGTCGACCCGGTCGGTAGGAATGGCCAGCTGCGAGCTGTCGTAGAGCAGATTGTTCAGCAGGATCTGGCTGGGCAGCATCGGGAGGAACGGCAACAGTGCCGAAGCGGCGGCGGCGCTGAACATGTTGCCGAAGTTGCTCGACGTACCCATGAGCACGTACTTGATCGTGTTGGCGAAAATTCGCCGGCCCTCGGCCACACCGGTGGCCAGCACGCCCAGGTCTTTTTCCAACAGCACCACGTCGGCGGCATCCTTGGCGACATCGGTGGCACTGTCGACCGAGATTCCCACATCGGCGGCGTGCAGGGCCAGCGCGTCGTTGACACCGTCGCCAAGAAAGCCGACCGATCGTCCCTTGCGGCGCAGCGAGGCGATCAGCCGCGCCTTCTGCTCAGGGGAGATGCGCGCGAAAATGGTGTGGTTTTGCGCGACCTCGACGAACTCGTCGTCGTCGAGGGGCTCGAGCTGTGCGCCTGTCGCGGTTCCCTTGGACGCCAAACCGAGGTCGGCGCAGACCTTTTCGGCGACCCGCGGATTGTCGCCGGTGGCGATCTTCACCTCGATGCCAAGTTCGGCCAGCTGGGCCAACGACTGGCGCGCCGCGGGTTTGGGTTCGTCGGCGAAAACCAAGAATCCGGCCAACATCAGATCGCATTCGTCGGAGGGGGTGATCCCAGTCAGCTCCGTCAGCCCGGCCGCGGGTTTGACAGCCACCGCGACCACGCGACGTCCGGCGGCGAACAAGGTCGCGAGGGTATCTTGTGCGACTGCCGCCGTCGCCTGGCATCGGACCAGCACCTGTTCGGGTGCGCCTTTGACGACGAGCACGCGCTTCCCGTTGTCGTCAACCAGTACCGACGTCGCGCGGCGCTGATGGTCGAACGGCAGTATCGCAACCCGCTGCACCGCACTGCCGACCAGTTGCTGCGGCCGCCGGGACTCCCAGAGCGCGGCGTCGAGCGGATTGGCGCTCACGCCACCCGATTCCGGATCGACATCGGTGGCCAGCAGACCTAGCCGCCGGACCGACTCTGCGTGCGCACCGGCAGGATCAATCGTGTCGACCAAGCGGATTCGGCCCTCCGTCAGGGTGCCGGTCTTGTCGGTGATCAAGATGTCGATGTCGCCCAGATCTTCGATGCACACCAACCGTTTGACGAGCACCTTCGCCTTGGCCAGTTGCCGTGATCCCGTCGCGAGGCTGGTGCTGACCACGGCGGGCAGCAACTGCGGCGTGATACCGACTGCGATCGCCAGCGAGAACAGCACGGAATCGATGATCGGTTTGCGCAAGAGCAGATTGCTGACCAAGATGACCACCATCAGCGCGATCGCGACTTCCAGCAGGAGGTAGGAGAACCGGCGCAGCCCCACCTGGAAGTCGGTTTCCGGCTGTTTCTTATCCAAACCCGCTGCGATGCGCCCGAATTCGGCATTTCGCCCGGTGGCGTACACCACTCCGGTGCCCTCTCCGGCGCTGACGATGGTGCCCATGAAGGCCAGGTCGGTCGATTCGGCCAGTTCGGTGCCGGCGGGCACCGGGTGTGGCGACTTCTCCGAGCCGGTCGATTCCCCGGTCAGGATGCTTTCGTCGCATTCCAGTCCGCTGACTTCGATCAGCCGGACATCGGCCGGCACGGCCTCGCCCAACGACAGCCGGATCACGTCACCGGGAACCAGGTCGGTGACGTTGACCGTGACGAATTTCGAGTCGCGGCGCGCGAGGGCGGTGTGGTGCACCCGTCCGTGCAACTCAGCGGCGGCGTTTTCGGCGCGATATTCGTTGACGAAGCCCAAACCGATGCTGGCTGCGAGGATCACGCCGATGATGACCGCCTGCATGCTGTCGCCCAGGAAGTACGAGACGATCGCGGTGCCGGCCAACAAGATGAGGACCGCGCTGCGGAGTTGGCGACCCAACACCGCGAGCGCGTTGACGTGATGTGTCCGCACCGCATTCGGGCCATACCGCGCCAGCCGGGCAGACGCCTGCGCGCTCGACAGTCCGGCGGCCGAACTGTCCAACCGGTGCAGCACCTCGTCAACGGGGGCCGCGGCGACCTGCTTGGCGGTCAGCGCCGCCGAGTCCGGGGCGGATGTCACCTTCGGTGTCAGCGACATTTACACGGCTCCCCTACGTCGCGCCACGAACGGGCCAGCGGCATTGCGGCAAGTCAAAGATGTCACGTCCCCTGGCCGTTCGATCTGGCAAAACGAGTTGTTTGGCAACCTTCAACCTGCCGGTCATACACCGCCCGACGTCCGCATCCGGTCCAGCCGCCCGGGAAAGAAAGCCAGTCACGCGACCAATGTTCACCGGAACCTGCCGAACCTTGCTAGTGACCAGAGTCCCCACTTCAGGTGGCACTGGTACCCGCAATCGCTGGCTCTCTGATGTGACACCCGGCCCTAGTCGGCTTGGCAAAGCCGGTTCAAGCTGGCGAGAGACCTGATTCCCGAAGGGGATGGTGTGGGCGGTAGGGCATCTGCGGTTTTGGTCGCGCTGAGCGTCGGCGCGTTGGCAGCGGGCGGGATCGCCTGGCTGGCCGGCTCACCCCGGGTCGCCGATGGCTGCTGGATCGCGGGCACGGTGGTGGCGGTCATCCCGGCGACGGTGTGGGTGCTGGTCGCCCTGCGTCGGGGCCGATTCGGGGTCGATCTGATCGCCGTGCTGTCACTGATCGGCACGCTGCTGGTCGGCGAGTATCTCGCCGGTGCGCTGATTGCCGTCATGCTGGCCGGTGGGCGGGCGCTGGAGGCGGCCGCCGAGCGCCGCGCCTCGCACGATTTGCGCGCACTGCTCGAACATGCGCCTCGGTTCGCGCGCCGCCGCATCGACTCGACGGTGAGCACGATTGCGCTGGAAGAGGTGGCGGTCGACGATCTTCTGGTCGTCGGCCCGGGCGAAGTGGTGCCCGTGGACGGGCGCATCGCCAGTGCGGCGGCGGTGCTTGACGAGTCGGTCCTGACCGGCGAGCCGCTGCAGGTCGAGCGCTGCGTTGGCGAACCGGTGCGCAGCGGGGTGGTCAACGCGGGCACCGCATTCGAAATGCACGCCACAGCAACCGCCAAAGACAGCACGTACGCGCAGATCGTGCGACTGGCCGCCGAGGCTGGAGCCCAGAACGCGCCCGTGGTGCGGCTGGCCGACCGGTATGCGGCGTGGTTCCTGCCGTTGGCGCTGTTGGTGGCCGGCGGGGCGTGGCTGGCCAGCGGGTCGCCGGTGCGGGCGGTGGCGGTGCTGGTCGTGGCCACACCGTGTCCGCTGTTGCTGGCGGCACCGGTGGCGATCGTGTCCGGCCTGTCGCGCGCCTCGCGTCATGGTGTGGTGATCCGTAGTGGAGCCGCGTTGGAAAACCTGGGCCACGCAACAACTTTGGTGATGGACAAGACGGGCACACTGACCATGGGAAGCCCTGTTGTGATCGACGTCGCGGCCGCGCCCGAGCGCGACGCGACCGAGGTACTGCGGCTGGCCGCCTCGGTGGATCAGATGTCCCCGCATGTGCTGGCCGAGGCGATCGTCACCGAGGCGCTGACCCGGGGCCTGCGGTTGTCACTGCCGACCGACGTGGTCGAAGAGCCAGGGCGCGGCGTTACCGCGACTCTCGGCAATCAGCGCATCGAGGTCGGCAAACTGGTCGGCGACACCGCGTCCGCGCAATGGGCCCGCGCAGCGGTGAACCGGGCCTTACTCGACTCCGCCGCGATCGCATGGGTCTGCATCGACGGGCGACCGGCCGGTGCGGTGCTGCTGCGGGACCCGCTGCGCCGCCATGCACCGCGCACCATACGCCGGTTACGTACCGCCGGGCTAAATCGATTGGTGATGCTCACCGGGGACCGCGCCGAGCCCGCCCGTGAGGTCGCCGCCGTGCTAGGGCTGGACGAGGTGTACGCCGAACAGAGCCCGGCCGACAAGGTCGCCGCCGTGCGCGCCGAACAGAACCGCGCGGTAACCGTAATGGTCGGCGACGGTGTCAACGATGCCCCTGCACTGGCTGCGGCTAGCGTCGGCGTGGCGATGGGCGCGCGCGGTGCCACCGCTTCCTCAGAAGCCGCCGACATCGTATTGACCACCGATCGGCTGGAGCGGCTCGCCGACGCGATGGACATCGCCCGCTGGTCACGCCGCATCGCCGTGCAAAGCGCCGTCGTCGGCATGGGGTTGTCAGTGGCCGCGATGGCCGTCGCCGCGGTCGGCTGGCTGCCGCCGGCCGCCGGTGCGCTGCTGCAGGAGGGTATCGACGTTGCCGTGATCCTCAACGCGCTGCGCGCCCTGGGCGGCGATCCGGCGGTGGAGGTCGAGCTGCCCGCGCGGACCGAACAGCTGTTGCGCCGCTTCGACGCCGAACACGATGAACTGCGCGACACCATAGGACAGCTGCGGGACGCGGCCGACCGCCTGGCCGCCGCGCCCGATCAGTCTGCGCTACAGGCGATTACGCGGGCGCACAGCCTGCTCACCGACCGGATCCTCCCCCACGAACACGCAGAGGAGACCCAGCTCTATCCCGCGCTGGCCCATCCCCTGGGCACCGGCGAGGCGACCGCCACGATGAGCCGAACCCATGCGGAAATACAACGGCTAGCAGACCGGATCGGCGCCCACCTGGCGCAGGCCCAGAGCAACGGCGCCATAAGCCCCGATCAGGTCGACGACCTGCTTGCCTGCCTCTATGGGCTGTACGCCCTCCTGCGCCTGCACTTTGCGCAAGAGGAAGAGAACTACTTCACCCTCGCCAAGGACGAACCCGGGACCTCATCCCGCTGATGGCGGCAGGGTCATGAAAGTCCCCTTGATCTCCAGCCCGATTTCGAGGTCGTCGTAGTCTCGTCCCTCGCGCTTACCCTTGCGCGGCGCTACCGGCGGCATCATCGGCGGCGGGAGGAACGGCAACCCGGATTCCTCGGCGGCAAGCGGGGAAACTGCCGACGCGAGTTTGCACCGGCGTGTGCGACGCGGACAACAGGCCGACCGTGGCGGGCGGCGCGGTCAGCTTGCCCTGCGACACCCCGACACCCACCGCGGCCGTGGGCGCGGATCCAGCGGCGCGCAGCGCGTTGGCCAAATCGGCCCCCGCCGCCGCCCCCAAAGCCGCACCCTCCTGCGTTAAGCCCTTGCCTACTTCGCCGCCTATGGACGTCACTTCCTTGGCGGTCGCCAACCGCGCCAACACGCTGAGAAGGTTGACCGGAATGCCGCCCGCGACGAACTGGTTCCCGTAGGTCATGGCCAGCCCAAACCAACCGGTCCTCGGGTCGAAGCCGCCGGGGAAGTGGTTGAGCGCGTTTAAGAAATCCCCCAGTGTCGATTGCGCCGGCGAGGCGGCGGCGGCAGCCGGCAAGGCATTGGCTTGAGCGGCCTCCGCCGCCGGATTGACGATCGCGGGCGGCGACGAAAACTGAGGCAGAGCGAGAGCGCGTGCGGCGGCCGCCTGATAGCGGTACATCGCCGCGGAATTGTTGACCCACATGCCTTCGTACTGCTCTTCGGTTGCGGCTATAGCCGGAAGCTTCGTGCCGAACCAGTTGGTGGCCAACAACTCTGCCAGCTGGGTGCGATTGGCACTGACTTGTAACGGCAGGACGACCGTCCGATGAGCGAACTCGAATGCCGCCGCCGCGGCCTGCGCCGAGGAGCCCATCTGTTGGCATTGCTGCCCGGTGGTGCGCAACCAGCCGAGGTAGGGTTCGACGGCCTGGATCATGGCCGTCGACGACGGACCGCTCCACGCGTCAGTCAGCAACGACAACACCGTGGCGAAATTCGGAACAGATTCCTCCAGCTCGATGCCCAGTTGCTGCCACACACCGGAAGCCTCGATCCATGACCCGGCACCTGGTCCGGAGTGGATCAGCGCCGCGGTGATTTCGGGGGGCAATATCCCAAAATCCATGGCGTTACCCCGGGAAAGAGCGTCGGTAGGCTGAACAC
>Ga0318516_10000346_pt1 | contig 13872 bp, 8 predicted proteins | sample GRESIP176b2f20_FD_202501 | JGI IMG/M metagenome (GOLD analysis project Ga0318516, IMG submission 202501) | Tropical soil microbial communities from Luquillo Experimental Forest, Puerto Rico - GRE.SIPMG.176b2f20 | ecosystem: Environmental > Terrestrial > Soil > Tropical forest > Bulk soil... | reverse complement strand
GCGCTGCAGGTGGCGCGCGAGCCCGCCAATCTCGGGCTCGATCTGGTCGTGATCAGCGACGCCTTCGTCGTGGTGGTGGTCGGCGGCATGGGCTCGATCACCGGCGCCTTCCTCGCGGCCGTTATCATCGCCGAGGTGAAGGCGCTGTGCATCGGGCTGGGCCTCGTCCATTTCGGCGCCTTTGCCGTCAACTTCTCCAAGCTCACGCTGGTGGCGGAATTTCTGGTGATGGCGATCGTGCTGATCGCGCGGCCCTATGGGCTGCTCGGCCGCCCGCAAGCCGCGGTACGCAATCCGGCCGAGATCGAGGATCCGATTCGGCCCGCGACTTTGCCGCTCAAGCTCGCCGCGGCGGCGGTGCTCATCGGCGTTGCGCTGCTCCCGTTCGCATACAAGTCCTCGCCCTATGCGCTGGTGCTCGGCATCGACGTGCTGATCGCGATCCTGTTCGCGACCTCGCTGCATTTCATCATGGGTCCCGGCGGCATGCATTCCTTCGGCCACGCCGCCTATTTTGGCCTTGGCGCCTATGGCGCGGCGCTGATGGTGAAGTTTTCGGCGGCGCCGACCCTGGTCGCACTCATGGTCGCGCCGCTCGTGGCGCTCATGGGCGCGTTGCTGTTCGGCTGGTTCGCGGTGCGGCTCTCCGGCGTCTACCTCGCGATGCTGACGCTTGCCTTCGCGCAGATCGTGTGGTCGATCCTGTTCCAGTGGGAGGACGTCACCGGCGGTTCCAACGGCATTCTCGGCATCTGGCCGCAAGCACCGTTCGACAGCCGTCCGGCCTTTTATCTCCTGACCCTGGCGATCGTGGTCGCAGGCGTTCTCATCTTGCGTCGCGTCCTGTTCGCGCCGTTCGGCTACGCCATGCGGGCCGGACGCGACTCCGCGCTGCGCGCGGAAGCAATCGGCATCAATGTCAAGCGTGTGCACTGGATCGGTTTTGCCATCGCCGGCACGTTTGCCGGCATCGCGGGCGGTACCTTCGCGTTCGCGAAAGGGACCATCTCCCCCGACGTCGCCTGGGTGTCGCGCTCGATCGACGCCATGGTCATGGTGCTCCTGGGCGGCATTCAGACCCTGACCGGCCCGATCGTCGGCGCCGCTGTTTTCACCGTTCTGCAGGATAACGTCATGCGCCAGACCTCGTTCTGGCGCGGCCTGCTGGGCGCCGTGATCCTGCTGCTGGTGCTGATGTTCCCGGGCGGCATCGTCGGCGCGATGAGCAAGCGAGCGACGGCGTGGAGAAAGCCCGCATGAGCGTGCTCCGCGTTCGCAACTTGTCGAAGGCTTTCGGCGGCGTGCACGCCGTCGAGAACGTCAGCTTCGACGTCGGCGAACGCGAATTTCTGGCGCTGATCGGCCCCAACGGCGCAGGGAAATCGACCTGTTTCAACATGATCAACGGGCAGCTCGCAGCCGATCACGGCGATATCGAATTTGCCAGACGCAGCATCGTCGGATTGAAGCCGCGCGACATTTGGCGGCTCGGCGTCGGACGCACCTTTCAGGTGGCGGTGACGTTCGGTTCGATGACCGTGGCCGAGAACGTCCAGATGGCGCTGGTGAGCCACCACGGGGAGATCTTCCGCTTCGGCGCGGCATTCGCGGCCCGCCATCGCGGCAGGGCCGTCGAGCTGCTGGACCAGGTCGGCATGGCGGACGCGGCCGAGCGTTCGTGCAAAGAGCTTGCCTACGGCGACGTGAAGCGCGTCGAGCTCGCCATCGCGCTTGCCAACGAGCCGCGCCTGCTGCTGATGGATGAGCCCACCGCCGGCATGGCGCCGCGCGAGCGCAATGATCTGATCGGCTTGGTGAAGCGGCTGGTGATCGAGCGCGGGATTTCGGTCTTGTTCACCGAACATTCGATGGACGTGGTCTTCGCCTATGCCGACCGCATCATCGTTCTCGCTCGCGGCGTGGTGATCGCCGACGGCAATGCCGAGGCCATTCGCGACAACGCGCAGGTGCAGCAGGTCTATCTCGGAACCGGCCGAACCTTCACGCCCACTGCGGAGGCGCGGCCGTGAGCGCACTCATGCTCGAGGTGGAGAATCTGAAGGCGTGGTACGGCGCCGCGCAAATCCTGTTCGAGCCGTCCTTCCACGTCGGCCGCGGCGAGGTGGTGGCGCTCATGGGCCGCAATGGCGCCGGCAAATCGACGACATTCAAGGCGCTGATGGCGCTGATCCCGCAACGCGGCGGGACGGTCCGCTTTTTGGGCGAGGACATCTCCCATCTCAAGCCGTTCGAGATCGCGCGGCGTGGGCTGGGTTTCGTGCCGGAGGACCGGCGCATCTTCTCGGATCTGACGGTCGTGGAGAATCTCGACATCGGCCGCCAGCCGATCCGATACCAGTCGGACAGGCGACCTGCGCCGTCATGGACTCCCGAAAAGCTGTTCACGATCTTTCCCAATCTCCGCGACATGCCCGATCGTCGCGGCGCCCATATGAGCGGCGGCGAGCAGCAGATGCTCACGGTTGCCCGCACGCTGATGGGCAATCCCCTGCTGGTGCTGCTCGACGAGCCCTCCGAAGGCGTTGCCCCGGTGATCGTGGAGCAGATGGCAAACACCATCATCGAGCTCAAGAAGGAAGGACTGTCGGTGCTGCTGTCCGAGCAGAACATCCATTTTGCGGAGCTCGTCTGCGACCGCGCGTATGTTCTCGAGAAAGGACAATTACAATGGCACGGTCGCATGGCCGATCTCGCCAAGGACGTCGCGGTGCAACGCCGGCTGCTGTCGGTGTGAGCTGAGCGTCGGAGGCGATCAGCGGCCGGTGCGTTCGAGAATGGCGCGCAGCCGTTGTGGCGTCACCGGCAGCCTGGTGATTGCGCCTGGGATACCGACCGCATCGTCGATGGCCGCGGCGATCGCCGCGCCGACAGCGTTGACGCCGCCCTCCCCCGCGCCTTTCAAGCCGAGCGGATTGAGCGGTGAAGGCGCGTCCTGCGTGATCAGCACGTCGAGCGTCGGCACCTCCCGCGCCGTCGGCATTAGGTAATCCGCGAAATTCACCGACAGCGGCTCGCCGCGCTCGTCGTAGAGGAATTCCTCGAGCAGCGCGCCGCCGACGCCCTGCGCAAACCCGCCCGCGAGCTGGCCTTCGATCAGCATCGGATTGACCGCCCGGCCGACGTCATAGGCGAGCAGATAACGTTCGATCGTTACTCCGCCGGTCTCCTGATCGACCTTGGCGACGGCAACGTTCACGCCATAGGGGTAATTCATGTGCTCGGTGTAGAACCAGCCGTCGGCCGAAAGCCCGGGCGCACGCGCGCCGCGCAGTTTCGATGTCGGCTCCAATGCGGTGGCGATCTCGCCCAGCGTCATGGACGGCCCGCCGGCGTCCTTGCGCACCACCTTGCCGTCGATCACAGCGAGTGCGTCGGCGTCCTGCTGCATGAGCTCGGCCGCGACCGCGATCGCCTTGGCGCGGACCTCGAGCGCGGCAAGCCGCGTCGCCTCCCCGGTCATTACCGTCGCACGGGATGCGAATGCCCCCATCCCGAATGGGATGCGATCGGTGCGGCCGTGCAGGACCCGCACGCGCCGATAATCGACCCCGAGCGCATCCGCGCAGATCTGCGCCACCACCGTTTCGAGGCCCTGGCCGAGCGAAGCCGCCCCGGTCACGACCTCGACCACGCCTGAGGTATCGACCGATACCCGCACGCCGTCGAACGGCCCGAGCCCACTCTTCTCGACGAAGAGGGCAAGTCCCGCGCCGACGCATTCGCCACGGGCGCGACGGCGCTCGAGCTCGCCCTGCAAGTCGCGCCATTTGACCGCCGCCAGCGCCTTGTCGAGCAGGCCGGCATAGTCGCCGGAATCGAGCACGACCTCGGTGCCGAGCGTCGCCAGCGGACGACCATACGGCATCTCCTCCTTGGCAATGAGATTGCGGCGGCGAACATCGATGCGATCGATCGAAAGCCGCGTCGCGATCGCGTCCATCAGCCGCTCGCGCACGAACGTGCTTTCGAACCGTCCCGGCGCGCGATAGGTACCGCACGGCGTCTTGTTGGTGAGCCGAACGCGCCCGATCGCCCGATAGGCGGGTACGCGATAGGGACCCGGCAGCATCGCCGCCGCGAGATCGGGCACCGTGGCCGCGTGGGTACGCACATAGCCGCCCTGGTCGTGGAAGAATTCGTCGTCGATGGCGAGGACGCGGCCTTCGGCATCGACCGCGGCGCGGACCTTGTGGCGCTGCTGGCGCGAATGATTGGCCGCGATCAGGTGCTCGCGCCGATCCTCGATCCATTTCGCCGGCCGTCCGAGTCGCAGCGCGGCGAGGCAGACCAACACGTCCTCGGGATAAAGCTCGCCGCGAATGCCGAAGCCGCCGCCCACATGGCCCTCGAACAAATGCACGCTCGCAGCGCTGCGGCGGAGCATGCGCGCGATGCTGTCGCGATTCCAGTGCGGCACCTTGGCGGCGCCATAAAGCTCGAGCATGTCGCGGGCGGCGTCGTAGCGCGCGATGGCGCCGCGCGTCTCCAGCGGCACGCCGGAATGCCGCCCGACGGAAAGATCGAGTTCAACGATGACAGCGGCGTCGCGAAATGCCGCCGCGACATCGCCATAGGACTTCTCCACCACCGCCGGCTCGGTCGAACGGCCATCCTCGAATTCTCCCGGCGCCGCGCCGGCGTCGAGGATGACCGGCAGCTCTTCGACCGCGACGGCAACGAGATCGGCTGCGTCCTCCGCCACATAGGGGTCGGTCGCAAACACCGCCGCGACCGGCTCGCCGACGTAACGCACGCGCTGCCGGGCCAAAATCGGCTGGCGATAGGGCGCCAAGCCTTCGATGCGGGTCAGGCGGAAATCGATCGGCGGAATCTCGGACACATCGGCCGACGTCCACACCGCGACGACGCCGGGCAACGTGAGCGCCGCGCTCGTGTCGATCGATATGATCCGGCCGTGCGCATGGGCGGAGCGCACCAGGCGCATGTGCAGCATGTGGGGAAAGGCGACGTCGGCGGCGAAGGCGCCGCGGCCCGTTACCAACGGCCGATCCTCGAGACGGGTCACCGAACGTCCGACGAAGCTCATGTCAGGCTCTGCTCTGCAGCCCTTGTCCTCCACTCGTCATGCCCGGGCTTGACCCGGGCATCCATCGAAAAGAAGCGCTTCAATCGAAGCGGATGGATTGCCGGGTCATAAGCGCGTTCAGGTGCGTCTTCCGACGCGCTATGCCCGCCAATGACGGAGCGTGGGTGAGTGCTAGCTCCCATGCATCTTACTTCACTGCGCGCAGCGCGGCGCGGATGCGCTGCGGCGTCGCCGGAAACTCGTCGATCGAAACGCCGAACGGGGAGAGGGCATCGTTGACGGCGTTGACGACCGCCGCCGGGGCGCCGATGGCGCCACCCTCGCCCAGCCCCTTCGCCTTGGTGATGGACGCTGGCGTCAGCGTCTCGAAGTGGTGGATTTCGATCGCTGGGATTTCCCGCGCGGTCGGCGGCAGATAATCCGCCAGGCTTGCCGTGAGAATATTGCCGGTCTCATCGTAGACGATCTCCTCGAGCAGCGCGTTGGCGATGCCTTGGGCAACGCCGCCATGGATCTGCCCGTCGACGATCATGGGATTGATCAGGCGTCCGGCATCCTCGGCCACCAGAAACCTTTCTATCATGACGCGGCCGGTCTCCACGTCCACCTCGACCACGGCGACGTGGCAGGCATTGGAAAACGTTCCCGGTGGATCATAAGTCCCGCTCTCGATGATGCCTGGAGCGACCTCGCCCTTGAAGCGATGCGTCTGATGGTAGGCGGCGCGCGCCAGCGTCACGATCGGAATGGCGCGATCGGTTCCGGCGACGCGCGCGACATCGGCTTCGAGCACGATATCGTCTGCCGACGCCTCGAGCAGGATGCCCGCCATTTTCGTGAGCTTGGCGCGGACCTTGCGCGCCGCCAGCAAGGTGGCGCCGCCGGCGATCACCAGCGAGCGGCTGGCGAAGGTCCCCCAGCCGTAGGGCGTGCGGTCGGTGTCGCCATGCACAATCTTGATGCGCTCGGGCGACGTGCCGAGCTCGTCGGCGATGATCTGCGACAGCGTGGTGCGCAGCCCCTGTCCGTGCGGTGATGCGCCGATCCGCGCCTCGACGAAACCGGACGGGTCCATGGTCATCTCGACGGTTTCCCAGCCGGGCGTCACGTCCATGCCGCGCGCGGCGAACGCCAGCGTGCCGTAGCCGGTGCGTTCTGAAAACGTCGCCAGGCCGAGACCGAGATAGCGACCTTCGGCGCGCGCTTTCGCCTGACGGGCGCGGAACGCCGGCACATCGATGGCTTCGACCGCCGCTTCCATGGTCTCGACATAGCTCGCTTCGTCGAAGGTGAGACCGGTCACCGACGTATGAGGAAAGGTCTTGACCAGGTTGCGGCGGCGAACCTCGATCGGATCGAGTCCGAAAGCCGCCGCTGCCTTGTCCATCAGCCGCTCGAGCGCAAACGTGATCACCGGGCGCGAGACGCCGCGATACGGTGCCATCGGACAAGTATTGGTCAAGACTCCACGCGCAACGCAGGAATATTCCCGCACGTCGTAGGGGCCGGGCAGCTCAGCCATCGCCATCAGCGGCTCGACGCCGCATGTGGTCGGGTAGCATGAATAGGCGCCGACATCGGCGACGATGTCTGCACTCAAGCCTATGATCTTGCCGTCGCTATCGAACGCGCCCTCGAGCGCGATCGACTGATCGCGGCTGTGGAAGCAGGCGACGAGATTCTCGCGCCGGTCCTCCACCCACGCCACCGACGTCTTGAGCATGCGCGCGAGCCAGGTCACGACCACGAATTCCGCCGCCAGCGACATTTTCTGCCCGAAGCCGCCGCCAACGTCGGGCGCGATCACCCGCAGATCCGATTCCGGCATTCCGATGAGATCCGCGATAATGGTCCGCATCACATGCGGCGTCTGCGTCGCGCAGGTAAGCGTGACGCGCTCGCTGGCGGCGTCCCATGCCGCATGCGCCGCGCGCGGCTCCATCGGCAGCGCGTTCTGCCGGTGCGAGCGGATATCGACTTTGATCCGCCGCTGCGCGGCCGCCACCTTCGCGTCGAACCCGGGCGTCTTCACGCGTCCTTCAACCACCACGTTGCCGGCGGCTTCGGCGTGGACGAGGGGCGCGCCGCGGGCGAGCGCCGCGTCGGCGCCCACCGCCGCCGACAGTTCTTCGATTTCGACCTCGACGAGATCGGCGACGTCCTCGGCCTCTTCCCTCCCCGAGGACACCACCGCCGCGATCGGCTCGCCGACAAACCGCACGACGTCGCGCGCCAGCACCGGCTGGCGGATCGGCACATAGTTGAACTTGTGCAGCAGGGGCTGGATCGGCTTCACCGCTGCGAGCTCGGCGGTGGTGACGATTGTCGCACCCTGGGGTGCCACGATCCGCTTGATCCGACCGGAGGCCACCGAGCTCCTGACGAACCGGACCCATCGTGCCGCCGGCAGGTCGCCCGTGAACCGGCCGCGGCCGGCCACCAGCGTCGGATCCTCGAGGCGCCGGATCGAACGGCCGACCCAACCGCCATCGTTCTTGGCATCGCCGGCCATTCGGTCCCGCGCTTCGCTTAAATTATTTGCAGGTGGGGCCGAGTGCGCCAACGGCCCTTGCGAGGATCATCAACTCCCCTCCTCCAACCAATCATTCGTGCCGCGCAGCGCCGGGCGTCATCGATCACCGCAGGCGCGCGAAGACACGGCGTGGATTCGCATCGGTAATCGCCTCGATCTCGGCGGCCGACAATCCCGCCGATCGCAGCAGCGCCAGCGGCTCCATGTCGGCCGGCGGGAACGAATAATCAGTGCCCAGCACGACGTTATCAAGTCCGGCAAGCTCGATCAGAAACCGCAACGCCTTGGGCGCATGGACGATGCTGTCGTAGAGCATCTGCGAGGCATAGGCGGACGGCGCCTTGGCGGCGACGTCGCCTTGCGCGACCCGGTCCATGCGCCGATGCATGATGTCGAAACGGCCGGCGAGATAGGGATACGCGCCTCCACCGTGGGACAGCACCAGCTTGAGGCGCGGAAAGCGGTCGAGAACACCGGACATCAACAGCGAGCCGACGCCGAGCGTGGTGTCGAAGGTGTAGTGCGCAATCTGAGCGAGGCCGAATTTTGCGGCACGCGGCGCGGGGCCGACCAGAACGGGGTGGATCAGCACGGGCATGCCGAGCGCTTCGGCCTTGCGCCAGAACGCGTCGAGCGCAAGCTCGCCGAGATTGGTGTTCTCGACGTTGGAAGAGATGATCATGCCGCAGGCCCCGAGCCCGGCGGCGCGCTCGAGCTCGGCTGCCGCGGCCTCGGCTTGAACGAGCGGAACGGAGGCGATCCAGGCGAACCGATCCGCGTTGTCCGCGCCCCACGCCGCCAGCGTGTCGTTGAGCATCCGATGCCAGGCGATGCAGGCGTCGGTGGCGAGGCCGTAACCGAATAGGTCCGGCCAGGTGCCGACAATCTGCTGATCGATGCCCTGCTCGTCGAGCCAGGCGCGTCGCGCAGCGACCGGTTCGATCAGGCGCGGAAAGAACGGGCGCACCTTGAAGCCGTAGTCGAAATGCACCGCCGGCGGCGCGGCGCCGGATCGCACCAGCCGCACCCCGATCGCCTTGCCGCGGTTCTCGAGCGCGTCGATCAATTGCGGTGGAACGTAGTGGGCATGAACGTCGATCGGCACGCGGTCCCGTTTGGCTTTGTTTGGCGATTGTGCCGGGAGATGCTGGGCTCGAAATCAGCGCGCGGCCTGCCGACGCATCTCGGCGGCCGTGCTGCGCACGGCCTTGACGATGTTCTGGTAGCCGGTGCAGCGGCAGAGATTGGACGAGAGAAGATCGAGAATGTCGTCATCCGTGAGATCGGGATTGGTCTCCAGCGCGTTCACCGTCAGCATCAGGAAACCCGGCGTACAGAACCCGCACTGCAGCGCGTGATGCTCGATGAATGCGCTCTGCACCGGATGCAGCTTGTCGCCGTCGGCCAGACCTTCGACCGTGCGGATGCGCTTGCCCTGCGCCTGGACCGCGAACATCAGGCAGGATCTTACCGCCTCGTCGTCGAGGATCACCGTGCACGCGCCGCAGATGCCGTGCTCGCAGCCAATATGCGTCCCGGTCAGCCCGCATTCGTCGCGGATGACATCGACCAACGTCTTTCTCGGCTCGACACGAACGGCGTGATCATGACCGTTGATATTGAGGTTGATGTCGATCTTCTCGGTCATCGCCCGCCAGTTCGCTGTGCCGCTCCGCAACTCCTTGAGTGATACATGCATTTTGTGGCAAGTAAAGCCGAAGGCGGCGCCATCTCGGGCGGCCGCAATTGTTGGCAAAAGCGGCGGCAGGCGGCGACGGACGCGAAAGTCGGCACCTAGCTCAAACCGCATAAACTCTTCGAAGGGAGAAATGCTATGAGTTCCAGTCTGTCACGCCGCACGCTCATCAAAAGCGCGGCTGGATCCGCGGTGCTTGCTGGCGTCGGCATGCCGGCGATCGTGCGCGCACAAGCCGATGCCATCCGCATCGGACATCTCACCCCGCTCACCGGCTTTCTCGGGCCGCTCGGCGAATACGCGGTCATGGGCGTAAAACTCGCGGCCGATGAGATCAACGATGCCGGCGGCGTGATGGGCCGCAAGATCGAGCTCGTGATGGAGGACTCGGTCAACCCGCAAACCGCCTCCGCCAAGGCCGAGCGCCTGATCGAGCGCGACAAGGTCGCCATGATCATCGGCGAAATCTCGTCGGCGTCCGGCCTTGCGATCGGTCAAGTGGCGAACCGGCTGAAGACCGTGTTCATCAACACCGGCTGCAATTCCGATGCGCTACGCGGCGCGAGTTGCAATCCTTACATGTTCCACATCGAGGGCGCGAACTCGATGTACGTGATGGCGGTCGGGCAGTACTTGCTGCGCGAGAACCTCGTGCGCGGCAAGAAGTGGTACTCGCTGACGGCCGATTACGCCTTCGGCCACGACCTTCTGCGGGTTGCCAAGAAATTCATGGAGGCGAACGGCGGTCAATTCGCGGCCGACGAGCTGGTACCGACCGACGCCACCGACTTTTCTCCCTATCTCCTCAAAGTCCGCCAGGCCCGGCCCGATCTCGTGGTGTCGAATCTCGCCGGCAACCAGATCACGAGCTTCCTCAAGCAATATTCCGAATACGGCCTGCCGTTCCCGGTTGCCGGCTTCGGCTTCGACACCGTCGTCGCTTGGGGCGCCGGCAAGGGCAATTTCTCCGGCATTTGGCCGCTGGTGTGGCACCACCTCGTGGATACGCCGAGCTCGAAAAAATACGTCGAGGTGTTCCAGAAGAAATACGGCAAACTTCCCGACAACCAGTCGTGGGGCGACTACAACTCGCTCAAGATCGTGGCGCAGTCGATGGGCGAGACCAAGTCTACCGATCCACAGAAGCTTGCCGAGCATCTGCGCAAGGGCGCGAAATTCGACGTGATGAAGGCGCGCGAAGCGTACTTCCGTCCCTACGACAACCAGATGGTCATGGAGATGTACGCCGTCCGCGCCAAGGAGCCGGCCAAGATGAAGGACCAGTGGGACATCTACGAAGCGCTCGGCGCCGTCCCCGGCCCGAACGAGGACCTGGAGATCATCGCCCCGCCGAAGGACGGCAGCTGCAAGATCGGATGAGCACGGGGGGTCGACCCGCATCACCTTTTCTGTCGTTCTCGCGAAAGCGGGAACCCATATTCCAGAGCCGGTGATTCTGGGTCCCCAGCATAAGCGCGTTTACGCGCGTCTTCCGACGCGCTATGCGGGGACGACACTGAAATGAGCTGATCAACCAGCTCGTATTGACCCGCCGAGAGTGGCCGCGTGCAGCTCGTCTTCATACTCGAGCAGGTTCTCAACGGCCTCCTGGTCGGCGCTTATTACCTTTTGATCGCGCTCGGCCTGTCGCTGATCTTCGCGCTCGGCGGCATCGTCAATCTCGCCCACGGTGGCTTCTACGCGATCGGCGCCTATCTCGCGGTCGTCCTGGCGGATCGCATCGGGTTCGCGGGCGCGCTCGTCGTGTCGCCGCTCGCCGTCGGTCTCATCGGCGTCGCGATCGAGCGGCTGTTGTTTCGCCGCTTCTACCGCTCCGATCCGATTTTGAGCCTGCTCCTGACGTTCGGGCTCGCGATGGTGATCGAGCAAGGCCTGCGCATCGTGTTCGGCGCGACCCCGCTGCCGTTCTCCATCCCGCCCGAGCTACGCGGGCAGATTTTCGTCGGCGACTTCATCTACTCGCGATACCGGCTCATCATCTTGGCCGTCGCGGTCGCCGCCGTGACCGCGACCTGGTTCGTCGTCTATCGCACCGCATTCGGCCGCGTGGTGCGCGCGGGCGTGCAGAACCCCGACGTGGTCGGCGCGCTCGGCATTTCGCTCGCGCCCTACATGACGGCGATCGCCGCGCTCGGGGTCGGGCTCGCCGGGCTTGCCGGCGTGCTGCTCGCCCCGATCGCGGGCGTGCACCCGGCGATGGGCGCGGAAATCCTCACCGCGGCGTTCGTCGTGGTGGTGATCGGCGGACTGGGCTCGTTCTGGGGCGTGATTGCCGCCGCCATGCTGGTCGGCGTCGTGCGCGGCATTACTATCTACTTCAACCCGTCCTGGGGCGAAGCCTCGATGTATTTGCTGATGGCGTTGGTGCTGCTGGTGCGGCCGCGCGGCCTTTTCGGTGAGCGCATCCAAAAATTCGAGTAGCCGCCAATGCGCGATGAACATGCTCCGCTTGTCTTTGCGGCGCTCGCGCTCGCGGTCCTGCCGTTTGCCCTCGATCTCGTCGGCCTGCCGCTGCGCACGTCAATCGATGTGGTGGTGTTCGCCATTGCCTGCATGGGACTCAATGTGCTCGTCGGCTATACCGGCCTCGTCTCGTTCGGTCACGGCGCCTGGTTCGGACTCGGCGCCTATGCCGCGGCGTTAAGTCAGCGGTACTGGTTTCCCGGCGGGATCGTTCTGCCGTTCCTGTTCGCGATTGTTTTCGTTGCCGGGACCGCGCTCATCTCCGGAGCGCTGATTCTCCGGCGGCGCGGCGTCTATTTCTCGCTGCTCACGCTTGCCCTGACCGCGCTGCTGTTCGCCATCGGTTACCGCTGGACCGAGCTCACCGGAGGCGAGAGCGGATTGGGCGGCGTGACCCGCGCGACGGTGCTCAAGCTCGATCTCGAATCCGACCACGTCTACTATTGGGTCGTCGCGGCGATCGGCATGGCGGTGTGTTACCTGCTCTGGCGCTTCCACCGCTCGCCGGCCGGCAGCGTTCTGGTGGCGATCCGCGAGAACGAGGAGCGCGCACGCTTCGTCGGCTATCCGACCAATCGCTACAAGCTGATCGGCTTCGTGCTGTCCGCGACCGTGGTCGCGATCGCTGGCACACTGTCGGTTTTCAATCACCGCTTTGCGTCGGCAGAGCCGCTCGCCGTGGCGTTCTCAGGCGAGCTCGTCGCGATGGTGGTGATCGGGGGGATGCGGAGCTTTCTCGGTCCCGCGCTCGGTGCGTTGTTCTTCATCCTGTTTCGCGAGTTCCTGTCGATCTGGACGCCGCACTGGCTGTTTTATTTTGGTCTGTTGTTCGTCGGCTTCATCGTGTTCTCGCCGACCGGTTTAGTCGGCGTTGCCGGGCGGATCATTGCGCCGTTCCGCAAGCGGAGGATCGAGGCCGCGGCAATGGCCGGCCGCCGGATCACCGAGGTAGCGGGACTGCCGCAGGTCTATCGCCGATCCAGCGCGAGCGTGGCGCCGGTGCTGGTCGCGCGCGATCTCGTCAAGCGATTCGGCGGCATTCATGCCGTCGACGGCATCGACCTCACGGTCATGGACCGCACGTTGCACGCGCTGATCGGTCCGAACGGCGCCGGCAAGACGACCGCCTTCAATCTCGTGTCGGGACTCTTTCCACCCGACGCCGGCACGATCGAGCTCGAAGGCCGCTCGATCGCAGGCTTGAAGCCCGAGGACATCACCGCGGCCGGCGTGGGCCGCTCGTTCCAGATCACAAATCTGTTCGGCGGGCTCTCCGCCGAGGAGAACCTGCGGCTGGCCGTGCAGGCGCGCAGTCCCAAGCGTTTCGCGCTGTGGACGTCGGCCGCCGCGGTGACGGAGGTGAACGAGGAGACCGCGGACCTCATCGCTTTTCTCGGTCTCAGCGGCATCGAACGCGCAGAGGCGGCCTCGCTCTCCTATGGGGGGCAACGCCTGCTCGACATGGGGCTCGCCATTGCGACCCGGCCGCGAATCCTGCTGCTCGACGAGCCGCTCGCCGGGCTCGCCGCCGCCGAGCGCACGCGCATCGCCGCGCTGCTAACGACGATCGCCGCCGAAATTCCCGTGCTGCTCGTCGAGCACGACATCGACCGGGTCTTCCAGATCGCCGGCCACGTCACGGTCATGAACGAGGGCAAGGTGCTGGTTGATGGCACGGTCGAGGATGCGCGCAGCGACGCCAAGGTGCGCGAGGTCTATATCGGCTCCGGTGTCGCCGCGCTCGCCGCCAAGCCGCGGGTCTCGGCGGCGGGCACAACGGCGCTCCTGGTGGTCGACAAGGTCGATACCTTCTACGGCAAGAGCCACATCCTCAACGCCGTCTCGCTCGACGTGCGCGAGCACGAGATCGTGGCGTTGCTCGGCCGCAACGGCGCCGGCAAGTCGACGCTGTTGAAGACGGTGATCGGCATCGCTCCGCCCGGCGCGGGGTCGATCCGGGTTGCCGGCGAGAATACGGCGGGCCTTGCCTCGGCCGAGATCGCCCGGCGAGGCATCGGATACGTGCCGCAGGGCAGAGGCCTGTTCGCCGGAATGACGGTTGCGGACAATCTGGCGCTCGGGCGCCTGAAG
>Ga0318516_10000336_pt1 | contig 13969 bp, 11 predicted proteins | sample GRESIP176b2f20_FD_202501 | JGI IMG/M metagenome (GOLD analysis project Ga0318516, IMG submission 202501) | Tropical soil microbial communities from Luquillo Experimental Forest, Puerto Rico - GRE.SIPMG.176b2f20 | ecosystem: Environmental > Terrestrial > Soil > Tropical forest > Bulk soil... | reverse complement strand
GCCGCTACCCCGCCGCGGCCGGCCTCCTGCGGCCGGCCGATGTTCTGGTCGACGGGATGCGCGGGCCGAGTTCGATCTGGTACCGGATCCGGATCAACCTGCAGCACGTGCCCCCCGACCAGCGCCCTCCGCAGGAAGAGCTGATCGCCGACTACAGCCCGTGGCCCGGGGCCTTAGGCCAGAGGCGTGACTCCTCAGCCTAATAAAGGGGCGAATGGTGTCCGCCCTGTCGGTGGCAGCGAACGGGCGGTGTGTGGACCTTGCCGGCGGGTAGTGTTAGCGACCGTGGTAGGCGGCGAACAGCGCCCTAAGCCAACCCGCGGAGCGTGGGCCGAGGAGTTAGAAGACCCGAGCACTCGGCTGGTGTATCTGATTCAGTGAGCCATTGGCGGCCCGGGCAGTTTCATTCCCCACTCGCGGATAGCGCTTTTGGAAAGGGAGTCCGGGTGACTGATGCGGGGTGGCAGTTCTGGGTCGACCGGGGCGGCACGTTCACTGACATCGTCGCGCGCCGGCCCGACGGACGCTTGGTGACGTACAAGCTGCTTTCGGAGAATCCGGCGCGCTACCGCGACGCGGCGGTCGCGGGAATCCGCGCGCTGCTCGGGATCACGGAGGACGTGCCCGTTCCGGTCGCGAGAGTCGACGCGGTGCGGATGGGCACCACCGTCGCGACCAATGCGTTGCTGGAGCGCAAGGGGGAGCGCACCCTGCTGGTGATCACTCGGGGTTTCGGCGACGCACTGCGCATCGCATACCAGAACCGTCCCCGCATCTTCGAGCGGCACATCGTGTTGCCGGAGATGCTCTATGAGCGGGTCGTCGAGGTCGACGAGCGGATCACGGCCGACGGCACGGTGCTGCAGGCACCCGACATCGAGGCGTTGGGCGCGAAAATGCAGCAAGCCCACGCCGATGGGATCCGCGCAGTAGCCGTCGCGTGCGTGCACAGTTACCTGTACCCGGCACACGAACGAATGATTGGCAAGCTGGCCGAGCAGATCGGCTTCGGCCACATCTCGCTGTCGTCCGAGGTCAGCCCGCTGATGAAGCTGGTCCCACGCGGGGACACCACTGTCGTCGACGCGTACTTGTCACCGGTGCTGCGCCGCTACGTCAACTCGGTGGCAGACCAGATGCGGGGCGTGCGCCTGATGTTCATGCAGTCCAACGGAGGCCTCGCCGAGGCGCGGCACTTCCGCGGCAAGGACGCGATTCTGTCCGGCCCGGCCGGCGGCATCGTCGGCATGGTGCGGATGTCGGCGCTGGCCGGGTTCGATCACGTCATCGGTTTCGACATGGGCGGCACCTCCACCGATGTTTCGCACTACGCCGGCGAGTACGAGCGGGTGTTCACCACGCAGGTGGCGGGAGTTCGGTTGCGGGCTCCGATGCTGGCTATCCACACCGTGGCGGCCGGCGGTGGGTCGATCCTGCATTTCGACGGCAGTCGCTACCGGGTGGGCCCGGACTCCGCGGGTGCCGACCCAGGCCCGGCTTGCTACCGCGGGGGTGGTTCGCTCACCCTCACCGACGCCAACTTGATGCTGGGTCGCATCCAACCGGCGCACTTCCCGGCCGTGTTCGGTCCCGGCGGCGATCAGCCACTGGATGACCAGATCGTGCGGAGCGGCTTCACCAGCTTGGCCGCCGATATCCGGGCGCAAACCGGTGATGACCGGCCCCCTGAGCAAGTCGCCGAAGGGTTTTTGCAGATCGCGGTGACCAATATGGCCAACGCGGTCAAGAAGATCTCCGTCCAACAGGGACACGACGTCACCCGCTACGTACTGACCACATTCGGCGGCGCCGGCGGGCAGCACGCGTGCGCGGTTGCCGATGCACTCGGTATCTCCACGGTGCTCATCCCGCCGATGGCCGGTGTGCTCTCCGCATTGGGGATCGGCCTTGCCGACACGACGGCGATGCGGGAGCAGTCCGTCGAGATCCGGCTCGAATCCGCCGCCCTGGAGAGGTTGGCCGCGGTCGCGCATTCCCTCGAGCAGACGGCTCGTACCGAGCTGCTGGACGAGGGCATCCCGGCCGAGCGGATCCGAGTCGTTCGCCGAGTGCATCTTCGCTACGACGGAACCGACACCTTGATCCCGGTTGAACTGGCCGGGCTCGAGGCGATGACCGCGGCGTTTCGGGCGGCCCACCGCGCGATGTACTCGTTCCTGATGGACCGTCCGCTGATCGCCGGCGCGGTGGCGGTTGAGGCGATCGGACTCACCGACCAACCCGACCTCTCGCACCTGGGCGATCAGGTCCACAACGACGTCGGCGCGGTGGGTTCCGTACGGCTCTACTCCGCCGGCTCGTGGCGCGACGCCCCGCTGCATCACCGGGACCGGATGCGACCGACCGGCACCGTGACCGGCCCGGCGATCATCGCCGAGGCCAACGCCACCACCGTCGTCGACGACGGCTGGTGCGCCGCCATGACCTCCTCCGGGCATCTGCTCGTGGAGCGGGTGGCCGCACCCGATCAATCCGCCGCGGGCACCGAGGCCGACCCCGTGCTGCTGGAGATCTTCAACAACCTGTTCATGGCGATCGCCGAGCAGATGGGGGCGCGGCTGGAAGCTACCGCCCAGTCGGTGAACATCCGTGAGCGGCTGGACTTTTCGTGCGCACTGTTCGACCCCGACGGCAATCTCGTCGCCAACGCACCGCACATCCCGGTGCACCTCGGCTCAATGGGCACCAGCGTCAAAGAAGTGATTCACCGCCGCGCCGGCGGACTGAAGCCGGGCGACGTGTACGCGGTCAACGACCCCTACCATGGCGGCACCCACCTGCCGGACATCACCGTGATCACCCCGGTCTTCGACACCGGCGACGAGCACGTCCTGTTCTACGTAGCCTCTCGCGGACACCATGCTGAAATCGGCGGCATCACCCCGGGCTCCATGCCCGCGAGCAGCCGCACAGTCCATGAAGAAGGCGTGCTCTTCGACAACTGGCTACTCGCGGAAAACGAGCAGTTCCGCGAAGCCGAAACCCGGCGCCTACTCACCGAAGCACCGTTCGGTTCGCGCAATCCCGACGCCAACCTCGCCGATCTGCGCGCCCAGATCGCCGCCAACCAGAAGGGCGTCGACGAGGTCGGCAAGATGATCGACCACTTCGGTCTGGACGTGGTGCAGGCCTACATGCGCCATGTCCAGGACAATGCCGAGGAGGCGGTCCGTCGCGTCATCGATCGGCTCGACGACGGCGAATACCGCTACCGCATGGACTCCGGTGCCACCATCGCTGTCCGCGTCACCGTCGACCGCGCCACCCGCAGTGCAACCATCGATTTCACGGGAACCTCGCCCCAGCTGGACACGAACTTCAACGCGCCATCCTCGGTCGCGATGGCCGCAGTGCTTTACACATTCCGGACCCTGGTCGCCGACGATATCCCGCTCAACGACGGTTGCCTGCGCCCGCTGCGCATCGTTGTCCCGGAGGGTTCGATGCTCGCGCCGACCTATCCGGCCGCGGTTGTCGCAGGCAACGTCGAAACCTCGCAGGCGATCACCGGCGCGCTGTTCGCCGCACTGCGTGTGCAGGCCGAAGGCTCCGGGACGATGAACAACGTCACCTTCGGCAACGAACGACACCAGTACTACGAAACCTTGGGGTCCGGCTCCGGGGCTGGTGACGGGTTCGACGGAGCGTCCGTTGTGCAGACCCACATGACGAATTCCCGGCTCACCGATCCCGAAGTGCTCGAGTGGCGTTACCCGGTGCTACTGCGCGAGTTCGCCATTCGGCACGACAGCGGTGGCGCCGGTCGCTGGCATGGGGGTGATGGGGCCGTCCGTCGCATCGAGTTCACCGAGCCGATGACGGTCAGCACGCTGTCCGGTCATCGCAGAGTTCCGCCCTATGGCATGGCCGGCGGCTCACCCGGGGAGCTGGGACGCAACCGAGTGGAGCGCGCCGACGGCAGCACAGCCGAGTTGGCCGGCTGCGACTCGACGGAAGTCGAGCGCGGCGACACACTCGTGATCGAAACCCCCGGCGGCGGCGGATACGGTACATCCCGCTGATGTCCCGTGCCGCCAGCGGGGTGCATGCGCGACAATCGCGGTATGCAGGCGACTGACCAGCAACTGGGGCTGCGGGAACGCAAAAAGATCAAGACCCGACAGGCCATCAGACGCGAGGCGTTCCGCCTTTTCGACGCCAACGGCTACGCCGCCACCACGATCGAAGAGATCGCCGACGCCGCCGAGGTGTCACCCAGCACCTTTTTCCGGTACTTCCCGTCCAAGGAGTCGCTGCTGCTCGCCGACGACCTGGACCCGCTGATATTGGCGGCCTTCAAGGCGCAGCCGGCCGACCTTTCGCCGAGCCAGGCCATCCGCCGGGCCTATGAGACGACCATGGCCGGCCTGCCACCAGAGCAGTTGGAGTTCGAAAACACCCGGCAGCGGCTGATCTTCGCGATACCCGAACTCAAGGCCGCCCTCTACGACGAGTATTACCGCACCGTCAGCGTCATGGCCGCCGCGATCGGCGACCGAATCGGCCGTCCCGCAACCGATTTCGAGGTCCGGGTGTTTGTCGGCGCGATGGTCGGTGCCATGATGGCGGCCTACGACAGCGCGCCGAAAACGGCCGACACGGTCTATCGGGCCCTGGACTTTCTGGACGCCGGCATGCCTCTGGGCTGAGCAGCCCAGCCGCGCCGGCGCGGGTGGAAGCGCAGAACGCGATAATCTCACGCGATGCGACAGGGATGGGATCGACGGCGATTCTTGCAGCTCGCAGGGGCTGCGGGGGTGGTCGCGGTCGCCGGAGGAGCAGAAGCGTGCTCGTCACGCAAATCGCCGCCGGGCACCCCTGGCGGCGGCTCGGTGACAATCAACCACCTTTTCGGTCAGACCGTCATCAAGGAACCGCCCAAGCGTGTGGTCAGTGCCGGCTATACCGAGCAAGACGACCTGCTCGCGGTGGGCGTCGTGCCCATCGCCGTAACCAACTGGTTCGGCGACCAGCCGTTCGCGGTGTGGCCGTGGGCCCAGCCCAAGCTGGGCGGGGCGCAGCCGGTGGTGTTGAACCTGGACAACGGAATTCCGGTCGACCAGATCGCCGGGCTCAAGCCCGACCTGATCGTGGCCATCAATGCCGGCGTGGACGCCGACACCTATCAGAAGCTGTCGGCTATCGCCCCGACCATCCCGCAGTCGGACGGCGACGCGTTCTTCGAGCCGTGGAAGGACCAGGCCACCACCGTGGGTGACGCGGTGTTCCAGGCCGAGCAGATGAAGTCGTTGATCGGAGCCGTCGAAAAGGGTTTCACCGCAGTCGGCCAAAAGAATCCGCAGTGGCAGGGCAAGAAGGCGTTGCTGATGCAGGGCAGACTCTGGCAGGGCACCGTGGTAGCGACCATGTCGGGCTGGCGGACCGACTTCCTGAACGAGATGGGTCTGGTCATCGCCGACAGCATCAAGCCCTTCGGCGGCGATCACCGCGCCGTCATCCCACGCGACCAGATCAAAGCGGTGCTTGATTCCGCGGACGTGGTGATCTGGACGACCGAGAGCCCCGACGACCAAAAGGCCCTATTGGCCGACCCCGAGGTGGCGGGCACGGCGGCGACCGCCCAGAACCGCCACATCTTCACCACCAAGGACCAGGCCGGCGCGATCGCCTTCTCGTCACCGCTGAGCTACCCGTTGGTCGCCGACCAGCTACCACCGCTGATCGGCAAGATCTTGGGTTAGATCCCCCCGAGACCCCGGCCTGTTTGAGCGTTCGCTAAGGCACCTCTGGCAGTGTTCGAAAATCCTCGGGCATCCCCTCGCTCGGGCCCCGATTCCGGGGTTACCGTCGAGTAATGAGCGTGACGGACCTAACCAGCGACCGGTCCAGGGGCCTGGCGACCGACCTGGTCGGCAATACCGTCCTGGACTACGGCGACCAAGCCCTGATGCTGCAATGTGGCAGCACCGCTGAGGTATTGGCCTGGGTCGACGCGTTACGTGGGGCGGCGCTACCCGGTGTGGGCGACGTCGTACCCGCCGCCCGCACGGTGCTGGTGAGGCTCGAAAATCCCCGTTTTCAGGGCGTCACCCGTCAGCGGCTGCGCAGGATGCGGGTCCCCACCGATGTCGAGGCCCCGGCGGATCGCAGCGCCGATGTGGTGATCGACGTCGTCTACGACGGCCCCGACCTCGCCGACGTCGCCAACCACACCGGGCTGACCACGGCGCAGGTGATCCACGCCCACACCGCCACCATGTGGCGGGCCGGATTCAGCGGGTTCGCACCGGGTTTCTCGTATCTGGTCGACGGCGACGAACGACTGCGAGTGCCGCGCCGGTCGGAGCCGCGGACCTCGGTGCCGGCCGGCTCCGTCGCGCTCGCCGGCGAATTCAGCGCGGTATATCCGCGTCAATCGCCCGGTAGCTGGCAACTCATCGGCCACACCGACGCCGTCCTCTGGGATCTCGAGCGGCCCGATCCGGCGTTGCTGATGCAGGGCATGTGGGTTCAGTTCCGGGCCGTGTGACCAAGGAGATAGCCGTGACCACCTTGGAGATTCTGCGTACCGGACCGTTCGCCGTCGTCCAGGACCTCGGCCGGCCTGGCCTGGCGCACCTCGGAGTCAGCCGATCCGGGGCCGCCGACCGCCGCGCCCACAAGCTGGCCAACCGGCTGGTCGCCAACCCCGACGACCGCGCCACCATCGAAGTGACGTTCGGGGGCTTCTGCGCCCGAGTCCGCGGCGGCGACGCCGATATCGCGGTGACGGGCGCCGACACCGACCCCGCCGTGAACGGAATCGAGTTCGGCACCAACAGCATTCACCATGTCCGCGACGGCCAGGTGATCACTTTGGGCGCCCCGCGAGCCGGACTGCGGACCTATCTGGCCGTTCGCGGCGGCATCTGTGTGGAGCCGGTGCTGGGGTCGCGCAGCTACGACGTGATGTCGGCGATCGGCCCGTCACCGCTGCGGACCGGTGACCGGCTACCCGTGGGCCCGCACACCAACGATTACCCCGAACTCGACCAGGCCCCGGTGGCCGCCATCTCGGAGCATCTGGTGGAACTACAGGTGGTGCCCGGGCCCCGTGACGACTGGTTGGTCAATCCCGACGCGTTGGTGCACACCATCTGGATGGCCTCCAACCGCAGCGACCGGGTCGGCATGAGGTTGGAGGGCCGCGCGCTGCAGCACCGCTACCCGGACCGGCAGCTGCCGAGCGAGGGGGCCACCCGCGGCGCAATCCAGGTGCCGCCCAACGGTTTACCGGTGATCCTGGGACCGGATCACCCGGTCACCGGCGGTTACCCCGTGGTTGGCGTGGTGATCGACGAGGACGTCGACAAGGTCGCCCAGGTGCGGCCGGGCCAATACGTGCGGCTGCACTGGGCACGACCTCGGCGCGCGCTGGCGGGCGGGCCGCAGGCGAGTTCTGTGGGCTGGCCGTTCTCTTAGAACAGGCAAGCACCGGCCGCCGGCCGGGGCTGGTAGACAGGGACTGTGCACGCCCAGGTACACACCGCCCGCCTGGTCCACACCTCCGATCTCGACGGCGAGACTCGGCAGCGCGTCTGGCAGATGGTCACCGACGCGTTCGCCGGGGATTTCACCGAGAACGACTGGGAGCATTCACTGGGCGGCATGCACGCCCTGATCTGGCGTCACGGCGCGATCATCGCGCACGCCGCCGTGGTCCAGCGGCGGCTGATGTACCACGGCGACGCGCTGCGCTGCGGTTACGTGGAAGGTGTCGCGGTACGAGAAGACTGCCGCGGCCAGGGCCTGTTACACGCGCTGATGGACGGCTGCGAGCAGGTCGTCCGCGGCGCCTACCAATTGGGCGCCCTCAGTTCGTCGGCCCGTGCCCGCAGGATGTACACGGCGCGCGGGTGGTCGCCGTGGCGCGGCCCGACGTCGGTGTTGACCCCCACCGGTCCAACGCGCACACCCGACGACGACGGCACCGTGTTCGTCCTGCCCGTCGAGATCAGCTTGGACACCTCGGCGGACTTGATGTGCGATTGGCGCGCGGGTGACGTTTGGTAGGTCGGGATCGCCGCGGGCGTAACGCCACGGCGAAAAATCCGGCGAATTCCCACCATGACGTTACGCTCGCGGAAAAAGACCATCGAATTGTATTCAAGCTCACACCAAATCCCACGGCCGCACCAAATCACCTGAAGCGCTGCGGGTTTACTTGCCGAATTGTCCCCCAGCGATTTACCAGATAACTGAGATTCAACTTACAGGCGATTTCGGCTGAATCAGGTTGACGGGCGTCGGCAACCTCGGGGTCGCGGTGATACAGCTGGTCGGCCTGCTGGCGCTTGCGATCGCGCGCGACGAAGCGCCGTACTGGGTCCCGGTCAAAAGCGTGCCGGAACCCGTGCTGCAACCCGAGCCGGCGAGAGTGTGATGACCGTCGCAACAGGGGCAATGCGTCAGCAATTGCTTGGTAACGGAACGGAAATGTCACAGGCATACACAGGTCATATGGCCGAGGCGAATTCTGCGCCGCTTACCGGCTACCGGGTTGCCGTCACGTCAGCTCGGCGTGCCGAGGAGCTGTGCGCACTGCTGAGCCGCCAGGGCGCCGAGGTCTGCAGCGCCCCAGCGATCAACATGATCGCGCTGCCCGACGACGATGAACTGCACTGCAACACAAAAGCTTTGATCGCTGAGCCGCCCGACATCCTGGTGGCGCACACCGGCATCGGCTTCCGCGGCTGGCTCGCCGCGGCCGAGGGGTGGGGGTTGGCCAACCAGCTCATCGCGGCGTTGTCGTCGGCCCGGATCGTGTCACGCGGGCCCAAGGCGACCGGCGCGTTGCGCGCCGCGGGCCTGCACGAGGAGTGGTCTCCGGAGTCCGAATCCTCACAGGAGGTGCTGGAATATCTGCTCGAATCGGGTATCTCCGGGCTCAGTGTCGCCATCCAGCTGCACGGCGCCGCCGACGCCTGGGACCCGTTCCCGGAGTTTCTCGGCGGGTTGCGCTTCGCGGGCGCCCACGTGGTGCCCATCCGGGTGTACCGGTGGAAGCCAACACCATTGGGCGGCGATTTGGATCAGCTGGTCACTGGGATCGCACGACGACAATTCGACGCGGTCACTTTCACGTCGGCGCCGGCGGCGGCCGCGGTCCTGGAGCGCGGCCGCGAGCTCAATATCGAGGACCAGCTGTTGGAAGCCCTGCGCACCGATGTGCACGCGATGTGCGTGGGTCCGGTAACTTCCAAACCGCTGATCCGAAGGGGTATCCCGACGTCGGCGCCGGAACGGATGCGGTTGGGTGCGCTGGCCCGCCACATTGCCGAGGAGCTGCCGCTGCTGGGGTCGTGCACGGTGAAGGCCGCCGGCCACGCGGTTGACATCCGCGGAACCTGCGCGCTGGTGGACGGTTCGATCAAACTGCTGTCGCCGTCCGGGATGGCGATACTGCGTGCGCTGGCACAACGACCCGGCGATGTCGTCGCGCGTAACGACCTGTTGCGGGTGCTACCCGGCAGCAGCAACGACCCGCACGCCGTCGACACGGCCGTGCTCCGGCTGCGAACGGCTTTGGGGGACAAGAACATCGTCGCGACGGTCGTCAAGCGCGGCTACCGCCTTGCCATCGATGACAAGCCGGGTTCCCCGTGTACCTGATCCTCGCCGCGCACGGCACCCGCAGACCGGGCGGTGTCGCGATGATCGGAGACCTTGCGGCGCAGGTGAGCGCGCTTCTCGAACGCAGGGTGCAGGTTGCGTTCGTCGATGTGTTGGGACCCACACCCACCGAGGTGCTGTCTCGCGCGGCGCCCAGCGGCCGGCCCGCGATCGTGGTGCCGGCGTTCTTGTCACGCGGATATCACGTGCGCAGCGATCTGCCCGCCCATGTCGCGGCCAGCGGACACCCGAACGTGATCGTCACCCCCGCCCTGGGCCCGAGCGGGGAGGTCGCCCGCATAGTCGCCCACCAGTTGGCGCAATCCGGCTGGCGTCTGGGTGATTCGGTCGTTCTCGGGGCCGCGGGCACAACGGATTCCAGAGCGCGTGCCGACCTACACATCGCCGCGACGGCATTGTCCGCGCTGGTCGGATCGCGGGTGCGGCTGGGATTTGCGGCCACCGGCGATCCGGATGTGGACGACGCGGTCGCCGACGCTCGCCGCGACGGTGCCCGCCGCGTCGTGGTCGCCTCCTATCTGCTGGCCGACGGCCTGTTTCAAGAACGACTGCGCGCCTGCGGCGCCGACCGGGTCAGCCAACCGCTGGGTACTCATCCCGGACTGGCTGGGCTGATCGCGAACCGTTTTCGCAGGGCCGCGCCCGGGCTCGTGCCCCCAACGACGCGGCATACATCGCGTCGACCCAGCCTTCAGCGAGCTCAAGGACCCCATGTGCTGCCGAGGCGCGCCGAAGCCCGCGACGCTTGATCTTTGAGCACGCACGGGCGATCCTGACACCATGCCTCGTCGCGAAGAGCCGTCGCGTGGGCTCCTCGATCCGGTCGCGAAGATGCTGCGGTTGCCCTTCGGCACACCGGAGTTCATCGATCGAATCGTGACCGGAGGCGCCAACCAGGTGGGCCGGCGGACGTTATACATGTTGATCACCACCTGGGATGCGGCCGGCGGTGGCCCCTTCGCGGCCAGTGCGATCGCGTCCACGGGGATGGCCAAGACCGCCGAACTCGTGGAGAGCATGTTCGTCGGTCCGATCTTCGGCCCACTGTTGAAAATGCTGGGCGCCGACAAGGTCGCCGTGCGGGCGTCGCTGTGCGCCTCCCAGCTGGTCGGCCTGGGCATCATGCGCTACGGGGTGCGCTCCGAGCCGCTGCACTCGATGTCGGTGGACGCGATCGTCGACGCGATCGGCCCGACGATGCAGCGCTATCTGGTCGGTGACATCACGCGCTGATGGCCAACGGCTCAGCGAGCCGCCCGATCTGAATGTGGCCGTCGCGGGTGACACGCACCTGGTACACCGGCACCGAGACCCTTGGGTCGTCCAGGCAGGAACCGTCTTCGAGCGCGAAAGCCTGCTTCAGGAGCGGGGATTGGACCGTGGCACGGCCGCCGCGGTCGCCGACGATCCCGCGCGAAAGCACGGCCGCCCCGGAAAACGGGTCGACGTTACCGACCGCGTGCACCGACCCGTCGTCCAGCCGGAACAGCGCCGCCTGCGTGCCGTCATCGAGGAGCACTCCGACGCCACGACCCGGAATGAGGTGGTTGTACGCGCAGGCGGTCGTCCACACCTGAATGTCGTTGAGAAGTGTCATGTTTGTTCCTCTCCTGTTCACGAGCGGACCCGCGGCATGCCAATGGGCACGGGCACTTTGCGCCCGGCACGCTCTGTGAATGTCACCGTCGAGTCGACGGCATCCGGGGCGTTGACGAAGGACACGAACCGCGAAAGCTTGTCGGGATCCTCCAGCACGCCCTTCCATTCGCACTTGTAGTTCTGCACATGCCGCTCCATTGCGGCCTCGAATTCCTCGGCCAGGCCGAGCGAGTCGTCGCACACGACCTCGCGCACGTGATCCAGGCCGCCGTCGAGCGATTCGACCCACGGCGCGGTGCGTTGCAGCCGGTCGGCCGTCCGGATGTAGTACATCAGGAACCGGTCGATGTAGCGGACCAGCGTCGCGGTGTCCAGGTCACTGGCCAGCAGCTGAGCGTGCTTGGGCGTCATACCGCCATTGCCGCCGACGTAGAGGTTCCAGCCTTTGTCGGTGGCGATGACTCCCACGTCCTTGCCGCGCGCCTCGGCGCACTCCCGCGCGCAACCCGAGACGCCGAGCTTGATCTTGTGCGGCGCACGCAGGCCGCGATACCGCAGCTCCAGGTCGATGGCCAGCTGCACGGAATCCTGCTGGCCGTAGCGGCACCAGTCACTTCCCACACAGCTCTTCACCGTGCGCAAAGCCTTGCCGTAGGCATGGCCGGATTCCATGCCGCCGTCGACCAACCGCTTCCAGATCTGCGGCAACTGGTCCACCCGGGCGCCGAACATATCGATCCGCTGGCCGCCGGTGATCTTGGTGTAAAGCCCGAAGTCTTGCGCGATCTGGCCGATCAGAATGAGATGCTCCGGTCTGATGTCACCGCCGGGAACCCGCGGCACCACCGAGTAGCTGCCGTTCTTCTGAATGTTGGCCAGGAAATGGTCGTTGGAATCCTGCAGCGAGGCTTGCTCGCCGTCGAGAATGTGGTCGGCCCCGGTGGAGGCGAGAATGGAAGCGACCACGGGTTTGCATATGTCGCAACCCTTTCCGTGGCCGAAGCGCTCCAGCAGGCCCGAGAACGTCCGGATCTCGGTGGCGGAGATGATCTCGAAGAGCTCCGCCCGCGACTGGCTGAAGTGCTCGCACAACGCCTTGGACTGTTCCACGCCCTCGGCTTGCAGCAGCTGCTTGAGCAGGGGGACGCACGACCCACACGAGGTGCCGGCCGCGGTGCACGACTTGAGCGCGGGAACGTCGGCGCAACCGCCGGCGATCGCACCCTTCAGATCGCCCTTGGCGACGTTGTTGCACGAGCAGATCTGCGCCGAATCCGGCAGCGCCCCAACGCCCAGAGCCGCCGCGCCGCCGGACTGGGCCGGCGCGATCAATGCGAGCGGATCACCGGGCAGCTGGCTGCCAACCATGGGCCGCAACACCCCGTACGACGAGGCGTCGCCCACCAGCACCCCACCGAGAAGGGTTTTGGCGTCGTCGGACAGCACCAGTTTGGCGTACGTCCGGTTCACCGCGTCGTTGATGGCAACCTCGAGGCAGTTCTCGGTCACCCCCATCGCGTCGCCGAAGCTGGCAACGTCGACGCCCAGGAGTTTGAGCTTCGTCGACAGGTCGGCGTCCGGGAACTCCGCGGCGCCGTCCAGCAGCCGATCCGCGACCACCTCGGCGGAGGTGTAACCGGGCCCTACCAGGCCGTAGCACCGGCCCTCGATCGCGGCGACCTCACCGATCGCGTAGATGTCGGGATCGCTTGTCCGGCAGGACAAATCGGTGAGCACGCCGCCCCGCTCGGCGCGCGCCAAGCCCGCGGCCGACGCCAGCTCGTCGCGGGGGCGGATGCCGGCCGCGAAGATCACCACGCCGGCGTCGATGATGTCGCCGTCGGTCAGGCGAACGCGCATCGAGGTCGAGCCGTCCGGATGCGCAACGGATTCGATCGCTTCGGTGCCCGTTCCCACGTGCACGGAGATGCCGAGCTCGGTGATCATTCTGGCCAGCAGGGCGCCGCCGGCCTCGTCGATCTGTTGGGCCATCAAACGCGGCATCATCTCGACGACGTGCGTCTGCAACCCGAACCGGCGCAGCGCGTTAGCGGCTTCGAGTCCCAACAAGCCGCCGCCGATGACCACCCCGCCGCCGGCTTGACCGGCGTGCAGCGTGCGCTGGGCGTCGGCGCGGATGGCGTCGAGGTCGTCGAGCGTGCGGTAGACATGGCACGCGGGCAGGTCGTGTCCGGGCACCGGCGGGACGAAGGCGTAGGACCCGGTGGCCAGCACCAGGGCGTCGTAGCTGTGCCGTTGGCCGTCGGCGGTAACCACGGACTTTGTGCCGCGGTCGATTTCGGTGACCCGCGCATTCAGCAGCAACCGCACCCGCTCGTCACCGCCGTAGGCGTTGCCCGGCAGTGCCAGTGCTGCCCGGTCCCAGCTTTCGGTGTAGGAGGTCAAGCCAACGCGGTCGTAGGCCGCGTCGGCCTCCTCGGCCAAAACCGTGACGCGCCACGATCCCTCGGTGTCGCGCGCACGCAGCGCCTCGACGAAGCGGTGGCCCACCATGCCATGCCCGACCACCACGACGTGACGCGCAGCACGGTGTGCGCGCGCACTTTCGGATGCGGTCATGCCACGAGGGTAGGGGCGCCAAATTAAGGAAAATGCGCGAAATGTGACGCCTGCATGACGGCGCCCTCACACCTCACACGCGCCGCTGTGAAACTGTTCGCTGCGGGCGAACGCCCTGGTGGAACTTAAGCGGGGG
>Ga0318516_10000326_pt1 | contig 14076 bp, 9 predicted proteins | sample GRESIP176b2f20_FD_202501 | JGI IMG/M metagenome (GOLD analysis project Ga0318516, IMG submission 202501) | Tropical soil microbial communities from Luquillo Experimental Forest, Puerto Rico - GRE.SIPMG.176b2f20 | ecosystem: Environmental > Terrestrial > Soil > Tropical forest > Bulk soil... | reverse complement strand
ACCTTGATGCGGTTGAACGCCTGGCCCTTGCCGGGCTTGACGAACTCGTTCTCGATCACGGTGTACGGATCGCCATCGAGCAGGACTTTGAGACCCCCGCGGATCTCGCTGGTGGTGTAGCTGGCCATGTATCACGCCTGGGACCGGCAACGTGCGCGGCCCGCTCGAAAAGGGCCGCGTATGATAGCGGCATCCCCCGACCCCCGCCAGCCGCGGCGCCGGCCGGCAGCCGCTGTTACCGGTGTGCGAAAGCCGGTTCCGCGAGGCGCCTCACGCGGAAGCCTCACGATGCGGTGCTAGAATCCGGCGCTCTCGCGAGAGCACCAGGGAGGCTCTCTTGAACGAGCCGAACGCCGTTCCGCTCATCGTGCTGAGCGCCACACGCGAACCGGTCGAGGCCGTCAACAGCCTGTTGCGGCGCGCCGGTCAACCGGCGCACTGCACCTGGATCCCCGCGCTGCGCGATCTCGGCGACGCGCTCGAGCAGCTCAACCCGGAGCTCCTGGTGCACGTCGCGACCACCCCCGAGGAGCTCGAAGCGGTGCTGCGCTTGCGTGATCAGCTTGCTCCCAGCGTGCCGGTGCTCGAGCTCGCCCTGGAGGTGGATGAGGCGCGCATCGCCGCCGGGCTCGAGCTCGGGGCCCGCGATGTCGTCACGCTCGCCAACCCGGCGCGGCTGCAGGCGGTGGTGCTGCGGGAACTGCGCGCGTTCCGCATCGAGCGCACGCTCGATGCCAGCGTGCGGTCGGCGCACGACGCACGCAATCAGCTCGACACGGTCCTCCAGCGCTCGAACGACGCCATCCTCCAGGTGCAGGAAGGCATCGTCATCGAGGCCAACCCGGCGTGGCTCGAGCTGTTCGGCGTCGAGGAGGGCATCGCCGGGCAGCCGGTCATGGACCTGTTCGAGGAATCCACGCACGCGGCGCTGCGCGGTGCGCTCACCGCCTGTCTGCACGGCCGCTGGAACGACCACCCGCTGCGCGCCAACGCGCTGCTCGCCGATGGCAGCGTGCTGCCGATCGAGATGACGCTCGCGCTCGGGCAGCACGAAGACGGGGACTGCGTGCGGCTGGTGGTGCCGTCGCGGCCGCGTGAAAAGTCGCGCCTCATCGAGAAGGCGATCGCCGCGGCCCCGCGCCAGGAAAACGCCGCCCGTATCATGCGCCGCGGCGAACTGCTCGAGGCGCTCGCCGAGCGTCTCGCCATCCCCTCCCCCGGCGGCATGCGCTGCCTGGCCGTCGTGAAGATCGACAAGTTCGCCGCACTCGAACGCGTGATCGGCGCGACCGCGAGCGAGGAGATCCTGATCGAGGTCGAACGGCTCCTCGAGGCCACGCTCCACCCGAAGGAGCTCATCGGCCGCTTCGGCGGCGTGCGGTTCCTCGCACTGCTCGAGCGCGGCAACGAGAACGACGTCAACGCCTGGAGCGAGCGCCTGCTCGCGCGCGTGCACGAGCACGTCATGCGCATCCGCGACAAATCCGTGTCGGTGAACTGCACCATCGGACTGTCGGTCGTCTCGCCCGGCGAGGTGGACCTCGATGCCGTGATCTCCGATGCGCTCGAGTGCGTGCGCAAGGGCGCGGCGCGCGGCGGCAACCAGGTGATTGCCTCCGATCGCGCCGATACCGACAGCCGCGTGATGTCGTACGACAAGATCTGGGTGAAGCACATCAAAGCGGCGCTCATGGAGAACCGCTTCCGCCTGGTGCAGCAGCCGATCGCGAGCCTGCAGGGTGAGGACCCGGGCATGTTCGATGTGCTGGTGCGCATGATCGACCCGCAGGGTCGGGAGGTGCTGCCGTCGGAGTTCATGGCGGCGGCTGGCCGCAACGACCTGCTGAAGAACATCGACCGCTGGGTGGTGGGGGCGTCGTTGTCGTTCGCCGCGCAGAAAAAGCCGGAATGCCTGTTCGTGCGGCTGTCACGGGAAACGGTGCGCGATGCGGGCTTCATCGAGTGGCTCGACAATCATCTGCGCGCCAGCCGCGCCGAGCCGCACCGGCTGTGCTTCCAGAGCACCGAGGAAAGCGCGGCGAGCTACGTGCCGGAGGTCACCGCGCTCGCCACGGCTTTGCGCGAGCGCGGTTTTCGCTTCGCTATCGAGGGTTTCGGCTCCGGGCGCGACAGCATGGGGCTGCTCGAATCGGTGCGGCTCGATTTCGTGAAGATCGATGGCACCATCATCCAGGGGCTGGCGGCGGATCCGCAGCTGCACATCCAGGTGCGCGCCCTGGTCGAGGCGGCCCGGCGGCGCAACATCCAGACCATCGGCGAGCGGGTCGAGGACGCCAACACGATGGCGGTGCTGTGGCAGCTCGGCGTGCAGTACATCCAGGGCTACTTCGTCAACGAGCCCGAGGAAGTGGTGCTGCGCGCGGAGCACTGAAGCGCGTCAGAAACTCACGCCGAGGCCGAGATCGAAACGGTTGAACCCCCGGTTCACCTCGAACCACTGGTAGTCGCCCTTCAGCACCACGTGCGGGCCGAGGTAGTAGTTCACGCCCGCGGTCCACACGCGATCGTGATTCTGCGGCCACAGGCCATAGTGCCCGGGAGCCGCAGAGAGCGGCACCTCGCCCGTCGGGATCACAGGCCCTGGCGTGCCGTCATAACTCGCGCCCATGTTGTAGCGCTCGAAGCGGACGAACGGGTTGAGGCGGTAGCCCCCGCTTTCCCACAAGGCGTATGCCCCCTGCAGGTAGTAGCCGTAGAAGGCAGCCGGAATCGGATTGGGTGAGCCGGGATTGGCGGCGTTCGCGGCGGCGGTGTTGCTCACCGTGCCGCGCGAGTAGATCGCCGCGAGATCCCAGCGCGAGGGTGTCCAGCGCGCATGCGCTTCCCAGAGCGTCACCCGCGGATCGCCGGAAGTGGGTGCACCGGACGCTGCGGGCACCGGCACCGCTTTGCCCGTGCTGACCGCGGCTCCGAGCGTGACGCCCGGGAAGCCGTAGTAACCGAGCGCCACGTATTGCGAGAGGCGCTGCGCATTCGCGAGCGCCGCCTCCTGGTGCGTCGCCTGCAGCGGCGCGATGTCGCTGGCCTCGAGCTCGAGCGCGTTGTGGTACGGCGGAAACTCGGGGGCGAAGTTCCACCTGGAGAAGTCGAAGCCGGTGGTGAGCCCGACGTTCCAGCCGAAACCGGCGGGGGTGTCGCCGTGCAGATTGAAACCGCCCTCGCGCCAGGTGCTCGGGATGATGAGCGTCTCGACGAAGTTGCGCTGCACGCCGTAGAAATTGGTGGGCTCGTGGTGCTCGTTGATGAAGCCGAAGGGCATGAGGAACAGGCCGGCGCGCACCGTCACCGCATCATTGAGGCGGCGATCGATGTAGAACTGCTCCACTTCGAACTCACCGACATCGCCGGCCGAGGCCACGGCGTGCTCGATCTCGTATTCGGAGTTGAACTCGGTGCGCTCGTCGAAGCGGTAACCGATGCCGAACACCGCGCGGGCGAGATCGAACTGCGATTCCTGCGGCTCTCGGGTCGGGTGGGTGTAATAGATCTCGCCGTAGCCCCAAAGCCTCAAGCCCGTGCCGAACAGTCCCGGGCCCGTGGTACCGGGTTCCGCAGTGGGCGTCGGCGACAGCGCTGCGGTGCTCGGCAGCGCCGACGCGTTGGGTAGCGCCGAAGGATTCGGCAAGGCCGAGGCGTTCGGCTGGGCCGATGCGTTCGGCTGTGCCGACGCACTCGCCGGCCCGGCGTTGGCCGGCGGGGCCTGCGCCACCATCGCCGCGCCCGTCGGGCCGCTGAGCTCGACGAGCTTGCGGTCGAGTTCCTGTTGATGATCGCGCAGTGCGCGATTCTCATCCGCGAGCTGCCGGAGCGTGGCTTGCACCTGCTCGAGCTGGCGCTGCAACTGGCCGAAGCGCGCATCCTCGCTGTCGTTCGCCGCGTGGGCGATGGCGCTGACGCTGAACGCGCAGGCTGTCAGCACGGCCAGCAGCGGCCTGCCAGCACGCTGCGCAGGGGGGTATGGAGTGCGGTTCATAGGCGTCTTCCTCGATCAAGGCAGATCCAGGGCGCTACAGAGCGCCGGCAGGCACTGCGTGGGCACCTGGTAGGCCGCGGGGCTGTTGGGGTCGTAGCCGTCGGTGAGCGTGCACAGGAAGGCAACGACGTCGGGGACTGGCCGGCCGGCGAATCCGGGCGGTGGGTAGGGCACCGGCAGACCCGGGCGTCGGGTTGTTGCCCCCGCCCGGTGCGGGCGGCAGGGTGCGCGTCCCGCCTCATCGCCCCCGCCGCCACAGGCGCTTAGCAGTACCAGCAGGAACCCCAGGCCGGCCGGCCGGGGTGCGCCGGCTTCCCCTCCGCACGATTGCCTCCCAAGGTCCAGCTTAATAGAAGCGAATACTAATGAGAATCATTCCTATTCGCAATGAAAACGCGGGCGCGCCGCAATGAGGCTTATCGAGCGCGGCGGTCGCAGGGAGAGGTCCTCGCGTCAGATCCTCGCCGGAGCCATGCGCATGACCTATGCGCGTGACTTATGCGCATTGCGCTCAAAAAGGACCTTCGCGCGCAGTACTCCTGCGCGTCAGCGCTGGTGGGGGACTGCTGCGTCGCAGCAGCTGGACTTGGCTGAGTACGAACTACTCGCCGTTCTGCTTCGGCAGTTGCGCTTCCATGCGGGTGATCTTGCGAGGCCAGCCGCGCTTCAAGACCGCGCCGCGCTGTGCCCGCTCGCCGACGTACTCCTGCAGCTCCTTCCACGCGAGCACCTTCTGCTGCTCACCCGACCACAGCACGAGGCTAGCCTGTGGAGGCACCACGGCCACCGCTGTCATGAGCTCGGTGCGCGTTTTGGCCTTCTTTCCCGGAATGTCATAGAGCTTGTTGCCCTTGCCGCGCGGCATCTCCGGGATCTCCCCGACCGGGAAGGCGAGCAGCTTCCCTTCGCTCGAGACGACCGCGACCAGCGAGTCGGGCGACAGCACGGGCGCCGGCGGCAGCACGTGCGCGTTCTCCGGCACGTTCAGCACGGTCTTGCCGGCGCGCCGGTCGCTGATGAGATCCTTCAGCCGTGCCGTGAATCCGTAGCCGGCATCGCTCGCGAGCAGCCACAGGTCCTCCGGCTCACCAATCATGACGCCCGCGAACTTCGCGCCATCGGGCGGGTCGAGCCGGCCCGAGAGCGGCTCGCCATAGCCGCGTGCGGAAGGGAGCGAGTGCGCCGGCAGCGTGTAAGTGCGGCCGGTGCTGTCGATGAAAACTGCCGGCTGCAGGCTGCGCCCGCGGGCGAGCGCCTGGAAGGCGTCGCCGCTCTTGTACGACAACGCCCCCGGGTCGATGTCGTGCCCTTTCGCCGAGCGTGCCCAGCCGCCGGTCGAGAGGACCACGGTCACCGGCTCGTTCGGTATGAGACTCGTCTCATCGATCGCCTGCGCGGCCTCGCGCTCGATGATCTTCGTGCGCCGTTCGTCGCCGTACTTCTCGGCATCGGCGCGGATCTCGGTCGCGATCAGCTTCTTCAGCTTCGCCTTGCTCTTCAGCAGCCCCTCGAGCTCCTCGCGCTCGGCGGCGAGTGTCTTCTGCTCCTCGCGGATCTTCATCTCCTCGAGCTTCGCGAGGTGGCGCAGGCGCGTGTCGAGGATCTCCTCGGCCTGCTCGTCCGAGAGCCTGAAGCGCTTGATCAGCACCGGCTTCGGCTCGTCCTCGCGGCGGATGATGCGGATCACCTCATCGAGGTTGAGGTAGACGACCATCAGGCCGTCGAGGATGTGCAGCCGCTTCGTCACCTTCTCGAGACGGTGCTGCAGGCGGCGCGTGACGGTGGTGGTGCGGAACTCGAGCCACTCGCCGAGGATCTCCCGCAGGCTCATCACGCGCGGGCGGCCGTCGAGTGCGATGATGTTGAGGTTGACGCGGTAGTTGCGTTCCAGGTCCGTGGTCGCAAACAGGTGATTCATCACCTCGGTGAGGTCGACGCGGTTGGAGCGCGGCACGATGACGAGCCGCGTCGGGTTCTCATGGTCGGATTCGTCGCGCAGGTCATCGACCATCGGCAGCTTCTTGGCGCGCATCTGCTCGGCGATCTGCTCCTGCACCCGCGTTGGCGATACCTGGTAGGGAAAGGCCGTGATGACGACGTTGCCGTCCTCGAGCTCCCAGGTGGCGCGCGCCTTGAACGTGCCGACGCCCTTGTCGTAGAACTCCTTCAGGTCCGCGCGCGGCGAGACGATCTCGGCACCCGTCGGCAGGTCCGGGCCCTTGATGTGCTTCATGAGCGCGGCGGTCGTTGCTTCCGGATCCTCCAGCAGGTGGATGGCGGCGGCCGCGACCTCGCGCAGGTTGTGCGGCGGAACGTCGGTCGCCATGCCGACCGCGATGCCGGTGGTACCGTTCAGCAGCAGGTTGGGCAACCGCGCCGGCAGGATCGCGGGTTCCTCGCGTGAGCCGTCGTAGTTGGGGACCCAGTCGACGGTGCCGTCGGACAACTCGCTCAGCAGCACCTCGGCGTAGCGGGTGAGCTTGGCCTCGGTGTAGCGCATCGCGGCGAAGGACTTGGGGTCATCCTGCGAGCCCCAGTTCCCCTGCCCGTCGATGAGCGGATAGCGGTAGGCGAAGGGCTGCGCCATGAGCACCATGGCCTCATAACAGGCCGTGTCGCCGTGCGGATGAAACTTGCCGAGCACGTCACCGACGGTCAGGGCTGCCTTCTTGTGCTTGGAGACGGCCGACAGCCCCAGCTCACTCATGGCGTAGACGATGCGCCGTTGCACCGGTTTCAGCCCGTCGCCGAGCGCGGGCAGCGCGCGGTCGAGGATCACGTACATCGAGTAGTCGAGGTAGGCTTTCTCGGTGAAGGTGCCGAGCGGCTGGCGCTCGATGCCCTCGAAGTTCAGCTCCTGGTTCTCCGGAGGTCCACTCATACCTGCACCTCGGCGAGGTTGCCCTTCTGCTCGAGCCACTCGCGCCGGTCGGCGGCCCGCTTCTTGGCGAGCAGCATGTCCATCAGCTGATCGGTCTTGTCCTTGCCGTCGATGGTGAGCTGCACCAGGCGCCGCGTGCGCGGATCTATGGTGGTCTCGCGCAGCTGCGTCGGGTTCATTTCCCCTAACCCCTTGAAGCGCGTCACCGTGGGCTTGGTGCGCGGACTCTCCTTCGCGATTTTCTTCAGCAGCTGATCGCGCTCGGCGTCATCGAGTGCGTAGAGCACCTGCTTGCCGGCATCGACCCGATACAGCGGCGGCATCGCCACGTGCACGTGGCCGTGCGTCACCAGCGGCCGGAAGTGCCGCAGGAAAAGTGCGCACAGCAGTGTCGCGATGTGCTGACCGTCGGAGTCGGCGTCGGCGAGGATGCAGACCTTGTGGTAGCGCAGCTGCGAAAGATCGGTCGAACCCGGCTCGACGCCGAGCGCGACACTGATGTTGTGCACTTCTTCGCTCCCCGCCAGCTGTCCGGGGTCGACCTCCCAGGTGTTCAGGATCTTGCCCCTGAGCGGCATGATCGCCTGGAACTCCTTGTCGCGCGCCTGCTTGGCGGAGCCGCCGGCCGAGTCGCCCTCCACCAGGAACAGCTCGCAGCGCTTCGGCTCCTGACTCACGCAATCGGCGAGCTTGCCCGGCAGCGCCGGTCCCCCGGCGATGCGCTTTCTCACCACGCGCTGCGCGGCGCGGGCGCGCTCCTGCGCGTTGGCGATCGCAAACTGCGCGATGCGCTCGCCGGCGTCCGGGTGGCGGTTGAGCCACAGCGCCATCGAGTCGCGCACGAAACCTTCGACCAGCGGTGCGGCATCACGCGAGCCGAGACGCTCCTTCATCTGCCCGGCGAACTGCGGCTCATGGATCTTCACCGACAGCACGTAGCTCGCCTTGTCCCACACGTCCTCGGGGGTGAGCTTGACGCCCCGCGGCACGAGATTGCGGAACTCGCAGAACTCGCGCACCGCCTGCGCCACCCCGGCGCGCAGGCCGTTCACATGCGTGCCGCCCTCGGGGGTGGGAATGAGATTGACGTAGCTCTCGCCGATCGAGGTTTCCGCATCCGGGGCCCAGCAGAGTGCGTAGCCGACCGCATCGTCATCGCCGGCACGCGTGCCGGTGATCGGCTCGGCGGGAATGCGCTCGTGCTTCTCGAGCTCCTCGACCAGGTAGGCGCCGAGATCGCCGGTGTAGAACCACTCGTCCTTTTCGCCGCTCGCCTCGTTCCTGAAAGTGACGCGCAGTCCGGGGCACAGCACCGCTTTGGCTTTGAGCGTGTGCTTCAGCAATGGCACAGAGAATGTGACGGAGTCGAAGAACTTCGGGTCCGGCCAGAAACGAATGGTGGTGCCGGTGTTGCGCTGGCCGACCGTGCCGATTTCTTCCAGCCTGGAGGCGATCTTGCCGTCCTTGAAGCTGATGTTGTATTCCTTGCCGCCGCGCTTGATCCAGCACTCGAGGTGCTTCGAGAGCGCGTTCACCACCGACACGCCGACTCCGTGCAGGCCGCCGGAGAACTTGTAGGTCTTGTCGGAGAACTTCCCGCCGGCGTGCAGGCGCGTGAGAATGAGCTCGGCGCCGCTCACCTTCTCCTTCGGATGGATGTCGACGGGCATGCCGCGGCCGTCATCGGCCACCTCGAGCGAGCCGTCCTTGTAGAGCACGACGTCAATCTGCTTGCAGTAGCCGGCGATCGCCTCATCGACGCTGTTGTCGATGACCTCGTGCGCGAGGTGATTGGGCCGCTGCGTGTGGGTATACATGCCCGGCCGGCGACGGACGGGCTCGAGGCCGGAGAGGACCTCGATGTCGGATGCGGTGTACGACTGACTCATCCCGTGCGCTGGGTCTCCGTGGTGCCGGCCTCGAGAGGCGAGAACACTGCGCCCGCTGCGGGCGCGTGCCTGCGCGGCGGCGCCGGGCGCCGCAAGCGCGGCGCGGATCTTAGCAGGGTGTGGCGCCGCGTGCCGCTAGCCGAGGTCGCCGACGAGCGCGCGCTGTACCGCCGCGGGTACCGGTGCCACCGTGTGCCGGTAGTGCTCGTGATCGGTCCCGATGCCGAGCGCCGCACCGCTGCGCAGGCTCGCGATCATCGCGGCGGTGAGCTCGAAACGCAGGAAATGAACCGCGGAAGTCTTCTCCGCGTTCTCGCGCTCGAGATCCTCATCGGCGATCGCGAACACGCGCTCGTGACCGGCGACCTGCACCCAGCAGCGATCCTCGACGCCCCGGAGCTGCGCGAGCGCCTGCGGCCGCTCGGCCGCCTCGAACTCCAGCAGCAGCGTCACTTTCCAGTTGCTGCCATCGGGGATCAGCGGGTTGTAGGCAGCGAGCTCCTCGGCGATGCCCTCGGGCTCGAAGATGCGCTCGGCACGCAGCATCTCCTGTACCTGGTACTGCACGGTGAGCCGGTCCTCGAAGGCCCAGGTGGCATTCGGCCCGACGGCCACCTGCCGCTCGGCCTTGTGTTGCAGCACGCGCGCGCGAAAAGCCGCCCGCTCGCGCGCGTACTGCTCGAGCGGCATGAGATCAACAGCGGAGAGTGGGTTCACGGCTGGCCTCCTTGCTGCGGGGTCGCCGGCGCTCACAGCCCGTAAGCGATGCGCAGCAGCCGCAGCGGATGTTCCGGGGCGCCTGGCCTGGCGAGGCCGGCCTCGATCTGATGTCCGGCCATCGGGCAATCGCTCGCGTAGTGATCGGCGGCGGCGCTCTCCACCCGCTGCACCACGGGGCGGCCGATGCGGACCGAGGCGTCGCGAAAGCGTGCCTTCACCCCGTAGGTGCCGTTGTGACCCGAGCAGCGCTCGATGGTCTCGATGCTGCTGCCGGGGATGAGTCTCAGGAGATCGCGCGTCTTCAATCCGAGGTTCTGCACGCGCAGGTGACAGGGCACGTGGTAGCTCACCTTGCCGAGCGGCACCTTGAAGTCCGTGCGCAGGCGGCCCGCGGCGTGACGCAGCATCAGGTACTCGAACGGATCGAACAGATGCGCCGCGACGCGCTGCACCTGCGCATCGTCGGGGAACATGAGAGGCAGCTCCTGCTTGAACATGAGCACGCAGGAAGGAATGGGCGCGAGCACGTCGTAGCCGGTTTCGACCGCCGCGAGCAGCTCCGGGATGTTGCGCTCCTTGAGCCGCGCGACCCCCTCGAGATCACCGAGCTCGAGTCGTGGCATACCGCAGCAGCGCTCCGCGCCGAGCAGCGCGACCTCGATACCGTTGTGCTCGAGCACCGCGACCAGGTCTTCGGCGAGCTCGGGCTCGTTGCGATTGCCGTAGCAGGTGGTGAACACCGCGACCTTGCCGCTCGTCGCCGTACCGGTGGGCGCCGGGACCGCGCTCGACGCGGCCGCACTGTTCGCTTCCGGGAGTATCGCGCCGCTGCTGTCGGCGCGCGTCGCCTCCCCGGCAATCGCATCGCGCACGGTGCCGAGCGCGGCGAGGCGCTGGCGCGCGCTGCGCGCGTGATAAACAGGAACAGGGGCGCGGCGATCGACGCCGAGAACCTTCTCGAGCACGCCACGCCCGGCGCTCGAGGCATTGAAGGCGTTGACGGCTTCGACCACCACCGGGATGCCCGCAAGGGCTCCCACCGTATCGGTCGCGGCGAGCACCCGCTCGCGCCAGCCGAGGCCCCCGCTCCTCACGCGCGCGGCCTTGGCGCGCAGCATCAGGTGCGGGAAGTCGACGTTCCACGGGTGCGGCGGCACGTACGGGCACTTCGTCATGAAGCACATGTCGCACAGGTAGCAGTTATCGACGACCTCCCAGAAGACCTTGCGGTCGAGCGCGGCGACTTCCCCGGCGTCCGTTGCGTCGACCGCATCGAAGAGCGTCGGAAATGCGTTGCAAAGGCTGAAGCAGCGGCGGCAGCCGTGACAGATGTCGAATACCCGCTCGAGCTCCCGGGCGAGCGCGTCGGCGTCGTAGAAGGATTCGCTGCGCCAGTCGAGCGCGTGTCGTGTGGGAGCCTCGAGGCTTCCTTCGCCGGCACCCCCGCCGGCGGATGCACGCGGGGAGCTCATCCGGGCCTCAACCGCTCAGCGGAGCGTCGCGGCCACATGCGAGCCGCCTGCAGCGCCTGCGCGCACAGCGCCCGCGACGGCGAACGTCGCGGGCGCGTGGCCGCTCACGAGATCATCCACCCGGAAAGCGCCTCAGATCGCGTCCAGGGCCTTCTGGAATCGATTGGCGTGGGAACGTTCGGCCTTGGCGAGCGTCTCGAACCAGTCGGCGATTTCGCCGAACCCCTCTTCGCGGGCAGCCTTCGCCATGCCCGGATACATGTCGGTGTACTCGTGAGTCTCACCGGCAATCGCCGCCTTGAGGTTGAGGCGCGTCTCGCCGATCGGCAGCCCGGTCGCCGGGTCGCCGACCGCCTCGAGGTACTCGAGGTGACCGTGCGCGTGTCCGGTCTCACCTTCGGCAGTCGAGCGGAACACCGCGGACACGTCGTTGAAGCCTTCGACGTCCGCCTTCTGGGCGAAGTACAGATAGCGACGGTTCGCCTGCGACTCACCGGCAAACGCATCTTTGAGATTCTTCTCAGTCTTGGTGCCTTTCAGATTCATGGACGCTCCTCACTTAGACTGGGTCTAATGCAGGGGCCGGACTGTATCCCCCTGCTGCCGGGTGCGCAACCCCTGGGGCGCCGCAGGGTTGCGCGTTGACCCCCGCCGGGGCGGCTGTGTAACGTTGCCGGCCCCGCGCATACCCATCGCACCAGGTGCTTCGTGTCAGGCGATACCAAACCCATTGATTTTGAGAAAGCCCTGGCGGAGCTCGAGGGCCTGGTGGCGCGGCTCGAGCGGGGCGACGTGCCGCTCGATGAGGCGCTGCGGACGTTCGAGCGAGGCGTGGCGCTCACCCGGCACTGCCAGGCGTGCCTCCAGGCAGCGCAGCAGAAGGTCGAGATCCTCCTGAAGCGCAGCGGGGAGCCCCAGGTGCAACCGTTCGAGGGACCCGGCGACGACAGCGCCGCCGGGATCGTGGACCGGGAGTGACCGGCACGCCGCGCAGTGGCGATCCCGCGGACGCGGCAGCTTTCACGGCGCGCGTTGCGGAGTGTCGGGCTCGCATCGAGCGGGTGCTCGAGCGTGCACTCGCGTTGCCAGATCCGGGAACGGCGCGCCTGCGCGAGGCCATGCGCTATAGCGTGCTCGGCGCCGGCAAGCGTCTGCGGCCGACCCTGGTGTATCTGACTGGCGAAGCCCTCGGCGCACCACTCGAGCAGCTCGATTCCGCCGCCGCCGCCGTCGAGCTGATACACGTCTACAGCCTCGTGCACGATGACCTTCCCGCCATGGACGACGACGATCTGCGCCGCGGGCGCCCCACCTGTCATCGCGCCTACGATGAAGCGACGGCGATCCTGGTCGGCGATGCGCTGCAGGCGCTGGCTTTTGCGGTGTTGGCGAATGATCCGATGGCCGGCAACAGCGCCGCGCAGCGGCTCGAGATGATCCGTGTGCTGGCGCGCGCCACCGGCACCAGCGGCATGGCGGGCGGCCAGGCAGTGGATCTCGCCGCGGTGGGCCAGACGCTGTCGGTGGCTGCGATCGAGGAGATGCATCGCCGCAAGACCGGGGCCCTCATCCAGGGAAGCGTGCTGCTGGGCGCGCTGGCGGCCGGGGTGAGCGATGGCCCGCGGATGGCCGCCCTCGAGCGTTTCGGCGCGCACATCGGGCTTGCCTTTCAGATCCAGGACGACATTCTGGATGTCGAAGGTGACCCAACGGTGCTCGGCAAGTCGACCGGCGCCGATGCCGCACACGCCAAGCCGACCTACCCCAGCACTGTCGGGCTCGAGTCCGCGCGAGTGCGGGCGCGAGAACTCCGCGATGACGCCATCGCTGCCCTGGCGCCGCTCGGCAGCCGCGCTGCCGCACTGACACAGCTCGCCAACTTCGTCGTCGCCCGCGTGAGCTGAGCGGCGGCCCGGGCGCAGTGCCGGCGCCGCGTCCCGTGCAAGCCCCGGCACAGCTGCCCGTGTAGACTAACAACGATGAACAATCCTCCCGACAAGTACCCGCTGCTCGATGGAATCGTGGCGCCGGCCGACCTGCGCCGCCTCCCGGTGAACAGGCTTCCCGCGCTGGCCCGTGAGCTGCGCGAGTTCCTCATTCAGACCGTCAGCACCCGCGGCGGACACTTCGCGGCCGGCCTCGGAACGGTCGAGCTCACCATTGCGCTGCACCACGTGTACGAGACCCCGCGGGACCTGCTGGTGTGGGATGTCGGTCACCAGGCGTACCCGCACAAGGTGCTCACCGGCCGGCGCGACCGGCTGCACACGATCAAGCAGGACGGCGGGCTCGCACCGTTCCCGACGCGCGGGGAGAGCGAGTACGACACCTTCGGCGTCGGGCATTCGAGCACCTCGATCTCGGCCGCGCTCGGCATGGCGGTGGCGGCCGCGCGCGCCGGTGAGGATCGCCGCGTGGTCGCGATCATCGGCGACGGCGCGATGACCGCGGGCCTGGCATTCGAGGCGCTCAATCACGCCGGCGCCCTGCCAGCGGACCTGCTGGTGATCCTCAACGACAACGACATGTCGATCTCGGAGAACGTCGGCGCGCTCTCGAATCAGTTCGCCCGCGCGCTCTCGGGTCGCGTCTACGCGCACCTGCGCGAGGGCGGCAAGAAGGTGCTGCGCCCGATGCCGGCGGTGTGGGAGCTCGCGCGCCGCTCGGAGGAGCATCTCAAGGGCATGGTGCTGCCCGGCACGCTGTTCGAGGAGATGGGCTTCAACTACATCGGCCCCATGGACGGGCATGACGTGAAGGCGCTGGTCCGTACGCTGCGCAATATCCGCAAGCTGCGCGGACCCCAGTTCCTGCACGTCGTGACGCGCAAGGGCAAGGGCTATGCGCCGGCGGAAGCCGACCCGATCAAGTGGCACGGTCCTGGCCCGTTCGATCCCGTGAGCGGTACCATTTTCAAGGAAAAGAGCACCGGCCCGACCTACTCGCAGATCTTCGGTCAGTGGCTATGCGACATGGCGGAGCGCGACCCGCGTATCATCGGCATCACGCCTGCCATGCGCGAGGGCTCGGGGCTGGTGGAGTTCTCGCGGCGCTTCCCGGAACGCTACTTCGACGTGGCCATTGCCGAGCAGCACGCGGTGACCTTCGCCGCGGGGCTTG
>Ga0318516_10000321_pt1 | contig 14134 bp, 12 predicted proteins | sample GRESIP176b2f20_FD_202501 | JGI IMG/M metagenome (GOLD analysis project Ga0318516, IMG submission 202501) | Tropical soil microbial communities from Luquillo Experimental Forest, Puerto Rico - GRE.SIPMG.176b2f20 | ecosystem: Environmental > Terrestrial > Soil > Tropical forest > Bulk soil... | reverse complement strand
GGAGCTGTCCCGCCGGGAGACCGAATGGCAGCCGCCGGTCTCGCCGCACCTGCGCGGCTGGCCGGCCCTGTACCGCGATCACGTACTGCAGGCACCCGAGGGATGTGACCTGGACTTCCTGCGGGCGCCCACACCGGCACACCGCCGGTTCATCGAGCCAGTGGTCGGGAGGTCCTGACCAATCGGGCAAGACAGGGAAGGGAGAGAGCCGTGAGGCGATGGACATTGGTGGCGGGCGTGGCCGCGACGGCCCTGCTCGCCGCCGCCTGTGGCAGCAGCGGCGGCAATAGCGGCTCGGGCTCGTCGTCGAGCCCAGTCACGCTCACCATCTGGGAAAACTATGGCACGGAGCAGAACGCGACCGCGCTGCAGAACCTGGCTAAGGCCTTCGAAAAGCTGCACAAGAACGTCACCGTGAACGTGGTCAGCCAGCCAGCCGACAACTACTTCGCCTTGCTCCAGGCGGCGGCCGTGTCCAAGACCGGCCCGGACCTGGCGGTGATGTGGACCGGCCTGTTCACCCTCCAGTACAAGGACTTCCTCACCAATCTCAAGGGGAAGGTCCCGCAGTCCGCCCTCGCGCGGATCGACCCGGAAGCGCTGAAGTGGACGTCGGACCAGTTCGACGCGGCGAACGGCCCCTATGTGATCCCGCTGGAGAACCAGTTCTACATCGGCTTCTACAACAAGGCCGACTTCGCCAAGGCGGGCGTGACCTCGGTGCCCACCGACTGGAACGAGTTGTTCGCCGCGTGCAAGAAGCTGAAGGCCGCCGGCTACATGCCGCTCACCTACGGCAACGGCGGCCAGCCGCTGGGCGCGGAGTTCTACCCCTGGTACGACATGAGCTACATGATGATCGGCCAGTACCCGCTGGATGAGTGGCAGAAGCTCTACAGCGGGCAGATTCCGTGGACCTCGTCGGCGAACGCCGCTCAGCTGGACACCTGGTCCAAGCTGAAGAGCGAGGGCTGCACCAACTCCGACGTGCTGACCAAGACCAACAACCTGGGCGACTTCGAGTCCGGCAAGGCGGCCATGATCGTGGACGGCACCTGGGACACCCAGAAGTTCACCAGCTCGCTCGGCAGCAAGGTCGCGGCGTTCGTCCCGCCGTTCTCCAACACCCCGATCAAGGGCGTGGTGGACTTCGCCGGAGACGGGCTGTCGATGATGACCTACGCGCAGCACCCGGCGCAGGCGCTGCAGTTCCTTGAGTTCATGACCACCACGCAGGCCGCCCAGATCGTCAACGCGGCGGGCCTGATCCCGGCCATCGTGGGCACATCTACCTCGAACCCGGTCAATCAGCAGATGCTCAACTTCGTGAGCCAGGACCACATGACGGCCTACCCGATGCTCGACAACGTCGTCCAGCCCAACGTGGTGAACACCGGCAACAAGGAACTGCCCTCGGTGCTGAACGGCAGCATCTCGCCCGGTTCCGCACTGTCGAGCCTGCAGACCACGCATGGCCAGCTACCGTCCGACCAGCGGGGCACCAGCTACCCGTAAGGAGACGCACCTAGGTGAGCACCCTCACCGCGCAGTCGGAGGCCGCGGCCGGGCACCCGCCCGGCCCGCGGCCACCCGCGCCGGTCCCGTAGCAGGCTGGCACGGCGCCGCCGCCGGGCGGGCATCCTGCTGTCGCTGCCGGCCGTGGCCGTGGTCGTCGCCCTGCTCGGCATCCCGATCGCGCAGGCTATCTACTACTCGATGACCAACTGGAACGGGCTGACCGCGACCTGGATCGGCCCGAGCACCTACTCCACGGCGCTGAGCGACCCCACGTTCTGGCGGGTGCTGGAGAACAACGCGCTGCTGCTGCTGTCGATCCCGTTCGCGATCGGCATCCCGCTGGGCATCGCGGCCCTGCTGCACGAGCATGTGCGCGGCTGGCGCTTCTTCCGGTCGGTGTACTTCCTGCCCACCGCCGTGTCCTGGGTGGTCATCGGCATGGTGGCGGTGCAGTTCTTCGCCTACCAGGGACTGCTGAACAAGCTGCTGGCCGACGTGGGGCTCGGCTCGTTCCAGACCAACATGCTGGCCGGCCAGCGCAGCGCACTGGTGGCACTGGCGATCACGTTCATCTGGTCGATGCTCGGCACCAACACGATCATCTTCCTGACCGGGATGTCCACCCTGGACCCGACGCTGCTCGAGGCGGCGCGGGTGGACGGGCTGCACCGGCGGCAGATCTTCTTGCGGGTCACCCTGCCGCTGCTCAAGCGCTTCGTCCAGTTCTCCTTCGTGATCACCGTGATCAGCGCGTTCTCCGCGCTGTTCAGCCTCATCTTCGTGATGACCAACGGCGGCCCCGGGTACGGCACCACCACGCTGGAGTTCTTCGTCTACCAGTCGGCGTTCTCGCTCGGCCAGTTCGGCACCGGCGCCCTGTACGGCATCATCCTGTTCGTCATCATGGTCACCGTGGGCCTGGTCCAGCTCCGGCTGATCAGGTCCGAGGACGGTGAGGGCTGGTGACCGCGGCGCCGGCGACGGCGGCCCGGGGGCGCCCCACCGCGACGGTCGTGCGGCGGCGGGTGCGCGCCAGCACGCTGTTCGCGATCATGTGCGTGATCGCCGTGGTGATGCTCTACCCGTTCTTCTACATGCTGGACAACGCGTTCCGTAACCAGTCGCAGTTCTCCGGGCAGGGCGGCCACTCCACGGTGAGCTGGGGGCAGCTGTTCACCGAGTTGCCGGTCTGGCGGGAGCTGTTCAACTCCACCCTGATCTGCGCGGTCTCGATCCTGCTCATCCTCGCGGTGTCCACCACGGCCGGGTTCGCGTTCGCCAAGCTCCAGTACCGGGCCAGCGGCTGGGTGTTCCTCGGCGTGGTCGCCGCGCTGATGGTCCCGCTGCAGTCGATCATCATCCCGGAGTACGTGAACCTCGGGAAGCTCGGGCTGATCAACACCTACCTCGGCGCGATCCTCGTCTACGTCGCGCTGGGCACGCCGTTCGCGACGTTCCTGATGGCCACCTACTACCGGGGCATCTCCGACGACCTGATCGAGGCGGCGGTCATGGACGGGCTCAGCTACGAGCGCACGTTCCTGCGGATCGCGCTGCCGCTGTCCTGGCCGGCCATCGCCACGGTGACCGTGCTGCAGTTCATCCAGATCTGGGACGACCTGCTGGTCGGGCTGCTGTTCCTGCAGAACCCGCAGCAGCGGACGATCACGGTCGGCCTGGCCGCGCTGTCGGCGGGCCGGACCACCAGCATCCCGGTGCTGATGGCAGGCTCGTTCGTCAGCGCGCTGCCCGCGATCATCGTGTACCTGATCTTCCAGCGGCACCTGGTCAAGGGCCTGACCATGGGGATGGGCAAATGAACGGGCCGGGTGTGTTGCCGGTGCCGAGAGTGAGGAACCACGATGGCGGCAATCGTCCTTGACGGCATCACCAAACAGTTCCCCGACGGGACGACGGCGGTGCGCGGGCTGGACCTGTCCATCGCCGACGGCGAACTGATGGTGCTGGTCGGCCCGTCCGGGTGCGGCAAGACCACGGCGCTGCGCATGGTGGCCGGGCTCGAGGAGGTCACCGGCGGGACCATCCTCATCGACGGGCAGCCGGTGAACGACACCGAGCCGCGCGACCGCGACATCGCCATGGTGTTCCAGAGCTACGCGCTCTACCCGCACCTGTCGGTGTACGACAACATGGCGTTCAGCCTGAAGTACCGCAAGACCCCAAAGGCCGAGATCAGGCGGCGGGTCGGGGAGGCCGCGCGGATCCTGGAGCTTGAGCCGTTGCTGGCCCGCAAGCCGCGGCAGCTTTCCGGCGGGCAGCGCCAGCGGGTCGCGATGGGCCGGGCCATCGTCCGCCAGCCGCGCGCGTTTCTCATGGACGAGCCGCTATCCAACCTGGACGCCAAGCTGCGCGTGCAGATGCGCGCGGAGATCGCCCGGCTGCAGCGCTCGCTCGGGGTGACCACGATCTACGTCACGCACGACCAGACCGAGGCGATGACCCTCGGCAACCGGGTGGCCGTGCTCCAGCACGGAGTGCTCCAGCAGGTGGCACCGCCGCAGGAACTGTACAAGCGGCCGGCCAACCTGTTCGTCGCCTCGTTCATCGGCTCCCCGGCGATGAACCTGCTCGAGGCCACGGTCGAGCGCGGCGACGGCGGGCCGCAGGTGTGTTTCGGCACGCACCGGCTCACCGTGGCGCCGGGGGCGGTGCGCGAGCACCCGGCGCTCGAGGACTACCTGGGACGCAAGGTCATCCTCGGCATCCGCCCCGAGAACCTGGAGGACGCCGCGCTGGTACCGGAAGCAACGCCAGGTTCCGTCCTCGACGTGCAGGTGGAGCTGCGCGAGGAGCTTGGGTCAGAAGTTGATGTGCACTGCCGGGTCGGGGTCGAACCGCTGCATCCCGTGGCCGCCGAGGAGCTGGAGGACCCGGAAGCGGCCGAGGAAGAGGTCCAGCCGCTGTCGGCCACGATCGTGGCCCGGATGGACCCGCGGACCACGCTGGCCGAGAGCCAGACCGTCAAGGTGCACGTGGACCTCTCCGCGCTGCACTTCTTCGACCCAGAGACCGGGGAGAGCCTCCGCGACGCTTCTGCGGGTTAGCCGCACGGCCACGGCCCGCCGCGAAGGAAGACGGCCAGGTCCACGTGCCGGAGGAACGCGGCCGCAGGCATCGGGGCCTCGTGCGTAAGGAACGCGGCCGCAGGCATCGGGGGGTTCCGGGGGTCGTCCCCCGGGCTAGTACAGCTAGGCGGCGCCGGCCCGTTCGGCTTCTGCGTCGCCGCCGACCCCGGGCGCAGCCCGGGTGGTCTGGTCGGCCCAGGCGGCGATGCGGTCCAGCAGGGCGTCGTTCGAGCCCGACTCGGCGTGCCCGAACCCGGGGACGACCCACAGTTCCTTCGGCTCGCGGGCGGCCTCGTACAACTGGTGGGCGTGCTCGACCGGGAAGTACGGGTCCCGGTCGCCGTGCACCACAAGGAACGGGATGGGCGCGATGCGGGCGGCCGCCTCCGCGGGCGGCATCGGCACCGGGTTCCACCGCCCGCCGCTGACCCTGGTGTTCAGCCACCTGCGGGTGATCATCCGGCCGAGGCGCCGCTCCACCGCCCAGTGCACCCGGCGCATCGGGTAGGTGCCCCGGTAGTACCAGCGCCCGGGACCGCTGACCGACACCGCGGCGTCGACGCCGCCGACCAGGCCCGCGTACCTGACCACGATCGAGGCGCCCATGGAGAACCCGACAGGGACGATCCGCCGGTAGCCCAATTCCTGCGCGTAGGCGACGGCCACGGCCAGGTCCTCGGTCTCCCGGTCCCCCAGCGTGGACAGCCCGCCCGACCTGCCGTGCCCGCGGAAGTCGAATGCGATCACGCCGGCCGTCCGGTTCAGCCTCCTGGCGACCTTCCAGACCGCTCCGTGCTGCCAGGACAGGGTAAAGCCGTGGGCGAGCACGATCGCCAGGTCGGTGTCGGCGGGCAGGTGCATTGCCTCGATCGGCACACCATCCTCGGTCACCAGCGTCCTGGTCTTGAGCACGGGTTGGGTCATATCCCCATTGTGCGTGACCAGGCTCGCGGGCAGGCCCAGGGTCGGCAATCGCCGGCGGCTGTGAGAACCTTCACCGGGCGGCTGCGGCTCGCCCGGCCCGCCGGGCGGCCGCGAACCATGCGAGCGGAGGCGATCACTGTGCAGATCGGCGTGCAGATTCCCGACTACACCTTCCCTAACGGCCCGGCCAGGCTGGGCGCCGACCTAGCCGCGGTGGGGCGCGCGGCCGACGAGGCAGGATTCGGCTTCATCGCGGTGATGGACCACTTCTTCCAGATCCCGGTGATCGGGCCGCCGGACCGGGAGATGCTCGAGGCGTACAGCACGCTGGCTTACCTGGCCGGCGTGACCTCGCGGGCCAAGCTGCTGACCCTGGTGACCGGCACCGTCTACCGGCATCCGGGGATCCTCGCCAAGATCGTGACCACGCTGGACGTGCTGTCGGGCGGGCGGGCCTGGCTCGGCATCGGCGCCGCGTGGAACGAGGAGGAGTCCCGCGGGCTTGGCATCCCGTTCCCGCCGGTGGCCGAGCGGTTCGAGCGGCTGGAGGAAACGCTGCAGATCTGCCTGCAGATGTGGCGCGGCGACCAGACCCCCTACCAGGGCAAGCACTACCAGCTCGAGCGGCCGCTGAACTCGCCGCAGGTGCTGTCCAAGCCGCACCCGCCGATCATGATTGGCGGCGGCGGCGAGCGGAAGACGCTGCGGTTCGTGGCCAGGTACGCCCAGGCGTGCAACCTGTTCCCCGGCCCCGACCTGGCACGCAAGCTCGACGTGCTGCGGGCACACTGTGACGCCGAGGGCCGCGACTACGACGAGATCACCAAGACCTGCTACTTCATCTTCGACCCCGGGGACAAGGGCGAGAAGACCGGCGAGATGGTGGACCAGCTCGCCGGCCTGGCCGAGATGGGTTTCCACGCGGCCATCGGCGCGGTGGCGAACGTCTGGGAGGTCACCCCGCTGGAGATCATCGGCAGCCAGGTCATCCCCGCCGTAGCCAACCTGTAGCCGCGGTCACCACGCGGCCGGGACCGCACGGCGGCCTGCACTCGGTGGCGGGGAGCAGGCCGCCGGCGGGGTTTCACTCTCGCTACTCGGTTTGCCGGACCTTCTCGGTGGCGCGGGTGCCCTGCCCATCGGGCCGCGCCGGCGGGGGCGGCGCGATCTCGGCGGCGGCACCGACGCGCACCAGTTCCTCCGTGGGGTAGGCCTCCTCGCCATGCACAGCGACGTCGCCGATCTGGAGTTCCTCGTCGGGTATCCGCAGCTTCATGAACAGCCCGATGCCCTTGAGGATGAGGAAGGTGACCAGTGCGTCCCAGACGATGACGGTCAGCGCCGCCCCGGCCTGGACGAGCAACTGGTGTGGATGCCCGTAGAACAGGCCCGACGTGGTCACGTCGGGGTTCTTGCCGATGCCCAGGTAGACGATCATGCCCGGGTCGGCGAGCAGGCCGACAAGCAAGCCGCCGAGCAGGCCGGCGATGCCGTGCGTGTACACCACGCCGAGCGCGTCGTCCACCTTGCTGAACGGCCGCACCTTGGACAGGTAGTTCCAGGCGAACCAGACGGTCGCCGAGGTAACCGCGCCGATGATGATCGCGCCGACGCCGTTGACGTACCCGGCGGCCGGGGTGATGCCGACCAGGCCGCAGATCATGCCGTTGAGGCCGCCGAGGAAGGTGGCCTTCTTCCCCGGGCCGCCGATCATGTCCATGATGATCCAGGTCATCATGGCCACCGCGGTGGCAAGGTTGGTGTTGATCACGGCGGCGGTCGCGTCGGAGCCGGCGAAGTAGGGGTCACCACCGTTGAACCCGTTCCAGCCGAGCCACAGTATGCCGGCGCCCACCGCGACGAACAGCAGGTTGTTGGGCACGCCGTGCTCGCGGTCCCGCTTGAGCCTCGGCCCGACCACGGCCGCGGCCACGAAGCCGGACACTCCCGCCGCCAGGTGGATGACATAGCCGCCGCTGAAGTCCAGCGCCCCGTGCGCCGCCCACCAGCCGCCGCCCCACAGCAGGAACGCGTTCACCGCGTAGGCGAACGTGATCCAGAGCGGGACGAAGATCAGCCAGACCTTGAAGCTGATCCGGCCGATCACGCTGCCGATGAACAGGATCGGGGTGATCGCTGCGAACACGAACTGGAAGTAGACCAGCGACCCCTGCGGGAACCTGAATTTCGGCATCAGGCCGTTCAGTGACGGGATGTTCGCCTGCGCCTGCTCGGCCGCGGCGCCCACCACGGTCCCCGGCTTGCCGAGGAAGGTGCCGATCCACGGCGACCCGAACCCCATCTTGAAGGCCCACAGGACCCAGACGATGAGGACCAGGCAGAACGTGCTGAACACCATCAGCATGGTGTTCACCGCCCATTTGCGCTGCACCAGGCCGCCGTAGAGCACGGCAAGGGCGGGGATGCTCATGAGGCCGACCAGGGTCGCGGCCGTCATCTGCCACGCGTTGTCACCCGAGCTCAGCCACGCTGCGTAGGGATTCACTGATTCCTTCCTTCGTGGGCTAGCCCCGAGGGCTTGCCGGGGTTTCCGGCCGCAGCCGGGCCGCATCACCGTGCAGGCGTGCCGCCGCGGACCGCGGCCGGGCCATCACAGCGCCGTGATCCGGGGAGTTCCGGGGGTTAGGCCGGCCGGCCACTTCGGTGTCCGTCAGGAACATCTCTTGTTTCCCATGGCCGGGTTTCGGACGCGTTTCCCGGCTGTTACGCCGCGAGGAACGGACTTGCTAGCCGAGTGCCTGATGATTTCGACGATGTTTCGGTCAGCCCTTAACTAGGAGCTGTCAGTCGACCTAAATCCGGCCTCCCCGCGCAGGAAGGTGAGCCCGCAGGGCAGGAAGCTGAGCCCGCAGGGACGAAGGTCACCCGCAGCTAGGGACTGTGGCCCTCGCGGCCGGGTGGCGCCGGGACGACGATCACGCACATGAGCGGTTTCGGGCCCAAGCCGGACCTTCGGGGCAGACCGGCCGCGATGTCACGTTCAGGTAACGGAGGCATTCAGGGCTTGAGGCAAGGCGTAGGTCCGTCGTACGCTCGGCGCAACTGGTTGGTAAGCGCTTACCAGAGCGGCGGAACGATCACCGCTCTCGGAAAAGCGCTCTTTTCTGAGGCATCGCGGTAAGCGCTTACCAGCCGACCGAGGCTCCTGCCTCGGAAAGCACCGCCCGGCCTGGCCGGGCGCGACCTGAAGGAGCGCGCCGGTGGACGAGATCGTCCCTGGACCCGTGCGGGGAGACACCCGGCACCACGGGGGCGTGCCGGGTGCTCCCAATGCCACGGGAACCGTGCGCAGGGTGCTGCCAGCCGAGGGCGATACCGAGGCCGCCGAGCACGGGCCGCCCACGATCTACGATGTGGCCCGGGTCGCGGGGGTGTCCATCGCCTCGGTGTCCCGCGTGCTCAACGGCCGCCGCAACCCACTGCCCGACACCAGGGAACGGGTCGAGCGGGCCGTCGCCGAGCTTGGCTTCATCCCTGACGGGGCAGCCCGGGCGCTGATCCTCCGGCTCAAGGAGGTCGTCGGGGTGGTGATCCGCCGGCCCGAGGTCACCGTGTCGGCCGATGGCATCTTCGAGGACGAGGAGACGAGCCTGCAGTTCCCCGACCTGATCAACCGGGGCATCGAGGTGGCCGCGCAGAAGCGGGATTTCAATCTGCTTGTCAGCTCGGTCGGGCTGGGCCACGACGACACCCGGCGGATCCTCGCACTGGTCGGCAAGAGCGACGGGCTCATCCTGCACGACCGGGTGCTCGATCCGGACCAGGTCGGCCGGCTTGGCCATCAGGTGCCGGTGGTGACCCTGGCGGGCATGCCGACACCTGGCACGGTGAACGTGAGCAGTGACAACCGGGCCGGCATGGCCGAACTGGCCAGCCACCTGGTCCGTGACCACGGCTACCGCACCCTGGCCTATATCGGCGGGCATCCGGACAGCCCGGACAACCTCGCCCGGCGCGACGCCCTGATCGAGCAGGTCACCGCCGACGGCGCAGAGTTCGTGAGCGGTCCGCTGTGGCAGGGCAACTACTTCGCCGCCGGCGGTGCCCGGGTGATCGAAAACCTGCTGGCCAGCGGGAGCTCCCTGCCCCAGGCGATCGCCTGTGCGAACGACCAGACCGCGCTCGGGGTGGTTTACGCGCTGGTGCGCCACGGCATCGACGTGCCCGGCGGGGTCGCTGTCACGGGCTTTGACGACATCCCGGTGGCCCGGCACCTGCACCCGCAGCTCACCACCGTCCGGCAGCCCATCACCGACCTGGGCGCGATCGCGTTCGAGACCTTGTACTCGATGATCAACGACACCGGGCGCGCCCGGGACGACATCACTCTGCCCACCCGGCTGGTCCGCAGGGAAAGCTGCGGCTGCCCGCCGACGCCGACGCCGCTCACCATGCGGCAACCGTAAGGGAGGGCCTGGCATGCGCGTAATCGGGCGGCGGCTGGTGTTCTACCTGATCACCGCCCTGGCAGCGATCACCGTGAACTTCTTCATCCCGCGGCTGATGCCAGGGAACCCGGTCGAGGCAATCCTGGCCCGGCTCCAGGGGCAGATCACCCCCGGCACGATCAAGTCGCTCGAAGCCCAGTTCGGGGTGCAGACCACCGAAGGCCTCTTCGGTCAGTACCTCCATTACCTGAACAACATCCTGCACGGCAACCTGGGCATCTCCACCAGCTACTACCCCACCCCGGTGAGCAGCGTGATCAAGAGCGCGCTGCCGTGGACGGTCGGGCTGGTCGGCGTCGCGACCGTGATCAGTTTCACGCTCGGCACCCTGCTTGGTGTGCTGGTCGCCTGGCGTCGCGGCAGCTGGCTGGACAACGCCCTGCCCGCGATGACGTTCTTCCAGGCGGCCCCGTACTTCTTCATCGCATTCCTGGCCCTGGAGCTGTTCTCCACCAGGCTCGGCTGGTTCCCCTCGGGCCGTGCCTACAACCAGCTTGACTTCCCCGCGTTCAGCCTTTCCTTCGCCGGTGACGTGTTCAGCCACGCGGTGCTGCCGGCGCTGACCATCGTGGTGTGCTCCGCGGCGGGCTGGATCGTGGGCATGCGCAACGTCATGGTGACCACGATGGACGAGGACTACGTTCTGGTCGCCCAGGCCAAGGGGCTGGGCAAGCGCCGAGTGGTCTGGTACGCGGCCAGGAACGCGATCCTGCCTAGCGTGTCCGGGTTCTCCCTGGCCATCGGCTTCGTGGTGTCCGGCGCACTGCTCACCGAGATCGTCTTCAGCTACCCGGGGGTGGGCTGGATCCTGCTGCAGGCGGTCAACAACCGCGACTACCCCCTGCTCCAGGGGATCTTCCTCATCATCACGTTCGCCGTCCTGGCCGCCAACCTGGCCGCGGACTTCGTGTACGTGCTGCTCGACCCCCGGACCCGCCAGGAGGCATGAGCCTTGTCCACGACCACAGACCTTGGCACCGGAGGCGCTGGCGGCACCCCCGGCTCGACGGGCTCACCGGAGGGCGCGGCGCTCGCCATCGTTCCCGGCCGGGCCCGCAGCGTCCGGTTCCCGAGGTCGCCGAAGATCATCATCGGCCTTGTCATGCTCGGCTTCTTCCTGCTGCTCGCCATCGTTGGACCGTGGCTGGCCCCCTACAGCCCGGGGGCGAGCGTGTCCACCACCAACGGCGTGCCGCAGCCACCGTCGGCCGCGCACTTGCTCGGCACCACCCAACTGCAGCAGGACGTGTTCTCCCAGCTGCTGGTCGGCGGGCGGAGCATGCTGCTCGTCGCGTTCCTGGCCGGGGCGATCGCCACGGTGCTTTCCGTGGTCATCGGGGTGACGGCGGGCTTCCTCAGCGGCCTCACCGACGACCTGCTCTCGATGCTGGCCAACTTCTTCCTTGTGCTCCCCGCGCTGCCGCTGCTCATCGTCATCTTCGGGTTCCTGCCGAGTTCGGGCGGCAGCAACGACGTGCTGATCGGCTTGATCATCGCGATCACCGGCTGGGCGTGGGGCGCCCGGGTGCTCCGGGCACAGACGCTGTCGCTGCGCAACCGCGACTACGTCGACTCGGCACGGCTGGCCGGCGAGCGCAACTGGCGGATCATCGGCTACGAGATCCTGCCCAACCTGCTGCCGATCGTCGCCTCCTCCTTCTTGTTCACCGTCTTGTACGCGGTCGGCACCTACACCGCCATGGCCTTCCTGGGCCTGGTCAACCCGCAGCACTGGAGCTGGGGCACGATGCTGTTCTGGGCACAGAGCGCCAACGCCGAGATCAGCGGCTACTGGTGGTGGTACCTGCCGCCCGGCCTCGCCGTGGCCTTCCTCGGCACGGCACTGGCGCTGCTCAACTTCGGCGTGGACGAGTTCATCAACCCGCGGCTGCGGGCGGCGGGGCTGACCCGCAAGCGGGTCAGGAAGTACGCCACGGGCGAGGTGCCGCGCCGGTTCACGATAGGGCTGACGCCGGTCGTGGAACTGCGCGAAGGAGAGCGCCCATGATCCGCCGCCGAGCCGTGCGGGCCCCGGCCAGCCCCACCACCCCGGTCACCACCGTGGCCGGCCCGGCCGGCAATGCCCGGCCGCACCTGACCGGCCAGCCGTTGCTGGAGATCACCGGCCTGAAGGTGGACTACGGGGTGGGTGACGCGGCAGTGCACGCCGTGGCAGGGGCGGACCTGGTGCTCCACTCCGGCGAGGTACTCGGCCTGGCCGGGGAGAGCGGCAGCGGCAAGTCCACGCTTGCATACGCGTCGATGCGGCTCCTGCGGCCGCCGGGCCTGATTACCGGCGGTTCGGTCCGCTATCACACGCCCCAGGGGCAGGCCCTCGACCTGCTCGCCGCCGACGAAGAGCAACTGCGCCAGTTGCGCTGGGCGCAGATCGCGGTGGTGCTGCAGAGCGCGATGAACGCGCTCAACCCGGTCATGCCCATCGGGGTGCAGCTCACCGACGTGCTCCAGGCCCACCGGCCGGGGATGGGCGCCGACGCCCAGCGGGCCAGGGCGGCCGAACTGCTCGAGATGGTGGGCATCTCCTCCGAGCGGCTGGCCGGCTACCCGCACGAACTGTCCGGCGGCATGCGCCAGCGGGTGATGATCGCCATGGCGCTGGCCCTGGATCCGCGCATCGTCATCCTGGACGAGCCCACCACCGCCCTGGACGTGGTCACCCAGCGGGCGATCCTCGAGGAACTGATCGCACTGCGGGAACGGCTCGGCTTCGCCGTCCTTTTCATCACCCATGACCTGTCGCTGCTCGTCGAGGTGACCGACTCGATCGCGGTGATGTACGCGGGCCGGATCGTAGAGCGGGCGCGGGCGAATGCGCTGTTCCGTGCCCCTCGCCACCCCTACACCCTGGGACTGCTCAACTCGTTCCCGCCGCTGCACGGCGCGCACCGGACAATGACGGGCATCCCGGGCTCCCCGCCGGACCTGCGGGCGCTGCCGCAGGGATGCGTCTTCCATCCCCGCTGCGGCTACGCGATGGACCGGTGCCGCACGCAGTCGCCGCCCCTGGTCCCCCTGGCGGGCCAGGGCGGCAGGCTTGCCGCCTGCTGGCTGCAGGACCCGGGTACGGCCGCGCCGCCGGAACTCGGCAAGGACGAGCAGGACGCCGCCACACGGGCCGGCACCCCGCTGCTGGCCACCCCGCCGGCGGCCGCCACCACCGCACCCGCAAGCGCGGCGGACACCCGGGGAGGACTCGATGACTGAAGCCGCCCCGGCGCCGTCGCAGGCCGCGCCCGCCGCCCTCGCGCTGCTCGAAGCCCGCGAACTGACCAAGCACTTCCACCTGCACGGGACCCGGCGGCGGCGCGGCCGGTCCGGGCTGGCCCGGCAGGCGGGCAGGCATCCCGTGGTGTATGCGGTCGAGCAGGTCTCGCTCTCCCTGGCCGCCGACGCCATCACCGCCGTGGTCGGCGAGAGCGGCTCCGGCAAGTCCACGCTCGCCCGGATGCTTGCCAGGCTGATCACCCCGACCAGCGGACAGATCCTGCTCGACGGGCAGCCGGTGCCCGCCTCCAGCCAGGGCCGGCGCGCCTACACCCGTGACGTGCAGATGGTCCTGCAGGACCCGTTCTCCTCACTCAACCCCGTCCACGACGTGTACTACCACCTGGCCCGCCCGCTGATCGTGCACGGCACGGCGCGCGGTGGCCGCGCCCTGGACGAGGCCGTCGCCGACCTGCTGACCCGGGTGGCCCTGACCCCGCCGGAGATGTTCATGCGCAAGTACCCGCATGAGCTGTCCGGCGGACAGCGGCAACGGGTCGCCATTGCCCGGGCGCTCGCCGCGCGGCCGCGGGTCCTGCTCGCCGACGAGCCGGTCTCGATGCTGGACGTCTCCATCCGGCTCGGCATCCTCAATCTCCTGGCAGACCTGCGGCGGGCCGGTCACCTCGCGATCCTCTACATCACCCACGACATCGCCTCGGCGCGGTACCTGGCCGACTCGATCATGGTGATGTACGCGGGCCAGCGGGTGGAATCGGGCCCGGTCCGGGCCGAGCCGCCCATCCTCGCCGACCGCGGCAGCCCACCGAGCCTGGTGAACCCGCCCGGCGGCTGCCGTTTCCATCCACGGTGCCCGCATGCCATGGCGGTGTGCGCCGAGCGGGTGCCACC
>Ga0318516_10000319_pt1 | contig 14154 bp, 10 predicted proteins | sample GRESIP176b2f20_FD_202501 | JGI IMG/M metagenome (GOLD analysis project Ga0318516, IMG submission 202501) | Tropical soil microbial communities from Luquillo Experimental Forest, Puerto Rico - GRE.SIPMG.176b2f20 | ecosystem: Environmental > Terrestrial > Soil > Tropical forest > Bulk soil... | reverse complement strand
TATCCGCCAGGCGGTCCAAACGACGTCATCGCGCGCATCCTGGCGCAGAAGCTCGCCGAGGGGCTTGGCGGCACTTTCTTCGTCGAGAACACGGCCGGTGCCGGCGGTACCATTGCGACAGGACAAGTGGCGAATGCGGCAACCGACGGCACCGCGGTCCTGGTCGCGAACCAGGACTTGATCGTGCAGCCGATCATCAAGGCGAAAGTGCCCTATGACCCGTTCAGGAGCTTCGTGCCTGTGTCACTCGTTGTTTCGGCGCCCGAAATGATCGTCGTGCATCCATCGCTCCCGGTGAAGGACCTCAAGGAGCTGATCGCGCTGCTCAAGGCCAATCCCGGCAAGTACAGCTACGCCAGTCCCGGCTACGGTACTACGCCGCATCTCGCCTGCGTCTGGCTGTTCAACCTCGATAACGGAATTGAGATCACGCATGTCCCGTTCCAGGGCGCGGCACCTGCGGTGCAGTCGGTGCTAACCGGGCAGACGCCGGTGTTCCACAACGTGCTGCCGGCGGTGGCGCCGCATATCCGCGCCGGCACAATGCGTCCACTCGCGGTCGCGGCGAGCAATCGCACGGCGTACTTCCCCGATGTGCCGACCATCGCCGAAGCGGGCTATCCTGGGCACGAGGTCGGATTCTGGATGGGCGTGTTTGTGCCGGCGGGGACACCAAAGGATTTGGTCGACATCCTGAACAAGCAGGTAGCGCGGATTATGGCGCTACCGGACGTCAAGGAGCGAATGGCGACGATCGGATTCGATCCGACCGTGAGTACCTCGGAAGGACTGACCGACCACATGAAAGCGGAAACCGACAAGTGGTTGAAGGTGGTCCGCCAAGCCAACATCCGGATCGATTGATCGCGATTCCGGCTGTGCGATAGCCGATGAAGTTGGTGCCAGTGTTGATCGCCGGCGGCGGTCCCGTCGGCATGACACTCGCTTGCGAACTATCACGACGCGGCATCGAGTGCATGCTGGTGGAGCGCAACGCTACCACCACGCGCTACCCAAAGATGGACATCACCAACGCGCGGAGCATGGAGCTGTTCCGGCGGCTGGCGCTGGTCAATGCGCTGCGTTCTGTCGCGGTGCCCGAAGACAATAATTTCGATGTCTCCTGGGTGACGTCGTTGACCGGGCATGAGCTTCACCGCTTCCGTTATCCGAGCGTCAACGAATGGCGGCGCCTCATCTGCAAAAACAATGACGGAAGCATGCCGGGAGAGGCGCCAATGCGCGTCTCGCAGGTGGAGATCGAGCCAGTGCTGCAGGGCGCGGTGAAAGCGCTCCCCGGGGTCGAGGCGCGGTGGGACGTGGCATTCGAGGAGCTGACGCAGGATGCGGAGGGCGTGACGGCGACCCTGTGCGCGGCCGATGGGGCGGCGGAGCAGATTCGCTGCCACTATCTCGTCGGCTGCGATGGCGGCAGCAGCCGGGTCCGGCATTGTCTCGGCATCCGATTGCATGGTCAGGCGCGAGTGATGGACAGGTTCCTGGTCCACTTTCGCTCCACGTCCCATGACGTGCTCCAGCATTTTGGCGTGGCGTGGCACTACCAATCGCACAAGGGCACGTTGATCGCGCAGAACGACCGCGATATCTGGACGTTCCAGGCGCGGTTTCCGCAGGACATCGCGCCGAAGGCGATCGATGCGAGCGCAATGCTCCGTGACTTCGCCGGTCGCGACTTCGATTACAAAATCTTGCTCACAAGTGCCTGGACGCCGCATCTGCTGGTCGCCGAGCGCTATGACCTTGGCCGGGTGTTTCTCGCTGGCGATGCCGCGCACCAGTACATCCCGACGGGCGGCTACGGCATGAACACCGGGATTGCCGATGCGTGTGACCTTGGCTGGAAGCTTGCGGCCGTGCTGCATGGCTTTGCTGGGCCGAGGCTGCTATCGTCTTACGACGCCGAGCGGCGGCCGGTCGGGCTGCGCAATCGCGAGGCGTCGAAGCGCCACAGCGAAACGCGCCGCGACATCGCTTCGGTATATCACGATGGACTGACCGCGCTCGGCCTGGACGGTGAAATGGCGCGAGCTGTAGCCGGCCGTCGGATCGCCTCATTCGGCAACGCTGAAAACGAAAGTTACGGCATCGAATACGGCTATGCCTACGAAGAATCTCCGGTTATCTGTGCAGAGCGGGGGGCGGACATTCCGAGCGATCCGTTGCGCTACATACCCACGACATTTCCTGGCGTGCGGATGCCGAGTGTGGTGCTTAAAGGTGATACGCCGATCTATGATTGGCTGGGTCTCTGGTTCACGTTGGTCTGCGTCGGCACGCCTCCGAGCGCAGCGCTTGTCGAGGCCGCGGCGCGGCGCAGCGTTCCGCTCGAGGTGTTACGGCTCGATGAGCCGGATCTCATCGCGGTCTACGGACGCCGGCTGATGCTGGTGCGACCGGACCAGCACATAGCCTGGCGTGGCGCGGCGTGTGATGATCGTCTCGAGGCGGAGGCCATCATCGCGCGGGCGCTCGGTTTTGTGAACTAACGGTGTTCGCGCTGCTTCGTGACCTTGCTGACTAACCTTCGCCGACAGACTTGATATTGGCTGCGGTGCAGGAGTCCGGTTGTGGCACTCAACGGCGGGCGGTGCCAAAGCCTCGTGGTTACGTCCGCACCTGAATGAGCTGCGGATGCGCTGTTGCACGCAGGCGAATCCTTCAGTCCATGTTCATGGCCGCCCACAGCCGCGCGGCGACAGCATGGCGGCTCGCGGTGGGCACGCAGCAAGTGACGATGCCGATACTCGGACTCCTCAGTAGTGCATGACCAGGGGGCTTGCCGACAGGGCGTAATCTTACGAACGGCGTATCGGTTTTCGCTCCAAGGTATCTGGTATGGTCCGCCGTCTCGCGGAGCGCCGCATGAACCATCCAGTCGCGTCCGAGCGCTTTGCGCGCCACGCCCTTGGAACACGGTACGACGACCTGTCCGACGACGCGGTTCTCCAGGCGAAAACATTTATCCTCGACACGATCGGCGTTGGCATAGCCGGGTCATCGGCCGCCGGGGCAGACGAACTCTCGCAGGTCAGCGCTGGCTGGGGCGAGGGTGCAGAAGCCTGCGTGTGGGGGCGCCGCAAGCGCGTTCCTGCTCCGACCGCAGCATTCCTCAACGGCTTCCAGGTGCACTGCCAGGAATATGACTGCTTGCATGAGAAGGCGGTGTTGCATGCAATGGCTACGTTGCTGCCTGCGACGATCGCATATGCGGAGCGCATGGGCGGTGTTTCGGGCCGTGAATTAATCGCTGCGGTTGTGGTCGGGATCGATGTCGCGGTGAATCTCGGTGTTGCTGCGCGCGAGGGCTTGAAGTTTTTTCGGCCGGCGACATCGGGCGGCTTCGGCGCGACGGCGGCGATCGCGCGGCTCGGGCGTTTCGATCTTGATACGCTCTGCAATGCGTTTGGCATCCAATACGGCCAGACCAGCGGCACCATGCAGGCGCATGTGGAAGGCAGCATTGTGTTGCCCATGCAAATCGGCTTCAACAGCCGCGCGGCGATACAGTCCTGCGATATGGCGGCTAGCCGACTGTCGGGTCCGCGCGACGTGTTCGAGGGACAGTTCGGATACATGCGGCTGTACGAAGGTTCGTGGGACTTGCAGCCTACGTGGGCCAGTCTCGGTAGAACTTGGCTGGTCAGCGAACTTAGCCACAAGCCCTATCCGGCTGGCCGCGCGACGCACGGCGGCATTGAGGGAATCATGGCGCTGCGTCGGCAGCGGCCGTTCGGGGCGGATGAAGTCAGCGCCGTGAATGTCATCGGTCCGCCCCTGATGAAGCGCCTCTGCGGACGCCTCGACATTCCGTCGCCGAACGCAAACTATGCGTTCCTTTGCATGCCCTTTATCGGCGCCAAGGTGCTGCTGCACGGCGAGATCGACCTTGCCCACTATCGGGGCGCCGAACTGACCGATCCGGTAACGCATGAGCTTGCGAAATGTATTGTCGTGGCGTCGGACGGCAATCCCGATCCGAACGCGTTGGTGCCGCAGGAGGTCGTCATCACGCTGAAGGACGGAACGGTACTGCGCTGGCACTGCGCTGTCATGCTGGCTAGTCCAGCGCGTCGCCTCACGCGCGAGCAGCATCTCACGAAATTTCGACGCTGCCTCGATTTTGCGAAGGAATCGCTTCGTCCTGGCACTAGTGATACGCTGATCGATCTCGTTGATCACCTCGAACAGCTCACCGATATCCGCGAGCTTACCGAACCGCTTTTGGCGTGACGCACCTGAAGAAGATTTGAGCCGACGGGTTTGGCGGAAGAACACGCCCGGTGTCCAGAGCAATACGTCCGGAATTGGCACGAACGCGATGCGCCGGCGCGCATTACTAACGTCGGGTGACTGAGGAAAAGCAGACCTAGCCTGCGGGCGCGAAGTGGCCGCAGACCGCGCCATCAAAGCCTGGTAACGTGCTTCGTTGCATGGCATGACCTTCCACGGGAGGGTCAGATGGCAATCCACATCGGTCGCCGCGACTTCATCACGCTGCTCGGCGGCACGACGATCGCTTGGGTGTTGGTGACAGGCGGGGCGGATGCGCAAACCGACTTTCCGAACCGGCAGATCCATATGGTCGTGCCCTATCCGGCGGGCGGGATCGTCGACGTCGCCACGCGCATCGTTACCGACAAGCTTTCCGAGATCTGGCAGCAGCCGATCGTGGTCGAAGCGAAGCCGGGTGCAAGCGGCAACCTCGCCTGGGATCAGGTCTCGCGTGCCAAGCCTGACGGATATACTTGGACTTTCCTGGGCCCCGCGACCATGGCCAACCCGCGCATATACGCGAAACTTCGCTGGAGCGAGAAGAGCTTCGTTCCAATCGGCGCCACGGTCTGGGGGCCGTCGGCCCTCGTTGTTCACCCGAGCCTTCCGGTCAATACGGTCACGGAGTTCGTAGACCATGTCCGGAAAAATCCGGGCGTTCTCAACTTGGGCCATCCCCCCATAGGAAGCAGCCCACATCTTAACATCGCCATCTTTCTCAACGCGACGAAGCTCAACGTGGTGGCCGTGCCTTACAACGGCGCGCCGGCGACGATCCTGGACCTAATGGCTAACCGGGTGCAGCTCACGATGCTTCCGCTCGGCCTCGTCGTGCAGCACATCAACTCGGGTGCAATGAAGGCTTTGGCCGTGCTCGGCACCATTCGCTCGCCGCTTGTGCCGAACGTGCCGACGATGAGCGAGGCGGGTTATCCCGAGGTCAATGTCGTGCCTTGGTATGGGTACGGCGCCCCACGCGGCACACCGCAGCCGGTCATCGACACGATCGTGGCCGGTTTCAACGAAGTAATGAAGGTTCCGAGCGTCCGGGGGGCGCTGCAAAAGCAAGCCCTGCAGCCGATGGAGCCCATGAGTGCCTACGAGATTGCAGAGCTTTATGCGGCGGACGCGGAAAAATATGCCAAGGTCATTCGCGAAGCGGGCATCAAGCTCTCGGATTAGGGGGCGAGCGTCATTCCGCGAACCGCACCAACGGCCCCCGAGGAGTGGAAGAAGCAGTTCGTCAAGGAGGGGTGATGTGCGGCAGCCCGATCGCTGGTCCTGGCGGCCGCAAGAGGGCCCGCAGTACGCGCTCGTCATCTGCCCGCTGAAAGAGATTTTTCTTCGGCGGTACTCCGGGCGGCGGCAAGCCCGACGCTCGATCAGCAAGCAACCAGCATCCTGCCTCCTTTAAACGTCAAGACTGCACGCTCGTGGCGTGGTATCGTTCCCTTTACGCACCTCGCGCGGGAGGGGCGTATGACAGTCACCATCGGACGACGGGAATTGCTGGTCGCACTCGGCGGCATGGCTGCAGCTTGGCCGCTTGTGGCGCGCGCGCAGCAGCCGGCGATGCCGGTATGTCCGGAATCATGAGTACGCGCTCTGGCGCGACGAAGTCGTGGATTCCGTGTCTGTTGTGGTGGCCGCGGCGGAGGCCATCCTCGCGACGGCTTCCTGAGCCTTTTCCATGGCCCGGGTTACATCGGCTATCAGCTGTTTCAGATCGTTCTCGGCGGATTGAAGCTTCGTCGCCCGTGCGTTCATTTCCATCTCCCCATTCGCCGCCCTCCTGCGGGGAAAGGGCTCGCCCGCAGTATTCAGGGCCAAAGTGAATAGTCTCTAAAGACCTTGCGGCAAGAGCCGTTCTCGCAAAGGATCATCCAGGTGGCGCGGAGCAGCGATTCTCCATCGTCGCCTATGCGCGACTGAGGGCAGTGGCGGTCCGAGCGGTTTGGGATATCGCAATCATGTGGGCGATGTCGCCTTTTGGCACCTCGCGTCCTTTTTGTTCCGGCGCGCGAACTCGGTAGCAATTGGAGCCAAAGCGGACATACCCCGAGCGTCAGGAGGGTGTCGCTTGGACGAGTTTTGACCCACAGCGTCATCGGCGGGCCAATTTTGCTGTGACGCACAGTGGACGCGCAGCTTGCCCAACCAAAGGCGGCACCTCAACATGGTGCATCGAATTCGTATTCGGCGGCAAGGTCCTCACAATCGCGACTGCTGGTGCTGCCAACTCCGAATGGCGCTACGCCACCGGAATCACCGCATTGGCGATCGCGCGCAGCAACGCAAGGGCGTGCGGTTGCCCTTGTTCACGGCGCCCCTGGAGAAGCGCCATGACGGGCTGTTGATGCTGCTGCTGCTGTGTGCCCTCGGGACGACACACGCTTCTGCAAAGGCGGGAGGCCCTGATATGTTTTATTCGGTGGATCGCAGCGGGCTTTATCAGACAGGCGGCACACTTGATCTATGGCAGCAAGACCCGGTGCTTGGACGGCCGTTTTGGCGGCTGCCGGACTCGTTTGAAGCTGGCGATCTTCGCGCGCACGTAGCTGAGCTTTTCCCGGACGGGCTCTCGCTGCACGGCTGGCAATACATGGTCGAGCGTCATGATTTCATACGCCCGACCAACTCCGATGCGCTCTTCGTGAACCACAATATGGTTGTCGAGCTAGTCTTTGAATATGTCCGGCGTGCTGTCTTCCCCTCACGCCGTTCTCGATTTCAATCGTTCTTTGCATGGGAATCGCTTGAAATGGCGAGAGCATTCCGCAAAGAGGGGCAGGCACTCTACCGGGTTGGATCAAGCTCCATCTTTCGTGCAGACCAGAGCTGGCTAACGCTCGGTGTGCAAAATGCTATAGCGTCCCTCTCCGCGCATCGCTATTGGTCTGGCGCGCCATCAGGCACCCCTCGGTGGGAAATACTCCTTGCCCCGCCTGTCCGCGTTATGGAGCGCATTGATTAGATCGCGCGCGACTCCTTGAAAGCGCCGATCGGAGTGGTGTGCTTGACGACGACCTCGACCCGATGCGCGCCTTGGGCCCCTGTTGTGACGGTCCATTGGTCAGTGGTTGGTCTAGTGCTAGGTCCTTGACCATCGAACAGATCATCCGCGCGTGGCCATAGCCTTGGATTGCTGTGCCGTGAACGACAAGCAGATCCTGATCACGGGCGCCACCAATGGGATTGGGTTGGCGGCGGCAGAAGCGCTCGCCGCACTCGGCGCGAACCTCGCGATTGTCGGTCGCAGCAAGACCAGGATGCGCATTGCGTCGGCTCGCATCAGGGCGGCGGCCGGGAGGGGAGCGACGGTGGCGACATTCATCGCCGACCTCTCGTCGCAGGCCTCGGTGCGCAGATTGGCCGCCGAGGTGCTGGCCCGCTATCCAAAGCTGGATGTGCTCGTCAACAACGCCGGCGCGATGTACGGAACACGGCAGCTGACGAAGGACGGCATCGAACTGACCTGGGCGGTCAACCACCTGGCGCCGCTTCTGCTCAGCAAGCTCCTCCTCCACCGGCTGAAGGAGAGCGCGCCGGCCCGCATCATCACCACGGCATCCCAGGCGCATCGGGGAGCACGCATTCCGTTCGACGATCTCAACGCCGAGCGCTCCTATCGGGGCTTTGGCCGCTACTGCGAAACCAAGCTGGCCAACATCCTGTTCACGACCGAACTGGCGCGACGTCTCGATGGGACCGGGGTGACGGCGAACTGCTTCCACCCCGGGCTCGTGGCAACAGGATTTAACCGCAACAACGGCCTGGTGATGGACTTGGGGATGACGATCCTCAGGCCGGTATCACGCAGCCCGAAGGAGGGTGCAAAAACCCTTGTGTGGCTTGCCACCTCGCCAGACGTTGCGAATGTGAGCGGGGTATACTTCTTTGACCAGGAGCAAAGGCCGCCGAGCCCCGAGGCACAGGACACGGAGACCGCAGGGCGGCTGTGGGAGATCAGCGAGCGGCAGTGCGCGGTCTGTGGGCGAAACTCCGAAGCACGCTCATGACTCGCCCAGCAAAGCAGGCCTGTGAAGACCGTGTTCGAGATTTACCGCACGTCCAGCCTTCGCCGTGCCGCCAAGAACATCAACGCTTGGGTTCCGCCGCTAGGCGAACCGCCGCCCCACCGAGGGCTCTTGGGAGGAAATTTGATGTTGAAAGACACGCCGCCGACCGCACCGATCGTCACCGAGATGCTCGTCGTCCCGGTCGCGGGCCACGACAGCATGCTGCTCAACCTGAGCGGCGCGCACGGCCCGTTCTTCACTCGCAACATCGTGATCCTCAAGGACAACGCCGGGCGTACTGGCGTCGGCGAGGTTCCCGGCGGCGAGCGCATCCGGCAGACACTCGATGACGCCCGGCCTCTCATCGTCGGCCGCTCGATCGGCGCCTTCAACGGTATTCTCGGCGAGGTGCAGCGGCGCTTCGCCGATCGCGATGCCGGTGGACGTGGCACGCAAACGTTCGACCTGCGCACGACGATCCACGCCGTGACGGCGCTCGAGGCGGCGCTGCTCGATCTGCTGGGGCAGTTCCTCGGCGTGCCGGTCGCCGCGCTGCTCGGCGAAGGCCAGCAACGCAAGACGGTCGAAACATTGGGCTATCTGTTCTACATCGGCGATCGCAGCAAGACAGATCTGCCTTATCTCGGGGCGTTGGACGCAAAGGACGAGTGGCTGCGCCTGCGTCATGAGGAGGCATTAACGCCCGAGGCGGTCGTCCGGCTCGCCGAGGCGGCACACGCGCGCTATGGCTTCAACGACTTCAAGCTCAAGGGCGGTGTGCTGTGCGGCGAGGAGGAGATCGCGGCCGTCACCATGCTGGCAGAACGCTTTCCCGGCGCGCGCATCACGATCGACCCGAACGGTGCCTGGTCGCTCGACGAAGCGGTCCGGCTGTGCCGCGGTCAGCACTGCGTCCTGGCCTACGCGGAGGATCCCTGCGGGGCAGAGAAGGGCTTTTCCGGCCGTGAGGTGATGGCCGAGTTCCGGCGCGCCACCGGGCTGCCCACCGCGACGAACATGGTCGCTACCGACTGGCGCGAGATGGGGCATGCGATCCAGCTCCACGCGGTCGACATCCCGCTGGCGGACCCGCATTTCTGGACGATGCAGGGTTCGGTCCGGGTCGCCCAGATGTGCCGCGATTGGGGCCTGACCTGGGGCTCCCACTCCAACAATCACTTCGACATCTCGCTTGCGATGTTCACGCACGTCGGCGCCGCCGCGCCGGGAAAGATCACCGCTATCGACACCCACTGGATCTGGCAGGACGGTCAGCGCTTGACCAAGGAGCCCCTGAAGATCGTCGGCGGCGCAATTTCTGTTCCCGACCGGCCGGGTCTCGGTGTCGAGATCGACATGGCGCAAGTCAAGGCAGCGCATCGGCTCTACAAGGACCAAGCGCTGGGCGCACGCGACGACGCCAAGTCGATGCAGTACCTGATCCCCGGCTGGAGGTTCGACAACAAGCGCCCCTCTATGGTGCGCTGAACCGTCCATCCCGCATCCAGTCTGATTATTGTCGAGTTCCTGTGCCATCCGGCATAGGCCACACTGCGGCAGGGAGGATGACCACCGTGCTAACACTCGAGCAGCGAACGATCAGAAAGGTCTCGTGGCGGTTATTGCCGCTGATCGTCGTCATCTACTTCGTGGCTTACATCGACCGCACCAACGTCAGCTTCGCTGCGCTGACGATGAACAAGGATCTGGGCATCAGCGCCTACGTCTTCGGCTGGGGCGCGGGCATTTTTTTTCTCGGATACTTCCTGTTCGAGGTGCCGAGCAACGTAATCCTGGAGAAAACAGGAGCGCGGGTCTGGATCGCGCGTATCATGATCACCTGGGGCATCGTGTCCGGGGCCATGGCCTTCGTGCAGGGGCCCATGAGCTTCGTCATGGTGCGATTTCTCCTGGGCGTCGCCGAGGCCGGCTTTTTCCCGGGCATGATTCTTTACTTCACCTACTGGTTCCCCAAGTCTTATCGGGCGCGGGTGATCTCGGCTCTATTCATCGCCGTGCCGGGCTCGAACGCGCTCGCCTCGATCATCTCCGGCGCCATTCTCGAGATGGACGGTCTCCTCGGGCTCGCGGGATGGCAGTGGATGTTCATCCTCGAGGCGATCCCCGCGGTTCTCCTCGCCTTCGCCGTCCTGGTCCTTATGACAGATCGGCCGGCGCGCGCCACTTGGCTTGCGCCAGAGGAGAGACAGTGGCTCGAGACGCGGCTGCAGGAGGAGCGGCGCCGGATCGAGAGCGCCGGCCACCTAAGCCTCGCCCAGGCGCTCACCGACAGACGTGTGCTCGGGCTGTCGGCGATTTACTTCACGATCGTGACCGCCACCTATGGGATCACGTTCTTTCTGCCGCAGATCGTCAAGGGCATTGGTCTTTCAAACGTGATGACGGGGCTCGTGACGGCGATTCCCTATACCATCGGCACGATCGGCATGTTGCTGTGGGGCGCCTCCTCCGACCGACGGGACGAGCGTCGCTGGCACTTCTGCGTGGCCTGTTTCCTCGCCGCAGTGGGCCTCGTGGGGGCCGGGCTGTTCGGCAGTTCATTCCTCGCGCTCTCCTTCATGTCAGTGGCGACGGTCGGGCTTTACGGCTCGAAGCCGGCGTTCTGGCCGCTGCCGTCGCTGTTCCTCACCGGCACGGCGGCCGCGGGTGGGATTGCGCTGGTCAACTCGATCGGCAATCTCGGCGGCTACGTCGGCCCGTTCGTCGTCGGTTGGATCAAGGACAGCACGGGAAGCTTCGAGGACGGGCTCTACTTCCTGGCCGCCTGCGCTCTGCTGTCCGGGATCATCGCCTACGTCGCGGTACAGCCTACGACACGACAGACCGAACAACGCGGCTTGGCGACGCCCGCCGCGTGACGTGATCGCGTCCCCCAGCTGCGTCACGCGACGCGCGAGATAGCCGCCGGGGCAATAAAAACCGGTCGCTCCGCCGGAGCAGCGTGATGAACTCGCGCCGATGTAATTGATCGAATTGCATCCGATCCGCCACCAGGCGGGACCGGACGCCAGGATATCGAATTGGCCAGGATCAGGCAGGCGATATTTGGCAAGGCATAGCGGCGCGCTGAGGTCGGGAGCGAAGTTTCGCTCCATGGCACCGGTCATCAAACCGGCGCTCGGCCGCCCCGCGCGACCACTTTCGTCATACAAAGGCAGCAGGATCTTGTCTTGCTTCAGCCTTTCTTGATCTCGATCTTCTGCTGCTTCTTCGCCACCTCCGCCGGCTTTGGCAAGTGGATGTGCAATACGCCCTTATCAAATTTTGCCTCGACCTTCGCCGGGTCAGGATCGAATGGCAGAGGGATCGCTCGGCTAAACGAGCCATAGCTGCGTTCCACCACGTGCCAGTTCTTGTCCTTGTCCTGTTCATCGCGCGCGGTCTTTTTCTCACCGCGGACGGTCAGCACCCCATCAGCGAGTGTTACGTCGAGATCTTTCTGATCGACGCCTGGCAACTCTGCTGTTACTTCAATCGCGTCCTTGGTCTCAGCAACGTCGACCTTCGGCGAAAGCATGTCCGACCTGAACTGCGCGAACGGGCCACGCTGTGAGAAATCTTCAAATGTCTTTTGAACTTCACGGAATAGCGACCCAAACGGGTCATCGCCGCGCCCGAAGAATGAGGGAAGATATGGCCTAGCCATGGTGACCTCCTTCAACTGGGATATGGGATTGGTCATCCAGTCGTCACAATGACAGCAGGATGCGTCTCCATTTTAGATCGAAATTGGAGAACCAAAAACTCCCATTTGATCGGCGGGAAGCTGGTATTCCGTCTAGAAGGGTCGCTATTCTGTGTGCCGGCCAACCCTGATCCCCTGCCGCAGCACAATAAACAGTCGTCGCGGCTGGTCGTGGATCTGGCGAGGCAGAGTAGATTTCAGATGGATGACGACGGTGACCTGCACGAACAAATCTTGCACATCGAAGCCCACATTGAGGAGCTCACCGACATTATAGAGAGGTGTCGGAAGATCATTCTTATTTCAAAAGTCGCCATTGCTGCCGGAGGAATCTTGATATTGGCAACAATCATTGGAGCGGTCGGATTCGATCCTACGGTCCTGATTGGGGCGATTGCAGCTGTTATCGGAGGGACGGTCGTTTTTGGCTCAAACACGAGCACTTTAAAGCAAACGACGACCGACATGAAAGCCGCCGAGGCTCACAGGACCGAGTTGATCAGCAGAATGGATCTTAAGGTGGTGGGAGACGGGAAGTTCGAGAGCTGAACGCGGTGGGATCAATTGGGTCAGGGCGTGCACTCGAAGGTGCCTGTCGCTTATGTATGGCCCGCCCCCGATCTGCAAGCGGATTTTTCCGAGTTAGTCGACCAGTCGATGCGGGGACTGCTTCGACCCATCTCGAAAGTTGCAATGGTCTGCCGACGACTAAGAGGTTGTACAGTCGTTCCGAACTCGCTGACTGGTCCTCGCGACAGGTCACCAGCTTGGTGCATAATCGCGGCCGTAGCCGGGCCCGCGGCCGTAATCCGAATGCTGGCGCCACAGGCGTCGGACCAACCTCGGTCGCGCCGGTTCTGGCTGGGCGCCGCTTTTTGCGACTTCTCGGAAGCCGTGACAGGCTCCGGGGCCAGCCCTGTCGCCGCTGTCGTAGTCGGCGCGGCCGCTGTGGTAGTTGCGGTTCTTTTTACAGGATTTGAAAATGCCCAATCCCAAAGACGACCCGAAAAGCCCCGAGTGGCGTCCGTACATCTTCGCCCGCGACCAGTGGCATTGCCGCATTTGCGGTGACCGCTTCCAGTACTCGGAGACGGTACGCAAACACATCGCGCATGCGCACGACGAAAACATGCCGCCGAGCATGTACGAATACTTCAGGGGCGAAGTTTGGCAGCGAAAAAAACTCCCATGATCTTGTCCTATCGCTGAAAGTCTAGCCGCGCCGCCGAGAAGGGTGATGACCTCTCACCGTCTCATGTTGGACATCCAGCTTCCTCGCGCGCTGGGCGGTTGGTTTACTCTCAGCCTGCCTCAGAGCTGGGACTGGGTCCTTGGGGCAGACCTGAATTCACGGAGTTTGTGTACAGCATCTCGGCATCCTCGTTGGGAGCGAGCACAAGTGCGGGTCTGTGCCTGGGCTTATCAATGCGCACTATCGTTCGCATGATGTGCTGTGCCGCGGCCTATTCGAAGAGCTGCCACAGGAAATATGGCTTCTCTACCCTTGCCGATGGGAGCCGACCGCAGCAAGGACGAGGTGCGCGCACGCACCCTGGTGGGCGCGCTGGAGTGCCTGCGGTGCGGCATCACGACTGTCCAGGACATGCTGGGGCTTTCTCCACTCACCGACGAACAGACCGATGTCGTCGTCGCGGCCTATCGCGAGGCGGGCATTCGCGTGGTGTTTTCACCCATGGTCTGGGATATTCCTCCCATCGCGATGGTCCGCCACAAGGACAGCCTTCCGCCTGCCGTCCAGGAGATGTTAGGAAACAAGCCGCGGTCGATTCGCGAGCAGCTCGACTACCTCGAGCACCAATTCAAACGCCATCCGGCTAGCGGGACCTTGCACTCGGCCATTGCGCCGTTCGCGCCACAGCGCTGCACGCCGAAGATGCTCCAAGGGTGCGCCGAGCTTGCCGACAAATTTGATTTTGCCGTGTACACTCATGTCTATGAGACGCGCGGTCAGGTCCTCATTGCGCGCGAACTATTCACGGACCATGACTGCTCGCTGATCAGCTACATGGATAACGTCGGCCTGCTCGGGCCCAAGCTGAACATTGTCCATAGCGTCTGGATCTCCCGCCAGGAGATTGATCGCATGGCAGCCGTCGATGCAGGCATCGTGCTTAA
>Ga0318516_10000317_pt1 | contig 14183 bp, 10 predicted proteins | sample GRESIP176b2f20_FD_202501 | JGI IMG/M metagenome (GOLD analysis project Ga0318516, IMG submission 202501) | Tropical soil microbial communities from Luquillo Experimental Forest, Puerto Rico - GRE.SIPMG.176b2f20 | ecosystem: Environmental > Terrestrial > Soil > Tropical forest > Bulk soil... | reverse complement strand
GTTCGATGCCGCGAGCCGGATTGAACCCGAGCGGCAAAATCTTGCGTTTGCCAGCGAACGAATAGAGGCTACCGACAACCTCCAACATGCGATTTGCCTGATAGGGCCGGTTCCGCATTTTCGTGTGGAGCTTGGCAAGGTCGGAGGTCGTGACCTGTTCGGCCTTGCGGCTCCCCAGCTCGGGGAGCACGACCTTTTCGAAAAGGCTTCGGTAATGTGTGGCCGTTGTCCGCTTCCGCTTGGCCTCGACATGCTCTGTGAGGAAAATCTCGGCTAGCTCCCGGAGCGTTGATGCCCGGCGCTCCGCGGCCCGGAGGGCGGCCGGGTCATTGCCATGAGCCACAGCGCCGAGCGTCTTGCGAGCAAGGGTGCGCGCTTCGTTGGGAGTTAGTGTTCCTAACCTCCCTAGCGTCACGCGCCGCGTAGGCGCTCCGCGGCCCGAACCAGCCCGGTATTTGGCGATGTAGGACATGCAGCCCGTGGGCTGCACGCGGACCCCAAAGCCGATCAAGGTGTCATCCCAAACGAAGTAGTCCGCGCTGGCTGGCCTCAGGTTATCCACCAATTTTTTAGTGATCCGACGATCGCGCATTTCAACCCTCCCGGGAACCACCAAGGAACCACCGCGTGGTAGTTCCCGGCTATTGCCGGAAAACACACTCTATCAGAAGAGCATGCAACACAAGGGTTTTTGCAATTGTCGGAAAACGGCAGAAATTCCAGGCATATTTGGGCACTGAAACTGTGGACCAAGAGGTCGGTGGTTCGAGTCCACCCAGCTGTACCAAATGCGTCGTGTCGGTCCCCGGCCGCGACATCATCCCCCAATCTTCAAGCCGTGCGGGTGGCAACGAAGCGCGCCGCCGCTTTGAGCACGTCGGCATCGCCGCCGAAGGCGCTCAGCGCGGCCTGCGCCTCGCCGACCAGGTTTTCGAGCCGCCGCCGTGCGGCCGCGGCTCCGAGCACCCCGACCAGTGTCGCCTTATGGGCGGCCGCGTCCTTGCCCGTCGCTTTGCCGACCGTTGCCGGATCGCCTTCGACGTCGAGGAGATCGTCGGCGATCTGGAACGCTTCGCCAAGCGCAGAACCGTAACGCTCGAGCGCTTTCCGCTGACTTTGGTTGGCCTTGCCCAGGATCGACCCGGCAACGCATCCGAAGCGCAGGAGCGCTCCGGTTTTCATTGCCTGCAAGACCTTGACGTCTTGCTCGCCGAGCTTGGGCGCAGAAGCATCGAACCGTCCTTCGGCCGCGAGGTCGAGCATTTGCCCGCCCACCATCCCGCCTAGGCCGGCAGCGCGCGCGAGCGCCGCGACGAGTTCGAGCCGGACGCCGGCGTCAGGATGCGTCTCGGGGCGCGAAAGAATGTCGAAGGCGAAGGTGAGAAGGCCGTCGCCCGCAAGAATGGCGCTCGCCTCGTCGAATGCCTTGTGCGCGGTCGGGCGGCCGCGTCGCAGGTCGTCATTGTCCATGGCGGGAAGGTCGTCGTGAGCGAGCGAATAGCAATGCACGCATTCCAGCGCCGCGCCCGCCATCAGCGAGTTTTGTCGCGGTACATCGAACAGCGTGGCGGATTCCACCACCAGGAACGGTCGCAAGCGCTTGCCGCCGCCGAGGCTCACATAGCGCATCACATCGAGCAGCCGCGTCGGCCGCGCCCGTTCGCCATCGATCGGGGCCGACGTCAGCAGCCGATCGAGCAGCGCTTCCGTGTCGTGGGCGACCCGAGCGAGCCGGTCCTGGAATACCGCATCGGTGTCGACGGCCTTTTTTTTCACAGGATCGACGCGGGCCATGCGTTCCGCCCCCAGAGCGCGTTAAGCAGGAGGTAAATTCCAACCTTGCGTCCGAACGTGCGCTAACCCGTTAAGTTGGCCCCCTTTCCGGGCGGCCGACCGGCATCCACACAGCCCCGCATGCGGGCCGCCTGACAATCTAGCAAGGGCGGCCCGCCCGTCCAACTTTTCCTAGCCCAATTCATTGAATATGTTGAATTGTTTTTACGACCCGGTCGGCGGGGCCTTGCGGTTAGGCGGCCATGCCAGGGGTAGCGCGGAGGCTTTGCTCGCGTGATAGCCGTCGCTTCGATTGCGCTTGCGGTCTGGCTCTATCTGCTGCTCGCCCGCGGCGCCTTTTGGCGCTGCAGCGAGCGCGACGATTGGGGCGCAACAGAGCTCCCGGCATGGCCGCGGGTCGCCGCCGTGGTGCCCGCGCGCAACGAGGCGGACTGCGTCGGCGACAGCATCGGATCGCTGCTCGCGCAGGACTATCGCGGCGCGTGGAGGCTCATCCTGGTCGACGACGATAGCAGCGATGGCACCGCCGAAATGGCGCGCCGGCTTGCGAAGGCCGACGAGCGACTGTGCGTGGTAAGGAGCCGCGGCTTGCCGGCGGGATGGACAGGCAAGCTCTGGGCGGCAAAGCAGGGCATTGATGCCGCAATGGCGCTGCCGCAGCCGCCCGACTATCTGCTGCTCACCGACGCCGACATCGTGCATGCGCCCGATTCCGTCAGCCGGCTGGTCGCGCACGCCGAGGGACGGCGCCTCGTGCTGACTTCGCTCATGGTCAAGCTCAACTGTGAAAGCTTCGCCGAGCGCGCCGCCATTCCGGCATTCATTTTCTTCTTCCAGATGCTCTATCCGTTCGCCTGCGTGAATCGACCGCAGAGCGCGGTCGCGGCGGCTGCCGGCGGCTGCATGCTCATCCGCTCCGACGCCCTTCGCAAGGCTGGCGGCATCGACGTCGTACGCGCTGCCCTCATCGACGACTGCGCCCTGGCGAAAGCGCTCAAAGCCCATGGACCGATCTGGCTCGGATTGACCGAGCGCGTGCGCAGCGTCCGTCGTTATCCGGCGCTTGCCGATATCCGCCGTATGGTGGCGCGTTCGGCCTATGCGCAGCTGCGCTACTCTCCGCTTGTGCTGTTGGCAACGATCGCAGGGATGGCGCTGGCCTATCTCGTGCCGCCGCTGCTGGCTATTTTCGGCAGCGGCGCGGCGCGATGGATCGGGGCTGGAACCTGGGCGCTGATGTTCATCGCCTTCCAGCCGACGTTGCGGCTCTACCGGTTGTCGCCCTTATGGGGTTTTGCGCTGCCTGTTATTGCCTTGCAGTACATGCTCTTCACCCTCGATTCGGCCCATCAATATGTGCGAGGACAGGGCGGAAGCTGGAAGGGGCGGGTGCAGGCCAACGTGTCGGAGCGGCAATGATCACTCCCGCCGAAGCGCGATCGGGCAAGGGCCACCGGGACGAGAATTTTCCGGTGGCGTCACGGCTGATTCACCCGCGCCATCGCGCGCCCATCCTCGCGTTCTACGAATTCGTGCGTACCGCCGACGATATCGCCGATCATTCCGCGCTTGCGCCGCAGGAAAAGCTTGCGCTGCTCGAGCGACTCGAAGCGACCTTGCTCGGCAAAAGCAACGACGACCCGGTCGGCGTCGCTTTGCGCTCACAACTCGCGGCACGCCAGCTCTCGTCGCGCCACGCGCAAGATTTGCTCGCCGCGTTCCGACTGGACGTGACCAAGCTGCGTTATCGCGACTGGGACGATCTGATCGGCTATTGCACGTATTCCGCCATGCCGGTCGGGCGCTTCGTGCTGGACGTCCACGGCGAGAGCCGTGCGACCTGGCCCGCCAACGATGCGCTTTGCGCGGCGCTGCAAATCATCAATCACCTGCAGGATTGCGGAAAGGATTACCGTCAGCTCGACCGCGTCTACATTCCCCTCGACGCTTTTGCCGAAACCGGCGCGAGCGTGGACGAACTGGGCGCGGACCGCGCGTCCGCAAGCCTGCTCGAATGCATCCACAGGCTTGCGTCGCGCACCGGCGCTCTCCTGCGCGACAGCAAATTGTTTTCCGCCAGCATCGAGGACACGCGGCTCGCTTTGGAGGTCGCGGTCATCCAGACCTTTGCCGAGCGCCTGGTGCGATTGCTGGCCCAACGCGATCCGCTGAGCGAGCGCGTCCATCTCGGTAAGGCGGGAGTCGCGGGGTTCGGCGTTCTCGGCCTATTATGGGGCGCGACTCGCCGCGTCGGCCGCGTCTTCGCACCCGGCCGCAAACCGCAGGATGCGTGAACTTTGGCGTTGGCAGAAGCTTCAAACATGGCTGCGGCCGACCGGGCGTCGGGTAGCTCGTTCTACAACGCGATGCGCGTATTGCCGCGCGCGCAGCGCGAGGCCATGTTCGAAATCTATTCCTTTTGCCGTCAGGTCGACGATATCTCGGATTCGCGAGGCCCCCGTCGTGAACGGCGCGAGCAGCTCCAGCGCTGGCGCGACGATATCGATGCGCTCTATGCGGGCAACGCCGTCGCCCGCACGCGCGGCCTGCTCGCGCCGGTGCGCGATTTTGGACTCCGCCGTGAGGATTTCCACGCCATCATCGATGGGATGGAAATGGACGTGATCGAGGATATCCGCGCGCCCGACGACGCGACGCTCGACATGTATTGCAATCGAGTCGCGAGCGCTGTCGGTCGCCTGTCGGTGCGGGTCTTCGGAATGGAAGAACAGGACGGCATTGCGCTCGCTCACCATTTGGGGCGGGCTTTGCAACTCACCAATATCTTGCGCGACCTCGACGAAGACGCGGCGTTTGGACGTCTCTATCTGCCGGCCGAGGCGCTGCGCGAGGCCGGCATCACCACAACCGATCCGCCGGCGGTGCTCGCAAGCCCGGCGCTCGGGAAAGTCTGTGCGCGCGTCGTCGAACGTGCGCGCGAGCATTTCGCGCAAGCGGACAAGATCATGGCACGCAGCCCGCGCCGCTGCGTGCGCGCCCCGCGCATCATGGGCGAAGCCTATCGCCTGATCCTCGACGGCCTCGTCGCCCGCGGATGGTCGCACCCCCGCCGCCCGATCCGCCTGCCGCGCTCGCGTCTGTTGTGGATCATCATGCGTCACGCCGTCATCTGATGCCGAGCACGATCCACGTCGTTGGCGCGGGACTCGCCGGGCTCGCTGCCGCGGTGCGTCTCGCGGGACGCGGGGCAAGCGTCGTCGTGCACGAGGCCGCCGCGGCGGCCGGAGGGCGCTGCCGCTCCTACCATGACCCGCTGCTCGATATGGTGATCGACAACGGCAACCACCTTCTGCTCTCGGGCAACCATGCCGCGCTGTCCTATCTCGAGACGATCGGCTCCGCCGACAGGCTCGCCGGTCCGGCGGCGGCCGAGTTCGCCTTCGTCGATCTCGCAAGCGGCGAGCGCTGGACGTTGCGTATCAACCCTGGGCGTCTGCCGTGGTGGATTTTCGATCGCAGTCGACGCGTGCCGGGCACGACCGCGAGCGATTACCTTTCGTTTGCGCGGCTGCTCTACGCCTCCGACGAAAAGACCATCTGCGAAGCCGTGACATGCGCCGGCCCGCTCTACGAGCGCCTGGCGCGGCCGTTCTGGCTGGCGGCGCTCAACATCGAGCCGAAGGAGGGAAGCGCCTGCCTCGCTGGCGCCATCGTCCGTGAAACATTGGCGGCGGGGGGGCAGGCCTGTCGGCCGCTGATCGCCCGCGATGGGCTCGGCCAGGTTTTCATCGAGCCGGCGTTGCGCTTTCTCGGCGAGCGCAACGTGAAGGTCGCGTTCGGGCACCGGCTGCGTGCACTCGATTTCGCGGCTGACAAGGTCGTGGCGCTCGACTTCGGCGACGACAAGCTGGCGACGGGCGAGGATGCCGTCATCCTCGCGGTGCCGCCGATCGTGGCGGCCGACCTCGTGCCCGACCTCAAGACGCCCTCCGAGTTTCGCGCTATCGTCAACGCCCATTTCCGCCTCGATCCGCCGGCTGGGCTTGCGCCCATCATCGGGGTCGTGAACGGAACCATCGAATGGCTCTTTACCTTTGCCGATCGGCTGTCGATCACGATCAGCGCGGCCGACCGCTTGCTCGACGTTCCACGGGAGATGCTGGCGCAGAAACTCTGGCACGAGGTCGCGAGCGTTGCCGGTCTTCCCAAGGCGCTGCCACCATGGCAGATCGTGCGCGAGCGCCGCGCGACCTTTGCCGCGACGCCGGGCGAGAATGCCAAACGGCCGGCCGCGACCACGGCGTGGAGCAACCTGTGGCTCGCCGGCGATTGGACCATGACCGGTTTGCCGGCGACCATCGAAGGGGCAATCCGCTCCGGCAATCGGGCGGCCGATCTCGTTGGCCGATCGGGGTTGGGTAGATCATGAACCGCGTGTCCCTCGAGCCGAAATCGTCCGCGTCGGCGTCCGCTGTCGACCACGGCATCGCGGCGGCAACCCGCGCGCTCATCGCGCTGCAGCAGCCCGACGGACATTGGGTGTTCGAACTCGAGGCGGACGCGACCATCCCGGCGGAATACGTCTTGCTGCGGCACTATCTGGCCGAGCCGGTCGATGCCGCGCTCGAAGCCAAGATCGCGGTCTACCTGCGCCGCGTCCAGGGCGACCACGGCGGTTGGCCGTTACTCCATGATGGCGCCTTCGATATGAGCGCGAGCGTGAAAGCCTATTTCGCGCTCAAGGTGATAGGCGACTCCGTCGACGCCCCCCACATGGTCCGTGCGCGGTCGGCCATTCGCGCGCGCGGCGGCGCGTCGCACTCGAACGTGTTCACCCGCATGATGCTGGCGCTTTTCGGTTTCATCCCCTGGCGCGCCGTTCCGGTGATGCCGGTCGAGATCATGCTGCTGCCGAACTGGTTTGCCTTTCATCTCGATAAGGTTTCGTACTGGAGCCGCACCGTTATCGTGCCCCTGTTGGTGCTGCAGGCGCTCACGCCGAAAGCGCGCAACCCCAAAGGGATCGCCATCGAGGAGCTTTTCCTCGAGCCGCCGCACACGATCGGTCTCGCGCCGAAGGCACCGCAACAGAAGGCGCTGTGGTTCTGGCTTTTCCGCGGTGTCGATGTCGTACTTCGTTTCGCCACGCCGATGTTTCCCAGGCAGTCGCGACGACGCGCGATCGAGCGCGCCGTGGCATGGGTCACGGAGCGCCTCAACGGCGAGGACGGTCTCGGCGCCATTTTCCCGGCGATGGCGAACAGCGTGATGATGTTCGACGCGCTCGGCTATCCGGAACGCCATCCCGAGCGGGCGATTGCACGCAAATCGATCGAGAAGCTTCTGGCCGTGCACGACCGTGAGGCCTATTGCCAGCCCTGCGTCTCGCCAATTTGGGACACCGCGCTCACCTGTCACGCCTTGCTCGAAGTCGGCGGCGATGATGCCGTCGCGCAAGCCCGCAAAGGTCTCGAATGGCTGGCGCCCAGGCAGATCCTGGATGTCAAAGGCGATTGGATCGCGCGGCGGCCCAACATCCCTCCCGGCGGCTGGGCGTTCCAATACGCCAACCCGCACTATCCCGACGTGGACGATACGGCGGTCGTGGTGATGGCGATGGATCGCGCGCAAGGCGTGGGCGCGCAGCATGACTTCCGCGCGTCGATTGCCGCGGGACGGGAATGGATTTTGGGCATGCAGAGCCGTAACGGCGCCTGGGGCGCGTTCGACGCCGACAACGAGTACTATTACCTCAACAACATTCCGTTCGCCGACCACGGCGCTTTGCTCGACCCTCCGACGGAGGACGTGACGGCGCGCTGCGTTTCGATGCTGGCGCAGATCGACGAGACGGCGCCCGAGACGGCGCCAAAGAGCGCGGTGCTTGCACCCGCCCTCGACTATTTGCGCCGCACGCAGATGGCAGAGGGAAGCTGGTACGGCCGCTGGGGCATGAATTACGTCTATGGCACCTGGTCGGTCCTGTGCGCCCTCAATGCCGCCGGCATCGATCATGCCTCAAGCGAAGTCGGCAAGGCCATGGCTTGGCTCGTCAAGATCCAAAATCCCGATGGCGGCTGGGGCGAGGATGGCGCGAGCTACAAGCTCGATTACCGCGGCTACGAGCGAGCGCCGAGCACGGCGTCGCAAACGGCCTGGGCGCTGCTCGGCCTCATGGCGGCAGGGGAGGTCGACCATCCCGCGGTCAAGCGCGGGATCGACTATTTGGCGCGCACGCAGGGCGACGACGGCTTCTGGAACGAGCCGCGCTACACGGCGACGGGCTTCCCGCGCGTGTTCTACCTGCGTTATCACGGCTACTCCAAATTCTTCCCGCTGTGGGCGCTCGCGCGCTATCGCAACCTCAAAAATGCCAATACGCGCTCGGTGCGCTACGGGATGTGACGCGTCATTGCGGAGCGCCGGTGAAATCCACGAACCGGAATGACGAAATCAAATATGCTTGCGCTGGTACGCCGCGCCGCCGGTCACCTCATAGCGCTCAACTTTGGGCTGCAGTTGCAAGCACGATCCGCCACAACCCGCATTGTAAGCAACAACGAAAAACAATGGCGGCCTCCCCCCAACTATGAAACTTTTTCTTCTCGGCAGCGCGGGTGCGCGCCGCGACCAAATCGACTTTCGTCGTGTCTCCAATGCGTTAGCCTCCTCCTGCAACCTTCGGTCGTGCGCAGAGCCGCCGACTGCGGCTCTCGTCGCCGACCGGCCCCAAGAAAAAATAACAATGAGATAACAGTCGAGATGCGGGAAACCGGCGATCCGCAGCGCAAGCACGTCGCCATAGCCGGGCGCGAGCGACCAACGTTCGCCCACCCCAGCAGCGAGCCGGCGTCCATGCGCAGATTTGGTGAATACGCTTTTCTGGAAGATTCTCGTTACGCACGTCAAGCGAAATCTTCAACGCGCCTTCCCTCTCGGCGCGTCGGCGCGCTCCGGCGTGATCCGGATGCGGATTGGCCTCGCCGCTGTCGCGGCTCGGCCGATGACCAACGAAGGGGTTGGCTTTACTCCGCCGCCTCCAGCGGAGCCCGTTTCTCGCCCTGCTGAATGGCCGCGAGTTCGTGCTCCACGTGGCGCGAGAACACGAATTCGGCCGGGCGCTGCTTGTCGAGCGGAATTTCCGGCGCCATCGGTCCTTCGGTGCGTGGACCGAACACGGCGACCTTGAGCGTCTGCCAGGGATGCGACATCGTCGCCTCGGCCGCGGTCGGCTCGTAACCGCAATGGGCCATGCAGTTCGCGCACTTCTCGTACCTGCCGGTGCCGTAGGAGTCCCAGTCCGTGGTCTCCATCAATTCGTGGAACGTCCTGGCGTAGCCTTCGCCCAGCAGGTAGCAGGGCTTCTGCCACCCGAAAATGTTGCGGGTGGGCATGCCCCACGGCGTGCAGTGATAGGTCTGGTTGCCGGCGAGGAAGTCGAGGAACAGGTTCGAGTGGATGAAATTCCACTTTTTGCCCTTGCCCATGCTGAAGACCTTGCGGAAGAGCTCCTTAGTCTTGCGCCGGCTGAGGAAATGCTCCTGGTCGGGTGCGCGCTCGTAGGCATAGCCGGGAGAGATCGACACGCCGACGTCGAGCTCTTTGGCGTAATCGAGGAAGGCTGCGACGTCTTCGGCCGCATGACCGTCGAAGATCGTGGCGTTGACGTTGACGGTGAAGCCCTTGGCCTTGGCCGCCTTGATCGCGGACACGGCGCGGTCGAACACGCCCGGCTGACAGACGGATTTGTCGTGGTGCTCGCGCAGCCCATCGAGGTGGACGGAGAAGAAGAGATAGGGCGAGGGCTCGAACAGATGGAGCTTCTTCTCCAAGAGCAGCGCATTCGTGCAGAGCGAGACGAACCTCTTCTTGGCGACCAAGCCTTTCACGATCTCGCCGATCTCGCGGTGGATCAACGGCTCGCCGCCGGGAATCGCCACCATCGGCGCGCCGCATTCATCGACGGCGTCGAGGCATTCCTTGACCGACAGCCGGCGATTGAGGATGGGATCGGGATAGTCGATCTTGCCGCAACCGACGCACGCAAGATTGCAACGAAACAGCGGCTCCAGCATCAGCACGAGCGGATAGCGTTTGCGCCCCAAGAGTTTCTGCTTGAAGATGTAGGCGCCGATACGCATTTCTTTGAAAAACGGGACTCGCATTCTTTCGGTCTTCCTGTCTGTCTTTCTGTTTTGCCGTCTCAGGCTGCGGCTGTCTGGTGAACGTCTCAGCCCGCCGCCAGTTCACGCGGGAGCCGGAACTCAATATGCTCCTCGCGGCCCGGGAGAGTCGAGACTTCGACCTCGCCAAGCCTTCGCAACGTGTTGATGACGTCTTCGACCAGCACCTCGGGCGCGGAGGCGCCCGCGGTGATCCCGATGGTTTGCGCGTCCTTGACCCACTCCGGCGCCAGCTCGCTGCCGTCGGCGATGAGATAGCTCGGAATGCCGGCCTCCGCGCCGATTTCCCGCAGCCGATTGGAATTGGAACTGTTCTTGGCGCCAACCACCAGGATCACATCGACGTGATGGCTCAGTTCCCGCACCGCCGACTGGCGATTTTGCGTGGCGTAGCAGATGTCTCTGATTTCCGGTCCGACGATGTTTCGGTAGCGGCGTTCAAGCGCGGCAATGATGCCGCGGGTGTCGTCGACGCTCAGCGTCGTCTGCGTCACATAGGCGACGGGCGTATCGGGGGAAATGTCCAGCGCCTCGACGTCCTCCTCGTTCTGCACCAGGACCACTGGACCGTCGATCTGGCCGAGCGTGCCTTCAACCTCGGGATGGCCGGCGTGGCCGACGAGAATGAGTACGCGGCCCTGAGCGACGTAGCGCTTACCCTGGTTGTGCACTTTGGTGACCAGCGGGCAGGTCGCATCGAGCACGGGCAGCTGACGTCCGGCCGCCTCGTTCACCACACTCTTGGCAACGCCGTGCGCGCTGAAGATGGTCACGGCGCCCTGCGGCACCTCGGATAGTTCCTCGACGAAAATCGCGCCCTTGGCCTTGAGGCTGTCGACGACGAATTTGTTGTGAACGATCTCGTGGCGGACGTAGACCGGCGGCCCGTATTTCTTGAGCGCGCGCTCGACAATCTCGATGGCGCGCACGACGCCTGCGCAGAATCCGCGAGGTTGCGCCAGAATGACCCTCATGATCGTCTCGCTGGGGCGCTCCTCCTGCGCCCGCGCCGCGCCGCCGCGCCCTCTGCGCGCGTCTCGACGCTCGTGGCCAAAATGGCGCTGGTCTCGCGGCAGGCTTCGGCACATATCGCGGCCCGACGGTCGTGACCGATCACCCGGTCGACCAGGGAGCGCGTGACAGGACCCAGGAGGGGGAGGGGCAAAGTCATGATTCCAACATTTTCCCATATAGGTTGGCGCAGGCACAGCCCAAATCATCGGGAATCTGCGGTTCAGGCGACCCATCGTCGCGGTTGTCGAACTTGACGCGCGCCTTTGGGGTTAACCGCACCTGATCGATGTTCTGGCAGTGTTCCCGTGCAACCTATAGTCGTTGTCAACACACCGCATTGCCTGATATTCCGCCGGCCATTCTGGCTCACGTTCCCGCTCCTCCGATCGGATTCCCAGTCGCATAGCTTCCAGGTCTAGGCATGCTGCAGCAAGCGATCGTCGCTACCGTTGATTTTTGCACCCGGCATGCCGTGCAAATCATTGGCGTTGCGGTCGTTTTGGGTCTTGCCGCGGCCGTACACGCGGCCGGCCATTTCGCCATCGACGCCGATGTCAACAAGCTCATTTCCAAGGAGCTGCCGTGGCGGCAGCGCGAGGTGGCCTTCGAAAAGTCGTTCCCCCCGAAGGAAGAAACCATCCTGGCCGTCATCGACGCTCCGACCTCCGAACTGGCAACCCAGGCCACGACGGCGGTGATCCAGAAATTGTCCGATCAGAAGGACCACTTCCGCTCGATCCTGGAGGCAGGGGGCGGTCCATTCTTCCAGAAGAACGGACTTTTGTTTCTGCCCACCGAAGAGGTGGTCACGCTCACCAAGAAGCTCGGCGAAGCCAAGCCGGTGATCCAGACTTTGGCGCAGGATTCCAACCTGCGCGGCCTGACCACCGCGCTCAATTATGGACTGATCGGCGTGCGCATGAACCAGTACACGCTCGACACTTTTTCCGGGACCTTGAACATGGTCTCGGACACGCTCGATGAGGCCATCGCGGGACGCCCGGCGAGCTTCTCCTGGCGCGCGATGCTCAACGGCAGGCCGCCCACTTCGGACGAGCGGCGACGCTTCCTCGAGATCAGGCCGGTGCTCGACTACGCCGCGCTCATGCCTGGGAAGGTGGCGACCGATGCCATTCGGCAGGCGGTGGTCGATTTGGATATCCGCGCGAAATACGGCGCGACACTACGCCTTACGGGACCGGTCGCAATCGCCGATGAGGAATACGCCACGCTGGAGGAGGGGGCATACACCAACACGGCCGTGACCATCGTGGTGGTGTTGACCATCCTTTGGCTTGCCTTGCGCTCGTTTGGGATCATCCTGGCGGTCGCCATCAGCTTGGTGGTCGGCCTCTCCATTACCGCCGCGATCGGCTTGGCTCTGGTGGGTGCGCTCAACCTGATTTCGGTGGCGTTCGCCGTCCTGTTTATCGGGCTCGGCGTCGACTTCGGCATTCAGTTCAGCGTGCGCTATCGCGCCGAGCGCCACGAGGTCGACGATCTCCATAAGGCGCTGGTGAATACCGCAAGCCACGTGGGTGCGCCGCTGACGCTTGCCGCGGCGGCAACCGCCGCCGGCTTTCTGTCGTTCCTTCCGACCGACTACAAGGGATTGTCCGAGCTCGGCTTGCTCGCAGGCCTCGGTATGATCATCGCGTTCCTGACGAGCATTACCCTGATCCCGGCGTTGTTGACGGTGCTGCGGCCGCCGGGCGAACCGAAAGAAATGGGTTTCAAGGGATTGGCGCCCCTCGATCGGTTCATGGAGCGGCACCGAATCCCGATCATTGTCGGCACCGGGCTCGCCGTCGCGGCCGGCCTGCCGTTGCTCTATTGGCTGCAGTTCGACTTCAATCCGCTCAACCTGAGGAGCACCAAGGTCGAGTCGGTTGCGACATTCCTGGAGCTGCGAAGCGACCCCGCCATCGGCGCGAGTTCGATTTTTGTGCTGGCGCCGAGCATGGAGGCCGCGAAGTCCGATCTGGAGAAGCTCTCCAAGTTACCGGAGGTCTCGAGCGTAAAGACCATCGAGAGTTTCATTCCCGACGACCAGCAGCCCAAACTTGCCGCCATCCGCCAGCTCGCTACCGTGCTCGATCCCGTGCTGCGGCCCGACCCCAACAAGAAACCGCCGACAGACGCCGACAACGTCGCCGCGCTCAAGGCCGCGGTCGATGCTTTGAAGCAATCGGCTGGGACTCAAACCGGACGCGGCGCCACCGCCGCCAAACGACTGGCGGACGACCTCGCGCAAATCGCCAGCGGAGACGAAGCCATGCGGGGGCGAGTGCACGCCGCCATGATCCCCTCGCTCAATACCGCGCTCGACGAGTTGCGAAGCTACCTGCAGGCGCAGCCGGTCACGCTCGAAACGCTCCCGCCCGAGATCGCGCGCGAGTGGGTCACGCAAGACGGACGGTACAAGGTGGAAATCCTGCCGAAAGGCGATCCCACCGACAACGAAACGTTACGCCAGTTCGCCCGCGCGGTGCAGGCGGTCGAGCCGAATGCCACCGGCGGCCCGATCGCTATTCTGGAGTCGGGCCGCACCGTGGTGCGGGCCTTCTACGAAGCCGGCTTTTGGGCGCTTACTTCGATCATCATTCTGCTTTGGCTCGTGTTGCGCCGCTTCGGCGACGTCCTTCTCACGATCATTCCGTTGTTGATGGCGGGCGTCGTGACCATGGAGCTGATGGTGCTCTTCGGCATGAAGCTCAATTTTGCCAACATCATTGCGCTGCCCCTGCTGCTCGGCGTCGGCGTCGCCTTCAAGATCTATTACATCATGGCATGGCGGGCCGGCCAAACCGACCTTCTGCAGTCGAGCCTGACGCGCGCCGTGATGTTCAGCGCGCTCACCACCGCGACTGCGTTCGGCAGCTTGTGGCTGTCGAGCCATCCGGGCACCTCGAGCATGGGCAAGTTGATGGCGCTGGCGCTCGTCACCACGATGGCGGCGGCGGTGCTGTTCCAGCCGGTGCTGATGGGGCCACCGCGCGAGCCAAAAAGGCTCAAGCGTGGCATCGGCTCGGGCGCGGCCGCGCCCCAGTCTCAGGATGCCGTCGTCGCCGGCGTCGACAGATCGACATAGACCTGCCCGTCCCTCACCTCGGTCCGGAACGTCTTGAGATCGGTGAAGCAGGGCTCTCGCACGGCTTTCCCGCTCGGCACGTGGAACGCGCCGAAATGCAGGCTGCACTCGACGACGTCGCCCTCCAGAATGCCATCGGC
>Ga0318516_10000299_pt1 | contig 14455 bp, 12 predicted proteins | sample GRESIP176b2f20_FD_202501 | JGI IMG/M metagenome (GOLD analysis project Ga0318516, IMG submission 202501) | Tropical soil microbial communities from Luquillo Experimental Forest, Puerto Rico - GRE.SIPMG.176b2f20 | ecosystem: Environmental > Terrestrial > Soil > Tropical forest > Bulk soil... | reverse complement strand
GCCCAGACGGGGCAGCGGCAGCGCCAGCATGCCGCCGATTGGCGCTCAGCTGCCTGATCCATTACCGATTGACAGCCGCGAGCCCCTACCCTCGTGCCGTGCCGGATTCCTTCGATCTCACCCCGGACCAGCGCCGGGCCGCTGCCGACCTGCTGCGCGGGCCGGTGGCGTCCATCGCCGGTCTGGCACGCCTGTTCACCGACCGCGGCTATGAACTGGCCCTGGTCGGCGGGCTGGTCCGGGATGTCTTCCTGCGCCGCAAGCGCCCTGACTTCGAGTACGACCTGGCCACGGATGCGCGGCCGGAGCAGGTCCGCCAGATCGTCGCCCGCTGGGCCGACAAGATCTGGGAGACCGGCATCGAATACGGCACCATCGGCCTGCGCAAGGGCGACGTCATCTGCGAGATCACCAGCTACCGCAGCGATAGGTACCAGCCGGCCTCACGCCAGCCGGAGGTGACCTACGGCCGCTCGCTGGAGGAGGACCTGGCCCGGCGCGATTTCACCGTCAACGCCATCGCGGTGCGGCTGCCGTCGCTGGAGCTCGTCGACCCCTTCGGCGGCATGCGTGATCTGAGGGCCAGGGTGCTCCGCACACCGGGAAGGCCGGAAGACTCGTTCAACGACGACGCGCTGCGGATGCTCCGCGCCGCGCGGTTCGCCGCGCAGCTTGGCTTTTCCGTGGAACCCGATGTGCAGGCGGCGATGACCGCGATGGCTGGCCGGCTGTCGGTGGTGTCGGCCGAACGGATCAGCGGCGAGCTGACCAAGCTGATCCGCTCGCCGGGCCCCGAGGGACCGGTGCGCGGCATCTCCGTGCTGGTGGACACGGGGATCGCGGACCAGATCCTGCCCGAGGTACCCAAGCTCAGGCTGGAGCGCGATGAGCATTTCCGGCACAAGGACGTGTACCAGCACACGCTGACCGTGCTGGCCCGGGCCACCATTCTGGAGCCCGCCTACGGGCTGGAGAACGACCTGGTGGTCCGGCTTGCGGCGCTGCTGCACGACATCGGCAAGCCCAAGACGCGCCGCAAGCTGCCCGGCCCCGGGGGCAGGGTGGCCTTCCACCATCACGAGGTGGTCGGGGCGGCGATGGCCAAGGAGCGGCTCACCGCGCTGCGCTTCCCCTCGGCCGTGGTATCGGACGTGTCCGAGCTTGTCGCGCTGCACCTGCGGTTCCACGGCTACGGAGAGGGGGAGTGGACCGATTCGGCGGTCCGGCGCTACGTGCGGGACGCGGGACACCTGCTGACCCGGCTGCACGTGCTGACGCGGGCGGACTGCACGACAAGGAACAAGGCCAAGGCGCTGCGGCTTGAGCGCGCCTACGACGACCTGGAGAAGCGGATCGCGGTCCTGTCGGCGCAGGAGGAACTGGGCAAGATCAGGCCGGACCTGAACGGCACCGAGATCATGGAGATCCTCGGCGTGCCGCAGGGGCCGATCGTCGGCAAGGCCCGCACGTACCTGCTGGAACTGCGCATGGAACATGGCCCACTGGACCGTGAGCGTGCCATTCACGAACTGCTGCGCTGGGCCGAGGAGGCCGGCCTGGACGTGCCAGAGCCCCCGGAGGAGACCGGCGAAGGCTGACGGCTGAAGACCCAGTACCCGGCCGCCGCCGCGACGTACCCGGCCGCGACCGCCCCAAGAATCGCCGGCGACTTGCCGTTGTGCGGCACGAAGGCCGCGCACACGATCGCGCCGAGGGCCAGCGAGACGTTGAACGTCACGTCGTAAAAGGCGAACAACCGGCCGCGGAAGGCGTCGTCGGTGTCCTCCTGCAGCACCGTGGTCGCGCAGATCGCCACGCCCTGCGCGGTCAGGTACAGCAGGAACCCGAAGGCCAGGTACGCGATCTCGTCGAAGCTCTCACCTAGCACCGCGGTCACCACCCCGGCCGCCGCAAGCAGCAGCGCGATGACGGCCCGCTTGGACAGCCACCGGGTGGCGGGCGGCACCACCAGCGCCGCGCAGCCATAACCGACCGCGGAGACCGTCGCCAGCACCACGACGTGGCCCTCGGCCACCGCGGCGCTTGAGGGGTAGAAGTAGTTCCGGTACAGCAGGATCGACACCACGGTCAGGATCCCGAACAGGAACTTGCCGGCACCGGTGGCGCCGAGCGCACTGGCCGGGCCGCGGTGCCTGACCGCGTACCGCGCGGCGGCCGCCAGGTCGATCGCGACCACGCCCACCTCGCCGAGCAGCCGTCCCGGCTCGGCTCCCGGCTCGAACTCCGGGCCGAGCAGGTCACGGCGCATGGTGGCGGCCACCGCGCCCGCCGCCACGTAACAGCACCCGGCCACCAGGATCGTGATGGCGGCACCGCGCTCGGTATCGCCGGTGGCCGCGTTCAGGCCGAGGGCGGCGATGCCGCCGACCGCGCCGACGATGCCACCGACGGTCGGCGACACCGAATTGGCCATCACCAGCTTGTCCTCGGCCACCACGTGCGGCAGCGCGGCGGACAGCGACGCCAGGAAGAACCTGTTCACGCCCAGTACGAGCAGCACCGCCACATACAGCGGCACGCCCCGGCCGCCGGCGGCCATCACGGCCGCGACCAGCACGACGAAGGCCGACCGGAGCAGGGCGGAGAAGACCAGGATCTGACGGCGCGACCAGCGGTCGATGAGCACCCCGGCGAACGGGCCGATGACCGAGTACGGCAGGTAGAGCACGGTGAACGCGGCCGCCGCTGCCGACGGGCTGGGGAACGAGCTTGCGTTGAAGAACACGTACGTGCCCACGCCAGCGGTGACGATGCCATCCCCGGCCTGGGAGATCAGCCGGACCGAGAACAGCCGCCGGAAGTTCCGTTCCGCCAGCACGCTGCGCAGGTCGGCCAGGAGAGAGGCGCGGGGCACCCGCTCAGCCTAACGGGTGCCCCGGGACCAGGGGTCTTTCGAACGGCGGGCGGCCACGGGGTGCGTAATGCCGCGAAAATGTCCTAGCGCTGCCGTGGCAGGCCAGGCTCTAGCGGTCCACCTCACCACGGATGAACTTCTCCACCGCGTCTCGCGCGTCGTCGTCGCCGTACTGCTCCGGCGGGGACTTCATGAAGTAGCTCGCCGCCGACAGCAACGGCCCGCCGATGCCGCGGTCCAGGGCGATCTTGGCCGCACGGATCGCGTCGATGATCACGCCGGCCGAGTTCGGCGAGTCCCAGACCTCCAGCTTGTACTCGAGGCTGAGCGGCACGTCGCCGAACGCCTTCCCCTCCAGCCGTACATAGGCCCACTTGCGGTCGTCGAGCCACGGGACGTGGTCGGACGGGCCGATGTGCACGGCCGCCTTCTCCATCTCGTGCGGGATCTGGGAGGTCACCGACTGCGTCTTGGAGACCTTCTTGGACTGGAGCCTGGTGCGCTCCAGCATGTTCATGAAGTCCATGTTGCCGCCGAAGTTGAGCTGGTAGGTGCGCAGCAGTTCCACGCCCCTGTCCTCGAACAGCTTGGCCAGCACCCGGTGGGTGATCGTGGCGCCCACCTGCGACTTGATGTCATCGCCGATAATCGGCACGCCGGCCTCGGCGAACTTGGCGGCCCACTCCGGGTCCGAGGCGATGAACACCGGGAGGGCGTTGACGAACGCCACACCGGCCTGGAGCGCGCACTGCGCGTAGTACCGGTCCGCCTGCTCCGAGCCGACCGGCAGGTACGACACCAGCACGTCGGCCCGGGCGTCACGGAGCACCTGGACGACGTCGACGTACGGGTCGTCCGACTCGGTGATCATCTCCTGGTAGTACTGGCCCAGGCCGTCCAGGGTCGGCCCGCGCTGCACGACGACGCCGGTCGGCGGCACGTCACAGATCTTGATCGTGTTGTTCTCGCTGGCCCCGATCGCCTCGGCCAGGTCCCGCCCGACCTTCTTGGCGTCCACGTCGAACGCCGCGACGAATTCCACGTCACGCACGTGGTAGGGGCCGAACTGCACGTGCATCAGGCCCGGTACCCGGCTCTCCGGATCGGCGTCCTTGTAGTACTCCACCCCCTGGACGAGGGAACTTGCGCAGTTACCCACACCCACGATGGCTACTCGTACCGAACCCATGAGGATTGCTCCTGTTCTTTGCCAGCGGCGCCGCGGGGGCGGCGCCGGCCTATCTCAGCTCGCGGAAGTGCCCGCGGAGGTGTCGTTATCGCCGGGTGGCGGGGACTGCCGTCCCTGCTCGCTACCCGCTTGCCGCTCGGTGGCGATCAGTTCGTTGAGCCAGCGGACTTCCCGCTCGACCGACTCAAGGCCGTGCCTGTGCAGCTCGAGCGTGTAGCTGTCCAGGCGTTCCCTGGTCCGTGCCATCGCCGCCCGGACGCCGTCAAGACGCTCTTCCAGCCTCGTCCGGCGGCCCTCCAGGATGCGCAGCCTGATGTCCGCGCGGGTCTGGCCGAAGAATGCGAACCGGACGCCGAAGCCGTCGTCCTCCCATGCGGCAGGCCCCGGCTCGGCCAGCAGCTGCTGCAGCCTCTCCTTGCCCTCCGCGGTCAGCCGGTAGACGATCTTCGACCGCCGGCCAGCCAGCGGCTTGCCCGCCAGATCCGGCTGTTCCTCCGCGATCAGGCCCTGGGCGAGGAGTTCCTTGAGGCAGGGGTAGAGCGAGCCGTAGCCGAACGCACGGAACGCGCCGAGGAAGGAATTCAGCCGCTTGCGCAGTTCATAGCCGTGCATGGGAGTCTCGTGCAGCAGGCCGAGCACGGCGAGCTCGAGCACTCCCGACCGGTGACCGCTCACGACAGCCCATGCCTCCCGCTGCGCCTTCCTGGCCTGTCCCGGTTGGACGGGCCCAAAGCGCATACCTCGAATCGATGTATCGAACCGATACATCGTCAAGATATGTCGAACCGAGAGATGTTGCAACCTCCCGTTGGGTGGCCGTTCGCCGCCATGGTGCATAGCTCCTGGCCGGCCCGTCCGGCCGCGCAGATGGCGGGCTGCCAGGTCTCGGCGCGGTCACGAATGCGTCGTACTCTGTCTGGGATGGCACCCAGGAGATCCGTGGTCGACTACGCGCTTGCCCGCAGGGCAACGCTCGCCTCGGTATTGGCCGGCCACACCACCGTCGCGGACGTCTGCGACGCGCATCCCTATCTGCTCCGTGCCGCGAAGTTCCATGGCGAGGCGACAAACACCGGATGCCCGATCTGCCGCCGGTCCCGGCTCACCCACGTGACCTACGTGTATGGGGACGAACTCGGGCGATACGAAGGCCGGGTGAAGCAGGCGCCGGAACTGGCCGAGATGGCCACGGAATATGGGGAGTTCCGGGCGTACGTCGTCGAGGTCTGCCAGAGTTGTGGCTGGAACCACCTCGCCTCGTCCTATGTTCTTGGCACGGGCGAGCCGCGCGCCCGGCGCGGCCGGCCTGGGTCACAAACAGCGAGCAAGACGAGTTAAAGTTCTGGTCCGGGCAAGATCATTCCCGGGGCGTGAGGCAGAGCCACGAGGCAAGGTGGCAAACGGGCACGACGCCGTGCACCGCCAGGTACGGTGAACCGCGGTGGGTTGACTACCCCCGCCCGGACTGGCTCATCCAAACCAGCGAGGGACGCGTGAGTAACCCAGATATTCCTTACGCCTACCGGCCAGGCCGGGGCGGTTCTTTCCCGTCCCGCGACTCTTCTGACGGCTACGCTGCGGCCTCCCAGGCCGACGGGCGCGGCCTGGACGGGCTCGGCGGATACGGCCGCGGTTCCGGGCGCTCGGGCGGTGGCGGCCGGCACGGCGGGCACTCGAACCGGTCGTCGCGAGGGTCCCTGCGTGGCGGTGGATCGCCGCGCCACGGCGGGACGGCCGCGGCCGACGGCACTCGCGGCGGGGTCCGCGAGGACTACGTTTGGCCTGACCCCACCACCCCGCCCAAGTCGCCGCGGCGGGGCAGCGGACCGGACCACGACGGGCCGTCGCGCCCGGGGAGCCGGGACGGCGGCGCGACCCCCTGGGGCGAGCGCAGCGCCCGCAGCCGCGCGACGTCCAAGTTCGGCACCGGCGTTCGCGACATCAGGGACGACCTGCGTGAGCGGCTGCGCCGCAACGGCGTTCGGGGCGACTGGGACCAGCAGGGCGGCCACCGGTCCCGGCGCAGCGGAAACGGCAGCGGCGACTGGGGCGGGCCGGACGGCCCGGGCGGCAAGGAACCGCGCCGCAAGGGCAGCTGGTGGCGCCACTGGAGCTGGAAGAAGGTGCTGACGATCGTCGCGGCGCTCGTCGGCCTCATGATCATCACAGCCATGGCGGGCGTGGCGTATGCCTACTCAAAGACCCCCATCCCCGATGTCCAGACGGCCGTCATGCAACAGGCCTCCAAGGTCTACTTCAGCGACGGCAAGACCGAGGTGGGCCAGTTCGGCCAGACCAACCGGGTGATCCTCACCTACAACCAGTTCCCCCCGAAGCTCCGCGACGCGGTGGTGGCGGCCGAGGACAAGAACTTCTGGCACGAGGGCGGCATCTCGGTGACCGGTATCGTCCGCGCCGCCTACTACGACCTCACCAGCTCCGGCGGGAACCTGCAGGGTGGCTCCACCATCACCCAGCAGCTGGTCAGGAACTACTACGACGACATCGGCACGGCGCAGACCGCGAGCCGCAAGATCAAGGAGATCTTCGTCGCGCAGAAGCTCGCCCAGGCCAAGTCCAAGCAGTGGATCCTCCAGCAGTACCTGAACACGGTCTACTTCGGCGGTGGCGCCTACGGTGCCGCCGCGGCGGCGCAGGTCTACTTCGGCCTGGACCCCAGCCATCTCAGCAAGATCACCGCGGCGCAGGCCGCGATGATCGCCGCGATGATCCAGGCCCCGAGCTACTACAAGCCCGACCCCAAGGCCGGTGCGGCGCACGCGGCCCTGGTGTTCCGCTGGAAGTACGTGCTCCGGACCATGGAGTCCATAGGCACGCTGTCCCCGCAGGATTATTCGGCGGCGCTGGCGAAGTTCCCCGCCGTGGTCCCGCCGATGAGCAACACCTGGAACGGCTACCAGGGCTACATCATGCAAGCCGTGCTGAACGAGCTTGAGTCGACCTACCACTACACGCTGGGCCAGATCAACACCACTGGCCTGCACGTGGTCACCACGTTCAACCAGAACCTGATGAAATCGCTGTACTCCACGGTCCGGCAGGCCGACACCCTGATGAAGCACTGCACAACGCCTGCCCTCCTGGCCAGCCAGGCCCATACGACCTGCACGAAGCTGCCGCGCTGGGTCCGCACCGGGGCGGTGCTCGAGGACGTGCACAACGGCGCCATCATGGCCATGTACAGCGGGCCGAACTACAACGGGAAGGACTGCCACTGCCAGTTCGACAACGCGCTGCAGTCCCGCAACCAGGTCGGCTCCTCGTTCAAGACCTACGTCCTTGCCACCGCCGTCAAGCAGGGGATGAACGTCCAGACGTCCATCCTGGACGGCGACTCGCCGCTGTGGATCCCGCCCGACTCGTCGCCGACGCTCTTCGCCAAGCCGGGTAGCCAGTCGCCCGGCCCTGGCTACTACAAGGTCGTCAACGACGAGAGCGGTACCAACAGCTTCGGGCCCACGCACGTGCAGAAGGCGACGGCCCTCTCGCTCAACACGGCCTATACCGACCTGTGGCACAAGGTTGCCTACGACCCGACGACCGGCCGGCACCCGGTGACCGACATGGCCAAGGCCTTCGGCGTGGACGTCAAGCTCAGCGGGATGGTCGGCGGGCCAAACCCGATGCAGGATGAGGCGGGGATCGCGCTCGGCCAGGCGTCGCTGACCGCCGAGGAGCAGGCGACCACGATCGCCACGATCGCCGACAACGGCGTGTACCACACCCCGCACGTCATCAAGAAGATCGTCGTCGGCAGCTCGGTCACCCCGGCGAAGGTCACCACCCGCCAGGTGCTGACCGCCGCCCAGGCGGCGGACGTGGCCTGGGCGCTGTCAGCGGACACGAGCCCCGGCGGCACCGCGGCGGGCCTTGGCCTGGACAACGGCCAGCCGGTCATCGCCAAGACCGGGACGACCAACCTGTCCCAGTCGGCGTACTTCATGGCCGCGACGCCGAAGTACGCGATGGCGGACGCCATGTTCGTCAACCACCCGAACTGCCCGCCGCGGCTCGGGTCGGCGTGCTCGGCGGACTCGGCGCTCGCGTACGCGCCGCCAGCCGGTGTGCAGACCCTGTTCGGCGTCGGCGGCATGTCCGGTTACGGCGGGCAGTGGCCGGCGTACATGTGGCACGAGTACTTCGTGAAGAACTTCGAAAAGGTGCCGGTCGAGCAGTTCCCGCCGGTCAACAACGACGGGGAGAGGTGGAACCTGTACGGCGCCCTGCCCAAGCCCAAGCCCAAGCACGACCAGAACCCGGGCAATCAGTGCCAGGGCCAGGGCCAGGGCCAAGGCCAGGGACAGCGAAAGTGCCCTCAAGGCGTGCCGACGCCGTCCGGATTCCCGACGCCGTCCGGATTCCCGACGCCGACGGGGAACCCCACCCCGACCGGGCGCCCCACGCCGACCGGGCACCACGGTGGGGCGGCCTCCCAGGCCGCCTCGGCCACCGGGTCCGGCGGATCCGGTGCGGCCGGGGCCGGGGCAGTCGGGCTGGCCCTCGTCGTGGTGGCCGGGCCGTCCCTGCCGCTGGTGACTAGGCTGCGTAACAGGCGATCGCGAGCACGAACGTCAGCGGAGCGGCCGCCGGGCAGTTAGGTCTAGCTGGCTCGCCTGGGCCGGGGCGGGAACCGATGGCTGAACACGACGGGGCGGAGATGACTACCGGGCCGCCCACAGCGACTGGCGCGCGTCCACCCGGGGCGCAGCCATGGCAGCACCGTGCAGCGATGCTGGCGGGCTCCACCACGGCCCTGGTCCTGGCCAGCCTGGCCGGCAGCGCACTCGGGTTCCTCAACAAGGCCGCGTGCCGCAGCGGTGACTGGAACATCTACCTCAAGCAGTTCCAGGCCCACTGCTACACCGACATCTACCCGCTGTACTTCAACGAGCAGCTTTCGTCGGGCAAGGTCCCCTACACCGGCCATCCGGTCGAGTATCCGGTGCTCATCGGGGCGGTGATGCAGGCGGTGGCCTGGGTGGTCCGCCCCATCTCGGACCCGTTCGTCAGGGGGCGGGAGTTCTTCGACGTCACCGTGCTGATGCTGGCACTGTGCGCGGTCGCCGGCACGCTGGCCACCGCGTACCTGGCGGGCCGGTCCCGCCGGTGGACCGCGCTCGGGGTCGCGCTCGCTCCCGGGCTGATCCTTGCCTCGTTCATCAACTGGGACCTGTTCGCGATGGCCCTGGTCGCGCTCGGCATGGCAGCGTGGGCCGCCCGGCGGCTGGTCCTGGCCGGGGTGGTGCTCGGCCTGGCGGTCGCGACGAAGTTCTACCCGTTGCTGTTCTTCGGCCCGCTGCTGTTGCTGTGCCTGCGGGCCGGGCGAATGCGTGCCTTCCGGACCACCGCGGTGTCCGCCGCCGTCGCATGGCTGGTGGTCAACCTGCCCGTCGCAGTCGCCGCACCCGCTGGCTGGGCCCGGTTCTACGGGCTGAGCGCGGGCCGTCCCGCGGACTGGGGCTCGGTGTGGTACTTCTTCCAGATCGAGCACTGGCCGTTCGTCGGCTCGCTCACCGGCGGCTCGCTCAACCTGTTCTCGGCGGCGGTCTTTGCCGCAGGCTGCGTGCTTATCGCTGCCCTTATCCTTACCGCGCCGCGCCGTCCCCGGGTGCCGCAGGTGTTCTTCCTCGTGCTGGCCGTGTTCCTGCTGAGCAACAAGGTGTGGTCACCGCAGTACGTGATCTGGCTGGTCCCGCTCGTGGTGCTGGCGAGACCGCGGGTGTGGGCGTACCTGGTGTGGCAGGTGGCCGAGGTCACCTACTTCTTCGCCATCTGGGCCTACCTGATCACGATCTCCACGGGCACCGGCCAGGTGCCGCTCGCCGAGGGCGGCATCAGCGCCGGGGTCTACTTCGCCGCGCTGCTGTCCAGGCTCGTCGCCGTGCTGATCCTCGTGGCGCTCGTGGTCAGGGACATCCTTGAACCCGGCTACGACTTGGTGCGCGCGGCCGGCGACGACGACCCGGCCGGGGGTGTGCTGGACGGCGCCGCCGACGCCTTCGTGCTGCGCCAGCAGGGGGCCGAGCCCGTCAGCCCGTGAGGCGCGCGCCCGGTCAGCCTGTCGGGCGCGCGTGTCGCCTGTGGGGCCGACGCGGTCGTCAGGCCGTGAGGCGCGCCCGTCAGGCCGTGAGGCGTTCCCGCAGCCAGGCGATGTCGGCGGCCGGGTCAGGGGTCTCGGAGACCGCCGGGACACCGGCCGCGCGGACGACGTCGAGCAGGAGTTCCGGCTCGATCGTGCCGGACTCGATGGCGGCATGCCGGTCGCGGAAGGAGCCGAACTCGTCCCGCGAGTTGTTGCAGTGCACCAGGTCGATCCGGCCGGTGATGGCCTTGACCCGGTCCACGATGCCGGCCAGGTCCTCGCCGCTGGCGTAGGCGTGGCAGGTGTCCAGGCAGAACCCGATCTGGCCCGCGCCGGTCCCGTCGTCCTCGGCCAGATCCCCGATGGCGTCCCAGAGGCGCTGCAGTGCGGGCAGGCCCCGGGCCATCGCGTGGTCGCCACCGGCGGTGTTCTCGATCAGCAGGGGTATCGGCCGTTCTATCCGCTCGATCGCCTTGCGCCAGTTGGCGTACCCCTCGCTTTCATCGATGCCGCCGGTGACGTGGCCGCCGTGCACAATCAGGCCCTTCGCGCCAACCGCGGCCGCGGCGGCGAGTTGCTGGCTCAGCAGCTTGCGGCTGGGGATACGGATCCGGTTGTTCGCGCTGGCCACGTTGATGCCATACGGCGCGTGGATGAAGACCTCGAGGCCCGCCTCGTTGAGCGCGGCGCGAAGCTTGCCCGCATCGCCGCCGGGGAATGTGGGCGCGCCCCAGCCCTGGGGGTCACCGAGGAAGAACTGGATGACCTCGGCACCGGTGGCGCTCGCCACCGTCAGCGGATCACCTTCGCGGTCGTGGGCACCAATGCGAACCATGCCCCCGAGCGTAGACAAGTTCGCCGACGATATGGACCTGGCTCAGCCAGGGACTGGCTCAGCCGGGTGTGCTCAGGACCAGAATCCGCCGTGCCCGAAGGCGAGGGCGGTGCCGACGAACGCGGCCACCAGTCCGGTGACGATGATCATCCGTTCCGCGCGGGTCGCGGAGATCATCTGCGCGTAGAGGCCGACGAGCATGGTCACGATGCCGAGCACCGAGGCGAGCGCGCTCAGTTCGACCACCCACCCGACCGCGAACACAATCAGCCCGCTGACCAGGGTGAACACGGCGAGGCTGTTCTCCAGCGGGTGCCGCTGGCCGTCGCTGTTCAGTGACAAGGGAGAGTGGGGGCGGGTAGTAGCGGCTTCCGGCATTTCGGCCACCCTTCTCAGATCCCGGTCGGTCGAGGAGGATTGTTCCCGCGTCGAGGGGGATTGTTCCCGCACGGCACCGCGCGGAACCCCTTCCCCGCCGCGGGCGGGGCAGGGCTGCCCGTTGTTGGTCACAGGCAGCGGCAATGAAATGAGCCGCCCGGAGAACTGCTCCGGGGCTGGTAGGCTGAGCGCCTGCATCCCGCCAGCACGTGTCTGGCCCATGCTGATGCAGTTCCTCCTGTCACGGAGAGACCGTGGCCGTCAGTCCAGAGGGGGCAGTTCCGTTTATGCGTCATTACGAAATGATGATCATCCTCGACCCAGGTCTCGAGGAAACCACCGTCCAGCCGTCCCTTGAGCAGTTCCTGACTGTGGTCAAGACCGGCGGCGGGAGCGTGGACAAGGTCGACGTGTGGGGCCGCAGGCGCCTCGCCTACGAGATCGACAAGCGCTCCGAGGGCATCTACGCGGTCATCGACATGATGGCCTTGCCGGACTCCGTCGCCGAACTCGACCGTCAGCTCAGCCTGAACGAAGCGGTTCTGCGCACGAAGGTCCTGCGCATGGAACACCACTGACAGACCCTCCCGGTAGCGTCGTTACTGAACAACCCCTGAGGACCGGAGTCTCCGATGGCAGCAGGTGACACCCAGATCACGATCGTCGGCAACCTTGTCGGCGACCCCGAACTGCGCTACACGCCCACAGGCCAGGCGGTCGCCACCTTCCGGGTGGCCTCCACGCCGCGCTTCCGCGACAACACCACCGGCGAGTGGAAGGACGGCGACAGCCTCTTCCTGAGCTGCAACGTATGGCGGCAGGCGGCCGAGAACGTCGCCGAGAGCCTGCAGCGAGGGATGCGCGTCATCGTCAGCGGGCGGCTACGCCAGCGGTCCTATGAGACCAGGGAAGGCGAGAAGCGCACCGTCTACGAGATCGAGGTCGACGAGGTCGGCCCGTCGCTCCGCAACGCCTCCGCCAAGGTAGTCAAGTCCACCCGGTCCGGCGGCAACTTCGCCGGCCAGGGCGGCGGCGGCGGTGGCGGGTACAGCGGCGGCGGCTCCCGGCCGGCCGAGGACCCGTGGACCGCGGACCCATCCGACGGATTCGGCGGCGACACGCCCGACGAACCGCCGTTCTAACCCACAACAGAAATCAATCACCATCCCCGCCGAGGGGCGGGGCTTCTATACAGGAGCACCACGATGGCGAAAGCACCCATCCGTAAGCCAAGAAAGAAAGTCTGCCTGTTCTGCCAGGAGAAGATCGCCTACGTCGACTACAAGGACACGCCGCTGCTGCGGAAGTTCATCTCCGACCGCGGCAAGATCCGGGCCAGGCGGGTAACCGGCAACTGCACCCAGCACCAGCGCGACGTCGCCACGGCGATCAAGAACGCGCGGGAGATGGCGATGCTGCCCTACACGAGCACGCCCCGGTAGGGAAGGAGAGCTGTCGATGAGTCGCACGCCGATGAAGCTGATCCTTACCCAGGAGGTCACGGGCCTCGGCGCCCCCGGCGACGTGGTCGAGGTGGCCGGCGGTTACGGCCGCAACTACCTGGTCCCCCGAGGGCTCGCAATGCGCTGGACCCGCGGCGCGGAGAAGCAGGTTGACCTGATCAAGCGGGCGCGCTCGGCCAGGGACATCCGTGGCCTCGACGACGCCAAGGAGGCCGTGGGCCGGCTTGGCGCACTCAAGGTCCGGCTGGCCACCAAGGCGGGCAACACCGGGCGGCTGTTCGGCTCGGTCAGCCCCTCGGACGTCGCAGACGCGGTGCGCGCGGCGGGCGGCCCCGAACTGGACCGGCGCCGGATCGAGATTCCGAGCCCGATCAAGACCATCGGGGCACACCAGGTGCGGGTGCGGCTGCACCCCGAGGTGACCGCCACCATCGAGATCGAGATCGTCGGAAACTGAGTCCCGCACGGGGCGGCTCACCATGCTCGCCGGCCTTCGGCCTGGGCCCGCGATGTTTACCCGGGGGCCGAGCCCCCGGACCCCACGGCTCCGGCTGCGGTGGGCATGATCACGAGCAAGGACCCGGGGCAGGCTCGGTGTGCGGCCCGGGTGCCGGCATAAGGGCGAGTCCCAGCCGGTGTCCGGGCCGTAGCCATGCAGCCGCGCGGCGAGCGCCGGGTCCAGTTCCGCGATCATGGCCCAGAGCCCGGCCAGCCGCCTGGCCAGATCGCCGGGGTCGGTGTGTCCGGTCCGGTCGGCACGCGCGGCCAGTGCAACCTCGTCGATAGCTGACCGGAGCATGGCGAGCCGCATCTCCAGAGTCGAACACATGATCGAAGCCTAGGCAGGCTGCGTCATGATCGTGATGGTTTCCGCCCTCGGGGAACAACGTGTTTTGCGGCCCATGATCACTCCCACCCCGGCCGCTCGCGTGAGCCCTGCAATGCCGCCCGCGTGAGCCCGGCGATGCCGCGTTCCTCAGCCGTGCGGCGCGGCGTGCGCCGGCCCTGCTGGCAGGCCCCGGACGGCGCGACACGCCGGCCGGGCAGGCTCACCACGACATTTCACCTGTGGACAACGTTGCGCCCCGTGTGGACGATCTGACCGCACGAAGTTTTTTTCCTCACACACCCGGTGGACGGCATTACTGCTGGTAACGAGGGCGGCGTGGGCCGATCGTTTCGTCTTGTCCTCAGTACTATCCCCAGCCCGCGCACAGAGCGAGCGGCGTGTCTGCACAGGCTGTCCACAGACCTGTGCACAGAGCGATTGGACGCAGGCCGCAAGCCGCAGAAGACTGTCCGAACCGGTCGCTAAAACGGATGTGTAGCACGGCAGTGGGGGCTCTTCCAGGCGTCCGCGTGACGGGGAGGTGAGTGTCATGAGCGTCGCCGAACTCGCTCCCCGCGGCGGGGAGTTCGACCGGACCCCGCCGCACGATCTGGCCGCCGAGCAATGCGTCCTCGGCGGGATGCTGATGTCCAAGGATGCCATCTCCGACGTGATGGAGGTGATCAGTCCCCACGACCACTACCGGCCAGCCCACCAGCTCGTGCATGAGGCGATTCTGGAGCTGTACGGCCGGGGCGAGCCCGCCGACCCGGTGACCATCAG
>Ga0318516_10000294_pt1 | contig 14593 bp, 12 predicted proteins | sample GRESIP176b2f20_FD_202501 | JGI IMG/M metagenome (GOLD analysis project Ga0318516, IMG submission 202501) | Tropical soil microbial communities from Luquillo Experimental Forest, Puerto Rico - GRE.SIPMG.176b2f20 | ecosystem: Environmental > Terrestrial > Soil > Tropical forest > Bulk soil... | reverse complement strand
CCGCGCTGCGCCGCGCGGTGCGCTACGGCAACGAGCGGGTGGTCTTCGGCCGGCCGATCGGCATGAACCAGGGGCTGCAGTTCCCGCTCGCCGACTCGCTGGCCCGGCTCGACGCCGCCGAGCTCGCCCTGCGCAAGGCCACCTGGCTCTACGACCACGGCAAGCCGTGCGCCAGGGAGGCGAACACCGCGAAGTACCTGTGCGCCGACGCCGGCTTCGACGCGGCCGACCGGGCGCTGCAGACGCACGGGGGGATGGGGTACTCCGAGGAGTACCACGTCGCGCGCTACTTCCGTGAGGCCCGGCTGCTGAAGATCGCCCCGCTCAGCCAGGAGATGGTCCTCAACTTCCTCGGTGAGCACGTGCTCGGGCTGCCCAGGAGCTACTGATGTTCTCACTTGCCGGGCGCTCCGCGCTCGTGACCGGCGCCGGCCAGGGCATCGGCGCGGCGGTCGCCAGGGCGCTGGCCGCGGCCGGCGCGGCCGTGCTGGTGACCGACGTGGACAAGGATGCCGCGGCCGCGGTGGCCGCCGAGATCGTGTCCGCCGGCGGCCGGGCCGAGTCCGCGGTGCTCGACGTGCGCGACGCCGGGCAGGCGGCCCGGGCGGTCGGGCAGGCCGCCGAACTGACCGGGGGCACCCTTCACGTCGTGGTGAACAACGCCGGGGTGATCGCGCCGGCGATGTTCGGCAAGATGACGGCCAAGCAGTTCCAGTTCGTACTCGACGTCCACGTCGCAGGCACCTTCACCGTCAGCCAGGCCGCACTGCCGTTCCTGGCCGAGGACGGCACCGGCCGCATCATCAACGTCACCTCCGCCGCCGGACTGGTGGGCACCATCGGCCAGGTCAACTACGGCGCGGCCAAGGCCGGCATTATCGGCCTCACGAAGTCGCTGGCCAAGGAGCTGGCGCAGAAGCAGATCACCGTGAACGCGGTCGCCCCGCTGGCGGCCACGGCGATGACCGAGAACATCCGCACCAACGAGAAGCTGGCCGCGAAGACGCTGGCCCGGATCCCGCTCGGCCGGTGGGCTGAGCCCCAAGAGATCGCCGCCACCTTCGTCTTCTTCGCGTCGGACGCGGCGTCGTACATCACCGGCCAGGTCCTGCCGGTCGACGGAGGGACGGTCATCTGATGGCCGATAGCCCCATGACCCGGTCGGGCCGGGAGGCGCTGATCGTGGAGGCGCTGCGGACCCCGATGGGCAAGTCGCATCCCGAGCGCGGCTGGTACCGGGATGTGCACCCCAACGAGATGCTGGGCGCCGTCTACACCGCCTTGCTGGACCGCACCGGGATGGCCCCGGAGGCCGTCAACGACATCGTCATCGGGTGCACCGCGCCGTTCGGTGAGCAGTCGCGCAACATCGCCCGCAACGCCTGGCTGCAGGCCGGCTACCCGGCCGAGGTGCCGGCGACCGTGCTCGACCGCCGCTGCGGCTCGGCTCAGACGGCGGTGGAGGTGGCGGCCGCGCTCGTCGCGTCGGGTACCCACGACGTGGTCCTGGCCGGTGGCGTGGAGCACATGGGCCACGTGCCGATGAACTCACCGGTGAAGATCTCCGAGCTGTACGGCGACCCGTGGCCGCCTGCGCTGCGCGAGCGGTACGACTTCGTGCCACAGGGCGAGAGCGCGGAGCTGATCGCCGAACGGTGGGACATCAGCCGCGCGGAGATGGACGCGTTCGCCGCGCGGTCGCACCGGCTGGCGGCGGAGGCGGTGGCCGCTGGGAGGTTCGAACGAGAGATGATCCCGCTCGAACTGGACGGGGAGCAGCGGACCAGCGACCAGGCGATCCGCCCGGGCACGTCGGTAGAGAGCCTGGCCGGTCTCAGGACCGTGTTCCGGGAGAACAACGGACGGATCACGGCGGGTAGCTCGTCCCCGATCTCCGACGGCGCCGCCGGGGTGCTGGTCACCTCCCGCGAGGGTGCCGACCGGTACGGCCTTCGCCCGCGGGCCCGCATCCTCGACCAGACCACGGTCGGGGTCGACCCGATCATCATGCTCACCGGCCCCATCCCCGCCACGCGCAAGCTGCTGGAACGCAACCGGATGACGATCGACGACATCGACCTGGTGGAGATCAACGAGGCGTTCAGCTCGGTAGTGCTGGCCTGGGAACGTGAGCTGAAGCCTGACATGGGCCGGGTCAACGTCAACGGCGGCGCCATCGCCCTCGGCCACCCGGTGGGTGCCACCGGGTCCCGGCTATTCGGGACTCTGCTGGCCGAGATGGAGCGCCGCGACGCCGAGGTGGGGCTGGTCACCATGTGCTGCGGCGGCGGGCTCGGCACGGCCACCCTGGTACGGCGGATCGGCACATGATCGACCTCGGCAGGTACATCTCCGCCGGTGACGGCGTGTGGTGGGGACAGGGCAGCGCCGAGCCGGAGCCGCTGGTCAACACGCTGCTCGAGCAGGCCGATCGCATCGGCCCCGTCCGTGCCTTCTGCGGGCTCACCTGGAACGAGCGGCTGTCCGGCGACCTGCCCGACTCGCTGCCGGACTCCCTCACGGTGCTCTCCTATGGCGGGCTCGGCGAGCTACGCTGGCTGAGCCGGCACGGCCTGCTCGACGTCGTGCCCTGCCACTACTCTGCGATCCCCCGGATGTTCGAGCGGGGCCAGCTCCCATCCGACGTCGGGCTGCTGCAGGTGTCCCCGCCCGACGCCGACGGGCTTGTCTCGCTCGGCATCGGCGTGGAGTACGTTGCGGATGCGCTGAGGCACACCCGCATCCTGATCGCCGAAGTCAACCAGCGGATGCCGCGCACCAGGGGCAGTGCCGGGCTGCCGCTGTCGGCCTTCGCCGCCGTGGTCGAGACCGACCGGCCGCTGCGGGAGGCGCCCGCCCGTACGCCCGACGCGGTGGACCGGGTGATCGCCGACCGTGTGGCCGGCCTGATCGAGGACGGCGACACGCTGCAGCTGGGCGTCGGCTCGCTGCCCAGTGCGGTCCTCGAGTCCCTCGCCGGGCACACCGACCTCGGCTTCCACACCGGGATGATCACCGACGGCGTGACGGCCCTGGTGGAGAAGGGTGTCGTCACCGGCGCGCGCAAGGAGATCGACCGGGGGCTGATCATCACCGGCGCCGCCCTGGGCAGCACGTCGCTGTACAACCGGCTGGGCGAATTCCCGGTCGAGTTCCGGCCCGCCAGCTACACCCATGCGCCAGCCGTGCTGTCGCAGTTCAAGTCGCTGGTGTCGATCAACTCGGCGATCGAGGTGGACCTGCTCGGCCAGGTCGGCGCCGAACTCCGGCGCGGGGTGCACATCGGCGCCGTCGGCGGCCAGGTGGACTTCAGCCGGGCGGCATCGCTGACGGGAGCCCGTTCGATCATCGCGCTGCGCGCCGAGTCCGCTGGCGAGTCGACGATCAATCCCACGCTGCGTGGCGCGGTCGTCACGACCGCCCGGGTTGACGTCGACGCGGTGGTCACCGAGCACGGCGTCGCGCTGCTAACCGGATGCACCGTGGCGGAGCGGGCCCGTCGGCTCATCGCGGTGGCGGCGCCGCATCGTCGAGAGGGGCTCGAGCGGAGCCTCGTGGACCGGGAGGTCGTGTCGTGACTGACGATAATCGCACCAAGGGCGAGAGCCGGCGGGTGCGCATCCGCGAGGTCGGGCCCCGCGACGGCTTCCAGAACGAACCGGAAACGATCCCCACTGCGGACAAGATCCGGCTGATCGACGCCCTGGGCCGGGCCGGCTTCAAACGGATCGAGGTCGCGAGCTTCGTCCGGCCCGATGTCATCCCGCAGCTGTCCGACGGCGTGGAGGTGCTCCGCGGCATCGACCTGCCGCATGACGTCGCCCGGATGGTGCTGGTGCCGAACAGCCGGGGTCTCGGCAACGCTCTCGCGGTGCGTGACCTGTTCGAGCAGGTGGCGCTCTTCGTCAGCGCGTCGCAGACCCACAATCAGCGCAACATCAACCGGACCGTCGAGGAGACCATGGCCGACGTCAAGGTGATGGGCAAGCGCATCGTCGCCGAGAGCCTCACCTTCTGCGCGGTGATCGCCACCTCGTTCGGCTGCCCGTACGAGGGCAAGGTCCCGATGGGCCGGGTCCTCGACATTGCCGAGCAGTTCGCCGAGGCCGGCGCCACCGAGATCGGCTTCGGTGACACCACCGGCATGTGCAACCCTGCGTACGCGTCGCGGTTCTTCGCCGCGGTCATCGAGCGCCTGCCCGGGGTCGAGGTCACCGCCCACTTCCACAACACCCGCGGGCAGGGCCTGGCCAACGCGTACGCCGCGCTCGAGGCGGGCTGCACCAGCTTCGAGTCCAGCTTCGGCGAGCTCGGCGGCTGCCCGGTGCCGGCCGGATCGACCGGCAACATCGCCACCGAGGACCTGGTGAGCATGTTCCACGAGATGGGGGTCGAGACCGGCCTGGACCTGCCGGTCGTCATCGAGGCCGCGCGCGAGGCACAGTCGGTCCTCGGCCGCAAGCTCACCAGCCATTCCCTCGTCGCCGGCCCGGTGCCCTGGCACCCGGCCGTCGGCTGATCCGCATCACCACACCGGAGGACACCACATGAGCAACCGCGTCGCCATGGTCACCGGGGCTGCCCAGGGCATCGGCAAGGGCATCGCCACGGCACTGGCCGCAGACGGGTTTAGGGTCGCCGTGGCGGACCTGAACCTCACGGCCGCCGAGCAGACCGCCAAGGAGATCACTTCCGCCGGAGGCACCGCGATCGCGGTCGAGATCGACGTGACCCGGGCCGCCTCGGTCGAGTCAGCGGTGCAAGCCGTCGAGGCCGAGCTCGGCCCGGTCGAGGTGGCGGTGAACAACGCCGGCTGGGACGACTTCATGCCGTTCGTGAAGACCACGGAGGAGTTCTGGGACAAGATCCTCGACATCAACTTCAAGGGCGCGCTGCGGGTCACCAAGGCCGTCCTGCCAGGCATGACGGACCGCGGCTTCGGGCGTGTCATCAACATCGGCTCGGACGCCGGCCGGGTGGGCTCGTCCCTGGAGGCGGTGTACTCCGGCGCCAAGGGCGGCATCATCGCGTTCACCAAGACCCTGGCCCGCGAGGTGGCCGCCGGCGGCGTCACCGTCAACACGGTGTGCCCGGGCCCCACCGACACGCCGGCCCTGCGGAGCTTCGCAGACGGGTCCGGCGACGCGGAAAAGGTCATCGCCGGGATGGCTCGTGCGATTCCGATGAGGCGGCTAGGCACTCCCGAAGACATCGGCCCGGCCGTCGCCTTCCTCGCCTCCGACGGTGCCAGCTTCGTCACGGGCCAGACGCTGTCGGTCAGCGGCGGCCTGACGATGGCCTGAGCCGTGCTGATCGGAGTAGCACCATGACCGTACCCACGCAGGTCGTTACCTGGCGCCAGGAGAGCCCCGGGGTCTGGGTCGTGACGCTGGACCGGCCGCCGGCCAACGCCCTCGGCGTAGCGATCCTGGAGGGACTGCACGCCGCCATCGACGCGGCCGATCTGGAAGGCGACGTCAAGGTCATGATCGTGGCCTCGGCCCTGGACGGCTTCTTCGCCGCGGGGGCCGACATCAAGCACATGTCCTCCATCGACGCAGAGTCCTTCATGGCCTATGGCGACAAGATGCGCGCCGTCAACGACCGGCTGGCCGGAGCTGGATGGATTTCGATCGCCGCGGTGGACGGCCCGGCGCTCGGCGGCGGGCTGGAGCTCGCGATGGCGTGCACGATGCGGGTGAGCGGCCCCCGGGGAAAGTTCGGCCTGCCCGAGGTCAAGCTCGGCCTCATCCCAGGAGCTGGCGGCACCCAGCGACTGCCCCGGCTGGTGGGACGGGGCCGGGCCCTGGACATCATGCTGACCGCCCGTCAGGTCAGGGCGGACGAGGCGCTGGCCATCGGCCTGGTCGACCGGCTCGCCGACGGCGATGTCGTCACCCACGCGCTCGCCCTGGCGGGCGAACTGGTGACCGCCTCGCTGCCGGCTCAGCTGGCGGTCGTCCGGGCGGTCAATGCCGCCTTCGAGCTGCCGTCGGACGAGGGACACCGCTACGAGGCGCTGCTGGAGCACGGACTGTTCACCGGCGGCGAGGCGCAGGAAGGCATCCGTGCCTTCATCGCCAAGCGCGCGCCGGACTTCGCCCAGGAAATCGCGCCGAGGCCAGCTTGACGATCTCCATGCTCCGAGACGGCGACGGTGGCGAATCCGGGGATGGGTGATGGCGGGTAACGCGGCTTTGGACGCCCGCGAGCGCGGTGCGACGCTCAGTCGGCTGGCGGCCGAGCGGTTCGACGTGCTGGTCATCGGCGGCGGCGTCACGGGGGCGGGGACGGCCCTGGACGCCGCGTCGCGAGGTCTGCGGGTGGCCCTGGTGGAGGCGCGCGACCTGGCCTCGGGTACCTCAAGCCGGTCCAGCAAGCTGGTCCACGGCGGACTGCGATACCTGGAGCAGCTCGACTTCAAGCTGGTCTACGAAGCGCTGAGGGAACGTGACCTGCTCGTATCGAAGCTCGCCCCGCACCTGGTCAAGCCGGTCTCGTTCCTGTATCCGCTGCACAAGAAGCTTGTTGAGCGCCCGTATGTGGGGGCGGGCCTGGTGCTGTATGACGCGATGGAGGGCACCCGCAGGCCAGTGCCACACCACCGGCACCTGTCCGCCCGCGGCGCGCGGACGCGAGCCCCAGCCCTGTCGCCCAGCCGACTCGCGGGAGGCATGCTCTACTACGACGCGCAGGTCGATGACGCCAGGTACACGCTGACCGTGGCCCGCACGGCTGCGGCGCATGGCGCGGTCATCGCGACCTGGGCCAGCGCGGTCGGGCTGCGGCGCGTCCCGGACGGAGGGCGAGTGACCGGCGCCCGGGTGCGCGACGAGGAGACCGGGCGTCTGCTCGAGGTGTCCGCGCAGGCTGTGGTGGTATGCGCCGGGGTGTGGACCGATCTGGTGTATGAGCTGGCCGGGGTCCGGGCCGGTTACCGGGTTCGGATGTCCAAGGGAGTGCACATCGTGGTACCCCGTGCAGCGGTGGACGCGGACACCGGCATGATCGTGCGCACCGCGAAGAGCGTGCTGTTCTTCATCCCCTGGGGGCAGCACTGGATCGTCGGCACTACCGACACCGACTTCGCTGGAGACCGGGCCGAGCCCGCGCCGACTGAGGAGGACATCGAGTACATCCTCGCCGCCGCGAACCGCGTGCTGGGCCGCCCGCTGACCCGCGCCGACGTCGTCGCCGCGTACGCGGGCCTGCGGCCGCTAGTGGATCTCCGCGAGCGCAACGGGTCGAAGCCCACCGCCAAGCTGTCCCGGGAGCACGTGGTGGACGTGCCGCTGTCGGGGCTGGCCAGCATCGCGGGCGGCAAGTTCACCACATACCGGCTGATGGCCCGCGACGTGATCGACGCCGTGGTGCCCGCCATCGGCCGTGAGGTGCCCGGATCTGTGACCGACCAGGTACCGCTGCTCGGTGCTGACGGACTGGCCGCGGTGCAGCCCGCGGCGGGCCGGCTGGCCGAGGACTACGGGGTAACCCGCGCGGCGGTGGAGCACCTGCTCGGCCGGTACGGGACGCTCGCCACCGAGGTGCTCGGCCTGGTCCGGGCCGACCCAGAGCTGGCCTATCCGCTGGCCGAGGGTCACCCGTACCTGCGGGCGGAGGTCGCTTACGCGGTCACCCACGAGGACGCGCTGCACGTCGAGGACGTTCTCATGCGGCGGACTCGGCTGTTCATTGAGTCGGCAGACTCGGGTGCCGGGGCGGCGCCCGCGGTGAGCGCGATCATGGGCCAGCTGCTCGGCTGGAGCCGGCGGCGGCGCGCGGCCGAGACCCGCCGCTACCTCGACTTGGTCCGGGCCGGGCAGCCAGTATTCGCTGTCGATCCTGGCCCCGCGCCCGACCGGGCCCTGGCCGGGTGAGACCTCCTAGCACAACTAGGCGGCAGTCTGCGGTCAGGAGCTGGCCGGTCAGGCGGGATCGTTGGCCTCGTCCAGGTAGATGGTCTTGAGCAGCTGGAAGGGCTGGAGGCCTTCGGGGCCCAGTTCGCGGCCCATCCCGCTGGCCTTGACGCCGCCGAACGGCGCGAAGGGGTCGTTGACGTATCCGTTAACGCCGATCGTGCCCGTGCGGACCTTCCTGGCGAACGAGGCGCCGCGCTCGGGATCAGCGGTCCAGACCGATCCGCCCAGCCCGTATTCGCTGTCGTTGGCGATCGCGACGGCCTCCTGCTCGCCGGCATACGGGATCACGGCGAGCACTGGTCCGAAGATCTCCTCCTGCGCGATCGTCGCCTTCGGGTCTACGCCGGCGAAGATCGTCGGCTCGACGAACCAACCCCGGTCGAATCCCTCTGGGCGCCTGCCCCCGGTCGTGACACGGGCGCCGTCGGCCTTGCCCTTGGCGATGTAGGACTCAACGCGGTCACGCTGCCGCTCAGAGACCAGCGGGCCGATCTTGGTGGCCGGGTCGAGCGGGTCGCCGATCGTCAGTGCCTGCGCGAGGGCCGTGATGGTCTCGACGACGGTGTCGTACCGGTTCTGCGGGGCCAGGACGCGCGTACACAGCCAGCAGATCTGCCCGTTGTTGAGCAGGGTGGTGCCGAAGAACGGCTCGAGGCTTGCCGTCAGGTCGGCATCGTCCAGGATGATCGCCGCTGACTTGCCGCCCAGCTCCAGGGTCACCGGCCGCAACAGGCGGCCGCAGGTCTCGGCGATGGCGCGGCCGGCCGCGGTGGAACCGGTGAACGACACCTTGTCCACTTCCGGGTGCGCGACCAGGTACGCACCAACTTCCCGGCCAGCCGGGACGACGTTGAGCACCCCCGGCGGCAGCCCGGCCTCCAGGGCCGCCTCGGCCATGAGGAATGCGTCCAGCACGGTCTCCGGCGCCGGCTTGAGCACCACGGTGTTTCCGGCGGCGAGCGCCGGGCCGAGCTTGAGGAACGAGATGGCCTGGGGGACGTTCCAGGGAACGATCGCCGCGACCACGCCGATCGGCTCGTGCCGGATCAGCGACTTCTTACCCAGCATCCCGGCGCGCACTTCCTCCTGGCCCGCCGCGACCAGGCCGGCGTAGTAACGCAGCAGCAGCGCCGGGAAGCCTGCCTCGAAGGTCTGGGCCAGCCACAGCGGCATGCCGTTCTGGACCGACACCCGGCGCGCGGTCTCCGCGCCCCGCGCCTCCAGCGCGGCCGCGAACCGTTCCAGCACGTCCCCTCGCCGTGCCGGTGACCAGGTGGCCCAGCCCTCAGGGTCGTCGAATGCCTTCCTGGCCGCGCCGACCGCGGCGTCGATGTCGCGTTCGGTGGCGGCGGGCACGCTGCCGAGATGCTCTTCAGTGGCCGCTTCGGTGACGCGGATTCGTTCGGCCGACGCCGGGGCAGCCCACTGTCCGTCGATGTAGAGGTGGCCGTACTCGATGGTGGTCATGTCGTTCCTTTGCTCGCGGGCCGGGTCAGCTGTGGACCAGGACGACTTTTTCGGCCTCGCCGCGGGCCTGGGTGGCAACGGCGTCGTTGATCTTGGCGAACGGGATCATCGTGCACGGGCGTCGGTCAGGCCAGTTCCACGCGCATCGGAAGCCGTCGCAGGCCGCCGACGAAGTTGGTCTGCACGAGCTTGCGGTCGCCAGTGATCTCGAGGGAGAGGAGCCGGGGCAGCAGTTCTTCCAGCATCACGCGCAGTTCCAGCCTGGACAGGTGCTGGCCGATGCACATGTGCGGGCCGTAGCCGAAGGCGATCTGCCGGTTGGGCTTACGGTCGAGGCGGAACTCGCCGGGCGCCTCGAAGACGTCGGCGTCGCGGTTCGCGGACTGGTAGAGGAGCATCAGCCGGTCCCCCTCGGCGATCTGCTGGCCGCGCAGCATGTACTCCTGGCTGGCCTGACGGACGAAGTGCTTGACCGGCGAGACCCAGCGCAACCCTTCCTCGATGAGGCCAGGGATGAGCGAGGGATCGGTCTTGACCCGGGCGAACTGGCCAGGATGCTGGGCCAGCACCTCAAGGATGCCGGCCAGCGTGGTGGAGGTGGTGTCATGCCCGGCGGTGGCGATCGCGATGAACCAGCCATACGCGACCTCCTTGGGGTACAGCTCACCGCCGGGTCGGCGCGCGTTCGCGATGATCGAGGCGAGGTCGTCGCCCGGCTCGGCGCGCCGGACCTCGACGAGGGCGTCGAAGTAGGCGTAGAAGTCCCTGATCGTGGCCGACCACTGCTGAGCCGCGGCCTCTGGGCTGAGCGGCGTGACGTCGGCACGCTGTGCCTCGGGATCGGCGGTGCCGAAGAATTCCTGCGTAAGGGCCATCATGCGCGGCTCGTCCTCGGCGGGAACCCCGAACAAGGTCATGATCACGTGCAAGGGGTAGGAGAGGGCGAAGTCCTCCACGATGTCCAGGTCGTTCCGGCCCGGATGCAGCCGTGCGGCGATCGCCTCCCGGGCCAGTTCCCGGATGCGGTCCTCCCACTTCTTCAACGAGGCAGGCCGGAACCACTCCGCCGCGATATTCCTGACCATCGTGTGTTCGGGCGGATCAAGGTACGGCACGGCCTCGAGGATCCGCAGGCTCCCGCCGGTCAGCGACCTGGTGAACTCATCACCGGCCTGGTTCTGCAGGATCGGGTTGTGCGAGCCGGGCTTGACCCCGCCGCCGCTGGGAAAGACGGCGGGCTGCTTCTCGATCTCCATGATGTCGGCATGCTTGGCTACGAGCCAGAGCGGGTCATAGCCCTCGACCTGGACCTTCGCCAGCGGCGCGTTCTCGCGGAGCCACTGGTACGCCGCGAAAAGCGGCTCGTGGTCACGATGCCCTTCCGGCAGCACCACTTGGCGGGCGATGTGGTCAGGGACGCTGACACTCGGAGTTGACTCGGTGATGGTCATGCGAGGCTCCCTGCCCGGTCACGAAAGGGAATTTGCCCTGGTCAGCTGGCTGCTGCGGAAGGTCTCGGGCCATCGTGTCAATCAGGGCACGCTGCCACATCTCCCGAAGGGGAGATTTCCTTACCCCCGCCGGGCTTTTAGCCTTCCCGTTGAGTGCGGGGGGTAGGCGCCAATGGCCGCCCGGGCGGCGCGCTCGATACCCTGGCACCAGTTCGGCAACAGCGGGGCCGACCAGCCCGCCCGGCTCGGAAGGGCCAGGTCATGCGCGAGGATGCCCGGCAGCGAGCCACCGAGTTCGTCAAGGAGCTTTACGCCGCCGGCGAGATCGACGCGGGCCTGCTGGATACCGGCGTTGCCGGGGTGCTGGCGGCCAAGTCCGAGGACGAACTAGCTCTCCCCCACCGCGATATAGATCGGTAGGTCGGATCGCATCCGGGCCACCTGTTTGGGATCAGCCAGGCGGCGGGCGCCGCGAACATCGCCTTCGCTGAGTCCCGGTCCACCACGAGGTCGAAGCGCCCCGGGCTTCGTCCCGTCTCAGTGACCATGATCGCGGCGATGCCATGTCACCCGCCGGGACTATGGCAGCGGGTTGCCGTGGGCTTCGTCGAGTGCCTCCGCTTATAGGAGTGGCTTGAAGCTCTTCCGCCGCGGCTACCAGGGCCTGGGCTGCGTGGGGAAGTAGTCAAAAGAGGTCGGCCACGGGTGTCCGTCTAGCCGTGGGAGCCAAGTGGGGAGCCATTATCGGCCGACATAGGGCCACATCAGGCGACCTGCCGCGTTCGATTTCTATCCGTCTACCAGGCATCCAGCTACAGCCAGCAACACCGGCCGACGGCAGGGATCTCGTTCGCATCGAGGGGGTCAGGGGTTCAAATCCCCTCAGCTCCACCAGTTTGTGCAGTTCAGAAGCCTGTATGGTTATCCAAGCTAGTTAGCTTGGATAACCACGGGGAGCCAGTCGCGAGTCATTCGGCTGCCGGAGACTTGCATACGGCTCCGGCCGATACCTTCTGATGGTCATTGATCACCCTTTGTGATCGATGTTTGTCTCGCATCGGCAGAGCAAGTGGTGGTGCGGGGAAGTCACCCTGACCTGAGCCGCGTGCTGCCCTGGATTGGTGAGCGCCCCGGCGCCTGGTGCCCCAGGCGTGATGAGACCGGTTGGTTGGCGGGCTGCTTGAAGGGTCCTGTTACTGGGCCTCGCCGGCGTCGTGTGCGAGCACGGCGATCTGGACGCGGTTGTTGAATTCGAGTTTCTCGAGGAGGCGCGAGACGTGTGCCTTCACGGTTGCGATGCTCATGTAGAGCTCGCGGCTGATTTCGGCGTTGGACTTGCCGTGTCCGATGGCGACGGCGACCTCGCGCTCGCGTTCGCTGAGGAGGTCGAGCTGCTCGCGGGCGTGGCGGCGGCGGCGCTCGCCGCCCTCGCTTTCGGTCGCGTGCCCGATCAGCCGGCGGGTGATCGTGGGCGAGAGGATCGGCTCACCGGCAGCGACGGTTCGGATGGCACGGACGATGTCGGCGGGTGAGGTGTCTTTGAGCAGGAAGCCGCTGGCGCCGGCGCGCAGGGCGCTGAGGACGTGGTCGTCGGCGTCGAAGGTCGTGAGCACGATGACCTCAGGCGAAGGGTCGCGCGCGCGCACGATTTCGGTGGCCGCGAGGCCGTCCATCCCCGGCATGCGGATGTCCATGAGCACCACGTCGGGTTGGTGTTCTGCGACGGCGTGCTCGACTTGGCTGCCGTCAGCGGCCTCGCCAACAATCTCGATGTCGTCGACGCCTGCGAGAAGCATGGTGAGCCCAGCGCGGACCAATGCGTCGTCGTCGACGACCAGCACGCGGATCTGCTCGCTCACTTCGGCCACGGCAGCCACGCACGCAGTCTGAAGTGGCCCTGCTCGTCGAGGCCGTGCTCGAGGCGCCCACCGGAGAGCGTCGCCCGCTCGGCGAGGCCGAGCAGGCCCGTGCCGGTGCCGGGGATCTTCGATTCCCTGGTGGCGAGCGCAGGCGACGGGTTGCGCACTTCGATCGCCAGACCGTGCCCGGGGGCGCCTTCAAGGCGCAGATCGACAGGCGCCGAGGTTGCGTGTTTGCGCGCGTTGGTCAGCGCTTCCTGGACGATCCTGAGCGCGTGGCGCCCGATCGGGTCCGGGACGGCGGCCAGGTCTGGCAGACGGACGTCGGCGTGGATGCGCATGCCGGCAGCGCGTGATTCCTCGAGCAGTCCCGGTAGCGCCGCCAGCGTCTGTTGAGGCGGCTGCGGTCCTTGGCCACCGGTCCTGTCTCGCAGCACGCCGATCACGGCGCGGAGGTCGTTGAGCGCTTGGTGTGCGCTGGCGCGGATCACCCCAGCTGCGCGCGCGACCTCCTCGGGCGGCGCGTCCGGCCGGAACTCGAGCGCACCGGCGTGCAGGCTGAGCAGCGAGATCCGGTGCGCGAGCACATCGTGCATCTCACGCGCGATGCGTGTGCGCTCGGCGTAGCGGATCTGCTCGGTGCGCAGTTGCTCCTCTGCCTCGGCGCGGTGCTCCTCTGCCTCGGCGCGTCGTGCGCGTTCGCGCTGCGCCTGGCGGCGGCTGCGGCGGAACATGCCCCAGGCGACCACCACCGCCGGGCCGAGCGTGCCGGTGAGGTAGTACTCCGTCAGCGAGGTGCTCTCGGGATAGAGCGCACGCTGGAGCGGCAGCAGCGCGATCTGTGCCGCGAAGACGAGGAACGCCAGCTGCCAGCGGCGGTAGGCGGCGACCGTATAGAGGATGATTACGCCGGCCCCCCCGGCCGCGGTCGAAACGGCGAGGACCGGCAGCGAAGCGAGCCCCAGCCCCAGCGGCCAGCGCCGCCGCCACCAGAGGGCGAAGCAGAGCACCGCACCGCCGATCGCATCGATGGCGAGCAGTGGACCACGCAGCCCCTGATAGGCGCTGTGCGTGGCGTTAGCGATGACGAGCATGGCCGCGAAGAGGAAAAGGGCACTGTCGACGATCCAGTCGCGCCGCGAACGCGCCGCGGCTGGCATGTCGTCTTCCTCCGGGCGAAGGACCCCGTTGAGGGCAGGACGGATGGCCGACATACCGGCAGCCTAGGTGGCCGAGGACGCGGCTGAACAGCCGACTGAAGTCGATCGGAATCACCGACTTTTGGCGCCCGACGATCGCCCGACGGCCGATGGTCCGGAAGACCGCTCGCCGCCAATCCTGTTGTCCGTGATCAATCCCAACGGCAGCGATCCGCGAGCGATGTCGCCGCCACCCGCCGTCCGCAGCCGGCCATCGAGGCCCCGCCCACAGCGCGGCCCGGCCCGCCGCGACCGCAACCGGCACCCTCGCCGGTGCCGCCCGACAACCCGGGGAGCTTCACCATGCATAGGTTTTTTGCCGCCACCGGGCGGTTCGCGGTCCGCTTCCGGTGGGCAATCGTCGTCGCCTGGGTGGCCGCGGCGGTCCTGGCCAGCCTGTTCTTTCCTTCGCTGACCAGCGTGGCCAGGCAGAGCAACACCAGCTCCCTGCCGGCCAGCAGCCCGAGCCTGCAAGCCGCCCGGCTGGCCGCCCCGTTCCAGGGCCCGAACGAGACGCCGGTCCCCGTCGTCATCGTCAACAACGGCGGCCGGCTCACCACGACGGACGTGACCGCCGTCGGCCGGCTGGCCGCCAGCCTGGCGAAGGTCGCCGACGTGCGGCAGGTGAAGGACCTTGGCGTCAGCCGCGACGGCCAGGCGGCGCAACTGCAGGTCCTGGCCGGCATCGACCTTGGCAC
>Ga0318516_10000286_pt1 | contig 14638 bp, 15 predicted proteins | sample GRESIP176b2f20_FD_202501 | JGI IMG/M metagenome (GOLD analysis project Ga0318516, IMG submission 202501) | Tropical soil microbial communities from Luquillo Experimental Forest, Puerto Rico - GRE.SIPMG.176b2f20 | ecosystem: Environmental > Terrestrial > Soil > Tropical forest > Bulk soil... | reverse complement strand
ACGGCAGGCCAGCGGCCGCCTGCTGCACCTACGACGACGGGGCCGCGCTCGGCGTGTACTGGCTGGCGGCCCTGCCCGAGCACCGGTCCGCGGGCCTCGGCCGGGCCATCATGTGCGCCGCGCTCGCCGCCAGCCCCGGGCGGCCGGCGGTGCTGGTCGCGACCGCGGTGGGCGTGCCTCTGTACACCACGCTGGGTTTCGCCGCGGTGGCCGAGGCGACCTGGTACCGCATCCAGGCATAGCCGGGCCACGCTCGCGGCGGATTTGCGTCGTTGACCCCGGCCGCCCCGGCTGACAATCTGGCCGCCGTTAGAAGATGTGTTCGAGAGCGGGAAATACTTAGAACAGGATTTTGCTTTTTATCGTTCACATGTAGCATGACGTCGTCCAGACAGTGACCAGGACGACGGAGGGGTGGCATGAGCAGCATGACGGCGGACCAGGCGTCCGGTAGTCCCGACCTCGACCCCACGCTCACCGCGCGACAGCGGAAGATCGTCCGGTTCATCGGCGGCTGGATACAGGAGCACGGGTACTCCCCCTCTATGCGCGAGATCGGCCGTGCCGTGGGCCTGACCAGCACCTCCAGCGTCGAGCACCAGCTCGCCGCGCTGCAGGCCAAAGGCTATCTGCGCCGGGCGGCCGGGTGCCCGCGGACGGTGGAGGTGCGGCTGCCTGGGCAACCGCCGGTCCCGCCGGCCCCCGGGCCGGCCGCGGCGCAGGCGCCCCGCCACCGTCCGGCCAGGCCGCCGAAACCGGCCACCCGGGTTCCGCTTGTCGGGCGGATCGCGGCCGGCGTCCCGGTGCCGGCCGAGGAATCTGCCGACGACATCTTCCCGCTGCCCAAGGAACTGGTCGGCGAGGGAGAACTGTTCATGCTGAAGGTCGCCGGGGATTCCATGATCGGCGCGGCGATCGCCGACGGCGACTGGGTGGTCATCCGCCAGCAGTCCGACGCGGAGAGCGGCGAGATCGTCGCCGCCATGATCGACGGCGAGGCCACGGTCAAGACGCTCAAGCGGTCGGACAACCACGTCTGGCTCATGCCGCACAACGCCGCCTACCCACCGATCCTCGGGGATCAGGCGACGATCCTGGGCCGAGTCGTCTCCGTACTCCGCCGCGTCTGAGGAATGCCGCTCACCGTACCCGGGCGGCGATCACGCGGGCACACTCCAGTGCCTCGGTCTTTGGGCACGATCACCTGAGTTGCCACGGCGCCAACGTAACGGCGCGGCTGCCCGGGCTGCGATCGCGCGTTAGGGTCGGTGTGGCCGTCAGAGGCCAAGGAACCGATTGGGGACTCGCGTGGATCTGGGGCTGAAGGGCAAGGTCGCGCTCGTCGCCGCGTCGAGCAAGGGCCTGGGCAAGGCGTCGGCATTGGCCCTGGCCCGCGAGGGCGCGCGGGTCACGGTCTGCGCGCGGACCGAGGCGGACCTGCACGCGGCGGCCGGCCAGATCCGGGACGAGACCGGCGCCGAAGTGCTCGCCATCCCGGCCGACCTGAACAGCGCGGACGGAATCCGCACCGTCGTGCTCGCCACCGCGGAGCGATTCGGCGGGGTGGACATCCTGGTCAACAACTCCGGCGGCCCGCAGCGCGGCAAGTTCGCCGAGTTCACCGACGCGGACTGGCGCGAGGCGTTCGAGGTGGTCACGCTGAACTTCGTCCGCTTCGTCCGCGAGGTGCTGCCCTACATGCGTGCCCGGCAGTGGGGCCGCATCGTCGGGATCCAGTCCATGTCGGTGAAGCAGCCGGTGGACGGCATCGACATGTCGAACGGGCTCCGCCCCGGCGTGGCCGGGCTGATGAAGGCGCTCACGCCTGACCTGGCCAAGGACGGCATCACGATCAATCTGGTGCTCCCCGGCATGTTCCTCACCTCCCGCATCATCGCGGGCGCGGGCCGCAGCCCCGAGGAGGACCGGGCCCTCCAGGAACAGCTCGCACCGGTCGCCGCGACCGTCCCACTCGGCCGCCTCGGGGACCCGATGGAACTCGGCAACCTCGTCGCGTTCCTCGCCTCGGAGCAGGCCTCGTACATCACCGGTGCCGTCTACCAGGTCGACGGCGGCCTGATCAGGTCCAACATCTAAGGCGGCGGCGCCGGTCCCGGGCGGCGCGATACCCGCGCATCGAGGTCCAGCGGCCGACGTGCCCGAATGAAAGTCCCAACCGTGGGCAAAGTGCTTGTCATGTCTGTTCGCCCCCACCGCCCGGACCGAGACCTTACCTCGCTGGCCGTGGTCACCATCGCCGCCGCGGTCTTTGCGATCCTGCTCGTCCTGGTGCGGCTGCGCTGGGCCCCGCTGGAGTCGGCGGACCATGGCGCAGCGGCCCGGATCAACGACCTGGTCGCGGGGAACGGCGCGCTCGTCACCGTGGTCAAGGCGGTGACCTGGCTGGGCAGTGACGGCGTGCTCTGGACCGTCGTAGGGGTCGCGGCGGCCATCCTGGCCATCAGGAAACGCTGGCGGCTGGCGGCATACCTGCTCGCCACGGCGGCGGGCGCCCTGGTGCTCGACCCGGTACTCAAGTCGCTGGTGGGCCGGCTGCGCCCGGTGGTGGCGCACCCGATCGCCCACGGCACCGGGGACAGCTTCCCCAGCGGGCACTCGCTCGGATCGATGGTCTGTTACGGGGCGATCCTGCTGGTCTTCCTGCCCGCCGCGCGCGGCCGGTGGCGCGTCACGTTCGTCACGGTGACCGTCACCCTGATCGCGCTGATCGGGATCAGCCGCATCCTGCTCGGCGTGCACTACCTGTCGGACGTGGCCGGCGGGTGGGCGGTCGGGATCACCTGGCTCGGCCTCACCGCGTTCGCCTTCGAGGTGGCCCGGCACGCCTCGGGCCTGCGGGTGACCGACCCGGTCACCGAGGGGCTGGAGCCGGAAGCCCGAGCCGACCTGCAGCCCGCCCAGCCCGAGCCCGCCGGCGCCCGGCTCCGTCACCGCGGCCGGATCGCCGCGGGCATCCTGGTGGCCTGGGTTCTGATCGTCGGCGTCGTGGCCGGCGTCGGGGAACTGATCGTCAAGCACGGCAACGGCAACGTGCTCGGCGACGAGACCATCCCGCATTGGCTCGCCGCGCACCGCACGCCCGGCCTGACCCGCTGGAGCGAGGTGTTCAGCACGCTCGGCGCGACCCAGGCGATTCTCATCGTCTCCGTGGCCACCTGCGTGGCTTTCCTCGCCGTCACCAGGCACTGGCGGCCGGTCGTGTTCATCGCCACGCTGATGTTCGGGGAACTTGCCGCGTTCCTCGTTGCCAGCACCGTGGTCAAGCGGCCCCGGCCGGATGTCTCGCACCTCGACCACCACCTGCCGACCTCGGCGTACCCGTCCGGTCACGTGGCCGCGACGACCTGCCTCTACGTCGCCCTGGCCGTCCTGGTCACCGGGCACGCGCGCGGCTGGTGGCGGTGGCTTTTCCTGGTGCCCGCGATCGCCATGCCCGCGCTCGTGGCGCTGTCCCGGATGTACCGCGGCGAGCACCACCCGACCGACGTGCTCGGCAGCCTGCTGTTCTCCGCGCTCTGGATCACCGCGCTCACGCTGCTGATCAAGCCCGCGCAGCCCGGCCGGAACCGGGCCGGCCCGGCGGCCGCGGACAGACCGCACGAGCACGCGGCGGCGGGAGCGGGCTGACGCCGCGGCGGTAGTATCCCGGCCGCGGCTGTCTTTGGGCTGCCGGACGGGCGCCGGCTCTCCTACGCCGGGCTTACCGCTTCCGTGCGCGCACCTGGAGGAAGTAGGGGACGATCCGGGTGTCGGCGACCTCGGGGTGGTCGGCCGCGGTCTGCTCGTCCGCGCACGGCTCGGCGATCGCCTCGACGCTCAGCCCGGCGCCGAGGACGGCGTCCAGCCACCCGGTGAAGGTCCGCCGGGCATAGGTGATCGTGAACGGCTCGTACCGGTCCCGGAACTGGGCCAGCGCGGCGCCGAAGGTCCAGGTCTCGGTGAGCGGGCCCTGGTAGAAGTACTCGCCGATGGCCCGCGCCTGGCGTGCCCCGGCCTCGTCCTCGACCCAGCGCCCGACCGGCGCCGACATGATCGGGTGCAGGACCGAGAACTGCACGAAACCCCCGGGCCGCAGCACCCGGGCCACCTCATGGAGCGTCCGCTCGGGATCGGCCACGTCCATCAGGCTCATGAATGCGGTCACGGCGTCGAAGCTCGCCGCGCGGAAAGGCAGCAGCGCCCCGTCGCCGAGCAGGTACCGGATGCCCCGATGCGGGATTTCCGCGGCGGCCGTGATGAACGACTCGGCGACGTCGAGGGCGGCGACGCGGGCGCCCTGGCCAGCCAGCAGCCTGGTGTTGTGGCCCTCACCGCAGCCCAGGTCCAGGCAGGTCAGCCCGTCGACCGGCGGGAGCAGGGCGAAGAATGCGGGGGTGTTGACCAGGTCCCGGTACCGGTCGAACCCGGCCCGCGACATTTCCGTCCAGGCCTCGGCGTTCGCGTTCCACTGCCCACGGATGTCCGGCGGCTCCACCGCGCCATGCTCGCACGCCTCGCGGCCGGGACGGAATCCAGTTGCTGGAGGCCTCGGAGCGCCTCTACGGTCACGGGGTGACCTACCGGTACTGGCCGTTGTTCGACCTCCGCCTCAGCACGCCCGACCTGCGCCTGCGCCCGATGACCGAGGCGGATCTGGCGCCGATCGCCGACCTGCTGCCCGACGACGTGGAGCAGGACCCGGGCCCCGCCGGCTACGACTTCGGTGACCCACGCGTGGACCGGGGCATCGTCTCCCACCAGGCCTACTGGCGGGCCTACGGGACCTGGCGGCCCCAATCCTGGCGGCTGTTGTTCGTGGTGCGGGCCACCGGCGGTGAGATCCTCGGGGTCCAGGAGCTTGAGGGTAACGACTTCCCCACCCTGCGCACGGTCGACAGTTCCTCGTTCCTGGTGACGGCGGCACGGGGACGCGGCCTCGGCAAGCAGATGCGCACCGCGGTGCTGGCCCTGGCCTTCGGGCCGCTGGCGGCGGAGGCGGCCATCACCTCGGCATGGCACGACAACCACGCCTCGCTGGGAGTCTCCCGCGCCCTGGGCTATCGGCCCAACGGCGAGTCGCTGCACGCCCACCCCGGCCGCGTGGACGTGCTCAACCACCTGCGGCTGCTCCGGGCGGACTGGCTGGCCAGCGGCCTCGGCGAGCGGGTGGAGATCACCGGCTTCGACGCCTGCCTCCCGTTGTTCGGTCTGCCCGGGCGATGACATTCCGGCCGGCCGGCGGTTTTATCGTGGGTCCCGCGATGATCACCACTGCACTGGAGGTCAGCCCATGGAGTCGGACGACACCGCCCGCGACGCCGCGATGGCACGCCTGGAGGCGTTCATCGGCGAATGGGTCATGGAAGCACGTTTCCCTGATGGCAATGGCGGCACCGGCCGCGCGGTGTTCGAGTGGACGCTGGACCGGCGGTTCCTGGTCTGCCGCACCGAGGTGCCCGGCGACGCGCCGGACGGCCTCATGGTCATGGGATACGACCAGGGGCGGACGCCGTACTGCCAGCATTACTTTGACTCGCGAGGGGTCACCCGCGTCTATGCGATGGACCTCAGCGACGGCGTGTGGACACTTCTGCGCGACTCAGCCGACTTCACCCCGCTGGAATTCGCCCAGCGGTACAGTGGCACGTTCTCCCCGGACGGCCAGCGGATCGACGGCCGCTGGGAGTCGGCCCAGGACGGCGTGACCTGGGAGCTTGACTTCCACCTCAACTACACCAAGGTCAGCTAGCCGCGCGGTCAGCCGGCGGCCGCCGGGCGGCGCTTCCCCGCGATTCGGCCGAAGACGGATACGGCCACACCATGCGGTGCCTTACCGTAATGGAGGGCTCCGGGGGAGGTGATCGAACTAATGCGCATCGAAGCGGCCGTCACAAGCATCTCGTGGATTCCTTCCGAGGCGGTGACCGGCATGACCAAAGCCGGTTTCACCTCAGGGGCCATGCGCTACGACGACCCGCCACCTGCATACCTCGAGAACCTGGCCGAGCTGCACAAGGCCGGGCGGTTCCGGTTCGCCAACCATCTCGCGGCCTGGGCAGAGGTCGAGGACGGGCGGGTGGTCGATGCGGGTTACGTGGGCCGCGGCCTCCTCAGCTCGACCCGGGTGAGCTTCGGCGCACGGGGTGGCGTGACCTTCCAGCCCACCGCGTTCCCTGAGCTGCGGGTCGATCCGGAAGTGCGCGGCAGCCAGGCGGTGTTCAGCCAGACGGTCGGCGGCCGGACTGGGGTGCCGTTCCCCCGGCCGGTCCGCGGTAAGCCGTTCTTCCAGTGGGTCGCGCCGACCGTGTGGACCACGCTGCGCCTGACAATCAACGCCGATGGGACCTCCGCAGGAGAGCTGACCAGCGCGAGCAAGTTCCCCCGGCACTGGATCTACGACAACGACGGGAACCTGGCCGCCAAGTCCGGGCTTGCGGACTATGCCGAGTGGACCCGGTCCACGTTCGGCAAGCACACGCCCTGGGGAGACGAGGACTCCCGGCCGCTGGTGACCGCGGCGGAGTCCGCGTTGGAGCGGCAGATCTCCACCACGATCATGCGCGGCGGCGCCAGGCCCGAGATCCGCAAGTTCCCGGCGGGCTCCTTGCTGGCCGAGCAGGGCCAGCCGGGACAGGAGATCTTCCTGCTGCTCGACGGCGTCATCGCGGTGTCGGTGGACGGCACCGAGCTTGCCGAGCTGGGGCCGGGGGCGATCCTGGGCGAGCGGGCGGTGCTGGAGCAGGGGCTGCGGACCGCCACGCTCCGCGCGGCCACGGACTGCGTGGTAGCAGCGACGCCCGCGGGCAACGTGGATCTGGACAGGCTGCGCGAACTCGAGCAGCTCCATCACCGCGAGGACGCCGCCGGCTGACTGGCATCCCGGGCCGCCATCGGCGACGATGAGCGGCATGGTTCCTGCTCCGGTAAATCTCAGTGCGGCGCTGGCGGCGTTCACGGACATCTACAGCCCGCGGATCGTCGGCCGCGTCAATGATTACGACGTGCGCATCGCGCATGCCAGGGGCGAGCACGTCTGGCACGTCCACGACCAGACCGACGAGTTCTTCCTCGTCCTCGACGGGATCTTCGAGGTGACGCTGCGCGAGCCCGGCGGCGGCGAGCGCACTGTGACCCTGCACGAGGGTGAGATGTTCGTGGTGCCCAAGGGCACCGAGCACAAGCCGTCCTCGCCCGGCGGGTCGATCATGATGTTCGAGCCGTCCGGGACGTCCACGACCGGTGACCGGCACGAGGGCGACATCCCGGCCCACGTCGACAGCACCACCGGCCACGACCTCACCGCGGGCGGCCGCTGACCGGGTTGGCCCGCGCGACCCTGGGATCACCGCGCCCCGCACAGATCCGGCCCTCCGCGGCGAACCGCGGAGGGCCGGATGTGCGGCACCGTGTGCTTAGCCGAGCGGCACCTGGATGACGCGCGTTCCCCAGTTCTGCGCACCATCGGTGGTCTGGCTCGACTTCGGCGGAATGTACTCGGTGGCCAGCCACGCGGAGTCCCCCGTGCCCGGGACCGCGAAGGAGTAATCGCCCCAGCGGCCAGAGTTCCGCGAGTACGGCCCGAATCCCCTGGCCGCCACGACCGGGGGCCCGAAGTTACTGGCCCCGGCCTTCAGCGTGGCGTAGGCCGCGCTCGGGAACATGCTGGAACTGGATTCGGTGAACACGACCGCCGCGTTACCGGCCGCGTCCGGCTGGACCGCTGGGTAGATCAGGTACCGGCCGCGCGCAGCGACGTAGCCCTGGCGGACCATCCTCGCGCCGACGACCATGCCGCCGGCGAGCCGTGGCTTCACCTGGAACCAGGCGGCACCGGCGCGCACCGCGTTGTCTCCGGCGGGCATCAGCGCCGTACCCAGTTCGCCCCAGACCGTGCCGCCGGTGAAGGCGGTCTGCTGCATCCGGTCGTCGCCCTGGTTCAGCTTGCTCGGGGCGCCCTTCTGCGGCACCGGCGGCGGGCTGGCGTACGCCTCGGAGTTGATGACGATGCTCGACAGCGTCGGCAGGCGGCCCGAAGCCATCGCGGCCCGATGGGTGATGGCCCACACGCTGATGCGGTTGTCGCCCTGGTTGGTGAAGTCCAGCTGGCCCAGCATGAACTCGGCGGGCGTCGGCACGGTGGACAGCGCGGGCTGCGGCGCCAGCGTGAGCTGCCCCTGGACCGTCAGGTTGCCGAAGTGCGCGAACCTCACGGTCGGGTTGCCCGCGACCAGGCCCGCCTTGTCGATCACCCACAGTTCCGGGCCGTTGAACGGCGGCTTCTGGATGGAGAACTCGTCCGCGGTGACGTAGAGGTTCTGCTGGTCGATGCCGATCCTCGGCTGGTCACCGAAACACGGGCAAGCGCGGCCGCCCGGGCTGGTCGTGTCGATCGAGTACTCGTTCCACAGCCCGAGCGGGTCCTTGGCGTGCCGGACGGCGATCAGGAGCGCGCCCCGGGTGCTGGTGTCGTTCAGGAACAGGATCGTCGAGAACCAGGTCGTGGTCGCCGGGTCGTACCAGCAGCGCGGGTCGCTGGTGAACTCTTTGCCGCCCACGTTGTACAGGTCGTTGATGTTGAACGGCCCGCGGATCGACCTGCCGTTGGTGCGGAAGATGCGGTACGCGGAGTTGACCGGTTCGAGTACGAATCCGTTGGCCTCACACAGCCCTTGGTCGGGCGGCTCGAACTCCAGGCCGTAGTTGGTGAACTGGCTGTCCCGGCTGCTGGTGCCGTTGAAGTTGGAGAGCGTCGAAGCCGTGGTGGCCGCCGCCTGTGACACCGCGACGGCCCGCAACCGGGGCACCCGCTCGGTCGGCGAGAAGGTGTGCCCCGAAAGCCGGGATCCCCTCTGCAACATCCGCGTCGCCCCCGTGGCGTGACGCGCGGTCCTTGGCACCATCCGGGCCACTCCAGCGGTGCCCTTGTAGTGCGTCACCGCGGGAGCCGCGCCGCCCGGTGATGTGACGTGCGCTGCTGCTGCTGGTGCTAGCCCTGCTGCGATCATTGCCAGGCCTGCGGCCGCAGCCACAGCCAAGCCACTCGTGCGAGTCAGGTTCACCCCAATGCCCTTTCGCCGAAGATCATTAACGGCCGCCGCCGCCACCGGGCATTCTCCACCTGACAGGCAATCGTGTACATCACAGACTCATTCCGATACACCGGTTCAGCGATGTGTGCCGCTTTTCGGCCGGAAGAAGCACATGTTTCGTTCACTCCAAGCCTCTGGCTAAGCCCCTGGCCGGCCGCTAGCGTTAACTGAACGATCAGGCAGCTCTTGCCTTGATGCATGTGCCTCCCGAAGGTGCTGGGCGGCGGCGCGGGCGAGGAAGCGTCCCGGCTGGACGGAGATGGCGGTGATGAGGCGACTGCTCAGGTCCTCCCCGGCTACCAGGGCCGGTGTGCTGGTGAGCGGTGCGGCGATGCTGGCCACGCTCGTCAGCCTGCCCGGCGCACCAGCATGGGCTCGGCCGGCCGGGGCCGGGCGGCCGGCGGCCGGTAGCGGCACCGTCGCGCCAGGAACGAACCTGCTGCTGAACCCGGGAGCACAGACCGGCGCGGCGTCCAGGAACGGCTGGGACGCCGTCACGATCCCCGGCTGGCAGGTGGTCAGCGGCCTGCCGACAACGGTGCGGTACGGCACCCCGCGCTTTCCGCCCGCCACCGGGCACTGGCCCATGGTGCCCGGCGGGCATCTGTTCGCCGGCGGCGCGGGCGGCACCACACGCCTGCGCGAGTCGGTCTCGCTGCGCCGGGTGCCTGGCCCGGCCACGGGTCCCGGCTCAGCCACGGGCTTCAGGCCAGCCACGGGCTCCGGGTCGGCCCCGGGGGCCAGGCCAGCCACGGGCTCCGGGTTGGGCGCATCCGCGATGCTGTACGACCTGTCGGCCTGGCTGGGCGGCACCTCGCACAGCAGCGCCGCGGTGGCGGTCGCGTTCCTGTCAGCCACGGGCCACGTGCTCGGCCGGACCACGATCGGCCCGGTCGGCAAGGGCACCGGAGGGCACAGGATGTCCCCCCGCGCGGCCACGGGAACCGTCCCGCCTGGCGCGGTCAGCGCACGGATCACGCTGATCCTGGCCACCACGCTCACCAACATCGACGGCCCCTACGCGCCCAAGGTCGGTTACGACTGGGCGCTCGCCGACGGGCTGCGGTTCAGCGTCTCCGCCCCGGTCCGCCGCCCGCCGCCGCTGGTCCCCCCGGCCGCGCACGTGCCCGGGTACCAGCATGTGTTCCTGTTCTACTTCGAGAACCAGGACTTCGGCTCGGTCATCGGCAACACCGCGCAGGCGCCCTACCTGAACAGCCTCCTGCCGCACGGCAGCCTGCTGGCCGACTCGTTCGCCGAGGAACACCCCAGCGACGGCAACTACCTCGCCCTGGCCGGCGGGAGCACGTTCGGCGTCCCGCTCACCAACCCGCTGGAGATCAACCCCACGTACACCATCCCCGCCCGCAACATCGGCGACCTGCTCGGCGCCACGCACCAGACCTGGAAGGAGTACCTGCAGAGCGCCAACGGCCCCTGCGATGACACGGTGCACGGGTACTACTGGAACGACGACCTGCCGATGACCTACTTCGCCGACGTACGGAACCGGCCCGCGTTCTGCTCCGCGCACCTGGTGCCGCTGCAGGCCCTGCGAGCCGACCTGGCCAGCACGGCGACCACACCGAACTTCGCCTGGGTGGGCGCCAACGACTGCGCCGACATGGAAGGGTGCGGGATCCGCACGGGTGATGAGTTCCTGGCCGCCGAGCTCGGCGCGATCGAGCGGTCACCGGCCTGGCGGACCCAGCGCTCGCTGGCCATCATCACCTTCGACGAGGACGGCTACGACCACGAGCACCCGGCCCAGCGGGTGGCCACCCTGATCCTCGGCTCGCACGGAGTACGCCAGGGCTATGTATCCCATGTCCGGTACACCCACTACAGCCTGCTCCGCACGATCGAGGCCGCGCTCGGGCTTGGCACGCTGACCCCGAACGATCGTTATGCGCAACCAGTCAATGACGTGTTCGGGCGCCAGCCTGCGCCGCCGGCCCGGGCCACCGCCCTGCCTGCCGCGCCGCCCACGCGGGCGCCGGCCGCCGCGCGCCGGGCCGCGGTCTCCCCCGGCGCGGCCGCGGCACCGGCCGGTGCGCGGCACCCGACGGCGTTCGTGGTGAACTCCGCCTCGGCCTCGGTCACGCCGGTCGACCTGACCACCCGGCGCGCGGGCCCGCCGATCCCCGTCGGCGCCAGGCCGCAGGCCATCGCGATCACCCCGGACGGGCGCACCGCCTACGTGGCCAACTCCGGCTCGGGCACCGTCACCCCGGTCGACACCGCCACCCGCCGCGCGGGTACCCCGATCCGTACCGGCAGCGGGCCGGTGGCCATCGCGATCACCCCGGACGGGCGCACCGCCTACGTGGCCAACTCCGGCTCGGGCACCGTCACCCCGATCGACACCGCCACCAGGCGGGCGGGCGCCCCGATCCGGGCCGGGGCCGGTCCCCGGGCCATCGCGATCAGCCCGGACGGCCGCACCGCATACGTGCTCGACTGGGACGGCGCCGCGGTCACCCCGATCGGCACCGCCACCGGCCGGGCGGGGCCGCCAATCCGCGTGGGTGGTTACCCGTTCGCGCTGGCGTTCGCCCCGGGCGGCCGCACCGCCTACGTCGCCAGTTACGGCGCCAACACGGTCACGCCGATCGACGTGGCCACCGGGCGGGCCGGCCGCGCCATCCCGGCAGGCCAGGCGCCCGACGCGCTCGCGGTCAGCCCGGACGGCCGCACCGTCTACGCGGTGGCCGGCGACTCCGGCACGCTGATCCCGATCGGCACGGGCACCGCGCGGCCGGGCCGGGGCATCCCGGTCGGGTACTCCCCCGCGGCGGTCGCCATCACCGGCGGCACGGCGTTCGTGGTGAACACGATCTCCGGCACGGTGACCCCGGTCAGCACCAGGACCGGGCACGCGGGCCCGCCGATCCCCGCCGGGGTGTACAACTACCCGACCGCGATCACGCTGGCGCCGGGTGGCGGCACCGCGGTGGTCGTCGGCAGCTACGCCGGCAAGGTCACCCTGATCGACACGCGTGCCCGGCACGCCCTCGCCCAGGTCAAGGTCGGCGCCTATCCGGTCGCCGCCGCGATCGCCGGCTGACCGGGGAAGCCATTTACCGGCCTGGCCCGATCCGCCGCCAGGCTGGAGGATGTGACCATGCCTCAGTACGGCACCTGGTTCAGCTACAGCGGCAGCGCCAAGCTCAGCCTGGCCGTTGTCCTGCTGGCCGTCGCCGCGGCCGTGGCCTTCGCCGGAAGCAGGCTGCCGCTCCCGGCGCGCCTGCCCAGGCCCAGCGGCGATGCCACCACGCTCATGGTCGTGGCCTGGGCTTTGTCGATAATTGCGTTCGTGGCCTGCGTGCCGGTACACGCCGAAGCCGAGGCGGAGGACCCCCATGCCGGGCAGGCTCAGGCGCCTGCCTGACCCGACGTCAGGCCAGCGGCGCAGGGGTCAGCCTTCGAGGACGGCGCGGAGCCGGCCGAGGTCGCCGGTGATGGACCTGCGCACCTGGCGGGCCATCACGGGCGTGGCCCAGCCGAAGAACCTGCCCGGAGTGCCCACCGCGTGGATGGCGACGAGCGTGCCCTCGGGGGCGTCCTGCAGTTCGTAGCGGACGAGCATCGGGAACGGCCGGTCCACCTTCATCTCGACCAGCCGGTCCGGCTCGTGCTCGGTGACCACGTAGCCGTACCGGAAGGTCCGCCCCAGGAAGCGCGCGGTCCGCTCGACCGTGGCGCCCTCGACCAGCGGGCCCGGCCGCGCCGGGTGGCTTGACGTAATGCCGCCGGTCCACCTCAGGTCGTTGGCGGGATCGAACATGAACCCGGCGACCTCGGCACGCGGCCGGTGCACCAGCACCTCCGGCCGGACGTCAACGGCCATGGTGCGCCTCCGGGCCGGGAGCGCCGGCCGCCCCGCATGCCGTCACGACGAGGCCGGGAAGAACGGCTGTGGGCTGCCGCTGGCAACATACGCGGCCAGCCGCTCCATGATCTGAGCCCAGGTCTGGGCGGTATGCCCCAGGTCGATCTCGGCATACCCCTCGGCGAAACCGTAGTGCCGGAACAGCACCCCCGTGCCGGTCTCGGCGCGGGCAGGCTCACGCAGCTCCCACTCCCAGGTGGAGCCCTCCCAGAACGGAAAGCCCGAGGTGACATGCATCCGGACGAGCTTGCCCGGCTCGGTCGTCACGTCCGCCAGCAGGTCCATGGGCGCCTGCGGGAACCCGAACCGCGCCTTGTCGGCGGACACGTCGCAGTCGGTGGTCCAGAAGGCGCGCTGCCCGCCGGTGGTGCTGAGAACCTCGAATACCCGTGCGCGGTCCGCCTCGACGTCGGCGGCCAGGACGATGGATCGCTCCATGGAGCCCTCCAGATGTTTGCCTCATGAGTACAGACTGTTATTTTAGAAATATCTAAAATAGATGTCCGGCGTCAAGCGTGTCCCCCGGTACCGGACACTGGGTCAGCGGATACCGACGGGAGCACATCGTGGAACCGCTGCAGGTGATCGCGGCACCCAGCCGGATGCGGATCCTCGAGCTGGTCTGGGACCGGGAGCTGTCCGCGGGCGAGATCGCGGCCGAGTTCGACGTGTCGTGGTCGGCGGTCAGCCAGCACCTGCGGGTGCTGCGTGAGGCCGGGTTCGTGGTGGAGCGCAGGGCAGGGACCAGCCGCATCTACCGCACCGACAAGGCCGCCCTCGGCTCGCTGCGCTCGATCGTGGAGGATCACTGGCGGCAGGGCCTGGGCCGGGTCAAGGACCTGGCGGAGGCCGAACAGCGGAAGAAGGACGGCTCATGAGCGATGACGGCGTCGTTGAGGTGAGCGTCCACATCGCCGCCCCGCCGGAGACCGTGTTTCCTTACTTCACCGACCCCACCCGGTACGCCCAGTGGATGGGCAGCGGCGCGGTACTGGAACCGGTCCCCGGCGGCGCCTACCGCATCCAGATGCGCGGCGGTGTGGAGGCGGCCGGCGAGTTCCTCGAGATCAGCCCGCCACACCGGCTGGTGTTCACCTGGGGCTGGACGAACGATCCCGCCGTCCCGCCCGGCACCACGCGCGTCGTGGTCACGCTGCAGCCAGAGGACGGCGGCACCCGTGTCGTGCTGCGCCACCATGACCTGCCCGACGACAAGCAGGCCAGGCACCACCAGGGGGGCTGGGAGTTCTACCTCGGCCGGCTGGCGCTCCGGGCCCAGGGCGCGGACCCCGGCCCGGACCCGAACACCTGACCTGGCCGGGGTCGCAAGGCTCACCTGACGACGGGCAGCTCCACGTAGGACTGGGTCGTGCCGCCGTGGCCGATCCGGTAGGCGGCCTTGCCGCTGGCGGGCAGCAGGCCGAACGCGTCCGGGTCGGCGGCCGCGATCGTGACCCGGATCCGGTCCCCGGCCCGGAACAGCACGGAGGTCGGCAGCAGGTCGAACGTCACCCGCTGCGGCTCGCCCAGAGGGAACGGCGCGGCGTCCGTGCTTGCGTAGCTGCGGGGGGTGCGCAGGCTGCGCCACGGCGCGTTGTCCCGCTTGGGCAGCGTCGCCCGGTCGGTCAGGTCCAGCTCGCCTTCGGTGATGTAGGTG
>Ga0318516_10000278_pt1 | contig 14733 bp, 10 predicted proteins | sample GRESIP176b2f20_FD_202501 | JGI IMG/M metagenome (GOLD analysis project Ga0318516, IMG submission 202501) | Tropical soil microbial communities from Luquillo Experimental Forest, Puerto Rico - GRE.SIPMG.176b2f20 | ecosystem: Environmental > Terrestrial > Soil > Tropical forest > Bulk soil... | reverse complement strand
CATCCCGGTCCGATCGACACCGACATGATCGCGTTCCGCACGCCCGAGCAGCGCGAGGCCCGGATGAAGCAGGTGCCGATGCACCGCTACGGAAGGCCGGAGGAGGTTGCGCAGCTGGTGGCATTCCTGCTCTCCGACGAGAGCAACTACATCACCGGGGCGGAGATCGCCATCGACGGCGCTTCATCGGCCTAGCCCCCAGTGATGGGCTGCCATGCGCAAATTCCGCGATTTGCGCCCTTTTCGTAGACCGGAGCGATCTTTCCCATTGGTCATGATCGGGCGCAGGATCGGTCGCGGCGCCTTCAGGCAGGTCTGCTATCGGTTAGGGTTTCGGATGCCGGCCCGGCGCGATGCCAGCGAAGGTCGGCAATCCACCAGTGAGCCGACCGGCGGTGCATTCGCTAGCGCTAGCCCAAGCCGAGGGCGCCACCTGATGGTTGGGAGGGGGCTGGAAGGGGGAGCTGGAGCTTGTCTCAACCGCCTCGTCTGCTCGGGGCGTCTGCCGCTGCGAGAGGTGCAGCGGGCGGTCGCGACAAATTGGATCGCCGCCGCCTATCTCCGCTACGTTGGACGAGGTCGCCCGGCCGACGTTGCGCACCCGGGCACACGGTGGGGACTTATGAGCGCCGGACCGGTTGGGTTTCCGGGGCCGCCGAGCACTCTCCTCGCGAGATCGCGAGGCGGCCGGCCTGGGGTCGCCATCTCAAGGGCGGCCGACGAAGCGACGGCGCGGCAGGGCGGGGGTCTTGCGACCCCCGCCCGGGCTGCCTCACCCGAAGGCGGCGATCTCGGCGTCCGCCGCCTGGCGGCCGACGGTGGCGGGGCCGGCGAGCGGCGGCTCGTAGGGTTTCCACTTGTCGCCGGTGACGTGGGTGTAGGCATCGACTGCACCCTCGGCCGCGGCCATCAGGGCGTACGCCGTGAGGCCCGCTTCGGCGGCGAACTGCCGGGCGCGTGCGGCGCGGGTCTCAAACCCATAGACCCCCTCGCGGTCCTCGTCGCGGTCGTCGTTGGCGAGCTTGGAGGTGAGATCACGGGCCTGCGTAACCTTGCCGCCGTAGAACTGGGCGGCCCCATGGGCCGAGCTGACGAAGCTGCCGACCACCCGCTGGAGATGGATCTTCATCGCTGTCTCGTTCACGGTCGTCTGCAGCGCCTCGGCGGAAAGGCTGATCTGTTCCTTTGTCGCCTCGCGAATGCCCTCATAGTCGACGGCGTCGAGCGCGAAGGTGCTGCAGAGCCTGCCGACGAGAGCCTGCGACGGCGCGTGAGCGGCGACCAGCTCGAGGGTGATGGCCTGGCGGGACGGCTGCGCGCGGAGGATGGCGTTCGAAGCATTCTTCTGCGCGGTCTTTGTCGTCATATCTGATCTCTCTCATTTGCCCGAGAGAGTCGCGAACCCCGTGCCCGCGTCTTCCCCCTCGGGTGCGGTTTGGCTAGGCCGGGCATCAGGCGGGCGGCGCACATGCCGACGAGCGGGGCCGGGTTGCGGCAGGCGCGGAGCAGGAAGCCGTGAGGTCTGATGGTGTGCAGCGTGGTGCTTCTTCTCGACACTGGCTTGCTCTGCGCATGACGCGGCCTGGCCTTGCCATAGTCGGCGTTTGCCGCCGCTCGCCGCCCGGCCTAAAACCGCACGCACACCGAGGGGAAGATGCGGGTCTCAGGGTTCGTGGCCTTTGGTGCTTTGAGAGACTGATCTGGATCGGACACAGGGACCGCCTGGAGAACCTCGGACACCAACCTCTGCCGCCAGCTGTCCTGCCCGGCGGTCGCTCGTCAGATCGTCGCCGGTCACATCCCGGCTCATGCCGGGCGAAAAGGCTCTGCCGCGGCGGATCGATCTCCGAGAAGACGGCGCGAGGCGCCCGGGACAGAATTGGCCTTTCCGCCTAGTGCGGTTCAGCGTCCGAACGCGCGGCCGGGAGATCCCTCTATAGGTTCAGGGGTTTCGAGTGCGGGCTTGGCGCGCTGTGGCAACCAGTTCTGCGGCAGAGGGCCGGCTCAACTCCGAGCTCGGCAACGACGACCGCGACGGGGCTACGAGGAGCTTACGGGATCGAGAGCGGCCTGCCGCACCCGGCAGTTCGGCGCGAAGCGCCCCTCATCGCCTGGGCCTGATGGCCCCGGCCGAGGGCGCGGTTGACGCTCACACCCGACAGACGGGCGAGAAATGGAAGCCGCTGCCAGGCCGGGCACAGTCGGCGGCCGGGTGGCGGACGCCGAGATCGCCGCCTTCGGGTGAAGCAGCGCCGGCGGGGGTCGAAAGGCCCCCGCCGTGCCGCATCGCGCCACCATTGCGCTCGCCGGTGGCCGGGCGAGTGGGCCAGCCAGCCAGTCCCCCAGCGGGAGCTGCTCCATCTCAGAGTGAATTACGAGCGAAGGGGTATTTATATCGACCGCTCGTCGAACTGATGGCTGGCAGGGCGACTGTGGAAACTACAGCCGCCGCCGCTCCCTGCTGCGCGGAATGGCGCCCGATGTGCGCGAGGTAATGAATATGGCTGAGGCTTTCGGGATGGAGGCGCCTCCGCCGCATCTTAGGGAGCGGGCGGATATCGCCACGGCCGAGCACATCGCAAATCAGATCCCGGCAGGCGGCGCCAAACGGGAGGCGCTGCTTGGCGAGATGCTCGAGTCCATAATCGCGGGAGCGATTGCGTCGTGCAGCGAAGCGCACGACGCCTGGCTGGAGGCGGCCGCGGCGGAAGAGATGGTACGTGCGCGGCTTCCCGAGCGAACCGTTGGAGGAGCGCGCGGCGGTGTTGGTCCGGGGCGCGGCCGAGCGTTTGTTTATCGCTCATATGCGGAGCGAGGAGGCCGAGGGCGTGGCGCGAGCGGTCCGCTTCGCCCGGGGCGGTGAGGCCTGGCGGCCGCGTGACGTGCGCCGGGAGGCCGAAGAGGTGTTCGGCTTTGCGGCCGGCGTAGCCTGGCCTGTGCGCAGCGCGGAGCGGACTCTTCGGGTTGAGAACGCGGCGCCGGGTCGTTTCGGTCAGGCTGTCGATGTCGATGTATTGTGTCTGTCCGATACAGTGAAGCGGTGGTGCTGGACCAGCTCGTCGGGCGTGGGCCGGGCGAAGCGGTCCAACGTCCGGGTTCGGCGACATAAAATGGGGCAAAGAGGGGGTGGAGCCTGAACGCCGATCTCGGTCGAGCCGTCGAGTGGGCGCGGAGATCGAGCCCCGGTGAAGGACTGTTCGTCATGATCGGGCGGCCACTCTTTCCAGGGCTTCGACGACGATGCGGTGGAAGTCGAGTTCATCCTTGTAGAAGTCGGCCCATTCGTTGAGCGTGTCAGTAGTCGGGGCGGTGGCCTTCCTGGTCGTGAGGCAGTCCCGAATCGCATCCTCGACCCAAATCAGGCCATCACCGGTCAGCGGGTTCGCGAGGAATCGCCTGCATGCCTCACACTGCCGGGGAGTGTCGGCTTCACCACCGCCCTCCGTAATGAGGCCTTTCGGGAGATCGTCGCTGTCATAGTCGCTTTCGCTCGTAAATCCATTGGCAGACGCGATTTGTTGCAGCGCATCTGCCGCGGACATGTCGATTGCGCCAGGCGCAGCTTTGCGCGCAGCAACGAGCGCCTTGATGACGCACGGTCCGCACCAAAGGGCAGCCCTGTAGATGTAGGCGTCCATAAGGGGTTCTCCCAAGAGAATCGTGTTTGAGCCCGAAGCCGGCCGGCCGCGGAGAAGCGGAAAGTTCGGCAGGTGAAAAGAAGACGCGCTTAATGCAACGAGCCGCGTTGGCTCAGTTGTGGATGGACCACATATGCTTCCGACCGGCCGCCGCATCGGGGTTCAGGCTGACGCTGAAGGACGGGGCGGAGCCATCGCTCGGTGCGCCGGGGCCGGAGTAGATCAGTCCGCCGACAAGCCCGGTTTTCCAGCCGTCCAGCGAGCTGTATTCCATCCGCCAGAAGAAGCTGTGAGGTGCAAAATCGCTGTAGAGCCGGCAGCGCACTTTGGCGGCATCGCCGCCGAAGTTGGCGAGGAAGTCGAGGCGTTTCTGCAGTTCGCCGTCGGCTCCGACGGAGCGGGCAAATTCCCGCACCTCATCGAAGTGCTGGTGGTTCTCGATGATCAGCATTCGATAGCTCCTTTGGCAGTGGGAAAGGCGCGGCGGAGCCGCGCTTGGTGCAGCGGATGTCGAGCGAAAGAACTCTGGCGAGCCTCCTCAGGGCTCGGATAAGTGGTTTTCGTCGGCCCGCGTTGGGGGTGGTTTGGCGCGTGGCCGATCGAGACGAACGGTGATTGATCGTCTCGAATGTCAGCCAGTGCGCGTTCCGGGCAAAACCGAACGGATCGAGACCTCACCTCGCGTTCAGGCGGCGCGTCACCGGACGGTGCAGACCAATTTGCCTGCGCGAGCAGGATCGATTGGGTTAAGTAGCCCGGCGGAGAGGCCGGGCTGCGAGCGCCTATCGGTCTTCAATGGGACCGGCATCGCCGGGACGGGTAGCGCTTGATAGCCTCAGTATTCGCTGGCGAGCATCACGACCATTATCCGCTGCGTGACAGCGGGATCGCCGGGGTCCGGCGAGTGATAGACGAGGTCACGGTCGTAGTAATCGATCTTGAACAGTACTTGGATATCATTTACGGGCACGATCGCGCAGTCGTGCTCGCCATAAGGGTCATTGTCATTGGTAAATGCGTCAAAAGCCGCCACTGCAGTGAGGACACGCGCAACGGCTCCGTCGCCCAATGCCTGAATGCCCGGCGTGATCATGATCCGCCCACCCCGCCGGAAGCGGCGGAGCTCGTCATTCAGCGCGCGTACCCGAACTCTGATCCGTCTTGCCTGTCATCGGACTCTTCGCTGCTGTGGCATCCCAGCAAAAGACCGGCCGACGGTGAGCGGGCGCGGTCGTATCGGGTCATTGCCTGCAGGCTTGGCGGTGCAACCCTGCGGCTGGGTCGATCCTCATTGTCGATGCGGGACCAGCTCGAAACTGTCGACCAGCCAGCGATATGTCTCCGCCTCGTCAAGGAAGCGGTGGCGGATGAAGACCGTGAGGTTCGAGCCCAGGTCTTCGACGTGGACTTGGTAGACGTCGTCTGCGATGGGCGCCTTGAAGGTCTTTTCATCCTGCCGTCGCAGCCTTTCCGCGTGCGTGGCGGCGTTGGCGCGGGCGACCTCGGCGGCCTGCGCCCGGTCGGTAAAGACGGCGAGGACATGCCCGGTGCGATCGGTCTGGCAAAGGAGCGTGTAGACGGTGGTCGGCATCGCCGATTCCTCCCTTGGGATTGAGGGTGACGAGGACCGCGCCTGTGAACGGGTGAGGCGTGGAGAGGCGCAGTGCTGCGGGGGTGTGCCAGGGGGCGGCGGCAGTCAGAGAGATAGATAACGACGATGGGCGAGGGCATCCATCGGCGGTTAGCTGCCGCTGAAACTGCGTCGGCGTCGCTTGCGCGTCGGGACGCAGTGCCACCGGGCAGTGATCGGGCTAGAACGGAATGTCGTCGTCGAGATTGCTGTGCGTCCCAGCGACGACGCCGGTCCGACCGTCAGCTGTGCTTGCAGCAGCTGCGTGATCCCCGTCCCGCCTGCCGTCGAGAAAGATTAGCACCCCATTGTAGGGTGTCAGATGGATCTCGTTGCTGTACCGGTCCGCGCCCGACTGGCCCTGCCATTTGCGGGTGCAGAGCTTACCTTCGAGGTAGACCTTGGAGCCCTTCTGCAGGTACTTTTCTGCGATCTGACCGAGTCCCTCGCTGAAAATGACGATGCGGTGCCATTCGGTCCGTTCGACGCGGTTGCCGCGCTCGTCTTTCCAGCTCTCGCCGGTGGCAATGACGAGCGTGACAACCGTCTTGCCGGTTTGGGCCGTGCGCACCTCGGGGTCCCGGCCGAGATTGCCGATCAGCTGCACGCGGTTGAGGTAGCCGGACATATTCGGTTCCTTCCTTTATCCATCCTCTGGGAAGGTCGCCTGCAACGCGCCGGTGTCGTTCCCTCGGGCGCGGTCGACGGAGACCGGGATCAGGATCGCTCGCTCCCCGAGCGCGGCGACTGGCGCGGGAGCGCAGCGACACGGGAGCGCGCGAGCCGAAGGCGCCCCGGACTGGATCCGGGGCGGGGATACGGGAGCGGGACGGAGACTGGTCTAGACCGCGAATGCCCGAGGGAACCGGACGAAGACGGCGAGGGTGCCAATGTATCCCCTTGAAACCGACTGCAGTTTTAATCGAGCAGTAGCTCATGATAGTTCGATCCCGGTAAAACGCTGGACCGATGCTCGTCGTGCAATGCCAGTGATCTGTATTGGCTCATGCGGCGTGCGCGCTTGCTATCGGCAGTGTCAGCAGGCGCTGAAATCTGTGGATGTCCCGCAGCACTCTGCGCATCTGGGGCATGTAATCGGGTTCGAGCCGCGCGACTGCCTCGAGGTAGCGCTGCCACGTCGCCTCATCCCAGGTGTGGTGGTCGTGCATTCGAACCTTGCGGCACGCGCCGCGGACAGCGGCGCGCTCGCAGGCCTCCACCATTGAAGTCTCGAGCTCGGCGAGACGCCGGCGCTGCGCGGCGATGCCGTGGAGCAGCACATTGCGGTCCAGGCCGCGTTGAAGGACCGGCGCCGAGTTCAGCATCGCCGGCGCAGTGCGGAGGGTTGCTCCGCCTGATGAGGGGTCAGTCATGGTAGTCCTCTGGGATCGTGGGATGGGCCGGCCGGCAGTTGTCCGAGATCCCCTCGGACGATCAGCGCCGGCCGGGAGGCTCCTAGCTCAAGCCGCTGGCGACGGATCGGCAATAGCCGGCGCCGGGAGCGGGCCGGTGTCGCTCATGATTTCCTCGCCTGATCCGGCATCGCCGCCGAGGCTGTCGGTCGCGGTCCCGCCGCGCCAGTGCACAAGGTGGTTCGGCGGCGCCGCCGCGGCGATCTCTTCCGCGGTCAGCTGGAAAAGGGCGGCTTGGTAGACGTAGCGGGTGCCGCTGAAGCGCTCGATGAACCGGGCGCGGGTGTCGCGGACGCGGGCCTCCGCCCACACGCCTTCGGTCTCGGCCGCCTTCTCCAGCGCCTGCCGGGAGAGGCAGGCGAGGAACTCGTCGGTGGCCATCGTCGGCAAGTAGAGGGAGGCGCCGACCGCCTCGCCGGCGATACGTGCCCCGAGCCCGCTGTTGGACATGTTGTCGCGGCATGAGAGGGAGGCGACAAGCATGTTGCGCGCAGCGGTGCGCACCAGTTCGAGGTCCGAGGTGAGCACACCGCCCTCGGTGATCGTGGCGGCGATCGCCTCGCGGTCGAAGGGCCCGATGTCGGCGCCGCTTTGCACGGGAACGTTCTTGGCAGCCAGTGCGAGCACCAGCAGCCCGAGCAGCGTGCTGTCCTCGATCCGAGCTTCACGCAGCGCCTGGTGGAGCGCGTCGGTACGGAAATCCCCGATCATCGCGAGACCCTTTTGGGTCACGTCCGGCCGGGTCCTGGGTTGCGGCGCGGCCGGATCCGGTGCCGTTCCGGCAGGATCCTTGTCGCCCTTTACCGATTTTCTGGTCTCGGGAAGACGATAGACAATGGTCTTTACCGCACCCGAATAGGGGTCGAGGTAGTGGCCGATCCGGTCATTCTTGCCCGGCGTGCCGTAGACGTTTTCGGCTTTCTTCGGCAGCTGCGGGCGACCGTACTCGTCCTGTGGCAGCAGGGTCCCGCGCTCCGGGAGGTTGCTCTGCAACCACTCCTGCTGCGCGCCGAAAAAGCCGTCGACATTGGTCGTGTAGCGGCCGTCCTCGTCGGCGGGCGCGAAGAGATCGTCCTCCCAGACGACGCCATAGGCCTGGGCGAGGTCATCGCCGAACTTTGCGGCCGAGAACGGAATGCGGCGTTTCGCAAGGGCACGCGCGACGTCGGACCAGTAGACCTCGTGGTCTTTTTTGGGCCTGTATTTCTTCCAAACCTGCGCTTGCTCTTCGCGGCTTGCCGCGGCGATCGTGCGCAGCTGGTCCTCGCTCGGCATAGAGCCCTTGGCGATGGCGCGGAGCATCGGCGGGTGCAGATGGGCGAGCAGTTTGAGGCGCCTGATCGTGCGCACCGGCAGCGCGAGCGCGTCGGCGATCGCGGGTTCGTTCCAGCCCCGCTGCTCGAGCGCGTCGATGCCGCGCCAGATATCGACGCTGTTCATCGAGGCGCGGATCAGGTTTTCCGAGAGGGACTCCATCGGGCTGTTGGCTTCGTCGCCATCGGCGACGATCACCTCGATGGTGGCGAGGCCGGCTGCGATCGCAGCGCATACGCGGCGGGTCCCGGCCTTGATGACGAGTTCGCCGTCCTTCTCGACGACGACGGGCGGTTGAATGATGCCGATCGCTTTGATCGAGGCGAGCAGCTGCTCGTCCATTGCTGTGGCCGGCGGGGTGATCCGGGGATTGTGCGGGTTGGGCTTCAGCAACAGCGGGCAAACTTTGCGGAGTTCCGCCATGATGGCTCCTTTTGCTTGGGTTCCTGTTCCCCTTGCCGTTCGGGGATACCCCTCTCAGCGGCCGCGTCCCGGCGGCCGGGGCAAGGGCGAAGCCGGCAACGCCGGGCCGGCGCGCCATCGCGCGCCGGACCCTTGCGGCGGCCGTCGGTGATGCGGCACCTGCCTTCGTGCCTACTTCTTCAGAACCGATTGGAGCGAGTGTTCATCGGTTCTGCCTGCGCAACTCGGACACCGGATGCATGTCCCAAGCTAATCCCCGAGCTCTTTGGTGCTGGTGGATGTCTGGCTGCGACTTGGGTGTGGTGGCGAGGGTCTGTCGCTCAGTACTTGTCGATCACGATCACGCAGTGAGTATGATTCGGCGGGTTCGGTGAAAATTGACTGCACTCGGAGCACCGGCGGTCGACATCAGGAAACAGGGCGTCTACTGCGCGGATCGCGGTCGGGCGGCTGATTGCATCTCCTGGGTCAGCTTCGCAGTGCTTCGTATGTTCTTGCTGCTCTCGGCGAGTTCCGCCTCGATGCGCATCAGCTGGGCGCGCTTGCCGTCGAGCTCGGCTTGGAGGGGAAACGCCTCGCCCAATCGGGCCTCGTAGTCCACAAGCCTGCGGGTTGCGTCCGATCCCAGCCGCTGCTGCTCCTGAAGATCCAGCTCGAATCGGTCCAGGACGTGCTCCAGCCGGGAAATCAGCCCGAGTGGGGTCAACTCGGGCTCGACGGTGATTTCCTGGTGCTTCGCGCGTTGCAGGACCAGGGCAACCCGGAAGACTCCGGAGAGCGCCGAATGAGCCTGGCAGATCAGATCAAAGCCGCCGAGGCGCCCGACGCGCCACTCGCCTTCCGCACGGGAACGCTCAGCGAGGCGCAGCTTCGAGATCAGTAGAGCGCCGGCCGTCCGGCGCTCGGTGACGCGCCTCCCCTCCGCCTCGAGCGCGAAGGCTTCGCCTTTTGTCGTAACGCGCCGTAACAGGTCCTCGCGGATGGCCGCGATCCTCTCTTCGGCAGTGTCCCGGTCGTGACGGGCGTTTCGGATCTGCCGCCGGATGCTGAGCTGGTCGTCGAAGTGTGCTGCGCGCTGCCGCTCCAGTCGCGCGATCTCGGTTTCGAGGCCGGCTTTCTGAATGAGCCGCGCATCGCCCGAGGCGATGGCCTTGGCGAGCGCGAACTGGTTGGCCTGGTGGTCCGCGTCTTCGAGCGAGCGGATGCTGCGGTCGCCCGAGAGTGCCGAAGCGATGAACCGGGCCTTGCGTTCGTTGGTCTGCCACATCGTGGCGTCCATCGAACCCAGTGTGGCGTAGGCGTAGATCTCGATCTCGCCGTTCTGGTTGCCCTGCCGCTCGATGCGCCCTTCCCGCTGCTCGATCTGCGCGGGCAGCCAGGGCACGTCGAGATGGTGCAACGCTTTGAGGCGCAATTGCACGTTCACACCGGTGCCCATTGTGTCGGACGAGCCGATCAGGATGCGCACGCGGCCGGCGTTGAACTCGTTGAACAAGCGCTGCTTGTCTGTGGAGCGCTTGAAGTCCTGCATAAAGGCGATCTCCGCCGCGGGTATGCCGAGCCGCACGAGCTCGTGCTTGATCCAGCGATAAGCGGAGAAGCCGCGCTTGGCTTCGACGCTGATCGTTCCCAGGTCCGAGAAGATCAGCTGTCCGGCGCCGAGGGTCGGAAACGGGGTGTCGTCCGGCCGTGTGTAGCGGCAGCCGGCTGTCTCGCGCCAGATGCGGTGGACATTTGCGATGAGCTTGTTGAGTTTGTAGCCGGGCTCGTTGAGTTTGTTGCCGGGCTCGTTGCCGTTGCCGGGCCAGACCAGCCGTATGTCGATGGCGCTGTGCCGGCCGTCCGTAATGACCGACAGCAGGATGTCGTCACCCTTCTGCACGCGCCCTTTGCGGTTCTCGATCGCTTCGATGCGCTCGGCCAAGACCTGCTGGTAATCACGGAATGCGTCGCTGGCTTCGGCGGTGACCAGCTGGCGGCGACCGCCCTTGACCCTTGGCAGATCGACACAGCCGTGCAGGTCGTGTTTGAGCACGACGTCCGCGACCGAGCGGAACATGTCGATCAGCTCAGGGACATTGATGAACTCGCAAAAGCGCTCGACCGGCTTGTAGGCGCCGGAGGGCTGCAATTCGAGCTCGATGCGCGTATCGCCGAATGCGGACGCCCAGGCGTCGAATTCGTGGACGCCGCGCTCGAAGAGGGCGTCCGGCGACTGGAAGCGCAGCAGCGTATACATCTCTCCCAATGTATTGGTGATCGGCGTTCCCGAGGCCTGGACGAGCGCCCGGCGCGGGTTCTTCTGGTCGATGAAGCGAGTTTTGACGTAGAGGTCCCAGGCGCGCTGCGAGCCCTCCGGATCGACACCCTTCAGGTTGACCCGGTTGGTGGCGAAGGAGAGCTTGCGGAACTCCTGGGCCTCGTCGATGACGATCTGGTCGATGCCGATTTCCTCGATCGTGACCATGTCGTCGCGGCGGTCCTTGACGGTTTCGAGCCGCGCTGAATGCCGTTCCTTGATCACTTCGATGCGCTTGCGCGTGGTGCGGTCCCCGTCATCGCAGGAGAGATGAAGCGCTTCGTGCGTCGCGATCTGGTCCTCGATGATCTGCCGCTCGAAGGCCGCCGGCACCGCGATGAAGCGGAACGCCGGATGGGTGATGATGATCGCGTCCCAGTGGGACGTGGCGGCGCGCGCCAGAAAGCGCGCCCGCTTCTCCTTCGCGAAATTCGCCTCGTCGGCGACCAGGATCCGGGCCGTCGGGTAGAGCTGCAGAAACTCGCGCGCCGCCTGCGCGAGGCAATGTCCGGGCACGACCCACATGGCCTTGGTGATCAGACCAAGCCGCTTCTGTTCCATGATGGCCGCCGCGATGGAGAAGGTCTTCCCGGCGCCGACCGTATGCGCGATGTAGGTGCTGCCCGCCGCAATGATGCGCCAGATGATGCGCTTCTGGTGCGCGTAGAGGCGGATGACATTGCTGGCGCCGGGCAAGCTCAGGTGGCTGCCGTCGAAGTGCCGCGGCACCAAGTTGTTGAACCGGTCGTTGTAGATGCGCGCCAGCCGGTCGGCGCGTTCGGGATCGGTCCATACCCAGTCGGTGAAGGCCTGTTTGACGCGTGCGAGCTTCTCTTTGGCCGCTTCGGTCGCTTCGATATTGAGTACCCGGCGCTCGGCGCCGTCCTCGATGACGGTGTCGTAAATCTGCGGCGTCGCGCTGTTCAGAGCGTCGTGCAGCAGAAGCCCGGCATGCCGGCGCGCGGTGCCCCATTCGGAGATGCCGGCGGCCGTTCCGATGAAAGCGGAGCCGTCGACAGTCCATGACGCGATTTCGACGGTGTGCCAGATCCGCACTTGCTTTCCCATGATCTTGGCCGCGAAGGCCTCGATGACATCGGTTGGCAGCCAAGGCGCACCGAGGCGGGCGGTGATGTCGGACGGGCGGATGTCCCGGGGTTGCACTTCGCGCAGTGCCGCCACGTTGCGCTCGTATTGCCGGTCGAGTGCCGCCGCTGCTTCGGCGGCATCGAGCTTTGTGCGCACGGGGCCGGAGAGGTAGGCGTCCGCCGTCTCCCACGCCTCTGTCAGGGGATTGCGGAAGATCGCGGCGCCGAGCTGCGACAGGGCGATGTCCGGATCGCATCCGAGAAGCTGGGCCAGGTGTTCGGGATCGACGCGGCCGGTCTCATCGAGCGTGACCGCAAGCGCATCGGCAGCCGAGGTTATTACCGGCGCCGCCGGGGGCGAGATGACGCGGTCACGGAAAACCGGGCCCGTGCGGGCGAGCCCGCTCTCGAGGTCGTAGTCCTCGATGCTGGCCACCAGCCAGCAATCGGGGTCGTCGGCGAAGGGTGCCAGGTTCGGGCGGCGATGGATCTCCCGTTCCTCGCCGGTCTCCACGTCGGTCGTGATGGCGACGACGGTGTGGTTGATCGGTCCGAAGTAGCGGACGAAGCTGGAATAAGCGACGCGCAGCCGCACCTGGGCTTGCCCCCACGGGCGATCTGCCGCCTGCGCGCGCAGCACCTCGCGCACCGCATCCCGGATCGGCACCAAGGCACGGATGATCCGGGAGGCCTTGGGGGTGATCCCGTCCCCTCGCCTGCCCTTCTTGACGCCGATCGGTGTGGCGGCGCCGTTCACGATCTGCATCAGGCGCGCCGCGTCGTCGATGAAGTACGAACCCTCCCTGATCGAGACGCCCCCGGCCTTCGCCGGGGCAGGCTTGGCTGCAGTGCCGGCGGGGACGGTCTCGTCGCCCGCGTCCTCTTCGGGCGGGCTCTGCAACGGTGTGAAGATGTCCCTGGGTAGCCGGGCGAGGGCCGTATCGAGCAGCTCCTCGAGCGGCGGATCATTGGGACGCGGCCGGCAGGTGTAGGTCGGCGCGGGCCCGTAGATGCCCCGCCGCACGCCGTGCTCCCCGAGCACCATCTCGGGATGCGCGGCGAAATATTTATTGACCTCGATCCGGCCGCATCTGGCGCCGCGTGGTTCTTCCTGGTCCGAGGTGCCGGCTACCCGGCAGCTATCCGACAGCGCGCTGCCCTCGTCTTCCGGTATCGCGCTGGCATCGCTGTGGAGCGCGATTTCGGCTAGGTTCATCCAGCGCGTGCGGTTTGGCGCCTGCCCTTCCGCGCGGCGCTGAAAGACGAGCACATCGACCACGACGTCGGTGCCGGCGGTCGCGCGCATGCTGGCCTCGGGCAACCGCACGGCGCCGATCAGATCGGCCATTGAGCCGATGTGCTCGCGCGCGGCGCGGCTCGCCTTGTCCATCGTGCCGGTGCTGGTCACGAAGAGGGCGATGCCGCCCGGGCGCAGCCGCGCGATCGAGCGAGCGATGAAATAGTCGTGCAGGCGCAGGCCAAGGGCCGCAGTCACCCGGTCGGCGCGAACGATGCGGTCGGCAAAAGGCGGATTGCCGATCGCGAGATCAAAGCCGTCGCCGAGGCGGTTGCGGGTGTAATCCTCGCACCGGATCCGTGCCTCGGGATGCACGAGGCGCGCGATCTGGGCAGTGACCGGGCAGTATTCGATGCCCGTCAGCCGCGTCGTCTCGCGCAGCTCGGCAGGGATCAGGGCAAAGAACAGCCCGGTGCCCATTCCCGGCTCGAGCACGCGGCCGCCGGTAAAGCCGAGATGCCGCGCGGCACGCCAGAGAGCGCGGATGATCAGTTCCGGGGTGTAGTGCGCATATTGGGTTGCGCGTTGCAGAGCCGCGTATTCGGCCGGGCTGACGTCCTCGGCGAGCGCGCGGCCGATCGCTTCCCAGCCGGGCCGGAAATCGGAGCTACCCGGCAACGGGAAGCAGTTCTGCGCCAGCTCCGTGGCCCCGAAGCCGACGAACCGCAGCAGCCGCGCTTGCTCTTCGGTTGTGGGCGCGCGGCCGCTCTCCTCGAGCTCCTTGGAAAGCCGGATCGCTGCGATGTTATCGCGTGCCCGCGCGGTCCAGCCGCGCGCGAGGCTGCGGTCGCCCTCGAGGTAGAAGTTTTTGTCCCGGACCGGCGGAGCGGTTTCCTCTCGGGCGCTCTCCGCATCGGGCTCGGTAGACGCTCGTGTGGCTGGTTGGGCTTCCGCCCGCGGCGTCTCGACGGTCCAGCCAAGAGCGGTGTTGTCGAAGAGGCCGAGCGTGTCGTGCGCGGTGTCGGGCATCGTCGCGTTCTCCTTCGTGCAGGCGCGTCGCTACGCCGTCTGGCGCGGCAGGCGGGCCGAATCGATCGAGGGCTGGCAGTGGGGCGGGACGAGCCGAGGCCGGCTCACCTGCCAGTGGTGCGGCGCAAGCGGATCGTGATCAGTCCGTGGGATGGCGCTGGTCGTGCGCTCTGCGCAGGGCCCTCAACACGGCCTGACGCGCTTGCGGGAACGGGATCGTGTTGTCCTGCGCGATCTCGTTCAGCAGGACCTGCAGAAGCTGCGATGCTCGCCGGCCGAGCACGACGCCGTCATTGCATTGCCGGGCCGGGCGGATGACGCAGATCTGCGTCCCATCGGGTTCGATGTCGTAGGTGAACCAGTCGAGCCTCTCTTCAGCAATCTCCAGAGCGGGATGTCCTATCTGCATAGTTGGCTTCTCCTTTATCGTTGAGGGTCTGGATGGACATCGCGATGGGCCGCTGAGCGGCGGCGGCAAGGCCAATGCCGGCAGAGCCGCGCCAGCGCGCATTTCAGCGCGGGGAATCCTTGTGGCGGGTGCCGCGTCAACGGCAGCTCGCGACGATGCACACGCCCGCTGCCCCAGTGCTGGAGCCGCTATGATCGCAGATTGGCGATCTGGGAGATCTGGGTGTCGCGGCGGTCCTTCAGGAAGGTTCCCAC
>Ga0318516_10000269_pt1 | contig 14890 bp, 11 predicted proteins | sample GRESIP176b2f20_FD_202501 | JGI IMG/M metagenome (GOLD analysis project Ga0318516, IMG submission 202501) | Tropical soil microbial communities from Luquillo Experimental Forest, Puerto Rico - GRE.SIPMG.176b2f20 | ecosystem: Environmental > Terrestrial > Soil > Tropical forest > Bulk soil... | reverse complement strand
CATCCGCACGCACGGTCGAGGCGTTCGTGGAGAAGCCCGATGCCGCGACCGCCGCCAATTACGTGGCGGAACAGTATTTGTGGAACAGTGGCAACTTCCTGTTTCACGCCGCGACCATGCTCGGCGAGATCGAGTGCTTCGAGCCGGCGATGGCCGAGGCCGCCAAGGCGGCGGTTGCTGGCCTCACGCGCGACCTCGATTTTCTGCGGCTGGCAAGCGAACCGTTCGCACGCGCGCCCAAAAAATCGATCGATTACGCCGTCATGCAGCGGACCAAGCTCGCCGCCGTGGTCCCTACCACCAATATGGGCTGGTCGGACATCGGCAGCTGGAGCACCGTCTGGGACGTGCTCGATCACGACGCCGCCGGCAATGCCACCGACGGTTCCGTCGTGATGCTGGACAGCCGCAACAGCCTCGTGCGCTCGGAGGAACCTGTGCTGACCACCGTGGTCGGGCTCGACGACGTCATCGTGGTGTCGACTGCGGACGCCGTGCTGGTCAGCGCGCGCGCGAAGGCCGAGCAAGTGAAGACGCTGGTCGAGCAGCTCAAGGCGCACAACCATCGCGCCGCGGTCGAGCACCGCCGCGTCTATCGTCCATGGGGGTACTATCAGGATGTGGATATTGCCCCGCGCTACCGGGTGAAGCGTATCGTCGTGAAGCCGGGAAGCAAGCTCTCGCTGCAGAAGCACTTCCATCGCTCCGAGCATTGGGTCGTGGTCAAGGGAACGGCGGAGGTCACGCTCGGCAATCACGTGCGCAGCGTGCACGAAAACGAATCCATCTATATCCCGATCGGCAGCATTCATCGGCTCGCGAATCCGGGCAAGATCCCGCTCGAATTGATCGAGGTGCAGGTCGGCAGCTATCTCGGGGAGGACGACATCGTGCGCCTCGACGACATCTATGGACGTGAGTAGCTGCAGGCGAGCCAAGCACACGTTTCGCGCTAGCGTTCGTTGTTACAGCCGGGGATGCGTTCACATCCACCTTTGATCCCTCTGCCATCGCCGGTGGCAGTATACTGGCTGGGGAAGGTCGTCAGAAAACCGCCGCCTTCAAGAGCCGCTCAGTGTCGACACCCGCCGACGTGGGCGTGCTCGTTAAAAGGAAGCTGCGAATCGTAGTAACAGTTTATTTGCGTTTTCCGTGTTGATGCGCCTTGCGCAGGCGCACCCCAGGCCCGCCGCCATTCTCCTCAATGAATTCGACGCCGGCAGCTTCAAAAGCGCGGCGAACGGCCAAGTCGTTGGCCATGGTCATTGATGTTTCGCCGTCAGCAAGTTCTGCCCGCTTGATCGTAGCGAGTCCTAACGCCGCTTCGCGGGCAAGTTCTGCGGCACTCCATCGAAGGAGGGCGCGTGTCTCTGGCAGGAGAAACGGGGCGAGGCCGAGCGAGAGGACCTGTCTGGCAACCTTGTTGTCCAACTCGGGGCCGCCACCGAGCAGCTCAATCGCTTCTGGTACGAGCGCAATACCGGCCGGCGCGTTTCCAACATCCAGCACCAAGTCAAGCATTCGGCCATTTCCTGGATGGCAGCCACCCTCGACGGCTCCGTGGAGGAGATTGAGGCCGTGTTTGAGGCCAAATTCATGCTGCCGTGGTCGTTCTCGGAGGAGGCCGCTGCCGAAAAGTACATGGCTCAGATCCAGCATAACATGTGGGTCACCCACTTGAGGACCTCAGTGCTGTCAATCATCACCGGCAGCGGCAAATGGGTCGAGATCACGATCCCCATGGACCCGCTGTATCTGAGCGTTCTGGTCTCGGCAGAAAAGAAGTTCTGGCGCTGCGTCCAATCCGGCGAAACGCCCCACCTGATCAACGGCGAGCCGCCGCGGCCGCGCATCGAGGCCGTCCGCATCGTCGATATGAGCTCATCGAATTCCTGGGCCGAGTTCGCTGCTCTCTTCCGCAACACCCGGAGCGCCTTTCTCGACCACGAGCGGGCCAAAAGCGAGCTCAAAGCCTTGATGCCCGAGGATGCCAGGGAGGCCATCGGGCATGGCGTGAAAGCCAAGCGCTCGAAATCGGGGGCGGTGAGCTTTGATGTGCTGGAGATGGAGGCAACCCATGCCCCGGTCCAGTGAAACGGTCGCGGCGCTGGCCTCGGCCTTGGCCAAGGCGCACGCCGAACTCATTAATCCGGAAAAGTCGCTCACCGCTACCATCCGCACCGGCCGGCCAGGAGACGGTGAGCGCAGCTTCCGCTATGCGCCGCTCTCCAGTGGGCTCGACATCGTGCGCAAGACGCTGGGCAGCACGGGATCGCCACCTTACAGACGACCGCCATGGATCAGACCGCCGGCATGGTCCATTTGACCACCACGCTCGCCCACGCCTCTGGCGAGTGGATTGCTTCGGACTGGCCGGTCTGTCCGATCGCCGAGACCGCCAATCCACAGCGCATGGGCGCCGCGCTGACCTACGCCCGTCGCTACGCCCTGTTCACGCTGGTTGGCATCGCCGGCGAGGACGATCTTGATGCCCGGATCTCTGCGATGGACCACCCTCATTGTTGCCGTCGGCGGTTGACCGCTCGTTCAAGTCGAAGAACACGCCTGGCAATGGACATGGCCGTGGTAGCAAGAAAGGCGACATCCCGCTCAGACTCGATCCCCGCGCTGCGCGAAAAACTGCTAGCGGAGGTGGGCAACATCACGTCGGCTGATCTCGCCGCGGCTTGGGCGGGTGAGGCGCTCACCGCCAAGAACAGCCTCGCGGCAGTCGATGCCAAGTTCGTGGAGGACGCTTTTGAGCGCAGGCTATCCGAGCTTCCATCATCTGATGCGGCTGCGCCCTCGAACGATGAGTCTTCGATGCCTCAGATTGCCCGCGCGCGGGTGACTGACCCCGCCGAAGGCGCCGCCCCTGACCAAGCGAAGGGCATCGACAAGAGCGTCCTCACGGTTGCTGCCCCGCGCCGCTATCGCAACCGGAACACCTGCACTACGTCGCCCAACAGGCGTGTCTCGTGTGCGGCCGCAAGCCCTCGGACCCCCACCACCTCGGATTTACGCCGCCACGCGCGCTCGGCCGCAAGGTCAGCGATGAGTTCACGGTCCCGCTCTGTCGAGGGCATCACCGGGCGGCACATGGCTCACATGACGAGCGCGCGTGGTGGCGACAAGCCGGCATTGACCCGATCAAAGTTGCCCGCAGGCTCTGGAAGGAGGAGAACGAGGACATGAGCGCCACCGTAACGTTGCAAGAAGAAACGCGCTTATCGGATCTTCCTGATTAGCAGAACCAGCGCGACTGGAAGCCTTTTGTCGGACTTCGTCGTGCCAGTGCGACCGAAACCGGCCTGTTTGAGAAAAGAGTGTGAGCGCTGCCCGGAGCACCGCAAGCCGCTCGCTCGCTACTGCGCGGACGAGTGTGTCAGCCTGGTGCGGCCCTTCTATCACCGACTAAGGACCATCAAACATTACCGCAGCCAATTTTCGATCCGAAGGTCATCGATCCGGGAGAATTCTCGCTCATTATCAGTGACTACCGTGTGAGCCAATGCCAATGCATGAGCGGCGATGAGCAAGTCGTTTGCGCCAATGGATCGACCAGCGCGTTCGAGCCGTGTTCTTAGTTCGCCATAAACAACATCAACTGGCGATTCGAGCGCGAGCACCTCGAGTGCACCCAGCACGGTTTCGAGCTGCGCACTCAACAGCGGCGAGGCTTTCCTCGCCGCCCCATAGCGCAACTCGGCAGCGACGATGATACTGGTACAGACGTTCTGTTCTCCGACCTGCCCAATGCGATCGGCAATCCGTCCATGCGGACGTCGCACGAGGTCCGAAAGGACATTGGTGTCGAGCAGGAAACCCATTATCACAGGTTCACGGGCTCTGCCGGAAGCCCTTCGATTGGCGGAAATTCCTCTTCGAGCGTCTGTAGGGTCGCGAGAACGGCCAGCAGCGATTTGGGTGGTGCCGGTTCAATAATAAGTCGCTGGCCTTCCTTTCGGATAACTGCATCCTCTCCCGGCAGCTCGAACTCGCGCGGAATCCGCACGGCCTGATTGCGCCCATTTTTGAATAATTTCACCCACCGCTCGACCATCAATCCTAACTGGCATATGCCTCGGCATATGTCAAGCCCGGTCGGTGCGAAACGGCCAAGTTGCCAAGGCCGTGTTGGGAGGCTCCGACAAGCACAGTTTCCTCCGGTCCTGCACACAGCTTTCCAATAGGGTGAGCGCACCCGCCTGCCGAGGATGTGGTCGATCACCGAGCTCGCGTCGGCCGACTTGGCTGTCGTACATCAGCTTCGAGTGACGTGACGACAGACTTTGCAAACTAGGCAAGGCGCAAGACTTGCAATGCACTCCGGCGACCCCAGGCCGAGACCGAGGTGGTCCAACGCCGCATACTCAAACTCATTGTGGCCAACACCACGCCAATAATGTTTTTTCCTCGAATCAGCCAAAAGGCACGTCATGGCCACCCGAAAGTGTCCTCTGACCGGCCTGCTGATCAAGCCAATTCATCTCGATGAGGGAAAGCCTTCAGGGTATGCCGTACGAGGCACCGCTGTCCGGGGAGGATCAGCACCGTCAGCCGCGTCAGCGACAATGTACATGGAGCGGCTCTAAACCATCCTCGGCCCGGACTGAGCCGAGCCTTTAATTGCGCAGACGTTGCTGGTGCTGACGCAAAAGAGCCGACCGGAGGAGATCGCCATGCAGAGCAAGTTCGATCTTGGGCGATTAGAGATCCCGCGCACGAACGCTCCAGCAGTCTCAACCTATGAGCACGGAGAAGACAAACGGCGAATCCACGCCGCCGGCAATCACTTCATTCTCTCCCGCTCGCAGCGGCGCATCATCACCGCGGAAATGCTCGCCGATGGGCTCGCCGTTGACGATCGTTCCAAGCGTGCTGCAGAGGTCGCGCACATAATAACTTCCGTTGCGCTTCTCGATCATGAAGTGGTTGCGCGATAGTCTGAACGGGACGGTGTCATTGAGCTTGAGGTCTGGCGGCAACGGCGGCAGCCCTTCCCCTGCAACGGGCCCCCGGCCAACGACGAACGGCAGATCGCCGAGCCCGATTGGAGCGCGGAACCGACGCTGCAACCACGGATTCTTGGCAGCGAGATAAGCATTATTGACTGACACTACAGCCGTTTGGTTGTCGGCGTCCTTGCGGGTCCCCTGGGATCGGCCGCTTCGCCTTTCATCGTTGACGATGCGATCGTCGGCCTCGCGCAACCGCTGACTGAGGCGCCGAATCAACTCGCGGGCGGCCCGCGGCGAGGCTACAATCTGATCAAGGAACTCGGTCGGCGTGAGGATCTCTACCTCGACCTCGCTGGCGGCTCGAGCCGTCGCACTGCGGGGCCGGTTTTCCACAACGCCCATCTCCCCTATAAGCTGTCCTGCGTCAACCGTCCCGAGAAGGATCGGGTCGCCATCGAGTTCACGGAGTATGTCGACGGCACCGCTGAGGAGGCGAAAAACACTATCCGCCGGATCTCCCTCTCTGAAGAGGATTTGCCCTTCGGCGAAGTGCGTGCGAGTCATTGTGGTCCTCTCAATCGTGGCAGACCCAATGAGGGCAAACTAGTCTAGGGTCAGAACTCATTAATTTCTCGACCCTGACAGTACGATCCTGAGTGGCTTTTGGAAGGGGATTGGGAGCGGCGCGGCGTCTGGGAAAACCTGTTTCGGGAACTTGCTGGGAACGGATGATCCACGGACACCGAGATGATCGAATCCACGTACGTGAAAGCGCACCGGTCGGTGGCGGGTGGCGTGCCGCGCCGGCATGCATCCATTCCCCTGCTTGTGTCGCGGACTAATTGGGTCGCGTCGCGCCGTTTCTGAAATCTTGTCAGCGAACAACGACTGTGCTCGTCGTCAGATGGCTGTTTTGGGCGCTCCGAGCCCGATTACCAGAGATGATTCAATCCAACTTTTTTAGCAGAACTAACCCAACGCCGCATCGTGTGCCTCGGCCATTGATCGGAACATCGTTTGACACAGGGGCCCGGAACCCTATCTTTAGGGACAAGCGTGGGGCATCTTTCATGCGCGTTGGGCCGAAGGTCAACCGTGCGCCGTGCGATTGAATTCTGCTTGGCAGTGATGGCCTTGATGCTGCTCGGGTACGCGCATGCCGAGCCTACCAGCCAGGCCCAGTCCACCGACGACTCGTTGCGCCTTTACGCGGTCAACATCGTGCAGGACCCGCCGCAATCGTGGACCGGCTATGGCGTCTATCTTGGAAAGGGCCTTATCATCACCGCCGCGCATGTCGTCGGCTCCGCCGCTCACACCAAGCCGAGCGTGCGCATCGCGGGTATGGACCTGCCTGCGAAAGCTATCAAGGAGAGCTCGTACGAGTGGATGGACCTGACGCTGCTCTCCATTGACGAGCAAAAGTTGCCCATTTACCTGCGGATGCGCCGCATGCCGCTGTGTGAGAAGGCGCCGTGGGTGGGCGAGCCGGTCATCGTTGCAATTCCCGAGGGCACAGCGCGTTCGCACATCATGTCGCCATGGCTGCTTCCTCCGGCCTACCGAACAAGGCTTTCCACCGTGATTAGCGATGTCGCGACCACCGGCAATTCTGGATCTGGCGTGTTCGATGCCGGACAGAAATGCTTGCTCGGCATCATGAGCCGGAAAATTTTCACCCGCGCCGACGCCGAAAGCGAGCCCAAAGATATCGCCAAATATTTCGTACCAGCGTCGACCATCGCCAAGTTCATACCAGCGGAGTATCGCTTTTAGGGGAATTGCCGCCTGCTCGGGGATTCGGTCGTGAGGCGCGATGTGAGCCGCCCGGATAGCGACCACGGACCCTCCTTAGCCACGCGCCAATTGCTATCCATGGCTGTACAGACGAGTAACTACAGCCGAACCTTCAATTTTTGGCAGAACGAACCCGACGCCGCGTTGCCCTGAGCCGTCCGACCGGGGAGGGCCACGCTGTCCGGAGGATCAGCATTGTCAGCCACGTCAGCGACAAAGGACACCGGGCGGAATTAAACCCGTCCTTCGTCTGGAGTGGAACAGGTGCTTTAATTGCGCGAACGATGCTGACGCTACTGCAAAATAGCCCTCCCATGGTGCAAAATAGCCCTCCCACGGAGAGGAGATCGCCAAGCACGGAGCAAGTTCGATCTTGGCTCGATCAGAGGTGCACGCATGAACGCTCGCGCAGCGATTAAGCTCGTGTTGGAGGACGGCACGGAGATGTTCGGCCGTCCGTTCGGGGCGGCGGGCTCGGTCGGCGGCGAGGTGGTCTTCAACACCGCCATGAGCGGCTACGTCGAGGCGCTCACCGACCCCTCGTACCGCGGCCAGATCCTCGTCCTGACCTACCCGCTCGTCGGCAGCTACGGCGTTCCCGCGCCCCGCGCGCGCGGTTCCCTGGACGGCCCTTATGAGTCCGGCCGCGTTCAAGTGCAGGGGCTGGTGGTGCAATCCTACGTGGACAAGTACAGCCATCACGCCGCGACCCGCTCGCTAGGCGCGTGGCTCGAGGCCGAGGGCGTCCCCGGCATCACCGGCATCGACACCCGGACGTTGACCCGGCGGCTGCGCGAGCACGGGACGATGAAGGGGTGGCTGGTGCCAGCCAACGACGACGCCGGGCATGCCAGGAACGCCGCGGAGACGGTGGACATGAAGGAGGTCTTCCGCCTCGTGGCCCCGGACAATGTCATCCGCTACGAGGGCGGCCCGCTCAAGGTGCTGCTGGTGGACGCCGGCGCCAAGGACAATATCGTCCGCTCGCTCCTCAAACGCGGGGCGACCGTGGTGCGCGCGCCCTGGCACACCAACCTCGCGCCGCTCGCCATCGAATGCGACGGCGTCGTCATCGGCAACGGCCCCGGCGACCCCAAGGATCTGATGCCGCTGGTGACACAGGTACGTTCCCTCCTGCCCTCCTACCGCAAGCCCGTCTTCGGCATCTGCCTGGGGCACCAGATCCTTGCGCTCGCCGCCGAGGGCGACACCTACAAGCTGCCCTACGGCCACCGCGGCGTGAACCAGCCGGTGCAGGACCTGATCACCCGGCGCTGCTACATCACGAGCCAGAACCACGGTTACGCGGTGAGGCACGATGCGCTCCCCGGCGACTGGGAGCCCTGGTTCGTCAACGTGAATGATGGCACCAGTGAGGGCATCCGCGCCCGCACCCGCCCATTCTTCAGCGTGCAGTTCCACCCCGAGGCCTCCCCCGGACCCGAGGATACCGCCTTCCTCTTCGACGACTTCATGCGCCTCATCGGCGCGATGGCGAGAGGATGACCATGTACGGGGCTTACCTCCCCCGCAAGCCGCGCAAGGTCCTCGTCCTCGGCTCGGGCGCGCTGCAGATTGGCCAGGCCGGCGAGTTCGACTACTCCGGCACACAGGCCATCAAGGCCCTCAAGGAAGAGGGCGTCGCCACAGTGCTCATCAATCCCAACATCGCCACCATTCAGACCAGCGAGGGGATGGCCGACAAGCTCCACCTCACCGCGATCACGCCGGAGTTCGTGGAGCGGATACTGATCAAGGAGGAGGTGGACGCGCTCCTGCTTTCTTTCGGCGGCCAGACCGCGCTCAACTGTGGGCTAGCGCTCGACGAGGCAGGCGTATTCGACAAGTACGGCGTGCGTGTGCTGGGCACGCCAGTGAAGGCCATCCGCGATACTGAGGACCGCAAGCTCTTCATCGAGCGGTTGGCGGAAATCGGCGTGGCCACCGCGCGCAGCCGCGCCTGCCGCACGGCCGACGAGGCGCGCGCGGCGGCCAGCCAGATCGGCTTCCCGGTGATGCTGCGCGGAGGCTTCGCCCTTGGCGGCCAGGGCAGCGGCATCGCGGAAAGCGAGTCCGATCTAGATGAGGCACTGCGCCGCGCCTTCGCCAATGGCGTGTCCCAGGTGCTGGTCGAGGAGAACCTGCGCGGCTGGAAGGAGATCGAGTACGAGGTGGTGCGCGACGGGCGCGACAACTGCATCGCCGTCTGTAACATGGAGAACCTCGACCCGATGGGCATCCACACGGGCGAGTCGATCGTCGTGGCCCCGACGCAGACGCTCAACGACGAGGAGTACCAGCTGCTCCGCTCGGTGGCGATCAAGACCATCCGCCACCTTGGCATCATCGGCGAGTGCAACATCCAGTTCGCTCTCAACCCGCAGCGCACGGACTATCGCGTGATCGAGGTCAACGCCCGGCTCTCGCGCTCGAGCGCATTGGCGAGCAAGGCCACCGGCTATCCCCTGGCCTACGTCGCCGCGAAGCTCGCCCTGGGCTACACCCTCCCGGAGATCCCCAACGCCATCACCCGCCGCACCACCGCCTTCTTCGAACCCGCGCTCGACTATCTGGTGTGCAAGGTCCCACGCTGGGACCTCGCCAAGTTCCGCGGTGCTTCCATACGCATCGGCAGCGAGATGAAAAGCGTGGGCGAGGTGATGGCCATCGGCCGCACTTTTCCCGAGATCATCCAGAAGGCGCTGCGCATGCTCGACATCGGGGTGTCCGGGCAGGACCCGGAAGCATTTGAGTTCGAGGACCTGGAGGACGCGCTGTCCAACGCTACGCCGCTACGCATTTTCGCGGTGGCCCAGGCGCTGCAGCGCGGAATGACGGTCGAACGCATCCACGAGCTCACCCGCATCGACCCGTGGTTCCTCCGCGCCATCGAGCCCATCGTCCGAGTGCACCGCGAGCTAAAAGCAAAGTCGCCGCCCTTCGACGAGACTACGCTGCGCGAGGCAAAAGAACTTGGCTTCGCCGACCGCAAGATCCGCGAGCTCACCCGGGCCTCGGCGGGCAGCATCCGCGCCGAGCGCAAGCGGCTGGGCATCGTCCCTCACCTGGCACAGATCGACACCCTGGCCGCGGAGTGGCCCGCGGAGACGAATTACCTTTATTCCAGCTACCAGGCCCGGGCGACCGACACCGCGCCCTCGTGGCGCAAGAAGGTCATGGTGCTGGGTTCGGGGGCTTACCGCATCGGCTCGAGCGTGGAGTTCGATTGGTGCTGCGTCAACGCCGTGAAGGCGGCGCGCGAGCTCGGATACGAGACCCTGATGGTCAACTATAACCCCGAGACCGTGAGCACCGACTACGACGAGTGCGACAAGCTCATTTTCGATGAGGTGAGTTTCGAGTCGGTGTTGGAGATCTACGAGCGCGAGCAGCCGTACGGCGTGGTGGTTTCGATGGGCGGACAGCTGCCAAACAACCTGGCTATCCGCCTGCACCGCGCCGGGGTACGCATTCTAGGCACCAGCGCCGAGTCCATCGATACGGCCGAGGACCGGCACAAGTTCAGCGCCCTGCTCGACCGCCTGGGCATCGACCAGCCGCGCTGGGAGCACGTCACCAGCGCCTCCGATGCCGAGCGCATTGTAGAGCGGCTGGGCGGCTACCCGGTGCTGGTGCGCCCTAGCTATGTGCTCTCCGGTGCGGCCATGAGCGTGGCGCGGGAGAAGAACGAGCTCTTGCGCATCCTAGCCCGCGCCAAGACGGTCTCGCCTGAACATCCGGTGGTGGTCTCCAAGTTCGAGACGCACGCCCGCGAACTGGAGATCGATGCGGTGGCCGACGACGGCGAGATCGTGCTCTGGGCCATCAGCGAGCACATCGAGGACGCCGGCGTCCACTCCGGCGACGCCACGCTGGTGCTCCCCCCGCAATCGCTCTACATCGCCACCATCCGCCAGGCGCGCAAGATCGCCCAGGCGCTGGCCACGGCGCTGCGCATCACTGGCCCCTTCAACGTGCAGTACCTGGCCAAGCTCAACGCGGTGAGGGTCATCGAGTGCAACCTGCGCGCATCGCGCAGCTTCCCCTTCGTCTCCAAGGTCACGGGCAATAACTTCGTCATCGAGGCCATGCGGCGCATGCTGGGGGTTGCCCGCGCGGTGGAGAACCATTCCATCGACCTGGACTACGTGGCGGTCAAGGCACCCATGTTCTCCTTCTCACGGCTGGTGGGCGCCGACCCGATGGTGGGCGTGGAGATGGCCAGCACCGGCGAGGTCGGCTGTTTCGGCGACGACCTGCACGAGGCGCTCCTCCACGCACTGCTGGCGACGGGCTTCAAGGTCCCGAGGAAGGGCGTGCTGCTATCGCTGGGCCCCTTGACCGACAAGTATTGGTTCGCAGACGAAGCGCGGGCGCTCTCGCACGAGATGGGGCTCAAGCTCTACGCCACGCACGGCACCGCGGAGGCGCTCACGACGGTGGGCATCGAATGCACCGAGCTCGCCAAGCGCCCCGAGGACGGGGCGATGACGGGCATGGACGCCATCGAGCAGGGGCTCGTCGACCTGGTGATCAACATCCCCATCGAATATGACGAGCTCGGCCGCCCCGATGGATACCACATCCGCCGCCGGGCGGTGGACGCGGGCATCCCGCTCATCACCGACCTGCAGCGCGCGCAGGCCATCATCGAAGCCCTGCGCCACCGAAAGGTGAACGACTTGGCAATCCTCTCCTGGGACGAGTACGCCGCCCGGCGCCCGGTGGCACTGAAGTAGATTTGGGATCCGATTTGCGGTTCACCGTCGCTGACTGTGTTGCTTCAACAAACCTATTCGCGGCCAGGTGGAGGCTCACGGTGGCTCGTCTGGTTCTCAACACAGGTTCAAGTAGGAATCTAGCAACGCCTGCTGGAGATGTATACGGGCTATTTCGCCTATGCCGTCCGCTCGCTCGCTACTGCGCTACCACTCAGCTGACGTTTACCGATACGGGCACATTCACAGGCACGATGACGCCAGTGCTTGCTCCGGAGGTTGCTGTCCCCGGCCCCATCGCAGGTGCTGGCCTGCCCGGTCCGATCTTGGTGAGCGGTGGCCTTCTCGGTTGGTGGCGACGGCGGCAGAATCGGCAGTCAGCGATTGCCGAACAATCGCGATCTGTGGATACACGCGCTAAGCGTGCTGCGGTGTCGTCAGCAACGGCTGCTGTGACGTCTCGGCATTGACGAGGCCGGTATTCAATCCGTCGGCTGCGCCGCTGCCGCCTCCGAAGCTGGCCATCGCCTGCACAAGCTGAGAGGTTGAGCCCGAGCTGCCCATAGAGCCGGTCGGAGGATCGGCCGCGAAGCCCCCCAGCTGCCAATCCAAGCCGACCGCGCCCAACGACGCGGCGTCAGTCAGCTGATTGTTGGCGATGTCATAGACTTCGAAGGCCCCCGTGTTGACATTGCGCAGCACGAGATCGGACGCACCAGGTGCGTGAATGGGGGCAATGCCCGCGAACTGCCAATCCAAACCGACGGTGCCGATAAAGGCGGCGCCGGTGATCTGATTGTTGTTGATGTCGTACACTTCTAACCCGCCGGTCGTGCTATTGCGTAACAGCAGATCGGTTTCGCCGGGGACGCCGCTGAAATTACCGACGCCTGAGAACTTCCAATCGAGGCCAACGGTGCCGATGAAGGCGGCGCCGGTAATCTGATTATTGTTGATGTTATAGACCTCCAATCCGCCGGTATTCGAGTTGCGCAGGATCATGTCGCTGGTGCCATGCCCGCTGAAATTGCCGACGCCCGAGAACTGCCAATTCAAACCGACCGTGCCCATGAAGGCCGCGCCAGTGATTTGATTGTTCTTGATATCGTAGACCTCAACCCCGCCGGTGTTCACGTTGCGCAGGATCATGTCGTTCTCGCCAAGGCTGCTGAAGTTGCCGAAACCCATGACCTGCCAATCAAGCCCGACGTTGCCCAGGAAAGCGGCGCCGGTGATGTTGTTGTTACTGATGTCGTAGACCTCGAAGCCACCCGTGGTAGCGCTGCGTAACAGCATGTCGGTGGTGTCGCTGCCGAAGAAGCTGCCGAGGGCGACGAAGTGCCAGTCGGTGCCGACCTGGCCCAACGATTGGCCCGCCAAGATTGCGTTGTTGCCGATGTCGTAGATCTCGTACAAACCGTCGGCGCCATGGCGCAGGATCATGTCAGCGGTCGTGCCCGCAGGCGGCGGTGAGTTGATAGGGATTGCAAGCAAGCCGTGGTTGCCGGTGCCGTCGCTTAAGGTCCCGACGATCTGGCTACTATTGTTAATGCCATGTGCAAGGGTATTGCCGTTCACGGGATCGTCGACGGTGGTGAAGACACCGCCGCTATAGATGAAGGCGTGGGTGCCGGTGCTAGTGTCGTAGGTCCCTACGATCTGACCCATATCGTTGATGCCAAATGCCTGGGTGCCGTTGGTGGCCAATGGATCGTCGAGAGTGGTGTAGGTGCCGCCGTTAGGGTTGTAGAGGAAGCCGTGGTTGCCGGTGACGGTAGAGTAGACCCCGACGATCTGGCCGGCGCTATTGATGCCAAGTGCTTGGGTGAAGCCGGTGGCGAGTGGATCGTCGAGGGCGGTGTAGGTGCTTCCGCTTAAGAGGAAGCCGTGCCGGTTCATGCTGGCATCGGTGTAACTGCCGACGATCTGGCCCGACGCGTTGATGCCCTGCGCAATGGTGCCGTTGGTGCCCAAGGGGTCATCGATCGTGGTATAGGTGCCCCCGGTAAGGAGGAATCCGTGTGAAATGGAGCTTGCATCAAAGTAATTGCCGACGATCTGGCTCATATCGTTGATGCCCAATGCATTCGTAACGCTAGAGGCCAAGGGATCGTTGAGGCTTGTGTACGTGCCACCACTGAGGAGAAAGCCGTGAGCTGCGAGGGGGCTGTCACTATAACTCCCGACGATCTGGCTTGAGTCGTTGATGCCGAATGCAATGGTGCCCTTAGACCCGCTGGCCAAGGGATCGTTGAAGGTGCTGAAGGTATAGATCGTCATGTTACCGTCCTTCGGGGGTGAGTACACTTGCTTAGACCTTTGAAGACGTGCGACTTGACTTCAGCAGGTCCCATCGTGATGCCAAAAGCAGTCAAGGCTTGCCGAGGCCGAACTATGACGACGGCGTCGCACCAAGGCGCTTATTTATCGCCGCGAGAGCAGCCCCGAATGATCGCCCTTATTTCTTCGTCTCGACTAAGGCTCCAGTGACATACGGGGTCGCCGCCGCGCATTACACAATCTTCAGCCAAGCAATATGGTCAATTGGTATTTTTTGGACGAAACTAAAACTTTTTTGGAAAAAACAACGCGAGTCAGCGACTGGATTCGGGAGGCACGGCGCGATCAACCCGGCCGCCAAGCGACGCAACGACATGGCGGATAAATGGAGCCCGGGCGCGAAAGAGTCGAGGCCAATAGCCCCGGCCGGGGACGAGGCCGGCCGAGGCTACAGGGATCGTATGCGTCGAACGGGGAGTTCGACGCGAGCCGAGGACTACAGGGAAATGGTTGTCGATCCGTAAAGCCTGGCCTGCGGCAGCGCCGCCACTACCGTAAGGCCGCACTCAAGCGTCGTTAGAGTGTGGTAGAAAGGTAAGCGCGAGGTCGGGTTTTGGTGTCCGTTGCCGTCAGGCCGCGATCATTTTCTCCTTCGTCATTGGCATTGCATCCAGGAACGTCCGCATTGGGGTTTTCCCGAAGCACCAACGTCCCTGATGTGGCCGTGTCTCATTGTATTCTTGGATCCACGCGTCCAGATCGGCCTGCAGTTCGTCGATTGAACGATATACCTTTTTGCGGAACGAAACACGATAGAACTCATTGAGCGCGGTCTTGTGGAAGCGTCACAGATGCCGTTCGTCTGCGGGCTCTTGGTCTTGGTGCGCGAGTGATCGATGTCCTCGACCGCAAGATACAGCTCATACTCGTGCCGTTCGGGGTTGCCGCAGGACTCGCTGCCGCGGTGATTCAGCACGCGCAGAAGCTTGACATCGTGCTGCTCGAAGAACGGCAGCACACGGTCATTGAGCAGATCGGCCGCCGTGATGGGCGTCTTGCGGTCGTAGAGTTGGCAAAGCTTACCTTGGTGTAGGTGTCGATGAAGGTCTGCTGGTAGATGCGTCCAACGCCCTT
>Ga0318516_10000266_pt1 | contig 14899 bp, 14 predicted proteins | sample GRESIP176b2f20_FD_202501 | JGI IMG/M metagenome (GOLD analysis project Ga0318516, IMG submission 202501) | Tropical soil microbial communities from Luquillo Experimental Forest, Puerto Rico - GRE.SIPMG.176b2f20 | ecosystem: Environmental > Terrestrial > Soil > Tropical forest > Bulk soil... | reverse complement strand
CGCTTCGACTATTTCATCGAGGAGCGCTTCGAGGCAGGACTCGCGCTACAGGGCTGGGAGGTGAAGGCGATGCGCGCCGGGCGTGCGCAGCTGAAAGAAGCCTACGTGTATCTGCGCGGCGGCGAAGCCTTCCTGATTGGCGCCCATCTCTCGCCGCTCCCGACCACCTCGACGCACATCACCGCCGACCCGGTACGCACGCGCAAGCTGCTGCTGCATCACAGCGAGCTGCAGCGTCTCATCGGTGCGGTGGAGCGCCGCGGCTACACGCTCGTGCCGCTCGAGCTCTACTGGAAGAATGGGCGCGCGAAACTCCAGCTCGGTCTCGCCAAGGGCAAGAAGCAGCACGATAAGCGCGCGGTCGAGAAGGAGCGCGATTGGCAACGCGACAAGGCGCGCTTGTTGCGCCGCGGCTGAGGCTATTCCGGGGGCAGCCTCTCGTTCTTGAGCTCGTAGGCGATGCCGAGGGTCGTCAGAGTGTCGCGCCGGCCCGTGCCCGGAGGCGGATTGCTGTTATCGATCACCTTGTAGCCCGCGGTGAGCGCGAGACGGTCGCTCATTTTCACCTCGAGTGCCACGTTCGCGTTCGTGAGGGTGTTGTCCTGGCCGGACTGCATCGTTACGCCGGCGAGCACCTTGGTCGATGCATTGAAGTGATGCTCGAACGCCAGGCCGGCATCGAGAATCGTATCGCTCGTTTCCGGTTGCTCCGTGCGGCTGACGATGCCACCGATGTCGTCCTTGACGAGAATCTCCGGGCGGAGGCGCCGGCGGCCCACACCGATCTGGGCGGCGAGCTTGGTGGAATCGGTGTCGATGAACTTGTAGCCCACACCGGTCTTCACAGCCTCCTGGTAGGCGAAGCCGCTGAAACGGTCATCGTCGTACCGCGCGCCGACGTACCAGTAGAGCTTGGGTGTGATGTTGTAGTTGGCCTGAAGGTACGCCAGCCAGGCCTGCGCCGTGGTCTCGCCCTTGGTCGATCCGTACAGCGCCTCGGTGCCAAAAAGCAGCTTCCAGTTCCCCATCACGTGCGCCGCGTGAAACAGGAGGTTTCCGGCGCTGTTATCGGTATTGCCGCCAGTCTTCGTATACCCGAGCACGCCGCGTATGGCCCAGGTCGGGTCTCCCGGACCGATCGGCGCGGTGTCGGCCGCCGAGATGCTCGAGAGGACGCTCGCCGCTCCAAGACCCAATACAACCGGAATACGCATGCCTGAACTCCCTGGCTTGGTTGTGTCCTCCGGACACCATATCGAATGGCGCAAGTCCTTGAAAAGCGCGGCCGTCGACGCCATGAGGTATGCTGCAGATGTGAACCTGATGGGGGCGACCGGTTTCGACGTGGGTTGCGAACCTTCAGGGGCGTACCGAGGCGCAGTGCCCTCGTTAATAATGCTGCAAACCATAGTTGCCAACGACGACAACTACGCTCTGGCTGCCTAAACGCAGCTGACCTCTGACCGGCTCGTGCCTGTGCGACCGAATCAGGGGACGCGCTCACAGGATCGCGCTCCGGCGTTGCGGACAGGCCGGCGCGTTAAGAGTCACTGGACGCTGGCGTGGCGTCTTCCCTGCTCCTCGGGTAGCGCAACGCGAGAATCAAAGAGAGAGCTACGTACGTAGATCCTGAAGTCTAGGACTTACGGACGGGGGTTCGATTCCCCCCGCCTCCACCAACCGAAGCAGTTCCCGGCCGGCAGGGCCGGGAACTCCCCCCTTTCCTGCGGCGAAGGCAGCGTGCAAATCGATGCGAACCGGCCGATTACGGCTGCTGGAAAGTCCCTGCAGCTGCGGCAGACTGACCGCGAGGATCGGTTCTTCGCCATATCCGTCCGGTCGATACCAAGTAGAAGGTGATTCAACACCCTAGCCGCGGTGGTGATTATTGTTAAATGCCTGCTCAGGTGTTCTCCCATGTCGCAGTGCACAGAGCGGGGCTACACTGCGGCGACAAGGATGGCAAATGCAGGACTTGCCGGCATGGCAACAAAAATAACCGCGAACGGGCACCTGGCTCTTCCGGAGCACGTGCGCGAGACGCTCCAGCTGTCGCCGGGGGACGCGGTGGAGTTCGGCGTGAACGGCAACGGCGAGGTGGTGCTGCGCAAGGCGCCCGCCGAGTCCGCTGATGGCCAGAGCGGCCAGCCTGTGCACCCGCGGCACGAGGCGCAGATGCGCCGCCGTGCCGAGGAGCTGGTCGCTCTCTTACGTGGTCTCGACTGAGCTCCCCGGGCGGCAGTCCGCGCCGCTGCCACCGTCGAAGGATGTGAGCGGTCCGTAGAGGTCCGGGCGGCGGTCGCGGAACACGAACCAGTTATCGCGCAGCTGCGCCGTTTCATTCAGATCGAAGGTGTGGGTCAGCACCGCATCACCCTCCTCGCCCGCCTCTGCCACCTTGGCCCCTGTGGCATCGGCAATGAAGGACGATCCGTAGAAGCGGATGTAAAGACGCTCCGGATCCTGGAGCGAGCGCTCGAGGCCGTAGCGGTTCGAGGCGATCAGCGGGGTCAGATTCGCGGCGGCGTGGCCTTGCTGCGTGCGTTGCCAGTGCTCGCGCGAATTGACCGGCAGCGCCGGCGGCGGCTCACTGCCAATCGCTGTCGGGAAAAAGAGCAGCTCCGCCCCTTTGAGCGCCATCACCCGCGCGGTCTCAGGGAACCACTGGTCCCAGCAGATTCCGACCCCGATGCGCGCAAAGCGCGTATCCCACACCCGAAATCCACTATCGCCCGGCGCGAAGTAGCTCTTCTCCTGGTAGCCCGGGCCATTCGGGATGTGCGACTTGCGGTACACGCCGAGCTGGCTGCCGTCGGCGTCGAGGATGGCAATGGAGTTGAAGCGCGTCTGACCCGCTCGCTCGAAGAAGCTGATCGGCAGCACGACTCCAAGCTCGCGCGCCACCCCGGTGAAGTGCAACACCGCGGGGTCCTGCGTGAGCTCGTGTGCGAGCGCGAGGTGCCGCACGTCCTGTTCGATGCAGAAATAAGGAGTCTCGAACAGCTCGGGTAGGAGGATGATCTGGGCGCCGCGCGAGGCGGCCGTGCGCACCAGGCGCTCGGCCCGGGCGATGTTACCCGCGGTGTTCCAATCGCAGGCCATCTGAATGGCGGCCACCGTCACCGGGCGCGCCGTCTGCCGGAAATGCTCTGGTTCACGAGACATGCAACAAATTCTCTACGTGCCGCTCGTGCGTGTCGATACTTTGCGCTGGGCGAGGGAGCGCTCGACCTGCTCGCTGATGCGCATAGCCGTCTCCAGCGCCACGAGGCCGGCCTCCCCGGAAACGACCGGCGCGCGAGCGCTGCGGATGCAATCGAGAAAGGAATCGATCTCGGCCTTAAGAGCGTCGCCCGGCTCGAGACTCTGCTCCTCGATGGTCACCGGGAGCGGGCCCGGCCCATCGGAGGGCGAGCGCTTGCGGATCACGGTCAGGATTTTCTGCTGCAGGTCGAGAGACAGATAAGCATCGTCTTCGAAGATCCGCAGCTTGCGCTCCGTCTTGACGCTCACACGCGAGGCGGTGGCGTTGGCGATGCAGCCGTTCGTGAAACGGATGCGCGCGTTGGCGATGTCGATGCCCTCGGAGAACACCGGCGTACCAATGGCATCGATCGCCTCGATCGGGGCGCCTACGATGGTCTGCACGATGTCGATGTCGTGAATCATCAGATCGAGCACCACATTCACGTCGGTGCCACGCTCGCGATAAGGGGCGAGCCGGTGGCACTCGACGAAACGCGGCGAGCGCAGGTAGGGCTCGGCCGCGAGCACCGCGGAGTTGAAGCGCTCGAGGTGTCCCACCTGCAGAACCCGCTGCTCGCGGGCGGCAAGCGCGATCAGCGCCCGGGCCTCGGCGGGGGTCTCGGTAATCGGCTTCTCCACCAGGACGTGTGCACCGGCCTCGAGGAATTCGCGCGCGATCGGAAAATGCGCCGGCGTCGGCGTCACCACGCTCACCGCATCGACTGCCCCGAGGAGACTGCCGTGCTCGGCCAGCGCCCGCGTGTGGAGCTCTGCGGCCACCGACTCGCGCGCCTCGGCCCGTGAGTCCACTACCCCGACCAGCTCGCACCCTGCCGCCTGGGCATATTTCTGCGCGTGAAAGCGCCCGAGGTACCCCACCCCGATCACGGCGGCTCTTATTTTCTGCATCGCAACGGTATTATGCCCGCACCGATGTCGAGTCCGCCCGGAAGGCACACCAATTCACCCCCCCTCGAGCGCTCGCTGAAGCTCCCCACGGACGTGAGGGCGGTGGCGCGGCGCATCCCCCCGCCCGTGCCGCCGCGGGTGCCCCCCGGAGTGCGGCGCGAGCTCATCATCCTCGGGATCCTGCTGCTGTGCGGACTGGTTGCGGCGCCGCTCCTTACCTGGGTGGCCGGAAACCGCTGGCTCGGGCCCTATAGCCACGAGCTGAACCAGCACGCGGGCCCCCTGGCGCTGCTGCAGGACTACTTCGCGGGGCTGCTGCACGGATCGGCGGTGTTCTGGCTGGTCGCGCTCGGGCCAACGGCGTTCGTGCTGCTGGTGCGCCTCCTCATCCGGCTGGTGCGTATTTCGGGCTCGCGGGAGGAGGAGGACGAGCCCGATGCCGGCCCCAGGCGCAAGGCTCGCTAGAGTCCCAGGCGACTTATTTTGGCCAGTAGAGCCACACCGCGACCGCGAACATCGCGAGCGTGGCGGCGTGGGCGGCGAGCCGCCAGCGGCGCTCGCGCTGTTCCCCGTAGAAACTGGCCGCGGTGATCGCGGCGAAGGCGGTAAATACCAGCACCGCCCGCACCAGCGCCGCGTGCTCGGGCGCGAAGCGGGCCTGCTCGGCGGGAAGGAACATAATTACGACCCAGGTGAGCAGGAGCCCCGAGGCCAGGGCGACCGCCGATCCCATCAGAATGGCCAGAAGCGCCGCCAGTGGCCGCATGCTACCGTGAGTGCCGTACTTGCTGAGACGAACCGCTCGCTCTAGCCTTGCTCTAAGAATCTACCCAAGCTAAGAGCCTTTACAATGCCTTTACTCCTGCGCCGGTCTTCGGGATGGATATCTGCTGCCGCTTTGGCGGTCATGGCGCTTGCGCTGGCGGGATCAGTGCAGGTGCCGGCGAGCACACAGCTGCTGCCGCCCGGCACGATCATCCCGACCGACACTCAGCGCTCCACCGCGCGCAAGATCGGCCGCATTCTCGAGGATCAGCACTACAGCCGCGCAGCGATCGACGACAAGCTGTCGGATGTCGTGTACCAGCGCTACCTCGAGTTCCTCGACGGCCAGCGCAGCTACTTCCTCGCGAGCGACATCAGCGATTTCAACATCTATCGCTCTCGCTTCGGCGACATGATCCGCACCGGCAACATCGATCCTGCCTACCTGATCTTCGCGCGCTTTCAGCAGCGCAACCGTGAACGCATGCAGCATGCGCTCACGCTGCTGCAGACCGAGCCCGACTGGACGCTGAACGAGACTTACGAGTTCGACCGCACCAAGGCGCTCTGGCCCGCCGACAGCCAGGCGATGGAGGAGCTGTGGAGGAAGCGTGTCAAGAACGACGCGCTGTCGCTCATGCTCACCGGCAAGAGCTGGCCGGAGGCCGCCGACATCTTGAAGAAACGCTACGAGCGCGTGCTGCGCCGTGTGGACCAGGTGACCAGCGAGGATGTGTTCGAGAACCTGATGAACGCCTACGCGCGCGCCTTCGATCCACACTCCAGCTACTTTTCGCCGCGCAGCTCCGAGGAATACCGCATCCAGATGAGCCTCAACTACGAGGGCATCGGCGCCTCGCTGCAGCTCGTGGATGACTACGTCACCATCATGAGCGTGCTCGAGGGCGGACCCGCGGCGGTCGCCGGCACACTGAAGACCAACGATCGCATCGTAGGGGTCGGGCAGGGACACGACGGCCCGTTCACCGATGTGATCGGCTGGCGACTGGATGATGTGGTACAGCTGATTCGCGGCAAGGCGGGCACTGCGGTGCGCCTGCAGGTGCTGCCGGCGGGCGCCGCGCCCGGAACCGGCGAGAAGGTGCTGGAGTTCACGCGCAACCGGGTGACGCTCGAAGCGCAGGCCGCGCACAAGGAAGTGAAGAGCGTGGCGCGCAATGGGCGCACACTCAAGATCGGCGTCATCACCGTGCCCGGCTTCTACCAGGACATCGCGGCGCAGAATGCCGGCGACCAGAACTACCGCAGCACCACCCGCGATGTGCTGAAGCTCATCAACCAGCTCAAGGCCGAGAAGATCGACGGACTCGTGCTCGACCTGCGCAACGATGGCGGCGGTTATCTGCCGGAAGCCACGGCGCTGACGGGACTCTTCATCGATCACGGCCCGGTGGTGCAGCTGCGCGATACCTCCGGAAGGCTCGAGGTGCTCGATGACCCGCAGACCGGCGCAGCGTACGACGGCCCGCTCGCGGTGCTGGTGGACCGCCTGAGTGCCTCCGCATCCGAAATCTTCGCCGGGGCGATTCAGGACTATCGCCGCGGGGTGATCCTCGGGCAGACCACCTTCGGCAAGGGCACGGTGCAGAACCTGGTGTCGCTCGACCGCTGGTCGTCCGACAAGACCGACAACGGCCAGCTGACCGTCACCATTGGCAAGTTCTATCGCGTCACCGGTGAGAGCACCCAGCATCGCGGAGTGCAGCCGGATGTGCCGCTCGCCTCGGTGCTCGACACCAAGGAGATCGGCGAGAGCGCGCTCGAATCCGCGCTGCCGTGGGACCGCATTGCCGGGGTACCCTTCAAGTTGAGCAGCAGCACCGCGGCGGCGCCGCCGCTCGCGGCGCTCGCCACCGAAGAGGGCGAGCGCGCGCAGCACGACCCGGACTACAAGTGGCTGGTGTCGGATATCGCGGCGATCGATTCGGTGCGCGAGCAGCACGCCGTGTCGCTGAACCTCAAGACGCGGCGCGAAGAACGCGCTCGTATGGAGCACGAGCGGCTCGAGCGCGAGAACGCCCGCCGCGCGGCGAAGAACCTGCCGCCGCTGAAGAGCGTCGAAGAGCTGGAGAAGACCAAGGACGAGGCCGCAGACGTGGTGCTGGAGCAGGCGACGCAGGTGATGGCGGACATGGTGACCGGCGTACACCCGCAAACGCCACAGCAGAAAACCGCGCTCGCCAACGACCCGCCGCGCCCCCAATAAGCGCGGCGCCGGCGCGCCGCGCGACCCGTCAACGCAGCAGTACGCGAAACAGGTCCCAGGTGTCCTCGGCGAGCACGTTGGGCACGCGCGCTCCCGCGCCACCCTGCGCCGGAACCGCGAGCACATCACCCTCGGCGGGCGCGAGGCACTCGACCTGGGGCGCGGTGTCCTTCGGTCCGCGGTAGCGCGCTACGGCCTTCAGCCGCTCGCCGCGCTCGCGGATTTCCTCGGCCAGCCCGGCGCGCTCAGCAATCAGCCTGTGGGCGCGCGCGATCTCCCCCATGAGCAACACGCACTCCTTCGGGGTACCGTAGTCATTCCCCGGCTCGCGGCGGCCGATCGCCTGGCGGGCGAGCTCGACCAGCGGCGTCTTGAGCTCCATCAAGCGCAGGCACAACACCTCGGCGCAGGCGATTGCCGCCAGGTTGATCGAACGGCGTGCCTGCAGTGACATCCCCTGAAATTCCGGGCCAGCCTCGCGCGCGATCTCATCGAGCTGCGCCTGCTTCTCCGCGGCCGAGGCGTCCGCGCCGGTGACCGCGGCCTCGGCAGCGGCGATGCGCCGCTCGAGGGAGCGACGGCGAAAGTAGTGCCAGAAGCGGGTGAGCGTCCCGCGCTCGGTCTCGAGCGTGGCGAGCTGTGCACGCGCCTCCTCGTGCAGCGTCTGGGCGGCGTGCAGCTCGGCTTCCGCACCCTGGCGGCGCGCGAACTGCTGGCGGTTGTGCTGCGCCAGGTGCGCACGGCGCTCGCGCTCCTCCTGCTGCCGGGCGAGATCGCCGACGAAAGCGGCTATCAGCTCGCGGCCGGCCTGCCACAGGCGGCGCAGCTGGTAGTACACGAGTGTGGGATAGGCGCTCTCGGCGACCCCGAGGCGCCCCTCGAGCGTGTTGAGCATCTCCTGCACACGCTGCGTCGCGCCCTCCTGCTGTTTGACGAGGTCCTTCAGGCGGAAGGTCTCTTCCTGCAGGTCGCCGTAGGCTTTCTTCAGCTCCGCACGGTTGCGGAACAGCGCCAGCACCCGATGGTCCTCTTCGGGCTGGACGTCGGGGCGCAGACTGAGCTTGAGAAAACCGAGTTGTCGCAACGCCTTCATGAGAGATGCGGCGGCCAACCGCCACGTCTCATGCGCCGGCGCGTTGCTCCGTGCGGGATGAGAAGCGATGACCTCGCTCCACGCAGTACTCCAGCCACTTGTTTAACATCATGTTGCGCGCCCAGCGCTGATCCAGTTCACGCTCCGCACAGCCCTGGCGCGCCCGCGCCAGTGGCGGCCCCTGAGCACGGCATGGGGCCGCGGGCGAGGGGTTGCGGCTGTGCAGCGCTTGCCAGGGCTGCGCCTCAACGAGATGTGCGTCATGGTAGATGCGCACGCGCATGTCCGGGTACTGGCGGGGTCCGTGGGCCTCGGGCAACAGGTAAGTGAGATTGACTGTGCTGGTGTACGGTGAGCGCTCGGTCACGGTGAGAACGAGGTCACAATCTCCGGGGACCGAGGAGAGGTAGCGCCCGCTGAGGACGCGGAGGTTTCCGGCGAGCCAGCCGAGCCGTATGAAGTTGCTCTCATAGAGGCCCATGAGCGCAACGAAGCTCCGCGGACGAGCGCGCCAGGAAACTACCGTTGTGGTGTCAGCAAGTAGCACGCCCCGACTATAACTCACAAGCCTGCTGCTGCAAGTGCGAACAAGGCCAGAAATGCAGCGGTCGGCGAGCGCGGACCACTTGCAATTTTCGTGCGACCCGTGCGTCGTGCGCACGCGCGCGGCAAAACGTGCAACAATATGCAACTTGACTGCGCACGCGCGTCGCGGTCCGCGTGAGCTCGCGGATCCCTGCAGGTCGATGCGCACGCTCAGCAGTGGGCGGAATTTCCCTGGGCGGCAGTTAAAGCGGCAGCCGCCGCTCGATGCCGGTGCTGTTCATGATGCGGCTCGCGATCTCCTCGATGGAGGACTCGCTGGTATCGAGCGTCGGCACGGAGTAACGGTTGAAAAGCGCATCCGCGGCGCGCAGCTCGTACTGCACCTGCGCGCGCGAGGCGTAGCGACTGTCGGGCCGGCGCTCGGAGCGGATCTGCTGCAGCCGCTCGGCGCGGATGGTGAGCCCATACAGCTTGGCGCGGAAGGGCTCGAGCCGCGCCGGCAAGCGCCCGGCCTCGAGGTCCTCCTCGGTGAGCGGGTAGTTGGCGGCGAACACCCCGTACTGCAATGCCATGTACACGCAAGTCGGGGTCTTGCCAACCCGCGAGACTCCCACCAGCACGACATCCGCGTGGGTGTAGTCACCGCCTGAGCCGTCATCGTTGGCCAGGGCGAAGTTGGTGGCGTTGATGCGCGTCGTGTATGCCGCGAGATCGGCGATACCGTGCGCGCGCCCGGCGCGATGCGTGGAGCGAGTGTTGAGCTCACGCTCGAGCGGACCAACAAACGCCGAGAACAGATCGAGAAACAGCGCGTTTGCGCCGATGAGCACATCGCGCAGCTCATCCTGCACCAACGTGCTGAAGACGATCGGCCGCTGGCCCTCCTCCTGCGCCGCGCGGTCGATGCGCCGCACCGCCTCGCGCGCCTTGTCAAGCGTTGACACAAATGGCAAAGTCACCGGCCGAAATTCCAAGCCCTCGAACTGCGTCATGAGGCTGTGGCCCAGCGTTTCCGCAGTGACGCCCGTCTGGTCCGAAACGAAAAAAACGGTTCGACGGCTCACGGTTACAGGCGCTTCTCGAGACTGTCGCGACGGATCCGCAGTGTTTCACCGTGCGGGCGCCTGTGGCAAGCGCCCAACGCCGACTGACCACCGGGAGCTTCCGTGAACGCCTACGTCATTCCGTTCGAGCAGCTCCGCATGGCCGATGTCGAGAGTGTCGGCGGCAAGAACGCCTCTCTCGGCGAGATGATCAGTGCCCTGGCGAAGCTCGGCGTACAGGTGCCGGGCGGCTTCGCCACCACGGCGCACGCCTATCGCGAGTTCCTCGCGCAAGGGGCGCTCGCCGAGCGCATCCGCAGCGAGCTCGCCGGACTCGACGTCGATGATGTCGCCAAGCTCGCCGCGAGCGGGGCGCGCATACGCCAATGGATCCTCGCGACCCCGCTTCCCCCGGCATTCAACACTGCGGTGCTCGATGCACTGCGGCGTCTCGGTGCGGGACGGCCGGACTTCGCGGTGGCGGTACGTTCCTCGGCGACCGCGGAAGACCTGCCCGAGGCCTCCTTTGCCGGTCAGCAGGAGACCTTCCTCAATGTGCGCGGCGAGGAGGCGGTGCTGAAGGCGATCCACGAGGTGTTTGCCTCGCTGTTCACCGACCGTGCCATCTCCTATCGCGTGCACACCGGTTTCGATCATGCGGCGGTCGCGCTGTCGGTAGGCGTGCAGCACATGGTGCGCAGCGATCTCGGCGCAAGCGGAGTGATGTTCACGCTCGACACCGACTCGGGCTTCCGCGAGGTGGTGTTCATCACCGCGGCCTGGGGGCTGGGGGAAACGGTGGTGCAGGGCGCGGTGAATCCCGATGAGTTCTATCTCTACAAGCCGGCGCTGCGCAGCGGCAAGCACCCGGTGCTGCGCCGCAATCTCGGCAGCAAGGCGATCAGGATGATCTACGCGCCGGCAGGCTCCGCCGAGCGCGTGCAGACGGTCGATGTGCCGGAGGCCGACCGGCGACGCTTCTGCCTGGAGGATCGGGATCTCATCACCCTCGCGCGCCAGGCGCTGCTCATCGAGGAGCACTACCGGCGCCCGATGGATATCGAGTGGGCACGTGATGGCGCGAGCGGCGAGATCTACATTCTGCAGGCGCGGCCAGAGACCGTGCAGAGCCGCGCGGGGCGCACCATCCAGCGCTATGCGCTCAAACGACGTGGACGCGTGCTCGCCACCGGGCGCAGCATCGGCACCCGCATCGGTGCTGGCAGCGCGCGGGTCGTCAAGGGAGCGGCCGAGATGGCGCGGGTGCAGAACGGCGATGTGCTCATCGCGGACATGACCGATCCGGACTGGGAGCCGGTGATGAAGCGCGCCTCCGCCATCGTCACCAACCGCGGCGGCCGCACCTGCCACGCAGCGATCATCGCGCGCGAGCTCGGCATTCCCGCGGTAGTCGGCTGCGGCGATGCGACCCAACGCATCCGCGAGGCACAGGAAGTGACGGTCTCGTGTGCCGAGGGCGACGACGGGTACGTGTACGAGGGGCTGCTGGAGTTCGAGCGCAAGCAGATCGAGCTCGACTCCCTGCCCAAAATTCCCGTCAAGATCATGATGAACGTCGGCAATCCCGACCGCGCCTTCGACTTCGCCTCCATCCCCAATCACGGCGTGGGGCTCGCGCGGCTCGAGTTCATCATCAACCGGATGATCGGTGTGCACCCGAAGGCGCTGCTCGAGTTCGAGCGGCTCGATGCCGACCTCAAGGAGCAGATACGCACGCAGATGGCCGGCTATTCCGATCCGGTCGGTTTCTACGTGGAGAAGCTCGCCGAAGGTATTGCGCAGATTGCCGCCGCGTTCGCCCCCGAGCCGGTCATCGTGCGACTCTCGGACTTCAAGTCGAACGAATACGCCAACCTGATCGGCGGTGCGCGCTACGAGCCGCATGAGGAGAACCCCATGCTCGGCTTCCGCGGCGCCTCCCGCTACATCGATGAAAACTTCCGTCCGTGCTTCGAGCTCGAGTGTCGCGCCATTCACCGCGTGCGCGAGACCATGGGGCTCACCAACGTGCAGGTGATGGTGCCGTTCGTGCGCACTCTCGCTGAGGCGCGCGCGGTAACCGAGCTGCTGGCTGCCAACGGGCTCAAGCGTGGCAACGCGCAGCTGCGCATCATCATGATGTGCGAGCTGCCAACCAATGCGCTGCTGGCGGAGAAGTACCTGGAGTATTTCGACGGCATGTCGATCGGCTCGAACGACATGACACAGCTCACGCTCGGGCTCGATCGCGACTCGGCCATCGTGGCACGCGACTTCGATGAGCGCGATGAGGCCGTGCGGCAACTGCTCGCCATGTCCATCGCCGCCTGCCGCAAGCTCGGCAAATACGTCGGCATCTGCGGCCAGGGGCCCTCGGACCACCCGGACCTCGCGCGCTGGCTGCTCGATCAGGGTATCGAGAGCATGTCGCTCAACCCGGACACGGTGGTCGAGACCTGGTTGTTCCTGGCGCAGCCCCCCGCCGGCAGATCCGGCTGAGGGCGGGCGCGCGGCAGCGCCGGCACGCCCGGCGCGCGCTGTTCACGCGCGCGAGCGGTCGCGGACCTTCGCCTCCGAGGCCGCGCGGTCGCTATCGTCGAAGGGCTCGACCACCACCTCCTCCACGGTCGAGCGATCGAGGCAGCGCAGGTTCACGCTGTAGCCATCCGGGTTGGAGCGCGGCACGTAGAAAGACTTCACCCCGCAGCGGCTGCAGAACAGGTGCCGTGCGCTGCCGGTGTTGAAGCGGTACTCGGTGAGCGCGTCCTGGCCGCGCAGCAGGTGAAAGCGCGTGCGCGGCACGATTAAGTGCAGAAATCCTGTCATGCGGCAGATCGAGCAGTTGCACTCGCTCACGAGGATGCGCGCCGGGGCCTCGACCTCGAAAGCCACCGCGCCGCAGTGACAGCCGCCGCGATGCGTGATGAGCCCCTCAGGCACCGCCGCCACTCCAGGCCGGGGCGAACAGCCGCGCGCGGTAATGGCGCAGCTCGCGGATCGATTCGTGAATGTCCGCCGAGGCGAGGTGCGTGCCCTGCTTCACGAAACTCTCCGCGACCGCCGGCGCCCAGCGCCGCGCCAGCTCCTTGAGCGTGCTGACATCGAGATTGCGATAGTGAAAGAAGCGCTCGAGCTCCGGCATATAGCGGGCGAGAAAGCGCCGGTCCTGGCAGATACTGCTGCCGCACATGGGCGAGCTGCCCGCGGTTACCAGCGGCATCAGGAATTCAAGCGTGCGCTGCTGCGCATCGGCGACGCTGACGCGGCTCGCGCGCACCCGCGCCAGCAGCCCCGAGGAGCCGTGCTGGCGCTGGTTCCACTCGTCCATGCGCGCGAGCACCTCGTTACTGTGATGGATTGCGAGCACCGGCCCATCGGCGACGATCGCCAACTCGCGGTCGGTGATGACCGTAGCGATCTCGATGATGACGTCGGAGTCGGGCTTCAGGCCCGTCATCTCGAGGTCGATCCATACCAGGTAATCGCCGCTGGGCATGTCTATGATGTAGGCCGGGAGGAACCGAATCAGCGCGTAAACAGCGTGATAAGTGTAGCAGACACTGCGGGCGGACCTGAGAAATGAGCCCAACCGTCCTCGGGTCAGTGATCGCGACCTTCGGCCGTCAGATGGTGGTGCGCACCGCGAGCGGTGAGAAGCTGCGCGCGCGTCCCTTCGGTCGCGCGCTCGAGGTGGTGTGCGGTGATGAGGTCCGCTGCCGCGTCGATGCCCATCACGAGGAAGTGCACGTCATCGAGGTGCTGGCGCGGCGTAACGCGCTGTGGCGCGCCAACACGCGCGGCGGTGCGGAGGCGGTGGTCGCCAATCTCACGCAGCTGCTGGTGGTGCTTGCGCCGCTGCCACTGCCGGAGCTGTTCGTGATCGATCGCTACCTGGCAGCGGCCACAGCTGCCGGTGTGCCGGCGCGCCTCGTGGTCAACAAGTCCGAGCTCGGCATCGAGGCGGCACTCGCTGTCGAGCTCGACGCCTACGCCGCTGCCGGCTTTGCCGCCGTGCGCTGCTCGGCCGCGAGCGGCGCCGGCATGGAGCAACTGCTGGCGGCGCTCGGACCGGGGACGCGCTCGGTGCTCGTCGGCCAGTCCGGGGTCGGCAAGTCCTCGCTGGTGCGGCGTTTGCTGCCGCACGAGGAGGTGACAGTGGGTAAGCTGGTGCGCGAGGAGGAAGGCCGGCACACGACCACCGCCGCTCGCCTCTTCGACCTGCCGCACGGCGCGGCGCTCATCGACTCCCCCGGCGTGCGCGATTTCGCGCCGGCGGTCAGCACGCTCGATGAGCGCACGCTCGGATTCCCGGAAGTGGCGCGGCTCGCGACGGGTTGTCGTTTCGGCGACTGCCGTCACCTGCGCGAGCCCGGTTGCGCGGTGCGTGCCGCGGCGAAAGACGGCAGCTGGCACCCGCGACGTTACGAGAGTTACCGGCGGCTTCGCCGCCTGCACGAGCAGCTGAGCGCCAACCGCGCACGGTAGGACCTCAGACGGCGAGGTGTCAGACCGACTGTCGCCCCGCGAGCGCGTGCGCGAGCGTGCCGCCATCGACGTACTCGAGCTCTCCGCCGAGCGGCACACCGTGAGCGATACGGCTCGCGCGTATGCCGCGCCGCACGGCGAGCTCGCTCAGGTAGTGTGCGGTCGCCTCCCCTTCGACGGTTGAGTTGGTGGCGAGGATGAGCTCGCGCACGCTGCCTTCCCCGAGAATCGACTCCAGCTCGCGCACACCGAGCTGCTCGGGGCCGATGCCATCCAGTGGCGAGAGATGACCCATGAGGACGAAATAGCGCCCGCGGTAGCTGCCCGAGGACTCGATCGCCACCACATCGGCGGGCGACTCGACCACGCACAGAAGCGCCGCATCACGCTGCGGGGCGGCACAGATCACGCACAGCTCACCCTCGGTGAGCATGCGGCAGCGCCGGCAGCGGGCAACCGACTCGAGCGCGGCGGCGAGCGCTTGCGTGAGCGCGCGCGCACCGGGCCGTCCCTCCTGCAGCAGGTGGAATGCCATGCGCTGCGCGGTCTTGGGTCCGACACCTGGAAGTGTGCGCAGCGCATGGC
>Ga0318516_10000265_pt1 | contig 14913 bp, 14 predicted proteins | sample GRESIP176b2f20_FD_202501 | JGI IMG/M metagenome (GOLD analysis project Ga0318516, IMG submission 202501) | Tropical soil microbial communities from Luquillo Experimental Forest, Puerto Rico - GRE.SIPMG.176b2f20 | ecosystem: Environmental > Terrestrial > Soil > Tropical forest > Bulk soil... | reverse complement strand
GGCATGGAGTACCCGGGCAGGTACAGCCGCTGGCACCTGGCCTATGTGAACCCCTGCGCGGAGATCGTGGCCAGAGGAAGGCTGGTCACCGCCCGCGCGCTGAACCGGCGCGGCGCGGTGCTGCTGCCCGTGCTTCGCGCTGCGCTGGCCCAGGCCGGCGAGCCCGTGGCGGCGCCAGGCCCGGACGAGGTCAGCGTGACGATCCCCGAGCCGGCCGGGCTGGTCGCGGAGGAGGACCGGAGCAGGCGCCCGACGGTGTTCTCCGCGGTGCGCGAGGTCATCGCCGCGTTCGCGGGCGACGACCCGCACCTGGGCCTGTACGGCGCGTTCGGCTACGACCTGGCGTTCCAGTTCGAGCCGGTCACGCCGCGCATCGACCGCCCCGCTGGCCGGCGCGACCTGGTGCTGCACCTGCCCGACGAATTGTTCGTGGTGGACCGCAAGCGGGAGACGGCGGCGCGCTACGCCTACGAGTTCACCGTCGACGGCGTATCCACCCAGGGCCTGCCACGGGACACCCCGCCCGCCTCCCCATCCCCCTTCACGTCCGGCGGAACCGGGCGGGCCGTGGGAAGCGTAGAGCATGAAAAACACCCGGAGCCGGGGGCCTTCGCGCGCATTGTCGGCCTGGCCAAGGAGCGTTTCGTCCGCGGCGACCTGTTCGAGGTGGTGCCCAGCCAGGCGTTCCGCGCGCCGTGCGCGTCGGCCGCCGCGTTCTACCAGGCGCTGCGCAGGCGCAACCCGGCGCCGTATGAGTTCTTCTTCAACCTGGGCGAGGGGGAGTGCCTGGCCGGGGCGTCGCCGGAGATGTACGTGCGGGTGACCGGGGACCGGGTGGAGACCTGCCCGATCTCCGGCACGATCCGGCGCGGCACCGACCCGCTGGAGGACGCGGAGAACATCCGCGCGCTGCTCAACTCGGCCAAGGAAGAGTCCGAGCTGACCATGTGCACCGACGTGGACCGCAACGACAAGTCGCGGGTCTGCGTGCCGGGCAGCGTCCGGGTGATCGGGCGGCGGCAGATCGAGATGTACAGCCGGCTCATCCACACGGTCGACCACATTGAGGGCCGGCTGCGGCCCGGGCTCGACGCGCTGGACGCGTTCCTCACCCACATGTGGGCGGTCACCGTCACCGGCGCGCCCAAGACCTGGGCCATGCAGTTCATCGAGGACCACGAGAAGGCGCCGCGCCGCTGGTACGGCGGGGCCGTCGGGTGGATCGGCTTCGACGGCAACATGAACACCGGCCTGACGCTGCGCACCGCGCACATCGAGCGCGGCGTGGCCACCGTGCGCGCCGGGGCGACGCTGCTGTTCGACTCCGACCCGGCTGCCGAGGAGAAAGAGACCGAGCTGAAGGCGCGGGCCCTGCTGGAAACGCTGGCCGAGACCGCCACCGCGGCTTCTTCTGCTGCCGAACGCTCCACGGGGCCGGCCGCCGCCCGCTCCGCGGAACCGCCGCCCGGCGCTGGCCTGCGGGTGCTGCTCGTCGACCACCAGGACTCGTTCGTGCACACGCTGGCGGGCTACTTCGCCGAGCAGGGCGCCCAGGTCACCACCCTGCGCGCGGGGTTCCCCGCCGCGGCGCTCGACGACTACCGGCCCGACCTGGTGGTGCTGTCACCCGGGCCGGGGCGCCCGTCGGACTTCGACTGCGACGCCCTGCTCACCGAACTCGACGCGCGGGGGCTGCCCGCGTTCGGCGTGTGCCTGGGCCTGCAGGCGATGGTGGAGCACGCCGGGGGCGAACTGGCGCTGCTGGCCGAGCCGGCCCACGGCAAACCGGGCACGGTGCTGCGGCTCTCCGATGACGGCGACGGGCTGCTGGCTGGGCTGCCCGCGGACTTCATCGCGGCCAGGTACCACTCGCTGCATGCTGTTGCTGGCCAGGTCAAGGGCGGGTTCACGGTGACCGCGGTGACGCCGGACGGCGCGGTGATGGCGATCGAGGACGCCGCGGCGGGCCGTTGGGGCGTGCAATTCCACCCGGAATCGATCCTGACGGCGGCGGGCGGCACAGGCCGCCAGGTGATCGCGAACGTGCTGCGCCTGTGCGCCGCCCGCCAGCGCGCCACCGCCGGCCGCTGAGCCGGCGCCCGGCCGTGGGCCGTGGTCAGGGGGCGATGCCCAGCCGGGCGGCCTCGCGGGCCGCGGCGGTCCGGGACGAGACGCCGACCTTGGCCAGGACCGCGGACACGTGGTGGTGCACGGTCCGTTCGGAGATGAACAGCCGCCGGGAGATCTCCCGGTCGGCCAGGCCCTCTGAGAGCAGCGCCAGGACCTCCTGCTCGCGGGCGGTGAGCCCGGCCGGGGCGGCCCGGGTGGCCGCGCGGGGCCCGCGCGGGATCGAGGTCATGCCGAGTTCTCTCATCCGCCGCCTGGCCGCGGCAGCGGTCGCGCGGGCACCGAGGTCGTCAAGCACGGTGAGGGCCGCCCGGAGTTCAGCGTCCTCTCGCGCGGCAACGATCCGCGTCAGAGCGGCGTCGTAGGTGCGGCCGAGCCGCTCCCAGGCGGCGGCGCTGCCCCGCCAGTCGCCCGCGATTTCCAGCGCGTACGGCTCCGGCAGGCCGTCCGGCAGGTCCAGCCCCGTACCGAGCCGCCACAGCCAGATCGCCAGCGACCCGAGCTGCCATGGATCCACTCGGCCGAGCGCCTGTTCGTAGGCCTCCCTTGCCTCTTGGGCGGCGAGGTCCGGCTGGCCCGACACCCACAGCAGCTCCACCCGCACAGCCCGGACCTGCGCGACCCATCCCGGCGAGACGATCCCCGCGGCCAGGGCTGCCGAGGAATCCAGGAGCTCGGCATCGCCAGGTTCACCGCGGCGACCGCGGATCGTGCCGAGGACCCGCAGCGGGTAGAGCTGATTCGAGGCCGAGACACCCGGAATGGCGAGCACCTCATTGCAGAGATCCACGGCCTCGTCCCAGCGCCCGAGCAGCAGCAACGTATCCGCCTGGGCGCCATGCATGCAGCGCGTGCGCCAGCGCAGCTCGCGCCCTTCGCAGAAGGCCGTGCCCGCGCCGTAACAGCGCTGTGCCTCTTCCAGCCGCTGCACCTTGACGAGGTTGTCCTGCAGGGCAACGTAAGCGCTGGCCGCTTCCTGCTCCAGGTTGGCGTCGAGCGCGAGCCGGAGGGCCTGCTCGATCGAGCCGATCTCGTCCTGGCCACTGTCGACGAGGAGGACACCCGTCGCCACCAGGGCCTGGCTCACGACATCGTCGCGGCCCAGCCGCTTGCCGAGGTCGAGCGTCCGGGCGACGCCGTCGAGGGCCTCGGCCCGCCGTCCCGTATCCCACCTGCCGAAGGCCACGCCGAGCTGCGCCATCGCCAGCTCCGGGCCGGGCGGCAGCGGCTGCAGCACACGCAGCGACTCCTCGGCGGCCCGGATGCTCTCTTCCCCGCGGCACTGCTGCCACAGGACGCCGGAGAGCACGCCCAGGTCCGCGCCCACGCGCATGGTGTCGGCCAGCTCGCGCCGGATCTGCACGGCGGTGCGCAACGCCGCCTCGCTTTCCTCCAGCCGGTCGAGCAGCGAGCACTCGGCTGCGAGTCCCTCGTGCAGGCCGGCCAGGCCCGCCAGGTCGGCGGTATCGGCGTAGCGCAGCGCCCGCTGGTACTGCGCGGCCGCCTCGCGGTGGGCACCCAGTGCCGCCGACCGGCGGGCCGCCTCCAGGGCGTACTTCCGGATCGCGGCAACGTCGCCGGCGCCTTCGGCGTGGTGGGCCAGCACGGCGGGGTCGGTGTTGCCCGCGTCCCCAAGCACACGCAGCAGCCTTGCGTGCAGCTCACCTCGGCGATGCGGCGGTATCGCCTCCTCCACCGCCATCCGGGCCAGTTCGTGCCGGAACTGCACCGTCCTCGCGCCGGCCGTGAGCAGGCCGGTCCTCAGGCAGTCGTCCAGCGGCGCCGCTGACCCGCCGAGAACTGATGCGAGGACTTCCCGGTCGATACTGGTCCCGATGACGGCGGCCGCCTGCAGGGTTTCGCGGGCCGGGGCACTCGAACGGGCCAGGCGGGCGCTCACCACGTCGCGCACCGTGGGCGGGATCGCGGGCCAGCCTGCCTCGATGGCCTCGCAGACCAGGAACGGGTTGCCGCCGGTCACCCGGCACAGTTCGGCGGCGTCCACGTCCCGCCGCCCGGCCAGGGCACGGACCGCCTCATCGGACAGTGGCGGCAGGCCCATGCGCCTGGTAGCACGGTGGGTCGCGAGGTCACCGACCAGCAGCCGGAGCGGGTCGTCGCTCAGCTCGTCGTCCCGGTAGGTGACCAGAACCAGCGCCTTCATCCGGCCCAGCCGCCGCCCGGTGAACCTCAGCAGGTCGATCGTTGCCTCGTCCGCCCAGTGCACGTCCTCGATCACCGCAACGGTCAGGCCCGTCGGCGCATCGAGCTCGGCGAGGAACGCCCCGAACAGCCGGGCGGGTCCCGCGCCCTGGCCGCACAGCTCGGCAAGCTGGCCGCCCGCCTGCGCGGCGATGTCGAACAGTGGCCCCAGTGGCCGTGGTGTCAGCAGCCCATCGCACGCGCCCCAGAGCCAGCGCGCCCCGTCCAGCTGCGCCTGGAACGCCTCTACCAGCGCAGTCTTGCCGATACCCGACTCGCCCGACACCAGCACGAGCCGTCCGCTGCCGGCCCTGGCCTCGGCCGCGTATCCAGCCAGCGCGTCGAGGAACGACCCTCGCTCAAGCAACTCCATGGGCCAACCCCCGCTCGTTGCAAGGATTCTCCCCTGGGAGAGCAGAGAGCACCACTCGCTGCTACGGATCCGCACTCCCCGCGGGGGCGCCGAAGCTGATCACGGCCCAGTCGCTGATCGGGCGGTAGCCGAGGCGCTGGTACAGGGTGTTGCTCGTGGGGTTCTCCAGGTCGGTGAACAGCACCACACCCTCGGCGCCGTCGTCCAGTGCGGCCTGGGTGATCGCGGCCGTGGCCGCGCCGCCGAATCCGCGGCCGCGCTGGTCCGGCGGCGTATAGACCGGGCCGACCCGGGCCTGCCCAGCGGCGGGCTGGTTGCGCCCGGCCAGCGACACCGGCCTGCCCTCGTGCTCCCAGAGCACCAGCCCGCCCCAAGCGACCCGGTCGTTCACCACCCGCTCCGACTCATTCGGCCCGGCCGGCTGCGCCTCGTCCTGGAACGCGTTGAGCCAGGCCAGCAGCAGGCCGCGGTCCGTGGCATCCGCGGTCCTGGCCGTGCCGGGCGGCAGCGGGTCCGGCGGGAGCAGCGTGTCCAGCGCATACAGCCGCATCCGCAGGCCGGTGTGTGCGGGCTGGCCGGTGTGTTCCCGCCACGCGGCGGCGAAGGCCGCGCCGAGGGCCGGCATGGCGGTGACCCCGGGGGCCTGATGGCCCCGGCCCGCCAGGTCCGCCGCGAGCCCGGCGGCGGCCGCGGCGGTCATGTCCGTCAGCACCACCGGGTAGGGCGGGGTGTGCATAAAGGCCGCCGCGACGCTGTCGTCGGAGCTCGCCAGCCAGCCGAACACCGGGGTGACGTCCCCGAACGCGGCCGCACCCTTGGCCCGCAGCGACTCCATCGCGGTGAGCATGATCGTGTTCGCCGCGGGGCGGGCGCGCAGGAAGCCGCCCGCGGTGGTGAGGAAGGTATCCAGGTCCTCGGTGAGCTGCCAGGCCATGCTCCATCATCGGCAGCCGGGCGGGCGGCTGCATCCCATTTACCGGCGGGGCAGCCAGACAGCGGGTCCGCGGATCGGCGAGGATGTGAGGCAGTGTCGACGGGGCAGGGAGGCCGGCCGTGGAGTACCGTCCGCCGGGGGAGCGAGAGCCCGACTCTCAGTACCGGCTGCTGCTTGACCGGGTCGTGTCCAGCGGGGTGAGCGTGCCCACCCGGCAGGGGCCCGCGGCGCTGACGCTCATGCAGCAGGCGATGCGTTTCGACCTGGCCAACGGCTTCCCGCTGATCACCGAGCGCAGCCTGAGGTCGTTCTGGCGCAAGTCCATCGGCGAGCTGTGCGCGTTCATCAACGGGGCGACGACGCTCGCCGAGCTGGCCGAGTTCGGCTGCGACTGGTGGGGCCCGTGGGCCACGCCGGAGAAGACGTCGTCGCGCGGGCTTGCGCCGGGGAGCCTCGGGCCCGGGTCCTACGGCGGCGCGTTCCGTGACTTCCCCACGGCCGAGGGGCCGGGATTCGACCAGTTCCAGCACCTGGTGGAGCAGCTCACCGAGCTGCCGGGGGACCGGACCCACTTCGTCTCCCCGTGGATCCCGCAATATCAGGTCCGCGGCACGGGCAAGACGCCGAAGACCACGATCGCGCCTTGCCACGGCTGGGTGCACGTGCGGGTGCTGGCGGGCGGCCTGCACCTGCACATGTTCCAGCGCTCGGGGGACGTGCCCGTCGGCGTGCCGGCCAACATGATCCAGTACGCCGCGCTGCTGCTCATGCTGGAGCAGCTCACCGGCATCCCGGCCGTGGCCTACTACCACACGATCTCCGACGCGCACGTCTACGAGAACCAGCGGGACGCGGTCGCGGTCATGCTGGAGCGCGAGCCGCGCCGGCTGCCCACGGTCCAGATCACCGAGGACGGGCGGAAGGTCACCGACATCCACGAGTTCCGCGCGGAGCACTTCGAGGTCAGCGACTACGACCCGCACCCGGCGATCTCGTCCATCCCGGTTTCCCCATGATCGTTTCGCTGGTCGTGGCGGCGTCGGCCAACGAGATCATCGGGGCCGATGGGGCGCTGCCCTGGCACCTGCCCGGGGATCTGCGCCGGTTCCGCGAGCTGACCACCGGGCACGTGGTGGTCATGGGCCGGCTTACCTATCAGTCGATCCTCGACCGGCTCGGGCACCCGCTGACCGGCCGGACCTCGGTCGTGGTGAGCCGGACCCTCGGCGAAACCGGCTACCCGGAGGTCCTCGTGGCCAGGTCGCTCCCCGAGGCGCTGGCCCTGGCCGAGACGCTCGCGGCCCAGGCCGGGGACGGTGAGTTCTTCGTCATCGGCGGGGAGTCGGTCTACCGCGACGTGCTGCCGCACGCCGACCGCGTGTATCTGACCCGGGTGCACGGCGAGGTGGCGGGGGACCGGGCGATGCCCGACGGCTGGCTGGCCGAGTTCGAGCTGGCCGGCCGGGACGACGAGGCCGGTGCGCAGGGCCCACTGCCGTATTCGTTCCTGGACTACCGGCGGGCGGCGCGGTGAGCCTGTACTGCTTCGAGAACGTGCGGACACCCGAGCAGCAGGCCGAGATGGCCCGGCTCGACGCCGCGGGGATCTGCCTGTTCTGCCCGGAGCACCTGGCCAGCCATGCGCAGCAGCGGATCCTGCTGTCCACCGAGCACTGGAGCGTCACCCCGAACGCGTTCCCGTACCAGGGCACGAGCCTGCACCTCCTGCTCGTGCCCGACCAGCATGCCGGAGACCTGCTAGAACTCAGCGATGAGGTGCGCAGCGACTTCTGGGTGGCGCTCGCGGCCACGGCGGAGGCCTCTGGGGTGCGGCACTACGGCCTGGGTGTCCGCAACGGTGACTGCCGCTTCACCGGCGCGACCATCGCCCACGTACACGCGCACGTGCTGGTTGGCTCGGACGATCCGGGCGCGCCGCCGGTGCGGATGAGGTTCAGCTCCCGGCGCGAGTATCCACCCAGATCAGGCTGATACCCCGGGCGCGCAGCGTCTGCTCGCCGTCGAGCACCGAGTACCGGCCGGCGAAGAAGCACCGGGCGAACCCGGCCTCGGCGATGAGCCGGGCACACGCCGGGCACGGGAACGTCGTGGTGTAGAGGTCGGCACCGGCCAGGCTGGTCCCGTCCCTGGCAGCGGCGGCGATCAGGGACGCCTCGGCGTGGATCGCCGTGGACAGGTCCGCCCGGACGCCGCGTTCGAACGCGTCCCTCGGATCCCCGTTGAGGTAGGGGGCGTACTCGGTCGGCTGATGGTGGTTCCAGGCACAGCCGAGCACCTGCCCGGCCCGGGTGGCCACCGCCCCCACCTGCCGCCACCAGTCCGAACTGCGCCCGGCCAGGGCCTGGGCCCGGCCAAGCAGTTCGCGGGGAAGCTCGGCAGCCGTGATCTCGCCGTCGAAGCTGACGGGCGCCTTGGCGGTGGCCCAGTCCCGGTCCCAGCGCAGGAACGTCCGGTCGAACACCAGGCTCCGCCCGGTGCCGAGGCCATACCGGTCCGCGATGTCCCGCATGACCTCCTCGTCGGGCAGCACCAGGGGATCGCCGGTGACCGCGCCGGCCAGATCCGCGGGCTCCACCACGCGGATGCTGGCATCGCCGCTGACCAGCCGGAGGTAGCTGGCTGCCCGCGCCGCGGGCAGGGCCCGGATGTCCTTGGCCAGGCTGGGATAGTCCGCGGTGAACCCGTGCCCGAGGAGCAGGATTCCGGCCGCGTCGGAGTGCTTGCGCAGGAAGGCCTCGTATCCCGCATGGATCACCGGGAGATAGAGCAGTACCTGCTTCACGGGGAGGCCGGCGACCTGCCCGGCTCGCCGCCGTCGGCGGGCCCGCCCGCCTCGCCGGCCGGCGGATCCCACGGCTCGGGCAGGCCGAGCTGGATCCGGCGCAGCCTGGCCGAGGTGCTCACGGTCGCCATCCGCTCCAGCACCGCCACCCGCCCGCAGTACCGCTCCTCAAGCTCGGAGATCTCGGCGGGCGAGTAGGTGTCGGCGGTGGCCACCAGCACATCCGGGCGGATGGTCTTGATCAGCCGCCACCGCTCGTCGGCCAGGTGCTTGAGCGTGACCAGGCCCACGCCGCGCTGGTGTGTCACCATGCGCAGCCGCTCCATCTCGGGCACCGCGGGCCGGTGCGGGCCCTTGCGGTCCCGGATCTTCTCGTCACTGTCCAGGCCGACGATGAGGAAGTCACCGAAGCGGCGGGCCGCCTCAAGGTACATCGAGTGGCCCTCGTGCAGGATGTCAAAAGAGCCGCTGGTCAGTACGACCTTCAGGCCGAGCGTGCGGAGCGCGCCCACGATGGCGTGGATCTGGTCGTAATCGGGCACGTAGCGCAGGTCGAAGTTGGACGCATCCGCGAACAGCCCGCTGTTGACCAGGGCAAGCGACCCGCTCGCAACGGCCGGGCCGGTCCCGTTGCCCGTTGTCTCGCGCGTCTGTTCGTCCGCCGGCGCACCCTGTTTCACGGGGCCGATCATAGCGGCCGGGAGGCACCGGGCAGGCGGTCCGCGTGCAGGCGCGCCGCGGGCGCCGCCCAGGGACTACGTGGCGCCCGCGACGCCGATGAGGTTGCCCTCGGGGTCGGTGAAGTGGCCCACCACCAGGCCCGTCGGCGCCCGCTCGGGGCCCATCTTGCGCTTCCCGCCCAGGCTCTCGGCCTTCTGCAGGGCCGCTTCGACGTCGGGAACGCCGATGTAGAAAAGCACATGGCCGTCGTAGCCCGGGCCGCCGCCGACGCCGCCAGGGATTCCTGTCCCGTCGGCGGCCACGATGCGGTTCACGAAGCCGTAGTTCATCGGCTCCGACACCGCCTCAGCGACCGGGGAACTGGTGTCGAATTCCCATCCGAACAATTCGCCGAAGTAACTCCGGAGCTTCCCGGGGTCCTTCCCGATGATCTCGAAGTGCACAACCGGCTGTCCCATGGTTTCTCCCTTCCGCGCTCGCTACGGCGCGTTTGGGGCGCAGCCCCGGCAGTGACGACCGGCGCGGCGGGTGAGACTCATCGGCGCCGGGCCGTTAGAGCGGGGACTGGTAGCTGGAGATCCAGTGGGTCTTCAGCCAGAGCAACGCGCTAGACCAGGCGCCGGTGACCTCGAGGATGCCCACGGCCACCAGCATGGCGCCACCCGCCACGCTGAACGCGCGGGCGTGCCGCCGGGCAAAGCTGAACGCGGTGACGCCGCGCTCGAACGCCAGCGCCACGATCAGGAACGGAATACCGAGCCCGAGGCCGTACGCGACGGTCAGGATGGCGCCTCGCACGGCGGTGCCCGAGGTCATGGACAGCGTCAGCACGAACGTCAGCGTCGGGCCCACGCACGGGGTCCAGCTCAGGCCGAACAGCACGCCCAGCACCGGCGCGCCGGCCAGCCCTGCGCGGGGGCGTATTGAGGGCCGCAGGATCCGCCCGGTGACCGGGATGCGGTCGAAAACCCCGGCGAACAGCAGCCCCAGCACGATCGTCAGCACGCCGAAGACCTGGGTCAGCACCACGCTGTGCCGTTGCAGCAGGGCACCGAGGCCGCCGAAGGCGACTCCCACGCTGGCGAACACGGCCGTGAAGCCGAGCACGAAAAGCAGCGTGCCGAGGACCGCGCGGTGCCTGGGCGGCCGCGCGACAGTGGCCGGCGTGCTCGGCGCCACCGTGGTGGTGGCCGGGGTGCTCGGCGCCACCGTGGTCACCGCGACGCCGGCCGGGCCTGGTGCGGTCCCGCCGCCGGGAGCGGGATCGCCACCCGTCCCGGCACCGCCGGTCTCTGCTGCCTGCTGCGCATCGACGCCGGACATGCCGGTCACGTACGAGAGGTAGCCGGGGACCAGCGGGAGCACGCAGGGGGAAAGGAACGTCACCGCGCCCGCGGCGGCCGCCACAGGGACGGCGGCCAGCAGCGGCCCATACAGGATCAGGTGCCCGATCCCGCCGCTCATGCGCTACCTCCGTGCCCTGCGCGACCCACGCCTGCCGACCACACTATGCCCGCAGCCGCGCGGCTCCGCAGAGCCGTCGGCGTCTGGTGCCCTGTTCAGGGTCCGGTGACCGCGCGAAGTTAGCGGTGTCGCGGGGGTGATTCGCTCCATCTGGTACAGCTGCCGGGGAGCGAACTCCTGGTGCCGGTGCTGGGTCACGGAAACCAAGTGGGCGTGCAGGAGAAACACGCGATGCCTGCCAGTGTGAATGTCGCCGTATTTGGCCATGAATTCGACTTCCAGGGAGCCGCGCTGCCGTCCATCGGGATCTTCGGCAGCCCCGTGGGCATCTGCGCGAGCTATGACCCGTGGAACACCCCCTGCATCATCGGGGGCTAACCCTGCTGGCCCGGGGGAGCACTCCACCTGCCCGGGGGCAAGCCCCCGGACCCCACGGCCCGAAACCCCCGCTGGCCTCAATGCCCCCGCGACTCCGTCGCGGGGGCATCGTGCCCCGCCGGCCGGCGAGAGCGGCTGCCCAGTACGAAGAGGGAGATCAGCGAGCAGATCAGGGCCACGCCGGTCAGCATGGCCATCGACGCCGACGCGCTGTCCTTGCCTGAGTCGACGAACGACGCGCCGGAGGAGGCCGCGCCGAGCAGCGCGAGGAGGAACACCGCCGACAGCACGATCAGGGCGCGGTTACGGGACAGGACCGACCTGACCACCAGGGTGATGGACCCGAGGACGAGCAGCAGGCCCAGCCCGGCATGGAGGCCAAGCGCTACCGGGCCGTTCGCCAGCGCCCGGCCGATCGCGGCCAGGAAGCCGCCGCCCTGATCGCGCGCTGGCACCGTGACATAGAGGTTCACCCAGATGCCCAGGGCGTACTGGACCACCACGCCAATCCCCATGCCCAGGGTCGTCCGCCGCGCGATCTCCAGATGGGAAGGTCCGGTACGGCTGCGCACTTCAGTGGAACCCGAGTCGATCATCGCCACCACCTCCGGTGCCGGAGCTAGGTTTCGTCTCTCGATAGTTTCTACACGTAATGATTCCAGGCCGCAAATATATTACCTAGATGATAGTCTTAGGCAGTGCAGACCTGTGATCCGGTGCCGGAGCTCCGGCCGCGCGGCGGCGTTGCCTTCCTGCTGGTGCAGCTGGGAACCCACGTCGCCGGGCTGTTCGGCGAGCGGCTCAAGCCGCTGGGGCTGGAGCCGCGCCAGGCCGGGATGCTCGTCCGCCTGGCCCAGAACAACGGGCGCTCACAGCAGGCCATCGCCGAGCTGATGGGGCTGACGCCCACCCGGATGGTGTTCCTCACCGATGAGCTGGAAGAGCTCGGGCTGGTCGAGCGCAGGCGCAACCCGGCCGACCGGCGCTCGCACGCCCTCTACCTGACCGAGGCGGGCACCACGATGCTGGCGCGGGTCAGGGAGGTCACCCGGGCTCACGAAGCCGCCACCACCGTCGGCCTGAGCGATGCGGAGCGGGACCAGCTCACCGTCCTGCTCCAGCGCGTGGCAGCTGGCCAGGGCCTCGCGGAGCACTCGCTGCCGGGCACGTCCCACTCCGCGCCGGACACGGCGGGAGATATCGGGGCGGATTGACCGTTCCGTGCGGAGAGCGCAACGATGTTGCGCATGCGAACCACTCCGCCCTTCCGCGCCGACCACGTCGGCAGCCTGCTCCGCCCCGCCAGCGTGCTCACGGCCCGCGACGACTTCGCGGCCGGCCGGATCACCGCCCAGCAGTTGCGGGCCGTCGAGGATGCGGCCATTGCCGACGTGGTGGCCATGCAGCAGAACGTCGGCCTGCAGTCGGCCACCGACGGTGAGTTCCGCCGGGCCTCCTGGCACATGGACTTCATCTACCAGATCGGCGGGGTCAGCAAGGCGCCGGGCAACCTGGCGGTGAAGTTCCACAGCCCGTCCGGGGACATCGAGTTCACCCCGGCGGCACTGCACGTCGGCAGCAAGATCCACATGGCTAAGACGATCTTCGAAGAGGACTTCACCTATCTGCAGTCGCTGGCGGGCAACTCCACCGCCAAGCTGACCATCCCGTCGCCGAACATGGTCCACTACCGTGGCGGCCCGGCCGCGATCGACCCGGAAATCTACCCGGACATCGAGGAGTTCTGGAACGACCTGTCCGCCGCGTATGCCGACGAGGTCGCCCGGCTGGCCGCCCTGGGCTGCACCTACCTCCAGTTCGACGACACCAGCCTGGCCTACCTCAACGACCCGGTGCAGCGGGCCGAGATCGCCGCCCGGGGCGAGGACGCCGATCACCTGCACCTGCGCTACATCCGCCAGGTCAACGACGCGCTCGCGGCCAGGCCCGCGGGCATGGCTGTCACCACGCACATGTGCCGCGGCAACTTCCGGTCCTCCTGGGCCGCCTCAGGTGGCTACGACTTCGTCGCCGAGGCGCTGTTCAGCGAGCTGAACGTGGACGGGTTCTTCTGCGAGTGGGACGACGAGCGCTCCGGTGGCTTCGAGCCGCTGCGCTTCGTGCCGCCGGGCAAGATGGTCGTGCTCGGCCTGGTGACCACCAAGCGCGGCGAACTGGAGAACCCGGACACGCTCAAGCGGCGGATCGAGGAGGCGTCCAAGTTCGTGCCGCCTGACCAGCTCTGCCTGTCGCCGCAGTGCGGCTTCTCCTCCACGGTCGAGGGCAACGTGCTGAGCTACGAGCAGGAAGTGGCCAAGCTCGAGCTGATCGTCAAGGTCGCCCAGGAAGTCTGGGGCTAGAGCACTAGCCCCTGCCAACTCGGCCGGCAGGCCATCGGGGGTACCGGCCGTGGGGTCCGAGGGCTTGCCCCCGGAGAGGCCGAGTGCCTCCCGGGCTAGCACCTTAAACCTGGTTGCGGGCCGTGGCGGGACGCCATAGCGTCGCCGTCGTGCCTGGACAGGGGCCCCGCGACAGGGCGGGCCAAGCGATCGTGCCGCGGTGAGCCTGCCCAGGCTCCGGGCTGACCTCACCCCGCTGCGGACCTCACGCGACTTCCGGCTGCTTTTCGCCAGCCGCACCGTCACCTACCTGGGCACCGACGCCACCGAGGTCGCCCTGCTGGTCCAGGCCAGGCAGCTCACCGGGTCCACGCTCGCGGTCGGCCTGCTCGGCGCGGTGGAACTGGTGCCGCTGATCATCTTCGGCCTGTACGGCGGGGTGCTCGCGGACCGGTTCGACCGGCGGCGGCTGTTCGTGGTGTGCGAGGGCGGCCTCGGCTGCTGCGCGGCGCTTCTCCTGCTGAACGCCTTGCGGGCGCATCCCGCCGTCTGGCTGCTGTACGTGGTGACGGCGCTGATGATGGCGATGGCGGCGCTACAGCGGCCGTCACTCGATTCGTCGATGCCGCGCGTCGTGCCCCGGGACCAGCTCACCGCCGCGGCCGCGCTGATGTCCATGTCGGCCAACGCGTCCTACCTCGCCGGGACGACGCTGGGCGGCCTCCTCGCCGCCGGTCCAGGCCCGGAGTACGTGTACGGCCTGGACACCATCACGTTCGCCGTATCGTTCTGCTTCCTGTGGCTGGTGCGGCCGCTGCCGGCACCGGAGACCGAGGGCCAGCCGGTGACCAGCCTGCGGAGCATTGCCGCAGGGTTCGCCTACGCGCGCGGGCGCCAGGACCTGCTCGGCTCCTACCTGGCCGACCTTGCCGCCATGACGCTCGCCTACCCGAACGCGCTGTTCCCGTTCGTGGCCGCCGACCTGCACGCGCCGTGGGCCGTGGGGCTGATGTTCGCGGCGCCCTCGGTGGGCGCCATCGCCATCACCCTGGTGAGCGGCTGGATGGGCCGGGTACGCAGGCACGGCCTGGCCATCGCGCTCTCGGCCGCGATCTGGGGACTGCTGATCACCGGGTTCGGCCTGGCGCCCGACATCGTGGTGGCGCTCGGGTGCCTGGTGCTGTCCGGGGCGGCCGACATGGCGAGCGGGATCTTCCGGGCCACGCTGTGGAACCAGACCATCCCGGACCGGCTGCGTGGCCGGATGGCCGGGCTGGAACTGCTCAGTTACGGCGTCGGGCCCTCGGCCGGGCAGATCCGGGCCGGCGCGGTGGCCGCCGTCACCAGCGCCAGGTTCTCACTCGCCTCCGGCGGGCTCTTGTGCGCCGGAGCGGTCGGCCTGGTCTGCCTCGCCCTGCCCGGATTCACCCGCTACCGGGCCCAGGCCGGCCCGAGCCCGGCGGGGGAGCCCGGCTGACCGGCCGCGTCAACTCGGGCCGCCCGCGACCCCGGCGGCCCACCCACTCTTGATCCGGACAGCCCGGAAGCGTAGCGTGCGGGTCGCACGCCAAGGGACGGATGTGGCTGGTGCCACAACGCCAGCCGCACTGGG
>Ga0318516_10000262_pt1 | contig 15008 bp, 13 predicted proteins | sample GRESIP176b2f20_FD_202501 | JGI IMG/M metagenome (GOLD analysis project Ga0318516, IMG submission 202501) | Tropical soil microbial communities from Luquillo Experimental Forest, Puerto Rico - GRE.SIPMG.176b2f20 | ecosystem: Environmental > Terrestrial > Soil > Tropical forest > Bulk soil... | reverse complement strand
GGAGCTTGGCGTGCAGCAGGCTCAGGTCGTCCTGGCCGAAGCCGTGCCCGGCCAGCCACCCGCCGACCCCGCCGTACCGGACGCGGATCTGCTCCAGGAACGCCGTCATCGTCTGCGGCCGCGGCCGGTGTTGCTCGGCGGGCCTGCTGTTGATGTCGGCCGCGTAAATGGGTGACCTGCGCAGGCGCTCCATGATTCCGGTGATGCGCTCGCCCGTGGCGGCGTAGTCGGTGACCACTTCCTGTGGCCGGACGCCGACGGCGGTAAGCGCGAGCGCCACCACCACCCCCGTGCGGTCCTTGCCCGCCGCACAGTGGACCAGCGCCGCCCCGTCGGCGGCGGCGACGCTGCGCAGCGCGGCCACTACCTGTCCGGGGCGGTCCTCCAGGTAGCCCAGGTAGTGCCCGCAGAGCGGATCGGCGGGATAGCGGGACCGATCCTGCTCGTCCCGGTCCCGGGCGAGCAGCACGTCGGCGACCACGTCGGTGGCGGATCCCTGTTCCGGCAGGATGGGGTGGTGGGCATGCCGGACAGCCGTGACGGCATCGAGTGGCGCCGGCCCCTCGGACACCCGTTCGGCCGTGCTGCGCAGATCCACGACGGTCGTCAGGCCGATGTCCCCGACCAGCCTGGCGACGTCGGACGGCGAAAGTTCCTGCAGGTTGTCGCCGCGCAGCAGCCTGCCGCCCAGGGTTTCGCCACCGTCCTGCGTGGCCAAGCCACCGAGGTCCCGTACGTTGGCGGCACCCTCAAGCTCGATCCACGGCATGACTTCAGTCGCCGGAACGGATGTCGTAGTCGTCCTCGTCGACCACGTGCACCGCCGCCTCCTCGGCCGTCGCCGCGCCACCGTCGATCCCGGCGTCGTGCGCGACCAGATCGGCCTCGGTATCCGCGTGCGCGCCCTCGTCATCGGCCACCAGCCGGCCCGCGCGCGGGTCCGGGCCGTCATCCAGCAGCAGCCCGTCCAGATCCTCTTCCGCTACGTCCGGGTCGCCGGCGAAGTCCTCGGGCTCTTCGTCGTCGAGGTCGAAGGAAGTGTCGGGCTCTTCCTCGGCGAGCAGGTCATCGAGCGACTCTCCGGCCTGCTGCTCGCCGGCCGTAGTGCCGAACCGCTCCGCCGCCGACCACCGTTCCGGCGGGGCCACGCCCTGGTCCAGCGGATCGTCGCCAGGCCGTCCGATGAGCGTGTCGGAGGCGTCCTTCACCTCGTAGTCCTCAAGATCGGCAGACTCGTGCCGGGTTTCGTCGGGCATCGCGTGAATTCCTTCCGGCGGTCACACCTGCCGTGACCGCGACTAGCCATCGGGATCAGCCAGGATCTACTCTCCCCCACTGCGGTGCCCCTAAGCACCCGGGGCCGGCCCCGCGCCGGTCTACGCTCGAGCAGGTGCACGTGCTCGCTCGCCTGGAGGGATGGGCCGGTCCATGACGTTTCTGCTGCCGTCGGCCGATGGGGTCGCCGACGAGGTTGCCCGGCGGCTGCCGCAAGCCACGATCGTGCGGTACGAGGAGGGCGGCTACCGCGTGGACGAGGTGGACTTCTACTGCCTGCCCTACATGGGCAACGGCTCGAGCATCGCGATGATCGCGCAGTTGCCGCGGCTACGGGTCCTGCAGAGCCTCAGCAGCGGCGTCGACAACGTCCTGGAGTCCGTGCCTGACCAGGTGACCTTCTGCAACGGAGTCGGGCTGCATCATGAGGAGGGCACCGCCGAACTTGCGGTCACCCTCATCCTTGGCAGCCTGAAACGGCTTCCGGCGTTCGCGCTGCACCAGTCCCAGCACCACTGGCATCACCTGCGTACCGACAGCCTCGACGGCAAGCGGGTCCTGCTGGTGGGCCACGGGCGCATCGGGCAGATGATCGAGCGGCGGATCGCGCCGTTCGGCGTCCGGATCACCCGGGCTTCCCGCACCGCCCGCGACGGCGTGGCACCGCTGTCACAGCTTTCTCAGCTCGCCGCCGACGCGGACATCCTCGTCGTTTGCATCGCACTGACTCCGGACACCGCGGGCCTGATCAACGGTGCGGTGCTTGCCGCGCTCCCCACCGGGGCGCTGGTGGTGAACGTGGCCCGCGGCGCCATCGTCGACGCGGCCGCCCTGGCCGGGCACCTGGCCGACGGGCGGCTGCGGGCGGCGCTGGACGTCACCGACGTCGAGCCGCTGCCCGCGGACCGCCCCGAGTGGGCCCTGCCGAACGTCCTGATCACCCCGCACGTCGGCGGCCGAACGGTACCTGGCCGGCGAGCCGCTGGCCAACGTCGTCAAGCCAGCGGCCCGGTGAGGTGAGGGGATGCCCCGGGCCGAGGTCCCGCTCCCGATTTGACAATCAGCTACAAAACAGGCGCAAAATCGTGTGCTGTCTTCAGACACCATGCGACCTGTGGGAAGCTGCCTTACCTGATGGGGGACCCCCAGGTCGCCCTTTGGGATCGATTGCCGAGGTGACCGCCGGTGCGCGATGGCACGACCGGCCCGCTGGCCGCGACCGAGGCGGCGGCTCCGTCCGCGGATACCAGCGCCGGGCCCGCTGAAGCGAAAGGTGCCGCGGGACTTCGGCCCAACCGGGATGACCTGGGGCCTGCGCCGGCCGGTGCCTCAAGCCTGGCGGAGAATCCGTCCTTGATAGCCCTGGTGGTCTGGCTGGTGTGCCTACCGCTGGCCTACGGGGCGGTCGGGCTGCTTCACCCCGGTAACCCGTTTGACCTGCGCACGGCCATGATTCCGGTGGCGGTCGGCGCCGTGGGCCTGGCAGTGACGGCGGTCGTCACCCGCCGGTGGCCGGCGGAGGTGGTCAGCGGCCTGGCGGCGGGGCTGTTCGCCGGGTGGGTGGCGTTCACCATGCGGGTTGCGTTGCACGGGACGCCCTATGGCTTCAGCGGGATGGGCAACGATGCCGGGCGCATGGCGGGCATGGCGAACCGGTACGTGACCACCTGGCGCAGCAGCGACGGGATCGTGCCGACGGTCCCCTCCCACTACCCGCCGCTGTTTCCGTGGGTGGTCGGCCACACCGCCGCGGTGCTTCATACGCCCGCCTGGCAGCTGCTGGGCCCGGCGCAGACCATCGCGATGTCGGCGGCCGTGGTCGCGGGGTTCGCGCTGTGGCGGCGGCTGGTGGCTGGGCCGGTGGCGCTGGCGCTCTCGCTGATGGTGCTGCTGTGCTTCGCGCTTCCGGACAAGGGCTACGAAGTGCTGGCGCTAGCGGTGTTCACCCCGTGGGCGCTGGCCACCTTCTGGCGGCCGCCGCGCGGCGGGCTGCACTGGCTGCCGGCCGGGGTGATCGGCGGCCTGAGCGTGGCGTGGTACTGGGCCTTCATCGCCTATGGCGCGCTGGGTATCGCGGCGCTGGCCGTGATCACCTGGCGAGCCAGCCCCGACCGCGGCCGCTACCTCAGGCACATCGCCCTGACCCTGGCGGTGATGCTCGCCGTCAGCTCCTGGTACCTGGTCCCCTACGCCGGATGGGCCTTCCTGCACGGGGTCCAGGAGATGGACATGTTCAAGGGGGGCGGCATCGAGTCCAGCCTGCTGCCGTTCCTGGCCGCGACACCGCTGGCCGCGCTGGAGGTGGTCGGGTTGGCCGGGCTGGTGTGGTACCGGCGCCGCACCTGGTGGGCGGCGCCCATCCTGCTGCTTACCGCCAGCGCCTACGCCTACCGGCTGTTCTACCTCACCCTGTTCATCGCCAAGGGGCACACCGGCTCGATGCAGGACACCCCCCGCCTGATCGGGCCACTGCTGGCGATGGCCGGGGTGCTGACCGTCGTGCAAGCGGCCCCGGGCCTGACACGCCGGCTCACCGCCGCCAAGGCCCTGCCCCCCGAGCTGCCCCTCCTCGGCCTGTGCCTGGTCATCGCGTGGACCGCGGTGACGTTGTGGCTGGGCTGGATGCCGGCTCATCTCGCCCCCGGCGCCGGCCCCGTGGGCTTTTCGTCCGGCGCTACACGCGGCGCGTTCAGGTGGCCGCTGCCAGATGGGCGCTACCCGCGGTTCGATCCGCGGGGCGGGCGCGTCACGTGGTTTCCCATCAATCCGATCAAGGCCGCTGTCCGCTCCGTGGACGGGCCGGCCGCGTCACCGGTGACGCTGTCGCCCGAAGAATCGCTGTTCGCCTACGTACGGTGGCCGGGGTACCTGGCGGTATCGGATACATCGGCGGACGCAGTGGTTCTCCCGGTACGCCGCGCTGGCGCGGCTCGCCCGGGTGACCGATCCGGCCGCGTTCGCCGCGCGGTCCGCGCACACGGCATTCGGGCCCATCGACGTGTTCATCCTCCACGACGCCGGATCGCGCTGGACCTGGACGTCGCGGGGCACGCTGCCGGAGAGGCCGGTGTCGTTCACACCGGCACAGTTCAGCCCCGCCCATTTCGCCGTTTTCACCAACCTCCCCGACCACGTCGTCGTCGCGGTCCGGCGGCCATAGCGGTGCGGCATCACCACCGCGGCCAAATCTGGTGCGCGTCTGGGGCATAGTGGGCACATGAATGATGGTTCCGGCACCGCCGGGCTCGACGTCAGCCTCCCGCCGCCCGGCGCGGTGAGCCCGCCGGCAAGGCCGTGGCCAGCATGGACGCTCTGGCTCGAGGCGCTGGGCGTGGCGCTGTCCCCGGCCGCCGCGGCCCTGGTGCTGCGGCTGCGGCTGATGGCGCCGAGTATCCTGCCCGACCCGGCCTTGCACACCAGCTACATCGTTGAGGGGCGCGATGTGATCACGCGCTACGGCTGGTTGGCGCACGTGGGACTGCTGCGTGAAGGCGGGCGAGTTGGTTTCCTGGTGCCGGCCCGGCTGGCTTACCTGGCATTCGGTGCCGTGCCCGGATTCTTCGTCATCCGGTATATGTTCGCGTTGATCGCGGTGGGCCCGGTGTACCTGCTGCTGCGCCGTCTCTACGGCCCCGCGGCCGGGGTGGCCGGGATCGTGGTGGTGCTGTCCTCGCCGGTGATCATTACCGCGTGGGGCACCGACTACCCCGATTCGGCGATCGTCTCCTACGTGCTGGGGGGAATGGCGTGCCTGGTGATGCCGAGCGCCCCACGGTGGCGCCGCGCCTGGCTGGCGGCCGCCGGGGTGCTGATGACGCTGGCGCTGTGGTCACACCTGATCGCGGTACCGCTGGTGGGGGTGACGCTGGCCGCATGGCTGGGGGTGCGGCTCGTGCGGGAACGGGCCGGGCTGCCCGGCGACCTGGCCGTACTAGCCGGCGTCGCGGCCGCGGTCACTGGCCTGCTGGTGCTGGCGTCCGCAATGCTGTTCGGCTACGCCAACTTCTTCGCGCTGACCTGGGCGGGTTACCGGTACCTGTCACAGGCCTCGCAGACGGCGATCTGGCACTCGGCGAACTGGCGGTGGGCGCCGTATGTGTCCTATCTGCTGGTGCCGCCGGCCGTGGTGGCTGCCTTCGCGGTCGCGGTCATCCGCCGCGGCCACGCGGTGCGGATCCCGGTGCTCATGGTGGGGGTGATGGCCGCCACCCAGGTGGCCGTGTACGCGCTGCTGCAGTTCGCCGGGTCGGTACAGATGCTGGAGCAGCACTACCTCTCCTCGACGCTGTGGGCGGGGGTGGGCCTGGCGTTCGCGGTCACGCTCGCGGAGCTGGCCGGGCCGCTGTGGGACCGCCCGCTGGCGCAGTGGCTTCCCGCCGCGGTTCTGGTCGCGGTCCCGCTGGGCTATGAGGCCGGCCCGCGGGTGCCGGCCTTCGGGTGGCTGCCGTTCGGCGTGATCGTCGCGGTGGCGGTGATCATCGCGGCGGCGGCGGCACGGGCCAGCGGCTGGATCCGCCAGCCGGCGGTCGCCGCGGCGGCCATCGGGCTGGCGCTGGTGGCGTTCGCCGGCGCCGCCCTGGTGCTGACGGTCGCCCGCATCCCGCACCACCGCCCTCTCCCGCAGACCGCGACCGGGGGCGAGCCGGCCCCCGCTTACTCCTCCGCGCTCGGCGGCCGCGCGACGGGCTACATCAACAGTTACCGGATCATCGCCGCGCTGCCGGGGTTTGTGGGGCGGGCCACCTACCCCGGTGAGCAGATCCTGATCTGGCGGATAGCGCCCAGGAAGGATTTGTACGTCAAGTACGCCGCCGGCATGTACCACGACGGCTTCAACTCCCTGGCCAGCCGCACCACGCACATCTGGCCGGCGGACCTCCGTCAGATCAGGAACAGGCGACCGGCCGAGATGCTACTTCTCGGCGATCCAGCGGAACCATTCCCAGTGGCGGTGCGCGCGCTGGCCCCCTTCCGGCCGTCCCTGGTGCACGCCGGGGAACTGCGGGCCGGCGGCCTGGTCCTGCGCGTCTGGCTGTTGCGGCTGGGCACCTACTATCACCCCCCGGCGCACCCCGGCTGATCCACCGCATGCCACGCCGGAATACCGGTACATCGCCATGTCCCACATAGAAGCGGCTAAGCTGCGATCCGTGCTAAATGGTCACCGAATCGCTGTCGTGATGCCCGCCTATAACGCCGAAACGACGCTCATGCGCACGGTCGCCGAACTCGACCGCACGATCGTCGATGAAATAGTGCTGGTCGATGACGCCAGCACCGACCAGACCGTCGCGCTGGCCCACAAGCTTGGGCTGGAGCCGATCCGCCATCAGCGCAACCTGGGCTACGGGGGGAACCAGAAAACCTGCTACCGCCGTGCGCTCGAGCTCCGCGCGGACATCATCGTCATGGTCCACCCGGACTACCAATACACCCCGCTGCTGGTCCCGGCGATGGCTTCGATGATCGCATTCGGGGTGTACGACTTCGTCCTCGGCTCCCGCATTCTCGCCCAGAACCCGGTCGCCGGTGGCATGCCCCGTCACAAGTTCGCCGCCAACCGGGTTCTCACCCTGGTCGAGAACATAGTGCTCGCCCAGAAGCTGTCGGAGTACCACACCGGCCTGCGAGCGTTCAGTCACGACTTGCTCGCCGCCCTCCCGTTCGAGCGCAACTCCGATGACTTCATCTTCGACAACCAGATCATCGTCCAGGCCATCGCCGCGGGCGCCCGCATCGGCGAGCTCTCCTGCCCGACGCGGTACGCGGGCGATTCCTCATCGATCAACCTGAGCAGAAGCATCCGCTACGGTCTCGGCGTGCTGCGCACGTGCGGCGAGTACCGGCTCAACAAGTGGGGGCTTCGCCGCTATCCCTATCTCGACCTCGATCCTGTCCGCACGCCCGCACCGGGCCCGGCGGCTGACCAGGCCGAGTCGGACACCCAGGCCAGCTAGCGGGCACTGATGGCGGTCGAAGAGACCAGCAACTCCGTGGCATGGGCGCGTGCCCCGGCCCGGCCGGCCAGCCAGTGCGCATGGTGCGGTCGCCGGTTCGACGACACCGACGACCGCCGCACCGGACGGGTGTGGTGCGCCCGGTGCCACGTGGCCACGACGTCGCCGTGGCCGACCCCGGCGCAGCTGGGCGAGGCCTACGGCAGCTGGTACCGGCCCTCAGGCGGCCGGTTCGCCGGGCTCGGGGACGCCGTGCTCCGCCGCACCCGCGGCTCGCTCGCCGGCCGCCTTCACCGGATCCTGCCGCCAGGCCCGGTACTCGACGTGGGGGCCGGGGATGGCACCCTCGTCGAGGCGTTCGTGCGTCATGGCCGCGACGCCGTGGGGCTTGAGCCGCACGCATCCGGGCCACGTCTTCGCGCCACCGAGATCGAAGACATGGGCGGGGAATGGGCCGCGGTGGTCTTCTGGCACTCGCTGGAGCACCTTCGCCGGCCGGCCGAGGCCTTGAGCCACGCGGCAAGCCTGCTGGTCCCGGGTGGTCTGCTCGTGGTCGCCGTGCCTAACGCGGCCAGCCTTCAGGCCCGTGCCTTCGGGGACCGCTGGTTCGCCCTGGACCTGCCCCGCCATCTCGTCCACCTGAGCCCGGCACCCTTGCTATCGAAGATCGAAGCGCTCGGGCTGCGGGTCGAGCGGGTGAGTTACCTGCGTGGTGGCCAGGTTGTCTTTGGGTGGATCCACGGGTTGGTCGGCCAGCTTCCCGGGCAGCCTGACCTCTACGAGGTCATTCGCCGTGGCGAGGCACGCGAGTCCGCCCAGAGCCCGGCCCGCCGCTGCTACGCCCTCGCTGCCGCCGGCGCCGCGGTCCCGGTGGCACTGGCGGCCACCGCCGTTGAAGTGGCCGCACGGTCCGGCGGCACCGTATACGTGCAAGCCCGCCGGGCAGCGGAGTAACACACCTTGGGCGGGAGAAGTGATGTCCGCCGCCGCGTTCCGGGCCTATGGCTTCGTCAAGACGACAATGATCAGCCCCGACACGACCAGGAGCGAGCCCACCCAGGTCCACACGTTGGCCCGTTCGTGGAGAACGAGAACGCTCGCGGTCAGGATGCCGAGATAGCCGAGGGCATTGAACGGATAAGCCACGCTCAGCGGCACGCGGGACAGCGTCGTCAGCCAGGCTATCGCCGAGACGGCGAAGACCATGAGCCCGAGCAGCACCCACGGCGACGTGACCGCGGCGATGGCCAGCGACCCGCGAGTGCTGGCCACTCGAGCCGACGCGATCTGCATGCCATGTTTCAGCATGACCTGCCCGACGGCTGCGGAGCCCACCGCGAACAGCAGTAGGGCCATGTTTCCTATGGTCAAGTGAGGCCTCCTCGGCGTCTCTCCATGATCGGGGCGCCGTCCTGGCTCGTGGTATCCAGACGGCTGCGCGCGCCGCGCTACGGACCGCATGGCCTGGTGCAGCCGGGGACCTAGCGGCCTTTCGGCATCAAGGGGCTTCGGCATGCGCCGTTTCCTCCCTGGGTGTCGTTGCGCCTGGCCGCGGCGGCCGGCACGGGGCGCCCGCTAGAGCCACGGGTGCGTATCGTCCAGAATGCCCTGGTCACTCTCGGTTCACCACCGGGACGAACAGGAAAGTGGCCATTGTTCCGTGGCCAGCCCCGGTACTGTGGTCCACCGCCACCAGTGAGGAGCCGCAGATGGAGCCGCTGGGCATCCCCGGTGCCTGGGTCTTTGCCCCGCGCATCCACTCCGATGACCGGGGCAGCTTCCTTGAACTGTTCCGTGATGCCGAATTCTCCGGTGCTGTCGGGCACCGGCTGGATGTTGCGCAGGCCAACTGCTCGGTGTCCCGGCGTGGTGTCATCCGGGGCATTCATTTCGCGGACGTGCCACCGGGCCAGGCGAAGTACGTCATGTGCCTGAGTGGCGAGATCATCGACGTGGTGGTGGACCTGCGGACCGGTTCCCCGGGCTTCGGGCGCTGGGAGGCGGTGAGTCTCGACGCTGAGGCCAGGCGCGCGGTGTACCTGGCCGAGGGACTCGGACATGCCTTCATGGCGCTTACCGACCGGGCCACGGTCGTGTATCTGTGCTCGGCTCCCTACGCCCCGGGACGCGAGCACGGCGTGCATCCCCTCGATCCGGCCATCGGGATTGCCTGGCCGACTGGAGTGGAACCGGTCATGTCGCAGAAGGATGCCACCGCGCCCACCATGGCCGAGGCCGAGCGGGCCGGGCTGCTCCCCAGCTACCGGACGTGCCGGGAATATGCGGCCAGCCGGGCCAAGCAGGCCCGCAACTGACCGGGATAAGGCCGGTTTCGGGCGCCCGGTCAGGCGGCGGCGACCGCGCGGAGGCCATGGTGCAGCCGCGGCCGCCAGCCGGGGATTGGTTTGATACCGGCGCGCGCCCAGGCACCGTGCCCGAGCACGCTGTAAGCGGGCCGGGGCGCCGGGCGGGGGTATGCGCCGCTGGTAACCGGCCGCACCCGCGCCGTGTCGGCACCCAGCAGCCGGAAGATCTCACTCGCGAGCCCGAACCATGTCGTCTGGCCCGAACTGGTCGCGTGGTACACGCCCGCCGGTGCCCCGGAGCGCGCCAGCGCGATGACTTGCCCCGCGACATCCATGGTCCAGGTCGGCTGGCCACGCTGATCGTCGACGACATCGACCACGGCGCGGTTCCGCTCCAGGCCGATCATCGTTCGCACGAAGTTGGGCCCGTGTGCGCCGTAGAGCCAGGCCGTCCGCACGATGTAACCGGACCCGGGCAGCAGTTCCGCCACGGCCCGCTCGCCGGCGAGCTTGGTGCGGCCGTAGGCGGTGCGCGGCACGCAGCGGTCGTGCTCGGCATACGGCCTGCGGGCGTCGCCGGCGAACACGTAATCGGTGGACATCTGGATCAGGCGGGTGCTGCTGGCGGCACAGGCCTGCGCGACCAGCCGCGCCCCGCCACCGTTCACCTCCAGCGCCCCATCCTCGTGCGCTTCCGCCGCGTCCACTGCCGTCCAGGCAGCGCAGTTGACGACGATGTCCGGCCCGCAGCCCAGGATCGCTGCGGTAACCGCGGCCCGGTCGGTGATGTCGAGGTCGGCGCGGGTGAGGGCAAGCACCTTCTCGCCGTCCCGTTCGAGGCAGGTCACCAAGTCTTGGCCGAGCATCCCGCCAGCGCCGGTCACCAGCCACCGGTTCATGCGCCCGCCGGGCCGCAGGCTCGTCTCGCGACGTTCATAGGGTCACCTGGCCGCGGGCGGCGGGCACGCCATGCGCGGCCCGTTTCAGCGGTTCCCACCAGCCACGGTTCCGCTGGTACCAGCGGACGGTATCGGCCAGGCCCTGGCTGAAGCGTATGCGCGGGGCGAAGCCCATGCTCCGCAGCAGCGAGTCATCCAGGGAGTAGCGCCGGTCGTGCCCCTTGCGGTCCTCGACATGGGCCACCATCTCCCAGTCGGCGCCGCAGCATTCGAGCAGTGCCCGGGCCAGCTCGATATTCGTCAGCTCCGTATCGCCATTGATGTGATACACGCCCCCTGGCTCTCCGCGTTCGAGCACCAGCTGGATCCCCCGGCAGTGGTCATCGACGTGGAGCCAGCCGCGGACATTCTGGCCGTCCCCGTACAACGGGACCTTGAGCCCGTCGAGAAGGTTGGTGACGAACAGCGGGATCACCTTCTCGGGATACTGGTACGGTCCGTAGTTGTTGCAGCACCGGGTGATGCTGACGTTGAGGCCGTGGGTGTGTGCGTAGGCCCTGGCCAGCAGGTCACCCCCGGCTTTCGCCGCGGCGTAGGGCGAATTGGGCGCGAGTGGCGCGTCTTCCCGCCACGACCCGTGATCCACGCTCCCGTAGACCTCGTCCGTGGAGACCTGCACGAAGCGGGCGACGTCGGCGTCCAGGCACGCCTGGAGGAGAACCTGGACCCCCATGGCGTTCGAGGCCATGAACTCCGCCGCACCCACGATCGACCTGTCGACGTGGGTCTCCGCCGCGAAGTTGATCACCGCGTCATGACCGGGAACGACCGAAGAGAGCAGCGCACCATCGCAGATGTCCCCCCGAATGAAGGAGAACCCCGGGCTGGCGGCGACAGGCTCCAGATTCGCCCGGTTGCCCGCATAGGTCAGTTTGTCGAGCACCGTCACCCGCGCCTGCTCGAAGCCGGGGTAGCTCCCCTGCAGCAGCGCCCGCACGTAGTGCGACCCGATGAAACCGGCACCACCGGTGACCAGGATCTTCATGAGCTGATCTGCACCTTGCTGTGGTCCCCCAGCACCAGCCGATGGGCCCTGGGGACCTTACGCGAAGGAGTGACTTCGACGTCGTGGCCGATGAGAGACGCCTCGATTCGCCGCACGCCCTGGATGGACGCACCGCGCATCACGATGGAGTACTCGATCTCACTGCCGGAGATCACGCAGCCGGGCGCGACCGAAGTGAACGGGCCGATGTAAGAGCCGCGGATCCGCGTCCCGGCGCCGATGATGGCGGGGCCGACGATGCGGGACCCGCTGACCTGCGCGCCCGCCTCGATCACCACCCGTCCGATCAGCTCGCTCGCATCGTCTACCGAGCCGCACACTAGCGGTTCAATGCCCTCAAGCACCATCCGGTTGACTTCGAGCATGTCGGCGACGTTTCCGGTGTCCTTCCAGTACCCGGTGATGATGGTGGAGCGCACCTTGCAGTCGTGATCGAGGAGCCACTGGATGGCCTCAGTGATCTCAAGCTCCCCTCGCCACGAGGGTTCCAGGTGCCTGACCGCCTCATGGACGGCCGCCGTGAAGATGTAGACGCCGACCAGCGCGAGATCGCTCTTGGGCTGTTTCGGCTTTTCCTCGAGGGCGATGACCTCGCCCGTGCCGCTCAGCTCGGCAACGCCGAACTCCCTCGGATCGGACACCCTGGTCAGCATGATCTGCGCGTCCGGCCGGGCCGAGGTGAACTCGTCGACCAGTGCGGCGATCCCGCCCACGATGAAGTTGTCGCCCAGGTACATGACGAATGGATCATCGCCGAGGAAGTCACGCGCGATCAGGACCGCGTGTGCCAGCCCGCGGGGGGCGTCCTGGCGGATGTAGGTGACCTTGAGATCGAAGCCACTTCCGTCACCAACCGCGGCGTGGATCGCAGGCCCGGTGTCCCCGACCACGATCCCCACGTCGGTGATCCCGGCGTCCCGGATGGCTTCCAGGCCGTAGAACAGGACCGGCTTGTTGGCGACGGGGAGAAGTTGCTTCGCGGAGGTATGCGTGATCGGCCGCAGCCGACTGCCGGATCCGCCGGCCAGAACCAGCGCCTTCATGATGCTGAACTATAACCGCGCGGCCGGGCGCGCGTGATCTCCTGGCGAAGTCGGCGTCTGGCCTGAGCGCGCGGCCGGGTGAGGGCCTACTTGGGCGCGCGCCCACGGACCCCGCCGATCACTGGTAGCCCCTATCCCCGTGCAGCAGCTCGCGGATCGCATCCATGCGGCCGGCGTGCCGGGCGGTCTCCTCGACCATGTGGATCAGTATCCAGCGCAGCGTCGCGGCAGCGGCCCGGAAACCTGAGTGTTGGCCGACGTCATCCAGCGAATGGGCGGCCGCGATCTCGTTCGACAGGGCGCACTGGCGCTCGTAGTCCGCCAGGAGCCGGTCGAGCGGCTCGCCGGAGACCATCATGCCGACGTCCTCGGGGCGGTCGCCGAATCGCGGCCCGACGGCCGGCCGGCCCAGGAAGACGACCTCGAACCAGCAGTGCTCGACCCAGCGCAGATGGGATACGGCACCGGCCATCGTCATCAGCGGCGAGCCCGGGAGCACCGAGCGGTGGGCGTCCGCGTCGGACAGCCGTTCGCACTCCATGTGAACGATCGCCCGCTGCAGGTCAAGCCAGCCGACAAGCTGAGTCCGCTCATCGGCCACGAACGGGGGGCGCCGGCGCACAGGCGTCATACCCGCCGACGGTACCCAAGCGGGCGATTTCCGGCACCCGGGTTTTCGGCTCAGCGGGCCGCGGCGTGACCCGGGTCAGCCGGGCTTGACACAGCCCGGCCATCGCGGTGATCATCGTGCTCAGCGTCCGTCGGGGGCCGTCGCGGCGGATTCCCGGCCCCAATCCTGCTCGCGGCTGATAACGTCGAGCGGCGTCCTTGAATCCGACGAATATGTCCCGATCTCTCCCGTTCCCTAGGAGGCCAGCACGTCCGGGGGAACGGCTAAAGACTTCATGTGGAGCAGGAAAAGCGTCGCGCGATGATCCCGGAGACCAGGCGGTCTGACCAGGCTGCCGGGGCCATGCCGACGCGGGAGGCGGCTGCCGGCGGCATTTACGGGGCGCTCCGCGCCTTGTTCCCCGTCCCGCCCGAGGCGGCGCCGTCGACGTGGGCCCGGCGCAGCCTGGCCGCGGCCGTGCAGATCGCGGCGGTTTGTCTCGGCGCGGTGGCGCTTCTGCTGCGCATCCCCGGGCTTCCGTCCTGGGATGCTGTCTACGCGGAAGACCGCTGGGAATTCCTGGCGCTGGCATATCAGCACCCCTGGCACCTATATGTCGCCTACGCCGGATACGAGCAACTGCTGGAGCGCGTGGTCGCGCAGTTCGTGACGTACCTGCCGGTGGCGGACGCCGCTAAGGCGTTCGCGATCACCGGGGCGTTCGTCGCGGCCGGATGCGCGCTGTTCATTTTCCACGCCAGCGCCGGGCACATCCGATCCACACCGCTGCGGGTCCTGCTCGCCGTGGCCGTCGTCCTGCTGTCGAGCGCGCCAATGGAGATCGCCGACAGCAACGTCAACGCCTCCTGGTACCTGCTGCTCGCGCTGTTCTGGGCCGTGCTGTGGCGCCCTCGGACACGCACGGGTAAGGCCGCTGCCGCGGTCGTCGCTTTCGTCACGGCCGCCTCCACCACCGTCGCCATCTTGTTCGCGCCACTGCTCGCGATACGCATCATCGTGCTGCGCCGGTTTAGCGAGCACGCGGTGACGGCCGGCTGGCTGGCCGGCTGCCTGGTCCAGGTGCCTCTCATTCTCGAGACCTATCTCCACGGGCAGTCCCGGCTGGCGGGGGGCTTCGGGCTGTCCGCCGGCAAGAACAACCGGCTAGGCAACTCGTTCACCTTCTACGCCCACGACGTGGTGCTGCGGGCGATCGGCTGGCACCTGTCGTGGCGCCTGGAAGGGCTCACCGGAAGAGACTGGGCCACGGCCATCGTCGCCGTCGCCCTGGCCGTGATCTTCGGCGTGATCATGGTTACCCAGCCAGGATCCCGGCCGTTTGTTGTCCTCGCCCTGCTCACGGGCTTCGTCTTCTCCATGGTCTCCACGATCCTGACCCCGTGGGTGGCCGCCTGGCCGGTCACGATCCAGAAGGAGCCGGGTGCCCGCTACACGGCGCTGCCCATCTTCCTGATCGAGGCCGCGGTCATCATCGCGGTGGACCAAGCCCTGCGGAAACGGCGCGGCGGCCGCGAGCGGCACGGGCCGGGCCAGTGGTATCCGCAGATGGGGCTGCGGCCGGCGCTGGCGGTCTTGGCCCTGATCGCCGTTCTCGCGACCAGCTGGGCGGTGGACTTCCGGTACAAGGGCATCCGCGGCAAGTCATACGACGCCCGGTGGTCGGTGTGGGTGGACATGTTCCGCCATGAATGCCGGGACTCTCCCGCTGGTGGGATCAGGATGCCCATTGGGGGCGGCATCTTGCGGGGAACGACCGCGAAGTACCTGGTAATCCCCTGCGACCGGGTGCGGCTATGACGCCCGGTCCGGCCGTCCCGGGCCGGGCGTCATA
>Ga0318516_10000248_pt1 | contig 15299 bp, 17 predicted proteins | sample GRESIP176b2f20_FD_202501 | JGI IMG/M metagenome (GOLD analysis project Ga0318516, IMG submission 202501) | Tropical soil microbial communities from Luquillo Experimental Forest, Puerto Rico - GRE.SIPMG.176b2f20 | ecosystem: Environmental > Terrestrial > Soil > Tropical forest > Bulk soil... | reverse complement strand
CAAGGCGGTTGTCAGCGGGCGTTCAGCTTTCTCGCAGGTTTGGATCCGACTATCAAGGAGAGGCCACGAAGACCGTCCTTGTGAGGGAGCCGATTCCATGACCATGATCCACGAACCGCCGACCTATGCGGACTCTGGGCAGATGCCGCCCGGATCGCCGTGGTACGGCCCTGAGGGCCCAGGCGGTCCCGGCGGACCCTACGGGTACGGTGGAGGAGGCCAGGGCCCGGGCCGTCCGGTCCACCGCTGGCGCCACCGCTTCGGCCTGGCCGCCGTCGCGGTCGTGGCCGGCCTTGGCACCTTCTTCGGGCTGATGGCCGCGACGGCCTCGTCCCGCGACGCAGTACTGACCACCGCCCAGATCGCCACCCAGACCGACCCCGGCCTGGTGGACGTCATGACCAACCTCGGCCTGCAGCAGGCCCAGGCGGCCGGCACCGGCGTGGTGCTGACGCAGTCGGGCGAGATCCTCACCAACAACCATGTGATCAAGGGCGCCACCTCGATCAAGGTCCGCGACATTGGGAACGGGCGCACGTACGCGGCCAAGGTCGTCGGCTATGACCAGAGCCGCGACATCGCGGTCATCCAGGCCGTGGGCGCCTCCGGGCTGCAGACCGCGGCGCTCGGCGACTCCTCCACCGTGAAGGTCGGGGACAAGGTCGTCGCGCTCGGCAACGCGCTCGGCAAGGGCGGCACCCCGGCGGTCGCCGTCGGCCATGTCGCCGGCCTCGGCGCGTCGATCACGGCGTCCGACGAGGGAGCGGGCACCTCGGAGCAGCTGACCGGGCTGATCCACCACAACGCGCCCATCCAGCCGGGTGACTCCGGCGGCCCGCTGGTCAGCAACACCGGCAAGGTGATCGGCATCGACACGGCCGCATCCGGCTCCTCCGGGTTCCAGTTCCAGCAGTCCGCCCGCACCCAGGCTTTCGCGATCCCGATCAACCAGGCCGTCACGCTGGCCCACCAGATCGAGGCCGGCCAGGCATCGGACACCATCCACATCGGCCCCACCGGGCTGCTCGGCGTGGGGGTCATGTCCGCGAACCAGGCCGCGTCCAACGGGATCTCGGCCGGCTCCGGCGCAGTGGTCCAGCAGATCGTGCCCAACGCGCCTGCCGCCGCCGCCGGGATCACCGAGGGCGACGTGATTATCGCCGCCGGCGGTCACACGGTCACCTCCCCGTCCGGGCTGCAGTCGGCCCTGGAGCGGTTCCACCCGGGCGACCACGTGAGCATCACCTGGACCGACCAGGTGGGCCAGAACCACACCGCAACGGTGGTCCTGACCAACGGCCCGGCCCAGTAACCACCGGCTCCGTACCACCGGCACGAAACACCCCGGCCGCCGTCATCGCGACGGCGGCCGGGGTGTTTCCGTCCTGAGAACAGGCAGCGGCTGATCGCGCCGGGGGCAGGAAGTTCTGCGGCCCCAGAATGCCGCGCTATTGAGGTGTATCAGCCAAAGAGGGGCCTGGCTCCGACCAGATAGCAGGGATGTGAGACAGCTAACCGCCGTACACCCGGGAGATGTGCCTGCATGGCCGCGCCACTCGAAATGACGCCCGAGGCCCAGCCAGAGGCGATCCTCGAGGGAGCCAGCGGCGCCGCCATCGAGGGACGATCACTAGGGCGGATCGCCTGGATGCGGCTCCGCCGCGACCGGGTCGCCATGGCCAGCGGCATCTATATCGTCTTCCTGGTCCTGGTCGCGATCATCGGGCCGCACCTGGTGCAAAACCCGGACGCCTTGCACTCGAACCTGATCAACACGACCTTCAACCGCCCCTACGGCCCCTGGGGCGGGATCAGCCTCGCGCACCCGCTGGGGGTCGATCTGCCCTTCGGCCGTGACATGCTCAGCCGGGTCGTCAACGGGGCACAGGTCTCCCTGCTCATCGCCCTCCCCGCCACCGCCCTCGCGGTCAGCCTCGGCGTGATCATGGGGATCATGGCCGGCTTCTTCGGCGGCTGGGTGGACGCGGTCATCGCGCGGTCCATGGATGTCTTCCTCGCCTTCCCACTGCTGGTGTTCGCGATCGCGCTGGTCGGGGTGGTCCCGGACTCGGCATTCGGCCTGTCCGGCAACTCGCTCCGGATCGTCCTGCTCATCTTCGTGATCGGGTTCTTCGCCTGGCCCTATATCGGCCGGATCATCCGTGGCCAGACGCTGTCCCTGCGTGAGCGCGAGTTCGTGGACGCCGCACGCAGCCTGGGCGCCCGCGGGCCGTACATCTTGTTCCGTGAGCTGCTACCGAACCTGGTCGCGCCGATCCTGGTGTACTCCACGCTGCTGATCCCGGTGAACATCCTGTTCGAGGCGGCACTGTCCTACCTCGGCGTGGGCATCAACCGGCCGACCCCCAGCTGGGGCGGAATGATCAACGATGCGGTCAGCAATCAGGACTACGCCACCGACCCGATGTCCATGGCCATTCCCGGCCTGGCCATCTTCCTGACGGTCATCGCCTTCAACCTGTTCGGGGACGGGCTGCGCGACGCGCTCGACCCGAGAAGCAGCCGGTGAGCCATCGATCGCCCGTCCCCGCCGGGACGTCCGGGGCTTACCGGGAGCCGGCCGCTTCGAGCGTTGCGGTGATGGGCTCGAGGTCTGCGATGAGCTGGTCGAGTTCGCCCGGCTCCAGGCTGGAGTACGCCGGTGCGGCGAGGTCGTCGGTGAGCGACTCGATCCGCTCTTTGGTCGTCCGGCCGGCGTCACTGAGCCAGCCGGAGGCGTCGATGAGACCGCGGGCCCGCATCCCGTCCACCACCCTGGCCAGCCGGTCGGCAGCGAGGTGGTGGACCCTTCCGAACTTCTCCGCGGGGATGTCTTCAGAGAGCGCGTGGAGCACGTGGGCCTGCGTCCCGCCAATGCCCGCGGCGACCAGGGCGGCGATATGACCGTCCCCGCGGTGCTCGCGGAGCAATGTGGCCGCGTGCCAGAGCCGGGCGACGGGCTCCTGGGGTAGCGGGAGCGCCCGCAGCGCGGCGTACAGGATCCGTCCCTCCGTCGGCGCGCTGGTCGCCGCCGTGGTGGCGAGGTCGGCGGCGCGCGCAAGACCGCGGGTCTCGGCGAGGTCGCCGAGGATCCGCCGCAGCGCCGCGACGCTGCCCCGCTCGCGAGCGGCGAGCGCCGCCTCGGGAGTGGCCGTGTTCCAGACCCGGGGGATGTGGCGGGCGACCTCGCCGTCGGCGAAGTTGTAGAAGATCGCATGGACCGCCTCGGCCGGCACCCGGCCCAGCGGTGCGGCCCGTCCAGCGAAGTAGCCGTCCCAGTAGTTCCGCAGGCCGAGCGCCAGGAGCGCATCCGTTGGCTCGTCAGAGAGGTAGGTGACCAGGTGGATCGGCTCCACGAGCCGGTGCAACCGGCGGGCGGTGTCGCCGGGCACGCAAACCAGGGACTGCATCCGGATCATCTCCTGTGGCCGGGACCGCCGCCCCCTCGTGGGCGGCGCGCTCATCCTTGCCACGAACGGCCCTGCTCCGATCCGACACTCCCCTCAGATTCTTTATCAAGGACTTTCCGGCACACCCCGTAAGGCACCTCCGCCTGGCCGCTGGTACCGTCGGTGTCCCCGCTGCGGGAGTGCACCGCCAGGCCTTCGGTGCAGGCCTGGCCCGGCGACCGCCCTTCCCGCCGCCCCCGGGGCGAGATGACCGCAAAGGACCACGCCGATGGCAACGGTTGAAGAAGGGCTCCAGGCCCAGATCCGCAACATCGAAGCCACCTACGGCAAGCCCATGTCCGACTGGCTTGCCATCATCTCCGCCAGCGGGCTGACCAAGCACACCGATGTGGTCAGCATGCTCAAGAAGGACTACGGCATGACCCACGGGGCCGCCCACCGGGTCTCGCTGGTGGCCCGGGAGCAAGCCGCAGTGACGGCCGCGGCCGGACCGGGCCGTGATCCCGTCAGCGCCCTGTATGCGGGCAAGAAGGCCAGCCTCCGCCCCCTCCATGACGCCCTGATGAACACCATCCAGGCGTTCGGAGACGACATTGAAGTTGCTCCCAAGAAGGGGTACCTCAGCCTGCGCCGCCGCAAACAGTTCGCGATGATCCAGCCCAGCGGCGCCGGCCGCATCGACCTGGGGCTCATCCTCCGCGACGTCCCCCCAGACGCCCGCCTCGAATCCGCCAAAGGCTTCAACGCCCTATTCACCCATCGAGTCCGGCTCACCAGCACCACCGATATCGACCCACAACTCATCGCTTGGCTCCAGCGCGCCTACGACCGCGCATGACCAGCAACCATGAGCACCGCGCGAAACGCCGCTGTTGCGGACGAGTTCGATCTGTGGTGGCCGGACTCGCGGATGCCGGGCCTGCATTCCGCGCCGCGATGAGTTTGACCACAGCGGACGGTCCTTACCGATGCGGGCGGTGTATCCACGCAGCCAGCCCGCTGACCGGCGCACGTCGTTGTGAAGGAGGACGCCATGTCGCGGGTGCGGGTGCACAACTTTTCGGTGTCGCTGGACGGGTTCGGCACCGGCGAGGGGCAGAGCCTGGATGCCCCGTTCGGGCATGCGGGTACCCGGTTGCACGAATGGTTTTTCGCCACCCGTAGCTTCCATGCCATGCAAGGCCAGCCCGGCGGCAGCGGCGGCGTGGACGACGCGTTTGCCGCCGCCTGGGGGCCGGGCATCGGCGCGGAGATCATGGGCCGGAATAAATTCGCGCCGCAGAGCGGCCCCTGGCCAGACCCCGAGTGGCAGGGCTGGTGGGGAGACAATCCGCCTTTTCACACCCCGGTGTTCGTCCTCACCCACCATCCCCGGCCGCCGTTGGAGATGGAGGGCGGCACCACGTTCCACTTCACCGACGCCGGCCCCACCGGGGCCCTTCAGCAGGCACGACAGGCCGCAGCCGGGCTGGACGTCCGGATTGGCGGCGGCCCAGCTACCATCCGCGCCTTCCTGGCCGCTGACCTGATTGACTACCTGCACATCGTCGTGGTGCCCATCGTGCTGGGCCGCGGTGAACGGTTGTGGGATGGCCTCGACGCGCTCGAAGAGCGCTTCCGAATAGAGGCTGTGACCAGCCCCAGCGGCGTCACCCACCTGGCCTTCACCCGTCAGTGATTGTCCGCAGCCATCGCTATCCACGCCGGATGCCGAACGTTAGTGGTCACGGCACTAATTGAGTACGCGCCGGGTGAAGGTCCTTGCGCCGAGGTACCCGAAGATCACGGTCCCGCCGACCAGGACGGTCAGGATGGCCCACATCGCCATGTGCGGGGACCCCGGTGTGAGCACCGCGCGCAGGCCCTCGGACATGTACACCATCGGGTTGACCAGGACCAGGTACTGCAGCCACCGGATCTGGTGCAGCGCCGCCCACGGGTAGTACACGCAGCCCAGCATCGTCGCTGGCAGCAGGATCACCGCGAACAGCATCTGCATCTTGCGCGGGTCCATGACCGTGCCGAGCAGCAGCCCGAGGGAGGCAGTGAGCAGCGAAGCGGTGACCAGGATGACCACGAGCAGCGGCCAGTTGGTGACGTGCACGTGCGGTGCCTGGCCCGCCGCGTGAACCACCAGCACGATCGGGAAGACGATCAGCGCGCCGATGAACGCCTGCGCCGCGCCGGCCGTGATCTTTTGCGTGGCCAGGACGCCGATGGGCACCGGGGCCAGCGCCCGGTCCTCGATCGTGCGCTGCCAGGAGAACTCCATGACCAGCGGGAAAGTCACCGCCATGATCCCTTGCATGAGCAGCATGGAGGCCATGAGCCCGGGCACCAGGATCGTCGCGAAGTTCACGCTGCCGGCGGCAGACGCGCCCGCCCCGCCGCCGAACATGAAGCCGCCGCCGATCTTGGGCATCACGTAGGTGAACACGAAGACGAACAGCAGCGGCTGCATGACCGCCCTGGTGAACGTCCCGACCGCGTTGCGCCGCAGCACCCGGAACTCCCGCGCCATCATCGCCGCGAAGGTCTTGGCCAGGGTCGGCTGCGGTACCGGCGCCTCGGTGATCAGGGCGGCAATGGCCGGCCCGGTACCCGCCCCGGCGGCCGCGGCCTGCCCGGCGTCACCGGCCGGGGGCGTCATCGTGGATGTCGTCGATGTCATTCCCGGTACTCCCGTCCGGTCAGGTTAAGAAAGACCGTCTCCAGGCTGGGCTTGAGCTGTGCCGCGTCACGCACGGTCAGGCCGGCCCTGGTCCCGGCCGCCACCAGCTCGCCGAGCACGCCCTCGGGCTCGGAGGCGAACACCCGGATCCGGTCGTGATCGGTTTCCACCTTCCCCACGCCGGGCCGCCCGGTCAGGCCGGAGTCCGCGGCCAGGCCTTCGGGCACCTCGCCCTCGTACCTGACGGTGATCACCGTGTCCGCCCCGGTGCCATCCTTCAGTTCGTCCACCGTGCCGGCGGCCAGCACCTCGCCGTGGTCCACCACGGCGATCCGGTCGCACAGCGCCTCGGCTTCCTCCATGTAATGGGTGGTAAGCAGGATGCTCTGGCCCTGGTCGTGCAGCACCCGCAGGATGTCCCAGAGGTTCACCCTGGTCTGCGGGTCGAGCCCGGCGGTCGGTTCGTCGAGGAACAGCACCTCTGGCCGGTGCACCAGGGCACGGGCGATCAGCAGCCGCCTGGCCTGCCCGCCGGACAGGTCGGTGGCCATCGCCTTGCGCCGGTCGCCGAGCCCGAACGCATCGATGAGCTGATCCGCCCGCCGGGTGGCCTCGCGCGGCCCCAGGCCGAAGAACCTGCTGCGGAACTCCAGGTTCTCGGTGACCGTGAGCTGCATGTCCAGGGTGTTGTTCTGGGTCACCACCCCGATCCTGCGCTTCACCCCGACCGGGTCGGCCACCACGTCGATGCCGGCCACCCAGGCACGGCCCCCGGTGGGCAGCACCAGCGTGGTGAGCATTCCGATCGTGGTGGACTTGCCGGCGCCGTTCGGCCCGAGCAGGCCGAACAGTTCCCCCGAGGGCACGTTCAGGTCGATGCCACGGACCGCGGGCACGTCGCCGCGCTGGGTCTTGTACGTCTTGCGCAGGTCCTCGGTGCGGATCGCGGTCCCCACTGGCTGCCGTGCCTGCATGGCACCGTCGGTCACTGACCGCGCTCCTCTCGTATCAGCGTGCCGAACCGGTCGATGGTCTGGATCAGGAAGTTCCGTATGACCGGCTCGTCGGCCGGGTCCACGTAGCCGAAGGCCTCCTGCCACCTCGGTCCGATCAGCGATATCGCTTCCTCGACCTTCCGTCGCCCGGCGTCGGTGAGATGCAGCCGGACGACCCGGCGGTCGGTGGGCTCCCGGCGGCGCTCGACGTAACCGTCGCGGGCGAGGGTGTCCACGACCGAGGTCACGGTGCCGGGAGTCCAGAAGCCCCACGCCGCGACCTCGCTGGATTTCAGGCCGTCCCGGGCCGCCAGCAGCCGCATCACGCCCAGGCCGGCCGGGCTGATCCCGGTGCACTGCGCCGTGGACCCGACGAACGCGCCAACCAGCCGGATCGCGACCATGACCAGCGCGGGCAGCGGTGCGTCCTCAGGCGGCTGCGCGCCGGTATCCCCCCATACCCAGCCCGCCTGCTGCACCTCGGGCCGGTCCAGGATGCCACCCTGGCCGGCTGCCTGCGGCCCGGTGCCCGGTGCCGCCCGCCCGGCCGCCTGGCTGGTTCCTTCAGCGATCATGAGGCCAGCATGCCGGGACAGCTACTTTGTAGTCAAATCATTTGGGGTCAAAGTAGTTGCGCTGCGAGCGAACTCCTCAGCCGTCGTCCACGACGATGCCCAGGCTCCCGGCGAGAACCGGGGCCATGGCCGTGAGCTGCGCGGACGTCACGATGGCGCCGCGCAGGGAAATCCCGTCGGTGGTGATCCCCAGCTCCGCCCCGCGCAGGTCGGCCTTGTCCAGCGTGGTTCGCGTGAACGTGGTCGCGGCCAGCCGGCAGCCGGTGAACGAGGTGCGGGTGAGAGTAGCGCCGGTGAAGTCCACCTCCCGCAGCAGGCAGGTGTCGAATACCACCTCAGCCAGTTCGGCGTCGCGGAAGTTGACCGCATCGAGCTTGCATCCGTGCAGGGTCACCCGCTGCAGCCGCGCGCCGAATGCCTCGATCCCGGCCCATGCGCTGCTGATCAGCGTCGTGTCCGCCCATTCGGTCTCGGCCAGGCTGGTCCCGGTGAAGGCGACGTCGCGCAGCCAGGACGAGGCGAACCTGGCCTGCCGGAGCCCGCCGCCGGTGAACGTCACGCCGGTGAAGGCGCACTCAAGGAAGCGACTGTCCGGGGCGCTGGCATCGGCGAACGCCTCGTTGTCGAAGTGTTCACAGTCGTAGTCGCCGCGCGGCTGCAACCTGCCCCGATGGGCCTGCAGCGCCGCGGCGAACGGAAGGTCGGCCAGTTCCTGCCAGGTCATGGCACCCATGATGAAGGATGTGCTGGCCCTGGGGGGAGCGGCCCCCGGTAACCCGGGCCGGGTCAGCAGCGGCCGTTGGCTCGCAGGATGTGGAGGGCCTCCACGGTCCTGCATCCGCGCCACTCCCGCTCCGCCGCTGGCGACCAGGCCATCCAGTTGAACGTCCAGCCGCCGTCGGGCTGCTGCGCCGTGGCCAGGTGGTCCAGGCCGGCGTCGATCACCTGCTGGTCGAACAGGCTCCGGGCCAGCGAGCCGGGCAGCGGCGCGAAGTCCAGCGGGAAGTGCACCTCGCCTGGGGTTTCCGGGTCCAGCGCCACCATGCCGCCGTCGAAGATCATCGGCCCGATCTTCTCCATCGCCGCGCGGGCCCGGTCCCGGTCGGGCACGTTGTCGAGGAACCAGAACAGTGCGCGCATGTCGTAGGGGCCCACGTCGGAGAGCGCGTCAATCCGGGACCACAGCAGCTCGGTGGCCTGGCTCAGCCACGGGTGCGCCGGGCCTCCGGCCTGCGCCGCCGCCGCGTGCAGCGTCCCGGCAAGCAAGCCGGTGCAGATCGGCGACGCCGGGCCCTCACCCGCCTCCCCTTCCCCCTTCATGGCCACCAGCCACGGCGCGTGCGGCCAGCCCTCGATCGACGGGTCCACGAACACCGCACCGCCCCCGGCCGGGGCATGGGCGGCGAGCCAGCCGCAGGCACCATCGGCCAGCGCGGTGTCCCACGCACCGGCCTCCAGCAGGACCCGCAGCGCGAAGTCGATGGCCAGCGGCTGGCTGCCGGGGCAGCGGCCGTCCGGCTCCAGCGCGTGGCCGAACCCGCCGTCACGGTTGCGGTAGGCCGCCACGGCATCGCGGACCGGGCCGGCGTCGCCGCCGCGGAACAGGCGCTCGAACCTCCGTCTTTCGAGCACGCGGGCGTTGGCGGCCAGGAATTGCTCCGCCGCTTCGATGTCTGGTGAGGTCATGTGGCCTAGCTGATCATGGCACCGGCTCCGTCGTCTTGAACAAAACGGACAGCCCAGTGCGAGACTGGTTCCCATGGACTGGAGCCCGGGGTATCGGGAGCAGCCGCCCCCGGCGAGCCTGCTCCCGTCGGTGGCATGCCTGTGGGCGCGGGTCGTCGGGCCCGAGGCCGACGCGGTCGCCGAAGTGCTGCCGGACGCCTGTGTGGACCTCATCTGGGAGCGGGGCCACGGGCTTATCGTGGCCGGACCGGACACCGGGCCCGTTCCTTCGGCGACGCCCGCGGGCACGCTCCTCGCTGCGGTGCGGTTTGCCCCAGGAGCGGCAGGCCCCGCGCTGGGCCTGCCCATGTCGGATCTGCTCAACCAGCGAGTGGACGCGGCCGACCTGGGCACCGGGCCCGCCACGGCGCTGGCGCGCGCACTGCCGGGATCGCTGGCCCCGGCGCAGGCACTGCGGGTGCTGGCCCGGATGACCGGCGCGATGACCGCCGAGGGGCCCGCCGACCCGCTGGCCGCGCGCGCGGCCCGGATGCTGCGGCACCCGGGCGCGCGGGCCGAGGGCATCGCGGAGCGGCTGGATGTCAGCGAGCGCCAGCTGCGGCGGCGCTGCCAGGCCGCGGTCGGCTACGGGCCCGCCACACTGCGCCGCGTGCTTCGGTTCCGGCGCTTCGTCGCCTGGGCCGACGACGGGGCACCCGGCGGCGACCTGGCCACCATCGCGGCCGAGCTGGGTTACGCCGACCAGGCGCACCTCACCAGGGAATGCGCCCGGCTGGCCGGCCTTACCCCCGCTGCCCTGCTCGCCGCCCGGCGGCCGGCCGCGCGCGCGGCGTAGGCAGCGCGCCGCGGCGATGATTCCGGAGGAACCGGCCCGTCTGGACTAGCGGTGCGCCGCCGAGGCAGCGCCGTGGTCGAGGGTGACGCGGTCCGGGTCACTGATGAGGACACTCTCAGGCGCCTCGCCGCGGCGTGGACGGTGAAGTGGGATGGCCGCTGGCAGTACCAGGTGCGCGACGGCGCCTTCCGGCATCTCGACGGCAAGGAGCCTGTCCTGGTGTTCGCGGTGGCCCCAGCCAGGGTTCTCGCGTTCACCAAGGGCGACTTCAGCCACACGAGTCACCGGTTCTAGCTGGATACTTGGGGATGGCCGGCCGGACGAGGAGGGACCACGATGCCGTTCTGCACGCTTGTCGAGTTCGAGTGGAATGAGTCGTTCGGCCGTGAGCAGTTCACCGCCGCGATCGGCGGGCTCGGCCAGGACGGCGATCTGCCGCAAGGCTGCCTGAGCCGGATCACCAGCATCGACGATGCGGGTGCACGGGTGATCGAGGTGTGGCGTTCCGGCGGCGACGCACAGGCGTTCGCCGAGCAGAGCCGGCCCGCGCTGGCCGCGGCGGAACTGCCCGCGCCAGCCAGGGTCGTGGGCTTCGAGACCACCAGCTACCGCGTGGCCGGGGCGTAGCGCGCGCTCGATTCGGCGTCCGCAGCGCTCACTGGTTAATCGGGCCAGGGGAGGCCGGCCATGTCGGTGGCGGCGCGCAGGCCCCTGGTCGCGCCCGGCGGCACCGGCGGCAGGATCAGGCAGTGACAGCCGACGCAGATCGAGCCGGAGTCGGCGACCCGGTTGTTGCCGACCATGAGGGTGCGCTCGGGGGACACGCCGAGCCGTTCGCAAGCAGTCAGGAACGGCTCCGGTGCAGGCTTGGCGATGCCCAGGTCACAGGACAGCACGAACGTGCCGATGAACGCGTCCAAGCCGGTCGCCGCGTAACCGCGGTCGATGCTCCAGCCGGTGTTGCTGACGATCCCGATAGGCAGCCCTGCGCTGCTGACGGTCTTCAGCACGGCCGGGGTGTCCGGGTACGGGACCATGGTTAGCGGGCTGGTCTTCCACTCGTCGTACATCAGCTCGGCCAGGCCGGGCGCGATCTCCTCGAACGGTGCGTAGCCGGCCACGTAGGCTTCGCGGTGGTGGGCGCGGGACAGGTTCCTGCGGAGCCGTTTCTCGGCCATCAATGACCGGCTGTGCTCCCGGGACCGGCGCCAGTGCCTGGCCGCCTCCTCCTCGGAGATGTCCACGCCCAGCCTGGCGGCAAGCGTGCGGACCATCGCCACCGGTGAGCTGCGGTGGGTCAGTGTGCCGCCGTTGTCGAACAGGACTGCGTCGAAGCGCATCGGGCCTCCTCGCGATCGTGGGGGTGTCGATGCGGGCCGGCCACGCCTGGTGGCTTGTCCGGTCGGCCGCGGGGCGGGCAGTGCTGACCCGGGGGAGCGACCCCCGTCGGCGGCAGTGCCGCATGACTTCGTCATGTTGCCCTGCCGTTCATCCGTAGTAGCGAGCGCCGATGCCGAGATGGTTGAGCACCAGCGCGCCAACGACGAGCGTGACGAGGATGACGTAACCCCAGATATCCACGGCGGTGGTCTTGTGCACCCGCAGCGAACCGCGCCGCTTGGTGGTGCCGAACCCGCGTGCGTCGGCCACCATCGCCATGGTCGTGGTGCCACGCAGCGTGCCGATGAGCAGCGGCACCGTGACCAGCACCACGCACCGGGACAGCCTTCTGGCGTAGTCAGGCCAGCCCCGGAATTCATACCAGCGCGGCCGCGACATGTCGTAGCCACGCAGTTCCACGGCGCGCAGCACCAGGTGGGTCCGGGCGATCATCTCGGGCAGGAACCGGAGTGCGGCGGTCAGCGCGAAGCCGACGTGCGGCGGGGCCCTGAACCGCTCAAAGGCCCAGCTGAAGTCCCCGACGTCGGTGCTGATCAGGATCAGCATCGAGGTGGAGACCGTCACCAGCACCCGGGAGGTCTGCTGGAGCCCGAAGATCATGCCATAGGTGGTGATCCCCGGCGAGCCGAGCCACGCCATGGTCCACGGGAACTTGTAGATGAAGTGGATGGGCGGGGGCGGCAGATAGTACATGCCCTGGCCCCAGAATCCGGCGATCGCCGGGCCGATGATCATCACCGTCAGGACCTTGATCTTCGCCCGGGACGGCTTCAGCCAGAACCAGGGCAGGATGGTCAGGCCGAACACGATCAGCATGAACTTCCAGGTGAACAGGATGCTCAGGATTCCCATCCCGACCGGGTAGAGCACCTTCAGCCGGGGGTCGAGCTTGTGCAGCGGGGTGTCCCTGGCCTCGTAGGTGACCAGCGTCCGGAGCCCGGACAGCCCGACCACCTTGAGGAAGACCACCGGCAGCACCATCGGGACGGCGAAGATCAGCAGGTAGGAGATGATCGTCTGGACCAGCAGCGAGTTCATCATGGCCGGAGCGCCCCCGCCCCCGGCGACGTGGCCCGCTCCACATCGGCCCGGCGCGCGAGCGCCGTGCTGGCCAGCTCGTCCACGTCGAGCAGCACCTCGCCAGCGGCCGGGCCGAGCAGCTCCGACTGGAGCCTGGCCAGCGGGGGAGCGAGCACCCCCCAGCGGATGAGGTCACCGGGCATCGCGAACACCCGGCCAGGCGGCCCATCGGCGCGGACCTTGCCCTCGCCGAGCAGGACGATCCGGGCGGCCCGGCTGGCGAGGCCGCGGATGTCGTGGGTCACGGTGACGATAGTGATCCCGGTGCGGGCCCGGACCCGGTCGAGCAGCCGGAGGAACGCGCGCATATGGTCGGCGTCCTGCCCGGTGGTCGGCTCGTCGAGGACGAGCACGCCGGGCGCGCCGACCAGCAGCGCCGCCAGTGCCAGCCGTTGCCTGCCGCCCTGGCTCAGCTCCCAGGGACTGTCCTCCTCCCGCCCGCTGAAGCCGAAGAATTCGACCGCCTCCGGCACGTCGAGCACCGGATCCTTGGGCCGGGCGCGGAACCGGAAGCCGAACTCCAGCTCTTTGAGCACCGTTGTCTCGAACAGCATGTCGTCGGCCGCCTGCAGCAGCAGGGCGACCTGCGCCGCGTGATCGAAGACCTTGCCAGGACGAACCGGCTGGCCGCGGAAGCGCACCACCCCGGCGCTCGGCTTTCCCAGCCCGACGGTCAGGCCGGTCAGCGTCGACTTGCCCGATCCGTTCGCGCCGATCAGCGCCACCCATTCCCCCTCGCCGACGGCGAGGGTGACGTCGTCGACCGCGCGCCTCCCGTCGAACTCCACGCTGACGCCGTCCCAGGACAGCACCGGTGGGCCGGCGGCCGGCCCCGCTTCCAGGCCCGCGCCGACCGCCGCGCCATTGCGCTGCCCCGGTGGCCGCCCGGCGGGGACTCCGGCGGCGTTGCAGCGTTCCTCGGCCGCAGCCGCCAGAGCCTCCTCGAACCAGGTGTCCTTCACGGCATTGGCGGCTTCCACCACAGACAGCGGGACCCTGGATCCGAACGCCTCGGGAACCGCATACGCCAGCCGGACCATGTCGGGAATGCCGACCCCCGTGGCCCGCCACGGACCGGGGTCCGCCCACGCCGCGCGCGGTGGCTCGTCCAGGACCACGCGCCCGTCGTCCATCAGCACCACCCGGTCCGCCCACGGTGCCACCTCGTCGACGCGGTGCTCGATGATGACAACGCCGGTCCCGCCATCCCGCGCCAGGCGCTGCAGCGTCGCGAGCACCTCCTGGGCCCCGACCGGGTCAAGGTCGGACAGCGGCTCGTCGAGTACCAGGATTCGGGGTCGCATGGCCAGCGTCGCGGCGATCGCGGTCCGCTGCTTCTGGCCGCCGGACAGCGTCACGATCGCGGCCGTGCGCATCCCGGCCATCCCGGTCACGTCCAGGCACCAGCCGACCCGGGCGGCGATCTCCGGCTGTGGCAGCGCCAGGTTTTCCGGCCCGAACGCCACCTCCGACTGCACCGTCTGGTTGATCAGCTGCAGGTTCGGGTTCTGGAACACCATGCCGACGAGCTGCGATGCCTCATGCGGCTTCATGCCGCTCAGCGCGGTGGCGCCGAACATGACCCGCCCCCGCAGCTCGCCGTGCACCCGCGACGGGATCAGCCCGCACAGCGCCAGCGCCAGCGTGGACTTCCCGCAGCCGGAGGCGCCGGTGATCAGCACTACCTCACCCGGCGCCACGCGGAGGTTCACGTGGCGCAGCGCCGCGCGGGCCGCGCCGACGTACGCGAACGACACGTCGTCCGCGCGCAGCTGACCGCCGAGAGCCGCTGAGCTCACGCCTTGGATGCCGTTCGGCCTGACTGCCCCGCCTGCTCACTCGCCGGCTGGCGTTCCGCCGCCTGCCGTTCCCTATCCTCGCGGCGGACCGCCACCAGCCACATGATCACCGTGGCCACGAGCAGGAGCAAGGCGGAAATCACCACCACCGTCCCGGCCGACAGGAAATTGTTCGGATTGCCAAACAGGACGCCGGTGTCGCCGCTGGGGTTCGTATGGGTCGCCAGCAGGTAGATGCCGTCCGCGAACAGGAGCAGCGTCAGGACGCCGAAGACGATCGCGGCCCGTTTCATGCCACTCATGACGGCCCTCCCTTGATAGGACGGGACTCCGGATCGAGGAGTGCGGTCGCCTGCCCACCGGCCGGTCCCACGGCAGACTCCGCGGTCGCGCCGCCGTCGTGCGCGGATGCGCCCGCCCCGCCAGGGGCTGCCGCCTGACCGTCGGCTGGTTCCGCGAACGGATCGGCGGACGCGGTCCTGACGCGTCTGGCGCCGAGCGATGGCACGACCGACACCGCGACGCGGTAGGCGAGTGGGGCGCTCACGGCCGCCTCAAGGCCGTTGAACAGGGCGTTGGACCAGGTGTCGTTCCACATCTGCAGCCAGGTGTAGTAGGTGGCGTTCAGGTAGGGGTCGAAGGTCCAGTCGGTGAGGAACGCGTTCGGCCCGCCGCGCAGCACGCCGATCATGAACCCATCCAGCACCATGGACAGCTTGCTCGCGCCCTTCGCGTACACCCCGCCACGGCGGGCCACGATGTACAGGTCGCAGAAGATGCCCTGGGTGAGGCCGTCGGTCCAGTCCAGCGCCCCGTGCCCGCTGCCGAACAGCAACTGGGAGAGCAG